>Ga0335075_10000577_pt1 | contig 63300 bp, 56 predicted proteins | sample Lox_Sample_24_FD_206723 | JGI IMG/M metagenome (GOLD analysis project Ga0335075, IMG submission 206723) | Soil microbial communities from Loxahatchee National Wildlife Refuge, Florida, United States - Lox_Sample_2.4 | ecosystem: Environmental > Terrestrial > Soil > Wetlands | place: USA...
CTTCGCCGAAAACGTGCCGGTCCTGCCCGGCGCCAACCAGGCCGGGTCGGTGTGACTTTCAGCGTGAGCACCGGCTTCGACACAGTGAGCTATGCCATCGCAGGGCCGGACGGCAGCCTGACGGCAGTCGAGTTCAAGCAGGGGCGCCAGGCGCCGAAGACCGCCCCGCCCGGACCCCCCGCCCGGGCCCCCCGCCCGGGGGCGCGTGGCCAACTGTCCCCGCGCTCCTCGAACCCCGAATGTCGGTGGCGCGATGTAGACAGGAAGCATGAAATGGTCACAGATTGCGGCCCGTGAGCCTGCGCTCGGCGCGGTCGCCTTCGACAAGCTGATCAGGCCGGGCGTCCTGCTGGCGGGCACGGTGCGGCGTGACGGGTCGGCGCGGATAAGCGGTGTCGAGCCGCTGGTCATGGACGGTGAGCTGTGGCTGTCGATGATGCGCACCTCGGCCAAGGCGGCAGACCTGGGCCGAGATCAGCGGATCGTGCTGCACAGCATCATCACCGGCCCGGAGCCGGGAGACGAGATCAAGGTCCGCGGCACGGCGCGACCAGAAGGTGACCACGAGGTGCAGCGCCGTTACGCCGCGGCCGTCGCCGCCCAGATCGGCTGGCACCCCGTGGCGGGCCAGTTCGCCCTGTTCACGGTGGACGTAGACGACGTGACCTACATCGGCTACGACGAGCAGACGGCAGGCCAGCACGTTGCCCGCTGGCCTGCCGGGGTGGAATACCTGCGCCCGTCCATCACCCCGACCAGCCTCGGACCGCGCCAGCCGGTGCGGCGCCTGCTAGCCGGGTAGCGACCACACGAACCACGGCCCGTTCGGTAAAAAACAAATCTTTCTTCAGAACGGACCGTGGTTCACCGCCCCCGGCCCGGCCACCTTTACCGTGCTAGGCCAGCCTGGCCGCCATCTCGTGCGTCCGAATGACGGCCCATGCCGTGGAACGCATCGCCGAGGACATGGTGGGCTTCGGCCAGATTGCCCTCTATCACCCCGGTCTGGAATTGATCTGGCGAGCCGGTATCCCGCGTGCTGACACGCCCAGCCCAGATCGACTAGAGCCGGAATTCGTCGTGCCGGTTACCCGTTTTCCGTGCCAGCGCCGCAGCCTGCTCGTCCTCGGCCATGGCCTCCGGCAGGAGCCCCATGCCGGAATAGATGACGCCGAGCGCCCGGCGAACGGCCGCCTGCATGGTCAGGTCGCCTCGGGATTGGGAGATCTCCAAAGCCCGCCGTAGGCCGTCGAGTCCTTCCTCCCTCCGGCCAAGTCCGTCGTAGGCAAGGGCGGCGCTGGCGTGCAGATAGGCCTCGGCTTCGCTATCGCCGGCCCGGCGCGCGGCCGCGACGCCGACCAGGTGCGTGTGCAGCCAGTCGCGCCGGTACGACCGCAGTTGAAACAGGCTCCGTAGCGTCAGCGGCAGCGTGACCGCCACGGCGTCGAAGCGGAGCTGAGCAGCGACCTCTACCGCCGCAACCAGATTCCGTCGCTCGGTCTCCAGCCATATGACCGCCTGGGCCGGGGTCGTGAGTGTGGCCGGTTTCGGATCCGGCTGAGCCATCTCCCGGAAGATGGGGCGGTCGGCGGGGATCAGAAAGCGGATGGCCGCGGCCGCGGTACCGCCGTACCACGTGAGTATCCGCCCCCGGACCTCACGGCTTGCGTCGGCGGTGTCCTCATGTTCCGCGCATTCTTGCGCGTACCGTGCGAGCAGGTCGTGCAGCCGGAACCTGCCGGGCATGTACTCCTCAACCAGGTGGGCACCGGTCAGCTCGGCCAGCAGCTCACCGATCCGGTCCGCCGGGGTGATGCTTGCCGCTGCTGTGGCGCTCAAGTCGGGTCCTGGGAAAAGCGGCAGGTGGCGGAACAAGCGCGCGGCCTGAGGGCTTACCCGCTGGTAGGACCAGGAGAAGACGCTCCGCAGGTCCGCGTACGGGTCCGTGCTTGATAGCGCGTCCAGGCCTGGCTGGCTGAGCTGCGCGGCCAAGTTCGTCAGCGGGAGCCTCGGCGTCAGGGCCGCGTGGGCGGCCGCGATGCACAACGCGAGCGGCAGGCCGGCGCCCGCCGCGATGATCTGGTCGACGGCAGTCGGCTCGGCGGCGAGCCGCTCGGGGCCGAGCCTGCGGGTCAGCAGCTCGTGCGCCTCGGCTTCGGTAAGCAGGTCCAGGTTCAGCGGGATTGCGCCGTTCGTGGCGACCACGCCACCAAGCTGGTTGCGGCTGGTGATCAGGGTCAGGCATGTGGCGGAGCCGGGTAGCAGCGGCCGGACCTGCTGCTCGTTGAGCGCGTTGTCAAGCACGACCAGAACCCGGCGGTCAGCCATCAGCGAGCGATAAAGTGCTTGCTGTGCATCCGGATCGGCCGGCAGCGGTTTGGCCGGGTCGCGCAGCGCGTCGAGGAAGCCGCGCAACGCGTCTGCGGGAGCCGTCAGCGCCGGGCCGAAACCGCCCAGGTTCACGTACAACTGGCCGTCGGGGAATCGGTCAGCGACCCGATGCGCCCAGTGCAGGGCCAGCGTGGTCTTGCCGATCCCGGCCATCCCGCCGATCACGCAGATCGTTGCCGTCCCGGCTCGCGGGCCGGCCTGATCCAAGACGGCGTCGAGCTCCCTGAGCTCGGCCGCCCGCCCGGCGAAGTGCGCGGCCGTGGCGGGAAGCTGGCGCGGGACGGGCTGCGCGGCGGCTGGCACCAATGCGGCGGTGCGCGGCCGCACTTGCTCCCCGGCCAGGATGAGCCTCTGCAGCTCCCTGAGCTCCGCGCCAGGTTCGATGCCAAGCTGTCTGACCAGGCGATCCCTGGCCTGCTGATAGACGGCGAGGGCTTCGCTGGCCCGGCCCGCGCGTGCAAGCGCGGTCATCAGCAGGGCCTGCAACTGCTCGCGCAGCGGCTCCCGCGACGTGAGCTTCTGCAGCTCGGCCACCAGCTCCTCGCCGCCACCGAGCTGAAGGTCGGCATCGATCCGCCATTGCAGCGCCTGTATGCGCAGCCGATCCAGCACCGGAACCTCGGCATCGCGCAGTAGCTGGGACGGCACGTCGGCGAGCGCGTCGCCTCGCCACAGCGCAAGCCCGCCTGCCAGGGCGGCGCGCGCGGCTGCCCATTGCCCGGCCCGGTACGCGGCGGCACCGTCCTGGCAAGCCCGGACAAACCGCAGTGCGTCGACCTCCTCCTCGGCGGCCTCGATGAGATACCCGGGGTCACGGGTCACGACCCTCGCCCCGGCCGTGGCGCCGAGCGAGCGCCGTAGCCGCATCATGCAGGTGCGCAACGTATCCGCTGCCCGGTCCGGCGGCTTACCGTCCCACACGAACTCGGCCAGTTCGTCCACCGCGACGGGTCGCCCGGCACGGGTCAGCAGGACCGCGAGGAGCGTGCGCTGTTGCGGCGAGGGCGCTACCGCACCGGCCTCGCCTGTGTCGATCAGCATTGGCCCGAGGTAGCCGAATAACATGTCCGTCCTCCCGCCGCGCCCCCGTGTCGCCCCCCCGGGCGATGTCGATGTCATGCCGTTGTGACGCAAATGTCACGGACTTGCACGAGCGTAGTGGCACCGCGCGAGCCCCAGCAAGCTCACGCGCCGTGCCGTACAGGGGAGTCGTTAATGCGAAGATCATCTTCTCGCATGCTGGGAATGCTGTGCCTAATTGCAACAACAGGCGCCGCCGTCTTCGGCGCTGTCGCGCCTGCGTTCGCCGCATCGGCGCACAAGCCGCAGGCCAAGCTGACTGGCGATCAGATCGCCAAGAGGGCCAACGCCGATCTGCAGTCGGCCTCGTCGTACCGCATCTACGCGTCGGAAACGATCGACGGCATCACCCTTTCCATCTCGGCGACGGCCACCGTGCAGGGATGCCTGTTCGCTATCAATACGGGCGACGGCATTTCGGAGAAGGTCCTGGATATTGGCACGTCGGAGTGGGTTCAGCCGAGCAACGGTTTCTGGGCAGCGCTCGGCTATACCGGCACGGAACTCGCTTACCTGGAAGGCAAGTGGGTCACCGAGGCCGCGTTCCTCAAGCTGTTCGGAATATCAAGCCTCCCGAGCGGGGGCGGCGGATGCAGCACGCGCTCGCCCACCGGGCTCCCGGTGACCGGCTGGACCCTGGTCCGGACGGCCAAGCTCTCCGGCCGCCTGGCGTGGCGGATCATCAACAAGAACCACGGGCTGAGCGCCTATGTCTCGGATACCCCCAAGCCCGAGTTCCTCAGGCTTACCGAGCTTGGAATCACCGAGTACTTCTCCGGCTACAACGCGCCGATAATGCTCGCGCCGCCGCTGAACGGTAACGTGCTGACCTCGGTTCCGCCGCCTCCAGGCGGCAGCCTGTCAGTCGGCGCGGACACCCGGTCGCACGCTGTTATCACGGCTCGCGCGGGACTTCTGGCTCGAGCGAGCTGGCTGAACACCGCGGGCCTGCTCGCCTCACTGCTCTCCTGACCCCCTATCCGGGCTGCCTGAACTTCGGCACGGATACTGAAGTACCGCTCACGCCAGGCGAACCGGACGACCAAGCACTGTCACATCCGCCGCGTGTCCGGTGTCAGAACGTTGACACCTAAGTTGCCGAGGACGTGACAGATGGACGACGAGTGGCTTGCGACTCATTTCGAGCGGCACCGGCCTCATCTGCGGGCGGTCGCCTACCGGATGCTGGGCTCGCTCACCGATGCCGACGATGCCCTTCAGGACGCCTGGCTGCGGCTGAGCCGGTCGGGCGCCGACGACGTGGAGAACCTCGGCGGATGGCTGACCACGATCGTGGCCCGTGTGTGCCTGAACACGCTGCGTTCGCGCGGCCGCCGGCCGGAGGAACCAGGCGGCGTCGACGTGCACGTACCCGACCTGATCATCAGCCCGGAGGCGGACACCCAGCCGGAGCAGCAGGCGCTGATGGCCGACTCGGTCGGCCTGGCCCTGCTGGTCGTGCTCGACACCCTGACCCCGGACGAAAGACTGGCGTTCGTCCTGCATGACATGTTCCAGCTACCCTTCGGCGAGATCGCGCCCATCATGGGCCGGTCTCCCGAGGCCACCAGGCAGCTGGCCAGCAGGGCACGTCGCCGCGTCAAGGGTGCCGAGGTACCCGTCGATCCCGACGTCGCGCGCCAGCGCGAGGTCGTCAACGCCTTCTTTTCCGCGGTCCGCGAGGGCGACTTCGACGCGCTCGTCGCCGTGCTCCACCCCGACGTCGTGGTCCGGATCGACGCCGGAGGCCGGCGCGGCGGAGCCGCCCCCCTGGTCCGTGGCTCGGCCGCGGCGGCCAGGCAGGCGCTCAGCGGGCTGCAGCGATCGCTCGGGCACCCGGCCGCCCGGCTGCACCCCGTGCTGGTGAACGGGGCGGCCGGAGTGCTCGTCACCGTGAACGGACGGCCTTATACCGTGATGAGCTTCACCATCGCCGAAGGCAAAGTCACCGAGATCGATTCGATCGCCGACCCCGGCCGCGTAAGCAGGCTCGCGGCCGGAGTGCTCACCCCCGAGTAGGGCGGACCGGCGGAGGCCAGGGACTAGCAGGAGCGTGACAGCGGTCGAGACGGCCGCAGTCGGCGCGGTCGGTAACCACCTGCGGGTGCTGCTGGATGCTGGCGCCGTCCTACACCGGCGCGCTGGCCGCGAGGTCCTGTACTGGCGCACCTCCCTCGGCGGCGCGCTCGCCGCCTCCACCCGCTGATAACGCAGGCTGCGGCACGCCCGGGGGTCACGGCCGTATCGGCTGATGCCACACAAGTGCCACCGGAACGCAACACCGGATTCCGACACTTGGCCAACAGCCGGTCGTGGAAAGGCAGCGATGACGCCGGGATACGGGAACCTCGGGATGCACACCACGGTTAGGGAGCCGGCGCACCGGCCGGAGCTGACCGAACTGGGCGAGTCGCCCTCCGGCCTCGTCATCGTTGAAGGGCCGCCCGGGAGCGGCAAAACCACGTTGCTCGATGAGCTGACCCAATGGCTGGGCCGGGGTAGGACCGTGCTCTCCGCGGGCTGCGGCCGGCTGGACAGCGGCTACGCCTCCGGGCTGATCGGCCAGCTTTTCGAGCCGCTTTTCTCCGCTCCCGAGCTGGCCGGCGCTCGCGAGTCCCTGGACCTTGTCCGCGACGCGCTGGCGGAGAGCAGCGCCGGGCGGCGCGACGTCATCAGGCTCCAGGACGCGGTTCTGCGCCTGACCGGCGAACTGGTCAGGCGCGAACCCGTGCTGATTTGCGTGGACGACGTCCAGTGGGGCGACGGACCCTCGCTGGCTTGCCTGGCTCACCTGGCGCGTCGCACCGCACGCCAGCCCGTGCTCATCGCCCTGACCCGGTGCCCGCAAGTCCTGGCCACACCGCCAGACGGGCTTGCCGAGCTGCTGCTTCGTCCGGATTGCCTCAGGATCCAGCCCGCTGCGCTGGACCAGCATCAGGCAGCCGCCCTGATCGGCAGCGTCCTGCCGGCGAGCCCGCACCCTGACCTCACCGCCTTCTGCCATCGCGTCACGGGCGGCAACCCGCAGATGCTGACCGAACTGATCCGCGCCATATCAGAAACAGACACCCAGCCCGAAGGCGGAACCGAGGCCAGGTTCACCGGCCTGGTCGCCGAGATCACCACGCGGCGCGCGCTGGAGCTACTTAGGCGCCAGCCGGACGATGTTCAGGATCTGGTCGAGGTGCTTGCCGTCCTCGGCGACCGCGGCCTCGACGTGGCGACCGACCTGACCCAGCTGGAATCCGCGCAGATCAAGCGCTCGATCCACGAACTGGTCAAGCTGGGGCTGCTCCGGCAGAGCACCGTGGGCCGGCCTGCGCTCGCGAACGAGCCGCTGCGCGACGCGGTCCGCAACGGACTCTCCCCGGATACCAGGGACGAGCTGCGCATCCGGGCCGCGCGGGCGCTGTCCGTGCGGGGGGCTCCGGTCGAGCATGTCGCGGCCACGGTCCTAGATACCCAGCCGGGCCGCGACTCCTGGGTCGTAGAGGTCCTGTGCGAAGCGGCGCGGGCGCGAATGGCGAGCGGTTATCCAGAGGAGGTGGTGGGATACCTGCAACGCGTTCTGCGGGAGCAACTCGAGCCGCGAAAGCGCGCCGACCTGCTGCTCCAACTCGGGCATGCCCGGCTGCACGGCGACCAGGAAACGGCCGGACGGCACTTCAGGGAAGTGGCGCGGCTCACCGCCGACCCGCGGACGTGCGCCGCCGCGCTTATCGGCTTCTGCCAGGCCAGCCTGCTGATGCAGCGGCCGCTGGAGGTCGCGCCGCAACTGAGCCAGGCAATACGGGAGCTGATGACCGTCGAGGACATGACCGAAGCCGACCGGGAGGCCCTGCTCCGGCTCCGCGCGATGCTGGTGATCTCCTCGCCAGACCGGCTGCCGTCGACGGGTGGTTCCATCGACGATCCTGGCCCGTCCGACGCGCGCCAGACCACCTCGGCCCCGTCCGCGCGCCAGAGCACCCCGGCCGAGTGCGAGCTGCTCAGCGCGTTCGCACTGCAGATCGCCGAGCGGGGAGGCAGTGCCTCAGAAGCGGTCGGGCTTGCCCTGCGGGCGATGTCCGGCACCTCGCTGCGCGAGCGGGAGTCACACAGCCTGTTCGTGCGCTCGGTCAACGTACTGCTGTACGCCGACCAGCTGGACGCCGCCATGCAGTGGGCGGGCCGGATGGCCGAGGCGGGCAGCCGTCAGGGCTGGCGTCTGTGTCAGCTGATCGGGCGGTGCCTGCGTGCGGAGGCGGCGTACCGCAAGGGGGACCTCGAACTCTCGCTCGGCGAGGCGCGCGCCGCGTTCGAGTTCACCGGTATCGGCGAACGCAGCGCCTATCACACCCTCGCCGTGGCCAGCCTTGCCCGGGTGCTCACCGAGCTCAGACGCCTCGACGAGGCCAAGGGGTTCCTGGACGAGCAGGGCATCGATCTGCGCGGAGCGCCCCGTACCCGCATCACGATCCTGGCCGCCCGCAGCCGGCTGCTGGCCCGCCAGGGGGATCTCGACGGCGCGCTGTACGACATCCTGGAGGCCGGACGCCTCCTCGGCACGCTCGGGATCGTCAATCCGGCCATACTCCCGTGGCGAAGCCAGGCCGCGGAGCTGCATGCCGAGCTAGGTAGCCTCACCCGCGCCCGGGAGCTGGCGGAGGAGGAGCTCACCCTCGCGCGTGCCTGGGGAACACCGCGGGCGACCGGGATCGCGCTGCGCGCCCGCGGGAAGGTGGCCGACGGCGCGGCGAGCGTGAGCCTGCTCGAAGAAGCCGTGCATGCGCTCAGCGGCAGCTCGGCACGTCTGGAACTGGCCGGTGCATACGCCGAGCTTGGAGCCAGGCAACGGATGCTTGGGGCCGCGGCTCCGGCCCGCCGGGACCTGCGGAGCGCGGCCGCCATCGCCGAGCAGTGCGCCGGGCACGCCCTGCTGGCCGACGTGCGGGCCGAGCTGCTGCTGTCCGGCGCGAGACCGCGCACCGCCGCCCAGTCCGGTCCCGCGGCCCTCACCCCGAGCGAACGCCGGGTGGCGCAACTGGCCGCCCAGGGACACAGAAACCGTCAGATAGCAGAGCGGCTGAGCGTCTCCCCGAACACGGTGGAGGTGCACCTGACCAACACCTACCGCAAGCTCGCGATCTCAAGCCGAGCCCAGCTAGCCGGCGCGCTATGCCCGACCGCAGACCACAAAGCCGACAAGCAGCACGCACCCACCCTCTTTCCTGAACCGCTCCCAGGCCGCATGCGCCCGGGCATAGACCCCCAGCGAAAGCGCCCCTCATTTCGCTAGCGGCCGCGGCCAGAGCCGGGGCGGCCAGCGTACCCCGGCTAACTGAATACCCGCGGACGCCTTTCAGGCGACTTGGCGTCGGACAAGGTGGTGGAAGATTCCGTCGGTCCGGGTCAGCAATTCCGCGGGCGTGCCCGACTCCACCACGCGCCCAGCGTCGAGAACCAGGACGCGGTCGGCGTGCATGATGGTGGAGAGTCGGTGGGCGATGACCACGCGCGTGGCCCGCAGGCGGCGCATGCTTTCGGTGACGATCTCCTGCGTCCTGTTGTCAAGGGCGCTGGTCGCCTCGTCGAAGAACAGAATTCGGGGGCGGCTGATGAGCGACCGGGCGATCATCAGCCGCTGCCGTTGTCCGGCCGACAAGGTCACGGCCCCCTCAGAAAGCACGGTATGCATGCCCATCGGCATCAGCGCGATGTCCCCGTCCAGGCCGGCCATCTCCGCGGCCTCCCACGCCTCGTCGAGGGTGAATGAGCCCGCTCCGCAGATGTTGGACAGTATGCTGCCGGCGAACAGCTGGCCGTTCTGGAGCACAACCCCGCACTGACGGCGTACCGCGGTCACGTCAAGCAAGGACAGGTCCTGGGCGTCGTAGAGTACCGACCCCGAGCTCGGCCGGGCGAACCCGATGAGCAGCCGGAGCAGGGTCGACTTCCCGCAGCCGGTGGGGCCGACGATGGCCAGGAACTCTCCCGGCCGCACGTGGAAGCTGACCTCGTTAAGTATCAGCGGGCCGCCCTCGGCATAGGCGAAGGTGACCTGGCTGAACTCAATGTCACCGGACAGGTCCCCTGGGCTCTCCTGGGTGGCTGCCACCTCGGGAACCTGGGAGACGACCGGCTGCACGCCCTCGAACATCGGAACGACGGCGACCGCCGTGGTGATGGCGGCGGTGAACTGCAGGGCACCGCCCATCATGATGCCGTAGGCGGCGTTGAAGGAGAGGAAGCCCGCGGTGGACAGTTGCCCCTTGGCCGGGCCCGCCACCATCGCGAAGATGATCAGGGTGGCGATCAGGGTGTACCCGGCGTTGAAGGTCACTACGGCGTTCTGCGCCCGGCGGGCGTCCGCCGACGTCGTCCGCGCCTTGGCGAAGTCGGTGGCCCAGTAGGCGAAGGCCCGGTCCTCGGCGGCAGCCACGCGCAGCTTGGACAGGCCGTTGAGCATCTGGAACAGCTTGCCGGCCAGGTCGTTCTCCATGGTCATCAGCATCCGCTGGCGGCGTACCTGACGCAGCCCCGCCGCTACGCAGACAACGACGGCGATCAGCACAAGTCCGCCCGCCAGCAGAGCCAGCAGCGGCGAGTAGAAGAACAGCAGGACGAAGTTGACAGCGACGACGATTGAGCCCAGAACGGCCTGGACGGTCACGCCAGAGGCCGCCTCGCGGATCGCGCTGATGCCGAGCGCGGCGTTGCTGAGCTGCCCGGTGGAGTATTTGCCAAAGAACGCGGCGGGCAGCCGGAGCAGGCGATCCCATACGGCCGCCTGGACGTCCAGGTCGAACCGGCCTTCCACGCGAAGTACCGCTAGGTTTTGCATGCCGGTGAACACCGCGGAGACCAGACCTGAGATGATCAGTACCACGCACAGGTCCACGATCAGGTTACGGGCGGCCTCCGGTACCAGCTTCCCCAGGATCGTGCCGGTGAGAATCGGCACAAGCAAGCCGAGCAGCGCGGCCACCAGGCCGCCGATCACCAGCCGGATTAGGTCGGCGCGCTGACCGTGCAGCCCGAACCGGAGCAGCCCGAGCCCGGTGACCGGGCGTTCGGGCAATGGCCGGTAGAAACACGTGGCCTCGGGCCCAAGCTGCGCCGCCACCTCCGTGGTGACCGGCGTACGCACGCCGGTCGGCCCGTCGCAGACGTGATATCGGCCCCGGCTCCACAGCAGGGCGACTGGCCTGCCTGCGTCGTTCTGCCTGCCGACCAGCGGTCCGATGTCGGTCCGCCACCATTGCCCGGCCAGGCGGATGGTCCGGGTACGGAATCCGGACGACACGGCGATCCGTTCCAGGGGATCCAGCCGCGAGTCCGCTATCTCCGCGGTGTGTGTCCTGGTTACCATCATCCCGGCCGCCCCTGCCACCAGCGCGGCCACCGCGGCGTACCGGTCCTCGTCCGCGTCCTCCGGCGTGATGCCCGCGGGCAAAGGCGCGAGCACGGCGGCCAGCGCGCGCGACGACCGGGCGATGGCTTCGGCGTTGGACCGCTGCCTGGCCGCCAGCTCTGACCTGGTGGTGAGGTCCCGCTGCTCGATGAACCGGTCGAGGGCGTAGAGGAACCGCACCTGGTGCACGAGGAGGCTCTGCCACAGCGAACCGTCCGCGATCAGGTCCGCGGTCGTCCGGGGGAACAGGGTTACCGGTCCGCCGGTGGATTCGAGCCAGTAGGTATCCCCAATGGCGACCTGGTCGCCGAACCGGTAGGGGCGGTCGACCGCCGGGCCGCCCAGCCGGATCCGGCCCGACACGACCTGCACCCAGAGCACTCCGCCGATCGACCGGGCGATCGCGCCGTCGGGCAGCTCGAGGCCCGGGCCAGGCTCGAGCGGCGTGAATGCGCGCGGCGGCAGACCGTTCCGGACGCCGTTGTGGGCGGCCTCGATACCGGCATCAAGCCCGTCGGCCAGCAGTCGCGTCTGGCCGGTGACGACACAGGCGGAAGCTCGGGGGGTCGCGGGAGTCCACGACGACGGGTCCTGGGGGCAAGAAGGGTCACGGGGCTCATTGGACCAGTGCACCTCCTGCGCGTGGCGGAGGTCGGCGAGCGGGATCTTCCTGATGCGGCCGCCGGGCAGCGGCTTGGCCACCAGCACGTGCCGCGGCCCAAGCGGCGACCCGAGCAGGATCGTGCCCGCGCCGACCCGGCACACGAAATGCCATCGGCCGAACCGGCGATCATGCCCCCCAGGGACTTCGCTGTCGACAGGCGCCGCCGCGAACACGTCGACCAGGCCGTCGTCAATGACCCACACGCTCCGGGGCGAATCGAGCACGAACGTCCGTGAGGAGCTGAGGTCGACCTCCTCGCCCAGGTCGGCCAGCGCGTGCCGCCCCGAGCAGCCGGGTGCGGTGGCAGGTGCCGCGGCGGGTGCGGTGGCAGGTGCCGCGGCGGGTCCAGGGGCAGGTGCCGCGGCGGGTCCAGGGGCGGGTGCAGCCGCAGGTGCAGTGGCGGGCGCCTCGCGGGGGAGGAGCTTATTGGGCAGTGTTGGCGGTTCGTGGAAGGCGAGCCGTCCGGGGAGTACCAGAGGAATCGTGGGCTCGGTCATGTCACTGGTCCCGCAGGAGATTCAGGTATGGACCTTCGATCGCCATCAGGCTTTCGTGCGTGCCCCGCTGGATCAGGTCGCCGTGTTCAAGCACGAGGATCTCGTCGGAGTCCCTGATGGTGGAAAGCCGGTGCGCGATGATCACGCACGCGCAGCCACGCCGCCGGAGATTGTCGTCGATGCGCTTCTCGGTCTCGGCGTCCAACGCGCTGGTCGCCTCGTCAAGCACCAGCACGCTGGGGGAGCGGACTAGGGCTCGGGCGATCTCCAGGCGCTGGCGCTGGCCGCCGGAGAAGTTGCGCCCGCCCTCGCTGACGATGCTGTTGATGCTGCCCGGCCGGGCAGCGACGGCGCCGTACACCATCGCGTCCTTAAGCGCGGCAACCACGTCCTCGTCAGGGATCGAGGCGTCCCAGAGCGTCACGTTGTCCCGCACCGTCCCCTCAAACAGGAATATCTCCTGGTCGACGAAGGCGACCGACGCGGCAAGCAGGCTGCGCGGGATCTCGGTGCGGTCCCGGCCGTCGCACCGGATGCTGCCCTTCCACGGGTCGTACAGGCCGGCGATCAGACGGCTGACCGTGGACTTGCCGCTGCCGGAACCCCCTACCAGCGCAATCCGCTCTCCCGGTCCCACCTTGAAGGAGAGCGAGGTCAGCAGCGGCTCGGCCAGCGGGCTATAGCCGAAGGTCACGTCCTCGAAAACCAGTCCGCCGTCCAGGCGGCGCTCGACCGGCGGGTCATCGCGTTCGAACACCGCGGCGGGCCGGAAGCGCTCGATGTCCTTGAGGCGGGTTATGTCCGCGGCTAGGTCCTGGATCTTCGGTCCCAGGTTGGTGAGCTGGGCCACCGGCCTGCTGAACTGGGCCACGAGGGCCTGGAAGGCGACAAGCAGACCGATCGAGATGTTCCCCTCGATGGCCCGCAGACCGCCGATGAGCAGGAGCAGCGAGCTGTTCAGTGCGGCCAGCAAGGTAGGAGCGATGGACAACAGCGCGGCCGGCACGCCCAGCCGCTGCTGACCGGAGACCACCTTGGCCTGGAAGCCCGACCAGCGCTTGAAGTAGTCGTTCTCGGCGCCGGTCGCCTTCATCGTCTCGATGAGCTGGAGGCCGTTGTAAGACGTGGCGACCAGTTGCGAACGGTCGGCCCGCAGCTTCGCCACCGAGTCCCGGCGCATCCGGGACACCCAGTCAAGGACGACCACGTTCAGCAGGGCCATCCCGACGCCGACGATGGTGAGCTCGACGTCGTAGGTCCAGAGCAGGAACGCGTAGCCGACCACGAGCAGGACGTTGACCAGGGTGGCAGCGACGTCCCTGGCCAGGATCTGGGCCACGTCGTCGTTGGAGGAGACGCGTTTGGCCACGTCGGCTGGATTGCGCTGGGTGAAGAAGGCGACGGGGAGCCGGAGCAGGTGCCTGACGATCCGCGCGCTGCTGCGCACCGCCGTCGCCGACTCCACGCGCAGCAGATAGCCCTGCTGGATCACGGTGAGCAAGATGGTCAGGATGGCGGTGGCGGCGATGGCGGCCAGCAGCGGCGGCAGCACGGTCGAGTCACCAGAGCTCAGCACCCGGTCGACGAACACGCGGGTGAACGCAGGGGTGGCGATACCGGGGATGACCAGGAACAGCGTCGCCAGGACGGCGAGCAGCAGGGCGCCGCCGCTGCGTTGATAGCGTCCCCGCAGGTCGGCGAGCAGGTTGGGCGGGCTGCCGCCGTGCTCGAACTCAGGACCGCGCTCGAAGGTCAAGACCACGCCGGTGAAGCTCTCGTCCAGCTCCGCCAGCGGGACCTTCCGGCGGCCGCTGGCCGGATCGTTGAGGTAGGCGACCTCATGGCCGAGCCACTTGCCGAAGCCCTCGAACACCACGAAGTGGCTGAAGTTCCAGAACAAGATGGCGGGGGGCCGGAGCGCCGCGAGCGCGTCGATTTCCATCTGCATGCCCTTGGCGACGAGGCCGTATCGGCGTGCCGCCTTCAGCAGGTTGCCCGCCTTGGCCCCGTCACGGGAGACGCCGCTGATCGTACGGAGCTCCTCCAACGGCACGAAGCGTCCGAAGTAGCCGAGCACCATGGCCAGCGACGCGGCCCCGCACTCCACGGCCTCCATCTGGAGGACGGTCGGAGACTTGATCCTCATCCGCTGCGGCGGCTGGTCGGCACGCCCGCCCTGGCGCGGCCGGTCGCTGTCGATGATGTCGACCGAATCCTGGGCCGGGACCCGGGTTTGCGTCATGGCCCTCATCCCGGAAGGACCCAGGTGATGGGACGCTCGCCCGGGAGCGCGATGCTGGCCGTCACCAGCGTCTGGGATTGCAGCTGGAACGGAGGACCGGCCTTGGTCGACCACTTGAACCCGCTGACCGTGGCCGAGTCCGCGGTGAGGGAAACATCCACGCCGATCGGGTCGCCGTTGCTGACGAACTGGTTGCCGAGCAATTCGTTACCACCGAGGAAGTTGAGGACCTGCTGACGGCTCTCAGGGAAGGCGTCCACGGAGGTGACGGTCCCGACCAAGATGCCGAACGCTTGAGCCGGCGCCGAGCTGACGTTGAGCGACACCTGGTCGCCGGGCTGAAGGTCCACGGCCTGCGCAGCGGGTACGTATATACGGGCCATCATCTGGTTGCTGTAGGCCCCGGTTTGCTCGATGTCAAGCAGCGTGGTGCCGGGGGTCACGTACTGGCCGCTGGTGACGAGCACGCTGGTCACGATCCCGGCGAACGGAGTACGCACCAGCCGGGTGCTGCCCTCAGGCGAGACGATGCTCATTACCGGGGTGTGGGCCGGCACGACGGTGTCAGCCTGCGCGAAGATGGTGCCGACGTCGCCGGTGTAGGGGCCCTGGAGGGATGAAACGCCAAGCGGATAGGTCAGGACCCCGCTTCCGCTGACCGAACGCGGCACCTCACCGAAGCAGCACCAGGCCACCCCGGCGGACATCGCCGCGACCAGGATCAGCAGCGCCACCCAGGCCTGCGGCCTGGCCAGCTGGACCGGGGAGTCGAGGTCGTCAGGGGCGCGCAGGCTCTCCAGAGCTTTACGCCTGAAGTCCATCGCTGGTCTTCCTCCCATCCACATGGCGGCTGCCGAGAATGAACTCGCCCACGCTGGTCTCGGCCAGGTAGTCAAGACCGGTAGCCTCCGCGAAGGCGTCAGAATCACCGCCGCCCAGGGCGCACGCCGCCAGCTCCATCGCGGTGGCGACGCAGTACATGACCTGGTAGAGGACGCCCACGTGTTTGAGCGTGAGTGCGTACGCCATGGACTGGTATTTCCACATCACCCGGCCGGGCCTGGCCGCGATGACGAGCGTCACCTGCGGCGGGGCGGTCATGAGTGAGGAGACACGGGCCACCTCGGACAGCGCGGTGACCGGCTTGGCCGGACCGGCCACCGTCTCCAGCGTGTGGCCGCCGGGGTCGTAATGGTAAAGCCCGGGCTCGAGGCCGTCGACGTTGCGCACCACCGGGTAGATCTCCAGCTCGTGGCAGGCGCCCCCGCTGGGATATGGCCGGCCGGAAAGTTCGTTCCTGCCCTCAACCATCGTGTGCCGGATCCGCGCGGTGCGGAACAAGAATTCCCCCAGCTGGCGGATCGTGAGCGGGGTGCCGTCGTCGTGGTTCCTGATCGAGCGCCGGTCCTCAAGCACGGCGGTCAGGGTCGGGTCGTCTCGCCGCAGTGCGCTCAGATCGGGCCGGTAGAGCGAGATAGCCGGGGTACCGCGCCCGGGCCGGACGACCGGAGGCGGGTCGGCGAGGTTCTCCGCCCAATAGGTGCCACCGTAAGGCAGGTCGTGTCGGCCGGCCCTGCTCCGTGCGTGGAACCAGAGCTCGTGCGGCGCCCACATCACGTGGGTGAAGCCTTCCTCCTGTTCGCGCTCGGTGGCGAAGGAGTGCTCAACCAGTGTCGCCGTCACGGCGTCGCGCAGCGCCCCGGGCACAAGCACCTGACCGCATGAAGCACGACGGCTCGTTAGGTCATAAATTACGGCCAGAGCCCGGAGGTCGTGCAGCACCAGCTCCACATGGGCCAGCGGGGATTCCACCAGCAGGTCGTCGCCGTCGGCGCGCAGCACGGTGAACCTGGACATCCTGACCTGTCCCTGCTTCCCCGTATCTCGCCGGCCCGGCTCAGTCGAATCAGGCGAAACGGGCAAATGCGCCGAAACGGGCCGCACGGTAAGGACCGGCGCGCCGTCGAAGGTCAGGATGCTATCCAGCCAGCCGCCCGACCGTAGCCGCTGCAACAGCAGATGCAGGTCGAGGAGCCGCAGTTCGGAGCCGGCCCGTAGCACCCGCTCGGTCAGCAGTTCCTCCGTGCAGGCACTCGTTGCCAGCAGGTCCACCAGCCGGTCGATCGCTGGGTCAAGCCTGCCGAGCGCGATCCCGCGCCGCTCCCGGAACAGCCTGACCGTCCCGTCGGCCAGGCGCTCCACCCGCGCTCCCGGCGGCAGCGCGAGTCCCTCACTCAGACCAGGTACAACCGTCACCGTCGTCATTTGCCTGCCCCTTCAGAAAAAGACGCTCAGCGGGTTGAGTTCCGGCTCCGGGATGGGCGCGGGCAGCCAGCCGAGCGCCACGGGCACGTCGTATAGCCGCCCTGGCCCGAGGCGCCGCCAGAAGTGCCGCAGCCCTGGCACGATCACCTTGGCCACCCTGAGCTCGATGTCGGGCCTGCTCTGGTCGAGCACGAGCATTTCCAGCCCGGCGCCGGCTGCGCGTTCCACGCAAGTGGTCACGTGGCCGGCCAGGTCATCCCCTCCGATCGCCGGATGATCGGTCAGCTTGCGCGCCGGCAGACCGGAGGCGGGCAGCAGCCACGGCTGCGTGGCCACCGTGGCCCGCTGCCACCAGTCAAGCGTGGCCGGGTCGTCCTCCCAGTAGTCGGTGCTGCCGTCGGGATTCCGGTTGATGATGGCGGGCAGAAACTGGTTGAGCTCGCTGAGCGCGCGGCTGACCGCCATCCGCGGGTCGAGGTGCGACCCGAAGCCCATCAGCACGTCCTCGACCGGGTGGTCCAGGCGGTGAGACAGCGCGGCGTAGGTCGGCACGCCGAGGTCGGTGGTGAGGTCGAGCACCCAGATGTCGCGGTTCATGCCGACGTAGAACTCGCGCAGCATGTCCACGTAGGGGTCGTGCAGGCAGTCCAGGTCGAATTCGGGGCGGCGCAGCCTGTTGTACCACCACAGCGCGACCGAGTCACGCTCAGACAGCTCGCAGAAGCCCTGGAGGATGGCCTCCTCCAGCGTGTTGCCCGACGCGTTCCCGTTGCCGTCGCTGAAGCAGTAGAAGTGCTCCCGCACGTCGGGATGCCCGAACCAGCAGTAGCCGGCGGGCACCAGCCGCTCCCGGTGCTCGCTCATGGACCAGGTCGCCGTCCACGCGATCGGCCTATCGGATTCGAACGGATCGGGGATGGCATGGAGCCGGCCCGCGTCGGCCCGGTTCCATTCGGCTCGCATCTCGTACTGAGCCTGGGAGTACAGCAGCAGCTCGTTCGGGTGAACCGCCAGCTCCGGGCCGAGGTCGGCGTAGGCGGCCCGGCGGGCCGGACGGTCCGCCCGCCACACACCGCTGTAACGCTCGATCGCCTCGCACATGCCGCTGACCCTGGCCTGGATGTCGGTGCGTCCCTTGCCACCGCTCTGGCCACGCAGATTGCGCCGGAGCATGGCGATGTTGTCACCGGCCAGCGCGAAGTTGTGGCCAGCCGAATAGCTGTAGGTCACTCCGTTGTCCAGCTCGTTCAGCGGGCGCAGCGAGCTGACCGCGCCCAGCAGCCTGCTGATGTGCTTTTCCAGGCGCTGGTAGGTCTGCGCCGGCGGGACCACCCGGTAACCGCCGTCGTCGCTGAACCGCACCTGCTGGTGGTCCAGGGTGATACGCGGTCCCGCGCGCAGCAGCGCGGGATCGCCGCAGCCCGGGCACTGAGGCTGCCGGATCAGCTGGTGCCGTTCGCTCCGCAGCGTGCGGGTATGCACGGTGACAAGGACCCCGTCGAAACCGCTGGTACCCGTCGTGACCATTTCCGTCACGGCCCCCGAGATGAGCGCGGCGGCTAGGTCGAGGGTGTACGGGGCGGCGGCGCGGGAAGCGGCGACCCGGCCACGCTCCTCGCCCAGTTCCCTGATCAGGTAGCGCTCCACTTGCCGGTTACCGTCGAGGCGTTCTTCCAGGCAGCTCCAGCAGCCGGTCTCGTCGGGGACGAAGGCCGGCCCCACCCAGATCTCGGCCCCGGCCGGCTTGGCCAGCAGCCACCGCCGGCCGGCTCCGCGGAGGGCGACATCCAGCTTGTGCAGCTCAGGGCGCAGATAGTCGTCGGTGAGCACCACCGCGGCCAGGCCCGGTGCGCCGTCACTGTCAAGCACCTGGTCCGCGGTCAGCGACGTGACAGAACAGCCCATACGGGTGAGCGCGGAGATCACCGGCTCGGCCTCGGCCTGGCCGAGATGGCCGGCCAGGATGACATCGACGGTCGCCTTCCGGAGTGCGGCCGCGGCGGCGGAGGGTTCCAGTCCCTGGCTGTCGAACAGGGCAGCCAGACCAGGCTCGGGTGCGGACGGACCGTTCGCCAGATGCCTGAACCGCTGGAATTTGCTGATCGCGAACAGGACTTGTCCCAGCGTGGCGGTGTCCGCCACCGCCTCGGCAATCTCGGGCACCGTATGCGTCCCGTCCAGCAGGCCCACGATGGCCGCGGCGGCTGCGCCGTGCACAAGATAATGGCCGGACTCGGCCACTAGAAAGACCTTATCCGGGGCAACCACACGCGGGACAAGGTGCGCTTTCAAGCGCGGTCGGTCCATTGAAGCTCCAATTCTCCACACGCGATTGTGGCAGCTGAATGCGCCGCGTGCGTCCATCATTCACGCAGTTAGGAGCCCATGGCAAGGAAGAACGCCAAGATTGTGGAAGGCAGCTATAAGGTCTAGGGGGGTGCTCGGATAACCTAGTGGATACCCCCATAATGCAGCACATCATCGATGCGCGACGCTAATCATAGGCACAAGAGTAATTCGTTACCCTAAATGAACGCCGAAATCGTTGACATTTCCTTGGGTGATGCGGTGTGCTGCATTTCGGAACAACCGTCTGGGCGTTCTCGACGAGCGCCACCCGAAAGGAAGCCAAATGGAACCAAGGGAGCGTGCTGCATTCGTCAGCGCCTACACCAAGATCCTTACCGCCGCGTGGTCTGACGAGGCCTACGCCACCCGCTTGACCTCCCGGCCGTCTGCGGCCCTGGCCGAGCACGGCCTCGCCGTCCCGGCGGAAGCGACCGTGAACATCATCCGTGAGATCGGCGGGGAGCCGGACCTGGAGGCCCAGGTCCGGATGTGGGAGAACGGCAAGACCACCGGCCAGTACGACCTGCTGGTGCCGAACACGCCGCAGATCGAGACCCGCGAGCTGTCCGAGGCCGACCTGGAAGCCGTCTCCGGCGGCGACACCTATTGCTGCTGCTGCTCGCCCTGCTGCTCCTGCTGATCATCACTGGGCCGCCGCAGGCCTCCTCCCGCCTTACCTGCGGCGGCCACCACCATACGGCCATCAAAGCTCGGAAAGGCTTAAACCGATGCCGCTCCAAGAGCGCACGAATCCGGACCTCGTACGGACGCGCCCATGGCCCTACGGGCCAGCCACAGCCGTCATCGAGGTGCGCGGGCTGCGCAACGACTATTACGGACGGCCCGTCCTCGACGGCGTCGACCTCACCGTCGAGCGGGGAGAGGTATTCGCCGTCCTCGGACCGAACGGGGCAGGAAAGACCACGATGCTCGAGATCTTGGAGGGCTTCCGGCGGCGGAGCGCCGGACAGGTCATCGTGCTGGGCCAGGACCCGGCCACCGCCGGCCGCCACTGGCGAGCCCGCATCGGCGTCGTTCCGCAGGACACCGGCTCCTTCGACGAGCTCACGGTACGCGAGGTCGTACGCTCCTTCGCCGACTTCTACGCCGCTCCGCTGGCAGTCGATGAGGTGATCGAACTGGTCGGGCTAGGGGAAAAGGCGGCGAGCAAGGCGCTACACCTGTCCGGCGGTCAGCAGCGGCGGCTCGACGTCGCGCTCGGCATCATCGGGAACCCGGAACTCATCTTCCTCGACGAGCCCACGACGGGCCTGGATCCGCAGGCCCGCCGGCAGACGTGGGAACTGGTCAGGCGGCTCACGGCGCGCGGCTCCACGGTGGTGCTGACCACTCACTATCTGGACGAGGTCGAGGCGCTGGCGGACCGCGTCGCGGTACTGGTAGGAGGCCAGATCGCCGAGGTGGCTGCCCCCAGTCAGCTCGGCGGCCGCAGCCATGGCGAGGCCGTGATCACGTTCCGCCGGGAAGGCCCGCTACTCTACCGTAAGCTCCCCGAGCTGACCGCTGAAGGCTCGATCACCGAGACCGACGGGCTCGTGATCGCGAGCACGGCGATGCCAGCGGCCGTGCTCTGCAAGCTCATCGACTGGTGCTGGTGCGCGGGCGTCCTCGAACTGCCCGAACTCGTGGTCAGCCGCCCGTCGCTTGAGGACACCTACCTCAAGATGATCAGCACCACGCTGGCCCAGGCCGAGGAGGTGCACTGATGGCCTCCGTAGCAAGCCCGCAACTTCCGGGCGCCCTCCCGGTCGGGATCAAGCGAGCCAGGGTCGAGATCACCAGCTACCTGCGCAACCGGCAGGCGGTGATGTTCACCTTCGCACTGCCGATCGTGCTGCTCCTGCTGTTCGGCTCGATCTTCAAGGGCGACGCGTCTGGCACCAGTGTTCCCATGCGTCAAGTGCTGATCTCGGGGATCATCGCCTCCGGCATCATGAGCACCACCTTCTCCAGCCTCGCGATCGGTATAGCGGTCGCCCGCGACGACGGCACGCTGCACCGGCTGGCCGCCACGCCCATGCCCAAGGCCGCCTACTTCATCGGCAAGCTCGCTATGGCATTGGCCACCGGGATTTCTGAGACAGTAGTCCTGCTTGGCCTCGGCGTCGGGCTCTTCGGGCTGCACCTGCCGAACACCCTGGGGCGATGGCTCACCCTGGTCTGGGTGGTGCTGCTCGGCATCTTCTGCTGCGCCCTGCTCGGCGTCGCCTACAGTTCCGTCGCACGCAACGGGCGTTCGGCCGCGGCGGTCGTGCAGCTTCCCTACCTGTCGCTGCAGATGATCTCCGGAGTGTTCTTCGTATTCACCCAGCTGCCGAAGGCCATCCAGGTGATCGCCGCGGTCTTCCCGCTCAAGTGGATCGCCCAGGGTCTGCGCTCGGTCTTCCTGCCGAACACCTTCCAGGCGGCCGAGGCCGCCCACGCCTGGGAGCACGGAAGGACCGCGCTGATCCTGGGCGCCTGGTGCGCGGGCGCCTTCCTGCTGTGCCTGGCCACCTTCACGTGGCGCACCCGCGACGGCGCCTGACTCCCGGAATGAGCGGAACGATGAGACCTGCCCGCACGCCCGCCGCGCTACGCACGGCCGCCGCGCTACTCGCGGTACTGACACTGACCGCGGCATGCGGCACAGTCCACTCCTCGGGGTCCGCCGACGGCGCAGCAAGCTCAGCGGCGTGGACCCCGGTGAGCATTGCCCGGGCGACGCGGCTGGTCTTCACCTACAGCGCGGTCAACAACCAGGTCAACGGCAGGTACTCGGCGGCGCTTGACCGGACGATCGAGGAGTCGCCGGCCTCGGTGGCCAGCATTACCGGCCTGCAGATCGACAAGACGCAGGGTACGGTCATCCCGACCACCCAGTACTTCGCCAGCACGTTCGCGGTGCCGCGCATCACGGGATACCCGAGGCTCTTGCTGGCCATCACCCACCTGCGCAGCAGCGGTACCACGCTGCCTTACACCAAATATCTGCTGTTCGTCCAGGACGCGGCAGGCGCGCCCTGGCGAGTCGCCTATTACCCGTATTCCACCGGCCAGGTCCCGGTCCCGGCCGTGGCCGCCTCGGCGGACGACAGCGCCCCGGCCGTGACAAGCAGCGCGGGACTGCTGGCCGACCCGGCCGCGCTGAGCGCGGCCATCTACGCGCACGCCACCGGGCAGAACGCGTCCGCGTCTGGAATCCCGCTGGCCCCAACCCCGGAACTTGACCAGCAACTCACCGCCGGTTACACCAGCGGCGTCGCGCAGTACAACTCGCAGGGCGTCAGCGTGTACCAGACGCTGCTGCCAGCTACCTTCCCCATCTATCTGATCAGGACGAAGGGCGGCGGTGCGCTCGCCTTCACCGCGGACGAGGTACGCGACCTGCTCGTGCCCATGCGCAGCGACGGCAGCGTGCACCTGGCCCAGGGCAGCGGGGACGCTGCGCTGGCCGGTCAGCCCGGCGGCGCAACCGCCTCCGGCTACTCGGTCGTCCGGCTGCAGATGTTCATGAGCTACATCCCGCCGCAGAACGCACCGGGCAGCGGCGTTGAAGTCCTCTCCTATGCCGACTACCCGATCAGCGTCAGCCCCACCGGGCCTTGAGCGGCTGACTGGACACCCTGGAAGGAAACGCTCCCTGATGGAACCCCGAGAGCGCGCCGCATTCGTCAGCGCCTACACCAAGGTCCTGACCTCGGCCTGGTCAAGCGACCGATACGCCGCCTGGCTTACCAGCGCCCCCAGCGCCGCCCTGGCCGAGAAGGGTCTGGAGGTTCAGGCCGGAGCGACCGTCACCATCATCCGTGAGACCGTCGGCGATCCGGACCTGGAGACCCAGGTCCGGATGTGGGAGAGCGGCAAAACCTCCGGCCAGTACCTGCTCTTGGTGCCGAGCACGCCGCAGATCGCGACCCTCGAGCTGTCCGAGGCCGATCTGGAAGCCGTATCCGGCGGCGACAGCTACTGCTGCTCATGCTCGCCCTGCTGCTCCTGCACGTGACAACCAACACGTGACAAACCGAGGAGAACAACCAGTGACCCCATCTCCGTACACCGCACCGCCAAGGCCGCGGGAGGTCCATCTCGTCGAGTTCAGCATGCTCCCGGGGAGCGCCTACTCGGCTACGCTGGGCTACCTCCAGGCCGCCGCGCAGGCACAGCCCGACCTCGCGGCCGAACTGACCTTCCGCCGGCATGTCAGGTCACAGGCTCCTGACCAGCTGGACCGGGAGTGCGCGCAGATCATGGCCAGGATGAACGACCCGCTGGTCGTGGCCTTCACCATCTTCTTCTGGAACCGGCCGGCGTCGCTGAAGCTGGCCCGCCTGGTCAAGGAACGCTGGCCCGCCTGCCAGATCGTAATCGGCGGAAACGACGTGACGAACCAGCAGGCCGCCGTGTTCGCCGAGGCGCCCTGGGTGGACGTACTCGTGCACGGTGAGGGCGAGCTGCGTTTCCCCGATCTGCTCCGCCGCTTCCTCGGCGCCGCCCCGGGCGACGAGCCGGCGACCGTCCTCGGGGACATCGCAGGGATCAGTTACCTTTCCGGCCAGGGCGAGTTGATCACCACGCCCGCCGCCGAGCGGATCGCTGACCTTACCCTCGTGCCGTCGCCCATCTTGTCGCCCGTGTATTCCGACGCCGAGATGGCCGCCACCCGGGTGTTTGTCTACGAGACCAACCGCGGTTGCCCCTACAGTTGCGCCTTTTGCTACTGGGGGGGAGCGGTCAACTCCAAGGTGCGCCAGTTCCCCCTGGAGCGGATCGAGGCGGAGCTTGACCGGATCATCCGGCTCGCCCAGCCTGGCGCGCATATCTTCATAGCCGACGCCAATTTCGGGATACTCGCCCGCGACGTGGAGATCGCCAAGGCGCTCATCGACACGTGTCGTCGCTATGACAAACGCGTCGTCGTGCTGACCAATTGGGCGAAGAACACGTCGGACCGCGTGGTGAGCATCGCGCACATGCTGCGCAGCGCCGGGCTCACCGGCGCCATCACGCTGTCGGCCCAGTCGTTCGACCCGCAGGTGCTCCAGATCGCGAACCGTTCTAACATCCGGCCCGACACGTATCGCCGGATGCAGGCGAAATTCCGTGAGCTCGGTGTGCCGACATATACCGATCTCATCTGGGGACTCCCGGGCGAGACCACGGAGAGCTACAAGACGGGCATCGAGGAGGTACTCACAGCCGGCGGCAACCCGGTGATCTATCCGTTGCTGCTGCTGAACAACACGGAATACACCAAGGAGCGTTTCCGCTCCGGCTACCAGATCCAGGCCAGGAACCTCCCTTGCACCCCGGGCGTCGAGGCGCTCACCGCGGACTGCGTCGTCTCGCACGCCGCGATGAGCTTCGACGAGTTCATCGACGGGATGATGCTCCGCCTCTCGCTCGGCGTCTTCCAGAAGTCTGTGCTCCGCTGCACGCTGCGGATCCTCTCGCACCACTCCGGCGTGCGCATAGTGGACCTGTGCGAGCGCCTGGCGACGTACCTTGTTTCCGCTTGCTCCGACCCGGGCCTGATGGCCCTCGCCCGGAACCACGCGCAGTGCTGGCGCAATCCCGGCGACTACGACCGGACCCGGGTCGTGAGCGAGATCGGACTGATGGTCATTCGCGAGGAACTGCACTTTCAGGCGATCGTGGCCCGGATGGTGCGCGACCCGTCACGGCTCAGCGAACTGGCCACGGAAGCGGTGGAGTACCTCTGCCGCGGGCTCGACCGGTTCCTCCTCCCGGCCCAGGGCGAGATCGACGCCGTGCTCGGCCTCGACCTCGCCGGGGCGGCCGCCCTCCGCGCCAACCTGCTCAGCCGGACCGAGGAGACCAGCTACCGGATCAGCGCGGATTCGCTGGCGGTGCTCCACGCGGCCGGCGAAGTCCCCGCGCACCTCACTCCCGAGGGAAGCTTCTCCGTCTCCCTCGAGCGCATTCCTTATCCGTTCAGCGCGTATTACATCTCGATCTGGCACGGCAGCGGCCGTCCGCTGTACGACCTGACCCTGTCCGCACCCCACCAACACATTCTGGAGCCAGCATGAATAAGGGCCTCCGGGCGGGCGTTCCCGCCCTCTACTCAGCCGCCATCCTGATCGGCTTCCTCATCAACACCAAGACCGGCGTCATCGTCGCCATCGGCGGCGCCGTAGTCTGTTCAGCGCTCTACGCCATCGTCGCCAGGATCACGGCGGCACCGGAGACTGGCCGGCGGCCGCCACGGCAAGGCAACCGTGCCCGCTAGAGGGAAGCCCACCTGAGGCCGCCCGGATCCGGGCGGCCTCAGGGTGTCGATCGGGGGTTACCTCGCGCCCTCAGCGAGCTTGCCGAATTCGGCCGCGAGCTGATGGCTGGCGCCTCGGCCCTCCAGTTCGACCTTGTGACCGTCAGGCAGGGTGATCGCGAGCTTTTGCCAGCTCCGGCCGGGGGTGGCGTCGATCGAGGCGATCCGCTCGAGGGGCACGTGCCCGAGGTAGTCGTGGACCTGGTTAACCGCCGGATCCGCGCTCCAGACGTGCAGGGCATCGGCCGAGAGCCCGAGCACCACCGCGGCATCGAGCGGCACGTCGGTCTCCTTGGTGATCTTGTCGGCCGCGGCCCGGGCCGCGGGACGGGCGATGAAGTAGTTGCCGAGCGGGGTCAGCATTCTGGTGAAGCTCACCGCCGTGGGGACCCGCGCGAAGGTGGCGGCCAGCAGGTTCAGCCCGCCTTCCTGGCCGGCTAGCCCGGTAACGAGTTCGTCGTCCTTGAGATGCATCGAACCTCCTGCTCGGCGCTGACTTGTGATGACAACGCTACTGCGGCTTGGGTTCAATGGCCCGAGGATCTGCGGGACCGGCCGCACGAACAACGGCCCGTTCGGAACAAAAAGAATTTCTTTTCAGAACGGAACGTGGCTCACCGCCGCCCGCCCGGTACGGGTTATCAGGTCTTTGGCGACGAAGCGGGGCAGGAGAAATCACTGTTGCCCGACTTCGTTGTCCACTGGGTGACCATTACGGTCCCGCGGTGGATCAGGGGAGCCAGGCGGCAGTTCTTCTCAGCATTTGAGAGCGTTTTAGCACCCGGTATCCAGCTGGGCAAGCCGTAGAGCGGGCTTGAGGACTTGACCGTCCCCACGAGCGGATCCCATTGCTTGGCCGTCGAGTAGATGCCCGCGGTAGCGCCGATGTGCCGGAAGTAGGAGACCATTCCTTCGAGATCGGCGCGGTTGCTCTGGGCACTTGACTGCCAGCTGTTGATCGTTTCGACGTCAAGCCACCAGCGGTAACCACCTGGGTCGGAGACGCCGCGGGTCTGCGCATCCAGGTCGGCCATATTCCACCCGTACTGCCAGGCGCACGCCTGGTTGTCCTTGCCCGCGCAGGTGCCGTAGGGGTCCTTGACCCGGTTGCCGGTGACGGGGTCGTTGTTATTCACCGGCCAGTCGGAGACCTTGTGATTGCCCGGGTTCGCGGTGTTGACGTAAAACGAGACCTTCGGCTGCCGCGTGCCGCCGGTGGAATTCTGAGCCCATATTATTTCCACCGCCAGGCAGGGGTTGGTTGTGTTCGCGGTCCCGCCGTTCACGTCGACGATGCCGAACGCCTGTCCCACCGGGAGCGTTCCTGTGCATTGAGGGTACGAAACGTCGTCGCCCGTCGGGGCGCTGCCCTGCTGAGCTGCGTAAGCTGCCGCGGCCGATGCGGTGACAAGCGCCAACGACGCGAGCACAGCCGCCATGATCGTGCCGGATCTCACCGCTAAGCCTCTCTTTCGCGACCGCGGCCCCGACCGGGCACGCCTACCACTAGACGCGCAAGCACGATCCCCGGTGTACGTCGACACAATATATGCCTTGACAGAAATATAACTGTAGAGGCATGCTTAACCCATGGCGGCAAGCGCAACGATCGAGGTGCTCGGCGAGCCGAGACGGCGCCAGATTCTCGACGCGCTCCGCCCCGGCGAGCAGCCGGTGAACGCGCTCGTCCAGCGGCTTGGGCTCAGCCAGCCCGCGGTCTCCAAGCACCTGCGAGTGCTGCTCGCCGCCGGGCTGGTCGCCGTCCGCCCGGACGGTCAGCGCCGTCTGTACCGGCTGCGTACCGAGCCGCTCATCGAGCTCGACGAGTGGCTCGAACCGTACCGCCAGCTGTGGCGGGCCAGCCTAGACAAGCTGGAAGAGCACCTGACCGAATCCGAAGTAAGCCGAGGAGGAAGCCACGATGACTGAAGCCACCTTGCTACGGGCGGGCGCCCGCCCGATCCTGAGGTTCGAGCGCCACCTGCCGAGGCCCGTCGACGCGGTGTGGCGGGCGGTCACCGATCCGGCCGAGATGCGGGCTTGGTTCCCGACCCGGATCGTGATCGACGAGTGGAAACAAGGCGCTCAGCTGACCCACCACTTCGACGGGCACGATATCGACCCGCTGCCGGGCACGGTCCTCGAGTGGGATCCCCCGCACCGAGTCCGCTTCACCTGGGGTAACGACACGATCGGCTTCGAGCTCACCGCCGCGCCCGACGGCGGCACGATCTTCGTCTTGACCGAGGAACTCAGCGCGAACGCCGCGGCGCGCAACGCGGCCGGCTGGGAGTCCTGCCTGGACCGCCTCGAACACGGCCAAGAGCGCGAGCCGTGGCAGCCGCGCTTCGACCGCTACGCGGCGGAGTTCGAACCGGAACTCGGTCACCAGGACGGACCGCCCGCCGGATACCACGATCCCGAGTAACCGTGGGTCGTTCGGCACCCGGTCAAGCACGACGCCGAAATGGTCTCGGTAGGCCGCAAGCAGCGCGTTGTCCGAATCAAGCCGCTGCTCGGTGCGGGTTCCGCCCTGGGTCTGGATGAGCATCCGGCCGCTGATGGAGACCCGGCCGTCCGGAGTCAGCCTGGAGCAGATCGTGCCCTGGGTGAAGTGCGACAGCGGCGAGGTCTGCTGCCACCAGCACGTCGGGACGAAGTCAGCCAGTGACCGCTCGCGCGTCTCGATGCGGTACTGAGGCACGCCGTCCTTCAGCACGTCGATGTCTCCCGCGTCGCCTTCGGCCAGCCGGAACCGTCCGGCCGGGTCGTCTTGGTTATCCCTGTCTTCGAGCAGCAGGGGGTAGTCGCTGTGACTGCCGAAGCCCACGTCGGCCAGCCACGGCCCGCTGCCGTCGGCCGGCCGTACGATGAGCGCCAGATGATCGAACGGCGGGCTGATGCCGGTCGTCCCGTATACCCGGGCGGCGACCCGGCTCACCTGCGCGCCAAGTCCCTCGAGCAGCAGCGCGAATGCTCCGTTGAGCTCGTAGCAGAAGCCGCCCCGGCGACGTCGCACGATCTTGTCGATCAGGTCGCGCTCGTCCAGCGAGATCGGCTCGCCCAGATGAATGCTCAGGTTCTCGAACGGTACCGTCACCTGGTGCGCACGGTGCAGCATGCGCAGGTCCGCCGCGTCACCAGCAGCCGGCGCGGGGACGCCGGCGCGGTTCAGATAGGCCAGCACGGTCTCGTGATCCACCAGCATCCTCTCGATAGGGACTGCGTGACGACGATAGCGCTCAAGCCCGCTAGGCCAAGAGCCACCCGGCGGCAAGGTCAAGCACGTCCGCGTGGCTGCGAGCGCCGTGATCGGCGGCCATGAAGTGGTGGCCGATCACGAGCGAGAAGGCGAGCATGCTGCGGGCCTCGGCCTCATCCTGGTCGGCGCAGATCTCGCCGAACAGTAGGCGCAGGTAGTCCATGCGCCGGTTGTCGACGCGGCGGAGGCGGGCGGCAACCGCCCGGTCACGCCGGGACCAGGCGCGGACGGCCAGGTCGATCGGCAGCAGCTCACCGGAGAAGGTCAGCGCGCCCGCCAGCCGCAGCCTGGCTCGGACATCCCCGCCATGGCGCTCGACGCGCTCGAGCACCTCGTCCGTGGCCCTCCGTTCCCAGGTGTCGAGCATCTCCTCAAGCAGAGCGTTCCTGTCGGCGAAATGCCCGTAGAAGCCGCCCTTGGTCACCCCGAGCGCCTGCGCCAGGGGCTCCACCCGCACCGCCTCCGGGCCGCCCGCGGCCAGGGCTCGCAAGCCTTCCTCGATCCACCTGCGGCGCGGCGTCCGGGTGATGGCAGCCATGGCCTCTCTGCACCCCCAGCTACTGACGGCACCGTCGGCCGTGCTAACGTCATATATACGGTACCGTATATATGGAGGTTCCCGCATGCGGCTCCCGAACAAGGCGCACACCTCCCTGCCATGGCGCATACACGAGCTCACCAGCGACTTCCTGGTCGAGGACGTCTGGGAGCTGCCGACGCCCGGCGGCCGGAACGACTTCGGTCACCTGGTGCGATGGCTGGCTTCGCGCGATGACCCGTCGCACTCATCCGCCTCCCTCTTCGTCCGCGCGCTGTGGGCGATCCGCTGGACGGCCGGCCGGCTGCTCGGCTGGGACGGTCCTGACGCGGGCCTGGGCTCCAGAGTCCCCACGCTCCGCGACCGGTTCCCGGCGGATCTGCGTGGCGCCGAGTCTGGCCCGAGGTTTCGCGCCCTTCCGTTCGCCCCGCTGTATCTCCTCCACGACGAGTGGGGCGCGGAGATCGCCAACCGGACGGTTCACGGGGTCATGCACATCGGCTGGGTCCCGGACGGGACCGGCGGCTACCACGGCCAGATGGCCGTGCTGGTAAAGCCCAACGGGCTACTCGGTGCCGCTTACATGGCCGTGATAAGGCCGTTCCGGCGGCTGTTCGTGTACCCGCAGATGACCAGGGCGATCCGGCGGGCCTGGCCCGCGGGTGGAAGTTCGTCGTGAAGGCAATCATCGTGAGGAAGTTCGGGGGCTGCTGCCGCCGCAACGGCTCCGGTGGCGGGCGGCACCGCCTGGGAGGTGCTCGAGCGGCTGCGCCTCGATCGAGGCGCCTGGCTGCTCGTGCTCGGGGCCAGCGGCAGCGTCGGCTCCTACCTGCTGCAGCTGGCCGCACTGCGGGGCATCGCGACCGTGGCGGTAGGCCGGCGCGAACACCACGACCGGCTGCGCCGCCTGGGGGCGGCGCCGTGCTTCCGCTGGCGGAGGCAGCGCGGGCGCACCGCCTTCTGGAAAGCGGCCATGCCGGCGGCAAGGTCGTACTCATCACCGAACTAACCCCGCCGCTCACGTGTCACGGAGCCGGAGCACGAGGCCGCCGGCCAGGAGGGCAGCGGCGGCCCAGGCCGCGAGGACGCCGAGGCCTGCCCACGGGCCGATGGGCAGGCCGCGCAGGCCGGTGGTGGCCTGGACGGCCAGCCCGGCCGTCATCGGCCCGATCTGCTGGATGAACCGGGCCGCGTGCGCGTTGCCGACCGTGGCGCCGACGATCGGGAACACGAACAGCAGTCCAAGGACGACTCCGATGGCGGCGGCGGAGTCGCGGACGGCGGCCGCGATGCCCAGACCGAGCAGGGCGATCAGGACGAGGTAGAGGACCGACCCGGCCGCGGCCCGGAGCACCGGCGGGGAACCGAGCGACAGCGAGGGGTAGCCATGGGCCGGGTCGATGCCGTGGCCGGGCAGGATGGTCTGCCCGGCCAAGACGGAGGCCAGGACCGCGACGGCTCCGGCGGTCAGCACCAGGCCGGTAAGCACGACCGCCTTCGCGGCCAGGACGGCGATCCGCCGCGGCATCGCGGCCAGCGTCACACGGATCATGCCCGCGCTGTATTCGCTGCTGACGGCCAGGACGCCCACGATCGCGACGACCGCCTGCCCTGGGTAGATCCCGGTCAGGGTGATCTTGGCCGGGTCCTCGGCGCAGCCACCGGCCGGGCAGCTCACTGCCGCCGACACCGCCGCGCCCACCGCCACCGTCAGGACCACCGCCGCCAGCAGCAGCCAGCCGGTGCTGGCCACGGTGCGCGCCTTGGTCCACTCCGCGCGCAGCGCGTCCGTCAGCGGCCCGGTCATGCGTCCCTCCGCCGTAGCAGGTACACGGCCAGCCCAAGCGCCAGCGCCGTCCACGCGCACAACACCGCGAAACCCGCCCACGGCGCCAGCGGGTAGTAACCGTTCCCCGGCGTGTAGCTGCCGGTGACCTGCGGGTAGGCCGGGTAGGGCTGCTGAATGGCGAAGCCCGCGGCCGGGGTGACCCGCAGCAGCCAGTCCGCGACCCCGGCCGGCAGAACGGCCAGCGGGCTGGCGAAGAAGTACGGCAGGACGATCACGGCGATAACGATGGTGACCGCCACGGCGCTGCGCCGCAGCAGGGTGCCGAGGGCGAGGGCAAGGACGGCGGCCACCGCCAGCAGCGCCGCGGTCCCGGCGACCACGCGGACGTCGGTCGCCGCCGGGACGGGGAAGATGAAGATGCCGCGGGAGCGGGCCATCGGCTCAGCGACAAGCTGGGCCACGATGACGGCGGGCAAGGACACCGCGAAGGCGGCCGCACCGATCACGATGGCCTTCGCCGCCAGCAGTCGGCCGCGTCGCGGGCTCGCGGCCAGCGTGACGCGGATCAGGCCCCGCCGGTACTCCGCCGTGATGAACATGGCCCCCACGATGACGATCGCGATCAGTCCGGCGAACGCGCCGACCAGGGGCGTGGCCACCGAGCCCGCTCCGGGATCCACGACGGGGGCGATGTCGCCGGACCCGGTAACAACCAGTTCCCCGCCGGCTTGGCGGTAGCCGAGTACTGGGTACGGGCCCGACCCGCCGCCGACCGCGGTCCCGGTCCACGCGCCGGCGGGCCAGGCCCCCCGCACGGTGACGTGGTCGAATGCGGCGGTGGCCTGGCTTGGGGTGGTGCTCGCGCTCCCCGAGCCGATCGACTGGCTGGCCGGGGCGGTATAGCCGGGGGAGGCCGCGAACAGCCCGGCATCAGCAACCGCGGGCAGCCCGGCCAGCCGCACGCTGCCGACTTGCGTCCAGTGCGCGCCGTCCAGTGAGTCGTAGCCGGTGATGGTGCCACCGTCGCGGGTCAGCCGCAGCCACCGCGGCGACGTGGCGGAAACCGCGCCCGGCAGCCCGGCCACGTCGCCGGCGTAGTCGTACTGCATCCGGACCCCGTGGCCGGCGGCGACCATCATCGCCGCGTAGGCCGACCCCGGCGTGGCAGAAGCCTTGATGATGATCCCGGCCTTGGACCACGGCTGCAGGCCGGGCCTGACATCAGAAGCCGACCCACCATTGGGCGAGTACGAGCCGGTCATCGAGGTCACCCGGACGGTGATGCTGCCCGTGTTTCCCATCGGGCGGTGCACGAAGTAGAAGTTGTCGGTCACCGCTTCGCCGCCGGGTCCAAGCGAGCTGGTGCAGCCCGGGCCGCCCACAACAGCGACGGCGCCGACCTGTGAGCCGCACTCGCTGTGACCGAGCAGCCCGACCCCGGCGGTCAGCAGCCCGGCGACGATCATGCCGACGACCCAGCCGCGGACGGTCCGGAACTTGACCCATTCCGCCCGCAGCAACTGCGCGAAACCGGCTGCCATCACGCCGCCCCAGGGGTGGCGCGGTACTCGACCGCGTCCTGGGTCAGCTCGAGGTAGGCCTCCTCCAGCGACACCCGGTGCGCCGCCACCTCGGAGAACGGCACTGCGCTCGCGCCGAGCACCGCCACCACCTTCTCCGCGGGCAGCCCGGACACCATGAGCGTGTCTGGCCCGGCGGCGGTCACGGCGGCCCCCGCGTGCTCGAGCGCCGTGATCGCCGAAGGCCCCGCGGGTGTGCGCAGCGCGACCCGGCCCCCGGACGCGGCCGCGATCAGGTCGCCGACGGAGGTATCCGCGATGACCCGCCCGCGTCCCACCACCACAAGGTGATCCGCGGTGTCCTCAAGTTCGCCCATCAGGTGGCTGGACACCAGCACCGCCCTGCCCTGCGCGGCCAGCGACCGCAAGAACCCGCGCATCCAGACGATGCCCTCGGGGTCCATTCCGTTGAACGGCTCGTCGAGGATCAGCACCGCCGGGTCACCCAGCATCGCGGCCGCGATCCCCAGCCGCTGCCGCATGCCCAGCGAATACCCGCCGCCGCGCCGCCCGGCCGCCGGTCCCAGCCCGGTCAAGGCGGCCACCTCGTCGACCCGCCGGACCGGAAGACCCTGGGAGCGGGCCAGCCACAGCAGGTGGTTCCGCCCGGTCCGGCTGGGCTGCAGCGCGCCGGCGTCCAGCAGCGACCCGACGCGGCTAAGCGGGCGCCTGAGCGACCAATATGGCCGCCCGCCAATCAGCGCGGTGCCCTCATCGGGTGCGTCGAGCCCGAGGATGACCCGCATCGTGGTGGACTTCCCCGCCCCGTTCGGCCCGACGAACCCGGTGACCTGCCCCGGCGAGACAGTAAACGACATCCCGTCAAGCGCCGTCACCGCACCGAACCGCTTGCGCAGCCCGCTGACCTCAACGGTCAAAGCATCGCTAATGAAGTTCATACGGTGGTTGTACGCCGGCGCCGGTGTCAGCACCGTGCCCGTCGCTGACACCTGACTGACACCCGCCAGGACGGTGGGCGCAGTGGCTTAGTCCAGCGCGAGCGTCGTGGCGGCGGCCAGCACCGCGGCCGCGCGGTCTTGGTCGCCGGTGACGTACGGGTCGAGGTCAGCAGCGGTGACCCGGTTGGCGGCAAGCCGGCAAAACCCGACCGCGTCGGCCACGATCGTGACGTCGGCCGGGGCCGACATGCTCTGGCCGACCGCGATGTCCCACGTGCCGCCGCCTGGCCCGGTCAGTACCAGGTGCACCCGCACCGAGTCGTTCAGGTCGGCCCGGATGGCTGCCAGCGGGAGCAGGCTGGCGGCGGCGCTGGTCATCAGGCTCAGCGTGGAGGCTTCTGGCGCCGACGGCGGCAAGGCGGCCGCCTCACGGATGTCGTTCTCGTGAACCCATACCTCGAATGCCCTGATGATCAGCAGCAGGCCAAGCGGTAGTCGCATGCCGTGCACAGCGACCTCGGCGCGGAGATCGGCGGTGCGCACGAGGTCGATGGTGTGGTCGGCGGCGCGCCGCCACTCGGCCCGGGTCAGGGCCGGCGGCCGTCCGGCCTGGCGGTTGGCAGCGGGCTGGGTCGATGCGACGTGGCTGGCCACGGCTACCTCCGGGTCCCCCGTCAGGCAGCGGTGCACATCTTCCTCGACGCCGATCAAGTGTCCGACGAGTCCCTGAACGTCCAGTCCGCGCAGTGCTGGCGCCGCCCACTGCCCGCCGTTCAGCAGGCCAAGCGTGACATGGAAGGCATCGGCCGTGCGGCTGAACGCCTCGGCGGGTGAGATCTCCGGCGGCGCGGGCTCGGGCCGGCCGGCCGCGCGGGCTCGCAAGGACGCCGACAACACACGTTCGCGCAGGCCTGCGGGTAGCGCCTGGCCGTGAGCTTCCCCCGTCATGATGACTCCAGCAGTGAGGCGTCCAGTATTTCTTCCAGTTTGGCCAGGGCCAGCCGCACGCGTGACTTGGCCGTCCCCTCGGGGATGCCAGCCACCTCCGCCGCCTCCTTGTAGGTCAGCCCGCCGAAGTAGGCGAGCTCGACGATCCGGCGCTGGCCGTCGGGCAGCAGCCGGACAGCAGCGCGTACCGAATCGGCAACGTGCGCAGCTATCACTTCCTCACTGGGAGAGGGCGACGATTCCGCTGCGGCCGTCCGGCAACTCAGGTCCTGCCGGACCAGGCGGCGCACCTCGCTGCGTACCACGTCCACCGCGCGCCGCCGGGCAATCACGATGAGGTATGCGGGGAACGTGCCCAGAGCCGGGTCATACCGGTCGGGATGGCGCCACAATTCGACGAACACTTCCTGGACGATGTCCTGCGCTGCGGCATCGTTGCGCAGGACAACGAGCGCCGCGCGGTAAACATCTGCCGCGAACCGGTCGAACACCTCGGCCAAGGCGAACTCGTCTCCGGCGGCCAGGCGTGCCGCGAGGAGCGCGTCACTGTCCTCCACGGCCCTCACGCTAACGGGGCGCCCCGCCGGCGGGCAAGGAGCGGCCCTCTCCGACGACATCGGCGGCCGCCGCGCAGGAGGATGAAGGCGCTGGTCGGTGAGCATGCTGCGGGTCCGTTGTCCCTTCCCGGATTCGTCACCTCTGGTTCGCCGCCGGACACGCCGCGGATCACTGCCCGCACGGGTAAGTTGCCGCTGATTTCACCGAACGCCTGCTACGACGCACAGCGGGAAAGGGATCAATCCAGACCTGGTTCCGCTCCGAAGACCCTACGTGGAGGTAGGCATGGAGCCGATACGGCCCGCGCCGGAGGCCGTTTCGGGGGGTGACACCGGCCTGGACGCGCTGCTCGTGCTCGCGGGGCATGGTGACCAGGCGGCATTCGAGGCGGTGTATGACCGGGTGGCAGCCCCGGTGTTCGGGCTGATCAGGCGTGTGCTGCGCGACTCCGCGCAGGCGGAGGAGGTCGCCCAGGAGGCCCTGCTCGAAGTCTGGCGGACCGCGGAGCGGTTCGACCCGGCGCGCGGCACCGCGGTGACCTGGATCATGACGATCGCGCACCGGCGCGCCGTGGACCGGGTGCGCTCAGCGGTCGCCGCGGCGCAGCGAGAGGCCAGGGCCGCTTCCGCCCTGCCTTCGGTGCCGGCGGACGAAGTCGCGGAGGCCGTGGAGTCCTCCCTTGAGGCCGGGCGGGTGCGCCGGTGCCTGGACGGGCTGACCGAACTGCAGCGTCAGTCGATCACCCTGGCGTACTACTCGGGATACACCTATCCGCAGGTCGCGTCCGCTCTGGGAGTGGCGCTCGGCACGGTGAAGACCCGGATCCGCGACGGGCTCAAGCGGCTACGGGACTGTCTGGGGGTGCGCTGGTGAGGATTCCCGGGCTACGCCCCAATCCGCACGCGCTGGCCGGAGCGTACGCGGTTGACGCGCTCGACGGCACGGAGCGTACCCGCTTCGCGCGGCACCTAGCGTCCTGCCAGACCTGCCCGGCTGAGGTGCGGTGGTACGTGGCGACAGCCGCCGAACTCGGTCTTGCCGCTGCCGTCACACCGCCGCCTGCCCTGAAGGGGCGGGTCCTGGCGGACGTCGCCGCGCTCTCCAGGGCACGGTCTGTGGACGCGGAGATCGCCGCACTGCTCTCCGCACCGGATGCGCTTGTCGCCAGCGCGGCCACCTCGGCGGGCGGGACCGCCACCGTGGTCGCCTCGCTGGGCGCGGCGGCGATGGTGTTCACCGGCGCCGGGCTACCTGTGCTGCCGCCATCTTCGGTGTACGAGCTGTGGTTCGTCGGGGCAGGGGGCGCGCGGCCGGCCGGCCTGGTTCCGCCGACGCCTGCCGCGGTGCTCGCGGCGGGGCTTTCCGGCGGGGACGCGATCGGGGTCACGGTCGAGCCTGCGGGCGGCTCTCCTGCGCCGACGACGACGGCGATCGTAGTGCTGACGCTGCCGGCATAGGGGTGTGTGCCGCGACCACGGTGGCTTGTTTCTCGTCGGCCCGATTGACGCCGGGCCTCACCCAGCCGCCACTCCTGCGCTCGGGCTGGCGGTGTCGAGGACAGCGTCCACGATGACATTGCTGAGGTAGTGCCCAGTAGCCGGATCGAATGTGCCCCCACAGGTAATCAGCCGCAGTTCCGAGTCGGGTACCGGGCCATAGACCGCCGCGGTCGGGAACTGCGTCTTGAGGTACTGCTGGACATCGGTGACCTTGAACTCCGCGACGCTGCCATCGGCCCGCTTTACGTAGACCAGCTCGCCCGGGCGCAGTTGCCGCAACTGAAAGAACACGGCCGGACCGGCCTGGGAGTCTACGTGCCCGGCGATGACCGCCGCCCCGAGGGCGCCCGGCCTGGGACTGCCGGTGTACCAGCCCGCGACAGCCGTGCTTGACGGTACTTGCAGCGTGCCATTTGCTTGCCGCCCGAGATGTATCAGGCTGGTCTGCACGCCAATGGCCGGGATCGTCAGGCTGACCGGCAGCGCGACCGGAGCCGGCGTGGGTGCTGGTGCTTGTGCCCGGTACCCCTTAGGCACCGCCACATGGTGCACTTTCCCTGCGGTGGCCGCGGGGCGGCCGGTCTGGCTGGCCCAGCCAAGTCCCGCGCCGGCAACGCACAGCAGGAACAGGCCGGCTGACAGCACGGCAACGGCCCATGGCCGCCGAGCCAGCCGTGCCACAAGCGCGGGCTGGTCCTGCCTCTTACCGCGCATGGCGCTGCCGCGGACTCGCGAGCACGTATCCGGTGACGACAAGGGCGAGCCCGGCCAGCCCGGTGATAACCCAGGGCAGCATCGGAGCTCCGGGCCGCGCCGCCGCGCCGCCGAAGCCTGTCTGCACGCCAGCCCTGGGCATCACCGTGCTGCCAGCGGCGTTCACCAGGTCATAGATGGCCAGGCCGTGCTGGCCGTCCAGGACGACCAGGGTGTGCACCGTGTCGGCAGCGAGGCTGACCTGCAGGCTAGCGCTCTGGGTCTGCCCGGTGGCAAGGACGGACCAGGTCCCGGCCCGCTCGGCGACGAAGCCGGTGGCATTGCCTGACGCCAGATTCGTCGCAAGCTGCGTGCTGCCGGCCGTCACCGAGACCGTCTTCTGCTGCAGCGACGCCTGGATGACCTGGACGAGCGCCGACCCTGCCGGCGTCGTCTGCGGATCGGTAAAAACGGATAGTCGCAGCGCCGGGGCCGACCCAAGTGCGGCGACCGTGTAGGCATCACCGGCGACAATTTTGACGCTGCCCGAGACCAGCGGCGTAGTGCCGGCGGCCGCCCCGGCGGGCAGCATGTCCACGGCGTACGTGCCTGCCGCGACGGACTGGAACGGCGACACGCTGCCGTAGCTGACGTGCCGCAGGACGGGCTTCGTGGCAGCGCCTTCCAGTGGGTACAGGTAGACGTCCATAGCCGGAGTGTTCGGTGACAGGTGGGCGAGCCGGACCCAGCCGTCTGCGGTGGTCTGAGCCGAGGCGGCTGGCATTGCCAGCGCGAGCACGGCCACCGCTAGCGTCACCGTCGCTGCCAGGCGGGCTGCGGTGTTGCGGGCCAGCCGCCGGATCGTGATCATGATCTTCATGTCTCCTCCCGAGGCAGCGGCATCTGGGTGACTGCGGCCCGTTGGTCTGGGGCAGGAAGCGGTCGATGCTCAGCGCAACTGGCTGCCTGATCGGTCCTTCTTCGAAGTCGCGGCGCTCCTGGATTGGCCGAAGAGCGCCCGCGATAGTTCCGTCACGGGTTCACGCTGGAGGCGACCGCACTCGGCCTGACACCTTAGGACGCCATTGATACCGAGCGCCGGCCCAGCGGTCGGCGCGGCAAAATATCCGGCACGCCGGGGTGTGATGTCACATCCGGCGCGCCGGACGGCGCGGCCCAGGCCGCGAAGGTCAGACAGGGCCGGCCGGGGTCACTCCCGGCCAGCGGAACCGGCTGACCTCGCCGCCGTGAATAGCGACCTGGCCCACGGCAACCCCGTCCTCCCGCCAGACGGTTGTGCTGGCAAGCCTCAGGCTGGGGTGCTGAAGCCGCTGTACGGGACGCCCAGGTAGGGGAACTCGTCCAGGTAGCCGGACGGGACGCTGGACATGGTCAGTCCGTCCGTCACCTGCCCGGCGGCCGCGTCGGGCGTGAATGTCTTGTCGACGAGCGGGACGGTCACTCCCGCGATGGCGCGCAGTTCGATGGAGACCACATCGTCGAAGACGCGCCGCCCGTTCGGGAAGCCGGCCAGGTCGCCGCCGACGACCCCCAGGGGGTTCGGGCTGGTGGACGCGGGGACGGCTGTGTTCAGCCGGAGCAGGTCCGCGAGCACCGGGCCGGTGTAGTTCTGGAAGCCGGTGACGACGCCCGACGGGATGCCGGTGAGCAGGATCGCCTCCAGGTCGGCGCGGGCGGTGCCCTTGGCGTTGAGCTTGGCCAGGTTCGGGAAGACGCTGGGGTAGAGCGCCGGGAGCAGCGTGGCGAGCTCCGGGTGGGTCACCCGGTCTTCGAACCGCTTGTCGCCGGACGGCGGCAGCGTGTTCCACTCGTCCTTCATCGCCAGGGGAATCAGCACCTCGTTGAACAGCGGGTTCGCCAGCCTGGAGACCTGGTAGAACGGGCCGGTGCCGACAATCATGCCCTTCTGCGCGTCCCAGACGGTCGCGGTCTGGCGGCTGGCGGTGGTCCACACGCCGATCACCGCGCCCTTGTCGGTGACCGCGGAGTGCGGGCCGCTGCCAAGCACCTGCTCCATCGGCAACTGGAGGGCGATCGAGTGGACGTTGAGCGCGGCGGTGGCGTTCACGCCGGCCGCGCTGTGGCTGAACACCTGCATCCCGTACTGGGCGTGCAGGTTCTCGAACGGGCGCAGGTCACCGAGGTCGAAGACGGCGCCGAGGTCCACGTAGAAGCCCTCGGCGCGCTGCCCGGCGAAGACCTTGATGCCGTTGGACAAGGTGTGCACCGCGCTGGCGGCGAGCGCCGCATAGTTCGGCGTGGACAGCGGGCCGATGTTGCACGGCGGGCAGGCCAGGCCCTCCGCCAGGACGGCGCTCTGGCCGCCAGCAACCCGGGTCACGGTATAGGTCTGACGGCTGTTCCAGTTCGCGCTGTTCAGCGACAGGATCGGCCCGGTGTTGTACAGGAATGTGTTCTGGTTGGCCAGCGTGGTCTGGAACCGGAACTGGAAGGTGACGTCGGCCTCGGCGTCCCCGTTGTTGTCCACGTGGATCTCGTAAAGAACGTCGTCGCCGAACTCGTAGAAGTTCGGGCCGCCGGCCGGCCCTTCCAGCGGGATGTAGTTCGCGATCAAGGTGACGGTGCCCGGACTGTCCGGGCTGACGAACGCGTAGACGTCGGTGCTGTCGGCCACCGGGTCCTTACTGATCTCCGGGGCCTCACGGTGCGATGACATGCCTAACTCCTTCTCTGCTCGTTCTCGCTAGGCGAGCTTGAGGTTTGCCAGGAGCTGCCGGACAAGGGCGGGGTTACGGATCTGGGTCTGGCCAGTGCCCCCGAAGACGTCGAACAGCCCGGTGGTCGTGTCCGCGATGTAGACGACCAGCGGCCCGGCCATCGCGGCGGGCGCCATCGGGGCCATCACGACGGGCTTGGACGCAGGCATCAGCGTCGTCTGCCCGCCGGACTGGCGGTCGAACGCGAGGACGGCGCCTGCGCCGACCGCCGCGGCGGCCCCGGCCACGCCGACGCCGCGCAGGACGGAGCGGCGTGACATCGGGGGACGCGGGGGTTCCTGGGCGGGACCCTGCCGGCTGAGCGGCAGGGGCCGCGCTTCACCGAAACGCGCTTCGTTCGAGCGGGCCTGCTCGGGATAAGACTGATCCGGAGGAGTCTGGGGAGGCATGGTGTCCTTTCCCGGTTTGAAGCGGGTGACTATTGACACCCGGTCATCGAACCTGCTCCGCCAGCGGATTGCCGCGACCGCCCAACTTAACCAGTTCGTGACTTTCGCCCGTCAAGCCAAGCAGGAGCCAACGAGTTCCGCCTCCGCTCGCTCCGCCGAACCCCTCAGGTGCCCGCTGACGCGGACCCCGATAGCTGGACTCAAGCCAGTCGGCGGGCGCGGAGAACGGTCGGTTCCCGCTAGGAGTTGCCGTCAGCTATCTGCGTGGCGACTGAGAGCGCCGAGTTGATCGGGATCGCGTAGCCGACGGTGTTGAGTCCGCTCCCCGAACTCCCGACAATGATGCCGATCACGTGGCCGTTCGGGTTCGCCAGCGGGCCGCCGATCGCCGGCGGCTGCGCAGACGGCAGCGAAGAAGCCATCAGCCCGGTCCAAGTCGTCTGGCCTAGCGTGACGGTCGTATTCAGGGTGGTCAGCTTGCCGACATCAAGGGATACCCCGTCCGCCGTGCCCGTGGTGCTGACCGCGGTGTCGACGACCTCGCCCGGCACATGGTAGGAGGACTGCCTGATGGCGGCCGCGCTTGAGACGATCGTGGCCGAGTTCCCGACCGTGACGGTCGAGAACGCCCTCCCGTTACTCCCTTCCAACTGGAGCAGCGCCAGGCCCGCCGCCGGGTCCACGCCGATCACCTTGGCCTTGAATATCTCGCGGGAGAAGACGTATTCCGCCGCCAGGTCCGCCGCACCCGCAGAGGGCCGGTAAGTGGTCAGCACCTTCCCCGACTGCGTGAGCACAAGGCCGATCCCGACCGAGGTCCCGCCCGACAGGACGTGCACCATGCCTTGACCCGTCGACGCAATGATGTTCGACAGGTTGTCATGGGCGAACCCATCCGGGTCCTCGACGAAGATGTCATCCCCTTTCAGGGGCGAGGGAATCGCCGAGTGAACCGCGGTGTCGCCAAGCCCCAAAACCCTGCCGACGCCGAAACTGAGCCCCACCGCGAGGATGAACGCCGATGCGATCACAGAGAGCCTGAAGCCCTTGTCGCGCCAGGCTTCCGGGACGGCCCGGCCCGGCCTCGCGCCATCACTCGTGTCGCCGTCGTCTTCCCCGCGCGCGGGCTGTTCGCTTTCGTCTATTTCCTCAACGCGCGTCGTCTCGCTCCTTGTGACAATCCTCACCTCCCTGACGCGTCGGCGGTCCCCGTCTGCTTCGCTGCGTTGCTTACGCGCACCCCGACTCTGCCGGCGTCATCCCGCCCGTGAGCCGATAGAGAGTCGCTAGCTGCGCGCTCCGCGGGTTGACAGGAACGGTGATGCGACAGTTGCCAATGGTCATCGTGGTTGCCGCTGGAGTCGTCGTCGGCGCCGAAGTCTTGACCCAGGAGGGAGTCGGGCTCGGCACAGCGCCCAGAGGCACCGGCTGAACCAAGTTGTTGGTCGAGCCCGCCTGGTACGCGAGCACCCCGCCGACCAGCAGGCCCAGCGTCACGGGCACGGCGAGTTGGGCTGCAACAGGCGCCAAACGGCTTCTCTTCATGCGGTATCGCCGTGCCGGCCGGCTCCCGCTGTACACTCAGTCCACCTCCACGTCCGCGGTGCTGCCCCCGGTGGTGCTGCCCCCGGCCGTGCTGCCCCCGGAGTGAAAGGCTAGAACAACCAGTCGGTATGACGTGGGGAAACTTGGAAGATCTGATCTTGCAGACTCCTAACGTCGCAGGTAGACCGCGTGATCCTGAAGCGACAGCCATGGAATCACTGACCCTGCCCGGCAGCCGGAAACACGTGTTGCAATAATTTCGGCTCGGCATCACCGACAGCGAGCAATAGGACACTGGCTGCGCTCCTGCGGGCCCGATCCGCTAGCCGCCCACCAGCGTCTTCGGCTACTTCCCCGGGCCGGGAAACTGGTAACGTCAGGCTGGCCGAATCCCCGGAATCTTATGCTCAACTTCTTACAAATTCCTAACAAGCCCGCGCTCGCCTTCGTTTCGTGATATGAACGTGACTCTCGGCTTCTGGAGGCCCGGCGTGCTCTCGAACTGCGAAGACGCATTGTTCGGCCCTCCAAAAAAGGAAGTTTTGAATAGCATAAGAACGGCCGATGTTTCATCGTGATGTGAGGTCAAGCTCGCCTCAGGTGTGTCGGTCACTCCAGCCGGCGAAGGATGACCTGAATGCGTACATGGTTCACAGTGCTGGGCCTTACCCTGCCTTTGTGCCTTGACGTCTTTGCCGTCTCATTTGGCGTACTGGGCGAAATGCACCTGACTCGTGCGCAGCGGATACGCATCACCGTGCTGTTCATGGCATTCGAGATCGGGGCACCGCTGGTCGGGATGGCACTGGGGACGCCATTGACTCACCTCACCGGCGTCGCCTCCGGCTTGCGCATCGACGGCGCCCCTGCCAATGCCTACCAAATTCACGCGGCCAACCTGAGTCACGCGGCCGACGTCGTCGAGCAGACTTTCTTCGGTCGGTATATCGACCCGATTATCGTCCCGGTGGTCGTCGGCGCCATTGGCATCTGGATGCTGGACGAGGCCCTCAATGACGATGATGATGATGACGATGACGACGAGGCAGGCAAGGTGAGAGCAATGGTCACCGCGCATGGCCTTTCCCTCATCGCGCTCGGCATTGTCACCAGTTTGGATGATCTGGTAATAGGCTTCACGCTCGCCTTCCACAACCTGCCATTGCATGATATCTTCACCGCCATTGTCATCCAGGCGTTCCTGGCCATCACACTCGGCCAGTTCCTCGGCTGGAAGGTGCGCACAGGAAGCCTCCGGCTCAACGTAGGACGCATCACCGCCGCCTCCAAGCTGGCAGCGGGCGGCTTGCTTATCGCGGTAGCGGCCATCGCCCTGCTCGCCCCCGAGATCACCACCCACGTCATCCCGCATCTCTACCACTACAGGTACATCCCGCCGCTGGGGCCTTCGGCAGTCCCGACCGGCAAGTAGTGATTCGGCGACGCGAGCTGGTCGCGCGCCACAGCGATGTTCGCCATGTTGACGGCGCGCGTGGTGGAGCGATGCCGGGCACGGTCGGGCGCAAGCGCTGAAGCGCCGTTACCGGAGGGCCTCGACCAGGGTGAAGCCGGCCATGACGACCATCAGCAGGGCGGCCAGGCGGGTGATCCACCGCACCGGAAGGATCTGCGACAGCTTTTTCCCTCCGGTGATGGCTAGGGCCGTCACCGCCCACAGTGCCAGCACGCTCCCGATGCCCACAGGCACCGGATCGTGGTACCTGGCGGCGAGGTTCGCGATAATGATGTCCGACAGGTCACCAAGTTCAGCCAGGAGGATCACCGCGAAAGAGGTCGTCGCCACCGCCCAGAACCCGGCGGCACTGGCCTTCCGCATGGCTTCATCGTCGTCATCATCTGTGCGCAGCACCAGCACGGCGCCGATCAGGAACACCGCAGCCACCGCGAATTGCACGATCCTGTGCGGGAGCAGGCCGAGGAGGCTGCCGAGGGTAACCGCCAGCACCACATGCACCGCGAACGCCGCCGCCGCCCCGGCGAGCACCCAGCCCGGCCGGTACCGGGTGCCGAGCACAAAACTCGCGAGTCCCGAGTTGTCGGGCAATTCGGCTACGAATACCGTCCCGAAAACGATCCCGACAATGAGCAAGCCCGCCACGTAACCACCTCTCCGCCGGGCTGACACCGCCCGCGCCGCCGCGCCGGTGCCCGGTACCCCGTGCGCAAGCCAGTATGCCCGAAGGGCCATCGCTCTACTGCTACGACAATTCCCACGTTAGGTTTGCGTAACTAGGTAGGCTGGCCGCGATTCTGGCTCGGGGCATGCTGATTTCCTGATCGCCTGGGATATTAAGAAAATCGCAGGGACGCGCCGCTGAGTCTCCGGCTCCGGAGCGGTACAGGTCACTCAATGTGCCGTGGTGACCTGGATGAGCTTGATCACCATGATGACGATCGCGAAGATGATGTAACCGCGAAGTGCCAGCAGCCCGATCCGGCGCGACATGCTGAGCACGGGCCGCTGGAGCGTGTCGATCGCGGGGGTGCGCCACGCGACCCGGCGGTCCCTGAGGACCTCCTTCCACTTGGCCCGGGTCATGCTGGCCGGGCGCTTGTTGCCGGCGGGGTCCGCGGCGAGGGCCGCGCCATCCTCCCGGGCTTGCCGGAACCGCAGCAGCGCGAACGCCGCGATCACTCCGAGGATGGTGCACACGCCGAGGCCGATGAACGACTGCTTCAGCGTGATGACCGGCCAGAAGGTGGTGACAAGCGGCGCCAGTGAGAAGGTCAGGACGATCCAGGCGATGATGCCGGAGATCCAGTTCTGGGCGGCGCCGTTGGCCCAGGGTCCGAGGATCGGCTTGTCGTTGGCGAGCAGGATCAGGAAGACCAGAGCCGAGGGCAGCAAGATGCCGTTAAGCGCCTCCACGCCGTTGATGACCACATTCAGGTTGTTGCCCCAGGCCAGCGTCACGGTGGCGGACAGCCCGATCAAGATGGCGTACAGGCCGTAGAACCACGGGGCCTGGCTCATCTTCCAGTGCAGGGAGTGCCGCATCTTCGGGTACACGTCGCCGAGCGTGTAGGTGGTGGTGAGCGCCGTCAGGTTGGCGCCGATCAGCGATCCGTCGAGCGCGGCGATGGCCAGCAGGTCGCCGACGCCGTGGCCGGCGTAGTGCTGCAACTGGGCGAACGTCTGGCTCAGGTTGTTGAAGTTGCCGAAGGCGCCGGTGTGCGCCAGGCCGAAGGCGCAGGCGCCCATGATCACGAGCGCGCCGATCACCTCGATGACAATGCCCAAGCCCGTGTCGAGCCGCTCGTAGTTCATCCAGCGCGGGGTGATGCGCTTGTCGACCACGTTGGACTGCTGGAAGAAGAGCTGCCATGGCTCGACGGTGGTGCCCACGACGGCGACGACCAGCAGGAGCAAAGTGGCGTTCAGACCACCCGGCATGCTCGGGACGACGCCTGCGGCGGTCGTGGAGACGCTGGTGTGGGTGAAGTAGATCATCGGGAACGTCACGAAGTTCGCGATCACCAGGAAGATCAAGAACCGCTCCCAGTAGCGGTAGGTCCCGCCGGCCATGACCGCGAAGAGCAGGACCGCCGACGTGACAACGGCCCAGAAGTTGGACATGCCGAAGAACGACAGTGACTGCTCGACGCCGATGAACTCGACGACGATCGTGACCGCGTTGATGACGAACAGGTCGACGACGGAGAAGGTTCCCCAGAACTTCCCGAACCGGGAATAGATGAGTTTGCCGTGCCCGACGCCGGAGACGGCGCCCAGCCGCACCACCATTTCCTGGCAGACGTAGAGGATCGGGAACAGCAGGACGAGAGTCCACAGCAGCTTCATGCCATAGTCCTGGCCCATCTGCGCATAGACAGACACGCCGCCCGCGTCGTTCCCGCCGCCCATCACGATAAGCCCGGGACCGATGATTATCAGGAACAGCCTGAGCTTGCGCTTCCAGGACTTCGTATTGCCCGTCTCACTTCTTTTCAGCGTGCCGAGCGCGCCGACGATATCCCCCACATGTTGTGGGTCGAGTACCGCGGGGCCGTCGGATCCCGGTGCAATTTCAGGCGCAGACGTGTCCGGGTTGTCGATAGCCAATGCCTCACCTCTCCGGGCTGTGGACATGCCCAACCGCAACCGTATCGATTCGCCCATGGGAACCTAAATGAGCTCACACTGGCTGTCAACGGATTCGGCTGAGACGTAAGACAACCTTAGGATGAGAACAGCGATACTTCAGGATGAGATCCACGGCAATGCATCCGAATCGAACGATGAGCTGCATGTTGTAATATGTGTTTCTCTATAGAAGCGCCCTTTGTGTGAAACAGGTGTTGCGTATCCATGGACGCGGAGACCTACCAGTCGAGCTGGCTGGTGCTCTTGGCTCAGCTTCCGAGCAAGCCGTCCAGTGCGCGCGTAGCGCTATGGCGACGCATGCGAGCCGCCGGCGCAACCGCAGTGGTGAACGGCGCCTGGATGCTACCGTACACTAATGCTCACGAGGATTTCTTCGAACAATCGCGCGAAGGCGTCACCAGGCGGGGCGGGACCGGGTTCGTGCTGCGCGTCTCGGGCTCATCCCAGGAATCGAATGAATCGATCGTGCGGCTTTTCCAGTCCGACAGGTCCCGTGAATATGACGAGTTCTCGGAGCGCTGCGCCGCCTTTCTCAGTGAAATTAACCGGGAGTCCGCTGCCGGGAAGTACACGTTCGCCGAAATGGAGGAGAGCGAGCAGGACCTGAAGAAACTGGCACGCTGGCTGGCGAAGATCCAGGCGCGGGACTTTTTCCCTGATGGGCGCGGAGACCAGTCAGTCGCCCTGCTGGCGCGGTGTCGACGCGCCCTGCGCGGCTTCTCGCAGGCGGTTTACAAAGTCGAGGGGGTGCAGGAGTCCGCCGCGGGATGGGATCATCCCATCACCGGGACGCCCGAGCCCGAAGAGCGTTGACCTGGCGAGCACAGTCACCACACTCCGCGAAGCATTACGAGGTTGGAACACGGTTCAAAGTTCCTTGCCGGGTTGGCTAGCGTGGCCAGGTGAGCTTGCTGCTGATCCAGGTCGCTACCGTAGTGGCCCTGTTCGCGGGGACCAACATCGATGACATGGTCATCATCTCCCTGCTGAGCGCGTCCGCACGGGCGGGTCGGCCGCCAGAACAGTGGCAGATATGGGCCGGGCAGTACGTGGGCTTCGGCGTCCTCATCGGCGCGTCGCTGGCGCTGGGCCGGGGCCTCGCGCTGGCGCCGGAGCGCTTCCTGTGGGTGCTCGCGCTCCTCCCGTTCGGAGTCGGCGCCTTCGGCCTCGTGAACGTGATCCGCTCGCGGCGCCGGGGCGAGGAGCCGAAATCTCCTTCCGCTACCGCCGGAATGTACGGCGTCGCCGCGATCACGATCATCGACGGCGGCGATGACCTCGCCGCGTACACGCCCTTCTATGCCACGATCCACACGGGCGAGATCGTGGTCAGCATCGCGGTCTTCGCGGTGATCATCGCGGTCTGGTGCATGATAGGCCGCCATATTTCCCGCTACAAGCGGGTCGCAGATGTCATCGACGACTACGGTGACTGGATCCTCCCGGTGACGATGATGCTCCTCGGCATCTACGTCCTCGGCGAGACCCTCCACTTCTGACCCTGGCCGGCCGGCAGCACGGTGCCCGTCGCTGACACCTGACTGACACCCGCCGCCTGGCACCATGGGATCCGTGAGAGTGCTGGTCGTGGAGGATTTCGGGGTGCTGGCCGCCGCGATAGGGGCCGGGTTGCGCCGCGAGGGCATGGCGGTTGACGTCGTGCTCGACGGCGACGACGCGCTTGAGCATCTGGCCGTCAGCCGTTACGACGTCGTGGTGCTTGACCGGGACCTGCCCGGAACCCATGGCGACGAGGTCTGCCGCAAGCTCATGGCCGGGCAGGCTGGCAGCCGGGTGCTGATGCTGACCGCGGCCAGCACGGTCCGGGAGCGGGTGGCCGGTCTCGGCCTGGGCGCCGACGATTACCTGACCAAGCCTTTCGACTTTGCCGAACTGGTAGCGCGCATCCGGGCCCTCGGCCGGCGCAGCACCACGCCGCTGCCGCCGGTGCTCGAATCAGGCGATGTGAGCCTCGATCCAGGGCGCCGCGTCGCGTTCCGCGCCGGGCGGCGGCTGGACCTAAGCCCGAAGGAGTTCGCCGTGCTTGAGTGCCTGATGTCGCCGCCGGGACAAGTGGTCTCCGCCGAGAACCTGCTCGAACGAGCGTGGGACGAGGCCGCCGACCCGTTCACCACCGCGGTCAAGAGCACGATCCGCCGGCTTCGGGCCAAGCTCGGCGATCCGCCTGTCATCCACACCGTCCGCGAGGGCGGATACCGGATCGGAGAAGCATGATGTCCCACCCAGGCCAGCCAGCGCCGGCGTTCCGCCTACCCCGGGTCACCCTGCGGATCCAGCTCGCCCTGCTCTACGCCGGGTTCCTTACCTGCGGCGCGGCGCTGCTCCTTGTCCCGATCCTCACCATCCACCAGTCGATACCGCAGGGCGCCGACGGACGTGTCATCGCCGGGATCCAGGCCAATACCAATGCGCAGGTCATCCGGGCTGTCGCGACGCTCGCGGGACTGGTCATGCTGTCGCTCGCGGCCGGCTGGCTGATCGCCGGGCGGTTCCTGCGCCCGCTGCGCACGATCACGGCGACCGCCAGGGACATCTCGGCCAGCAACCTGAACCGCCGCCTGGCCCTGACCGGCCGCCACGACGAGTTCAAGGAACTCGGCGAGACGCTGGATGGCCTCTTCGAGCGGTTGGAGGCGTCGTTCGAGTCGCAGCGCCACTTCGTCGCCAACGCCTCCCATGAACTGCGCACCCCGCTTACGGCCGAACGCACCCTGCTCCAGGTGGCCCTGGCCGATCCTGATGCCAGCGCTGAGGTGCTCCGCTCGGCCTGCCAGCAAGCGCTCGACCTCGAGGACCAGCAGGAACGTCTGATCGAGGCGCTGCTTACCCTGGCCAGCAGCGAGGGTGGCGTCGAAGGGTGGGAACCATTCGACCTCGCCGACATCGCCACCAAGGTGATCGGTGACCGCGTCACCGAAGCCGAGCGCCGGGGCATCCGGGTCGAAACGGCGCTGTTCGCGGCGCCAGCCACGGGTGACCCGAGCCTGGCCGAGAGCCTGGTGGCCAACCTGGTGGACAACGCCGTCCGGCACAACGTCCCGGGGGGCCGGGTCGAGGTCTCGACGACGATGACGGACGGGCGAGCGATCATCCGGGTCACCAACACCGGGTCCGTGATCCTGCCCGAGGACCTCGATCGTCTCTTCCAGCCGTTCCAGCGACTCGGGCATGAGCGGGTCCGCCACGGCGACGGTCACGGGCTGGGCCTGGCCATCGTCCGGGCGATCGCCGTCGCCCACAAGGCCGGGGTCACCGCCACCGCCCGCCCCGAGGGAGGCCTCGACCTCGAGGTGAGCTTTCCCTGAGCCGCAGCGCCCGGGTTTGGACCTGGGCGCTGGCCGGATGCACCATGGGGGAGATGCGCGCGATCGGTTGGTGGGGTTGGTGGGCCGGACTGAGCCCGAGGCGCCGCGTTCTCGTCCTCGGCATCGCGGTGGCCGTCGTGGCGGGCGCGATCGCCGGCCTCATCGGCTCGCTGGGCGGCCGCCCGGCTGTGACCAGCGCCAACGAGAACCGTCCCGGTGACGTGCTGCTGGTGCCCGGCTATGGCGGGAGCACGACCGCGCTGGGCGTCCTTGCGGGCAGGATCAGCGCCGCGGGCAGAACCGCGATCGTGGTCCACCTGGCCGGGAACGGCACCGGCGACCTGCGGGTGCAGGCGAACGTGCTGAACGGCTACGTGAACCGGGCACTAGGCGATGGTTCCGGCCCGGTGACCGTGATCGGTTACTCCGCGGGAGGCGTGGTGGCGTGGCTGTGGGACGAGGAGTACCACGGCGTGACCAAGGCCCGCCAGATCATCACGCTCGGCTCGCCGCTGCACGGCGCCGACCTGGCCGCCCTCGGCGCGACCTTCGTGCCGAGCGAGTGCCCCACCGCATGCCAGCAACTCGTCCCTGGTAGCGCCATGCTGACCAGCCTGCAGCAGACCGCGGCCGCCACCCGCCCGCCATGGCTGTCGCTGTGGTCAACCGACGACCAGGTGGTGCGCCCGCCCGACTCGGCCCGGCTGTCCGGGGCGGTCAACGTGCCTCTGCAGTCGGTCTGCCCCGGCGTGAACATCCAGCACAGCCAGCTGCCCACCGCCCCGCTGGTCGTCGGCATCGTTCTGCGCACCCTGCGCACCTCTAGCCTTACCGCGCCCACGCCCTCCGATTGCCACTCGCTAGTCGCATTGGGCGGCGGCTCGGAGACTTGAGCGGCGGCCTGGCATCCGCGGGAAGGTCCTTCAGCGCGGTGGGGATAAAGATGCCGGATATTCTGACTCGATCCAGCCGGCATGCACGGAAAACGGCAGACCGGGACCTGACGGCGCGAACGCCTCGTTGGTGACCACCCAGCGATGGAACGGCAGGTTGGTCGCCACCCCGTCTACCTCGAACTCGCCCAGGGCCCGGCGTGCCCGCTGCAGCGCCTCCGCGCGGGAGGCGCCGGTCACGATCAGCTTGGCCAGCAGTGTCCCGAACGCCGTGGCGACCTGGGAGCCCTGCCTGGCCCCGGGGTCGAGCCGTACGCCGGGACCTGACGGTGGAAGCCAGTCGCGCACGGTCCCACGGGCGGGCCTGAAGCCGCGGCCAGGATCCTCGGCGTAGATGCGGAACTGAAGCGCGTGTCCGCGCACCTGCGGGTCACCGTAGCCCAGGACCATACCCTCAGCGATCCTGAAGGTCTCCCGGACCAGGTCAAGCCCGGCGACTTCCTCGCTGACCGGATGTGCGACCGCCAGCCGCGCGTTTACCTCAAGGAAGGCGAGCGTGCCGTCGCGGCCGAGCAGGAACTCGCACGTCGCCGCGCCCGCATAGCCCGCCGCCCGCAGGATGGCCGTCGATGTCGCGCGCAGCCGCGTGTCCAGATCCCCGGACAGGAACGGTGCCGGGGCCTCCTCCACGACTTTCTGATGGTGCCGCTGCAGCGAGCAGTCCCTGGTGGAAACCACCACGACGGTGCCGTGCCGGTCTGCCAGGCACTGGGTCTCCACGTGCCGGGCGTGGTCCAGGTAGCGCTCGGCAAAGCACTCCGCGCGCCCGTCCACGGCCGTCGCTGCCTGCGCCGCCCGCTCGTACGCGTGCGGAATCTCCTCGGCTGACCTGGCCACCGTAACGCCTTTCCCCCCGCCTCCGCGAGCCGGCTTGATCGCAACGGGCAGCCCGTGTTCACGGGCGAATACCGCTACCTGCGCAGCATCCAGCCCAGGTGTCGTCATCCCCGGCAGGAGCGGCGCGCCGGCCCGCTGGGCGACCTGCCGCGTAAGGAGCTTGTCGCCCAGCAGCTTGATCGCCGCGGGCGGCGGCCCTATCCAGGTCAGCTCCGCATCCAGCACTGCCTGGGCGAACCTCGCACTATCCGCGAGATACCCATAGCCCGGATGGACCGCGTCGGCGCCCGAATCCACTGCCGCCCGTAGCACCTTAGCCATATCGAGGTAAGTCCGGGCGGGGGACGCGCCACGCAGCGGTACGGCCTCGTCAGCCGCCCACACGTGCATGGCATCGCGATCCTGCTCCGCGTATACCGCCACACTGGCCAGGCCAGAATCACGGCAGGCCCGGGCGATCCTGACCGCGATCTCCCCTCGGTTAGCGATCAGGACCTTGCGCACACGGTCCTTCTCCGACTCGGACGACGCTCCGCCATGCCGCCAGCCGAGCCGCCCTGGTCCAGCCGATATAGGGCGAACTCGTAGATGGGAGGCACGGCAGCATCGTAGATGACCAAGCGGTCCGGACCTGCACGATGATCACCTTCTCCTCCTGCAGCATCGCGCGAACCGATTCACCTGTGGCTCTGGCGACGGTTGGCCTGTGGACCCTTCACGGCGACGACGAAGCGGCGAAGAAGGCCAGAGGCCTGCTGACGGCCCGCGGTTTCGCCCTCATCGGACTCGGCCTGGGCATCCGCATGGACGAACTGGCACTTGGGGTTCACCGTCGGTTTCACCAGGTCCTCGGTGACCGAGGTGGTGTCGGCCGCGGGTGGTTCAGGCAGTCGTGGCTATCTGGTGCGAGCCTATCTCGGCTCCCCCTCAGGGACGGGTGCCGAGCGGTTCCGGTGGAATATCGAACTCCTGCCAGGGTTTGGCCTGGTAATCCTGGCGGCATTCTTCCTGTCTACCAGGACTATGCAGGTGGCGTGACAGTTATTGCCGCAAAGAGAAACACATATTACAACCAGCAGGTCATGAAAGGGGCGAAGCCAGAGAGCCGGACGAAGCTGTTGACAGCTAAAAGAAACCTGATTTAACTTCCGCGGCTGGGTGGATCAGGCACATGATCAGCGATCATGTGATCAGTGTCGTCTTGGCGCCTGCCAGAGTTGGCATCAATAACGGTCGCGGTTCGCGCGTTTGGCTATTATGAATTCTTTATGAGCTGTTACATACGAGCCAGAGGAACGAAGGTTGACTACTAGCACTCCGGATACTTCTGAGCGTGAGATTGCATCAGGATCTGACGATCCGCGGATACTGGTCCCCGCGGGAAGCGAGGCGCCCAGCCTGGCCTTCCCCATCCCGACCCGTGAGTTCGCTCTGTACTCTCTGAGCGGCCCGACCCCGGTTGCCGACGGGATCTGCTCCCTGCCGTTCAGCTCGGCTCGGTACAGCAGGTACAAATACGGTTCCGTAGCGGCGGCGGAAGCCTTCGCCCGGGCCCTGGGGACGGTCCTCGGTGAGCGCCACCCGGAACTCGCCCGCGCGCCCAAGTTGCTTATGACCTCTTCTCCCTATACGTACGTCCCGACGGCGGCCACCACGCTCGCCCGAAGGCTGCGGACAGTCCTGAACATGACCAGGGCCCGCTGCGGACTTCCTCCCGCCCCGCTAGTGCAGGTGGACCGGATTAGCCCCGTCAGCGGGGACTATGGCACGCTTTCGGCGCAAGAGCGGGACCGGCTCATGGCGGCCAACACCCTGTCGTTCCGGCGATTCCGGCCCGAGCAGGTTCGCGACGCCCATCTGCTGGTCATCGACGATGTACGGGTGACTGGCGCACACCAGCGCTGCCTGACGCGCGTGACCGACGCACTGCCTCTGGCCGCACGAACTTTCCTCTACATCGCGTCTTTCCCAAGCCAGGCGGGCGCCTGCTTCGACCCCACCCAGGAAGACGCGCTTAACCACGCTGCCATCAAGACGCTCGATGACCTGGCCGCAATCGTGGAATCGGGCGATTTCGCCTGGAACGTCCGAATATGCAAGTTCGTGCTCAACCCGGCTAATCACGGCGACCTGCCACGGTTCCTCGGCCGGATGCCCGGCTGGTTCGTCCGCGGCCTGTACCGCAACAGCAGCCGGGACGGCTATTCGCGGATGGGCCCCTACGCCCCGAGTCACGCGGTGGTCCGCGCGGAACTGGCCAGACGGAACCGCAGACCGGTCGAGGCCGGCCCGCCCAGGCTCGAGTCCGCATAGCGCGATGTCGGGCATGGTCTATCCCCCAGATGCCGCGGGCGATGCTTTCACCGGCCTACTCGATGTGCGGCACGCGCGCCCCGTGGCCGTCGCGCTCGTCGCGTCAGGTGCCTTCACCGTCGACATGCGGATGCCGAAGGATCAGTGGATCCGGTGGAAATCCGGGATCCTGGCACCGTGCGGCTGTAACTGCCGCCGCCTTAACGCCATCCCCGCGTTCCGGCATCTGGTCGACGATGCGCTCGCGGACGCTACCCGCTCGTCGTTCCCGGGCGCCGACTACATAGTCGCCGTCGCTCATGCCGGGATCCCCTGGGCGAAGACTGTCGCCGATCGGCTCGAGCTCCCGCTGGCCTACGTGCGCGCCGAAGCGCGCACCGCCGGCGGACCGCTCGTCGACTGCTCGCCAGGCACGGCAACCCAGGCCGTCCTCATCGAGGACGTCGTCGCGAGCGGCGCCAGCACCGCGCGGGCCATCCAGGCGCTGCTCGCCGAGACCGGAATGCGGGTAGCCGGTGTTCAGTCCATCGTCAACTGGAACTTCCCCGAGATGCGAGCCCGGCTGGCTTCCTGGAAGGTCCGCGCGATCACCAGCTACCCACAGGTCCTAGCCAGCGCGCAGGAGACAGGGATGATCAGCGAGGCCGACGCCGGCCAGCTCCTGCGTTTCTACGCGGACCCTCGCCGGCACACCTGGAGCGTTGCTGGTGATCTATCCCAGCAGGTTTTATGCCGCCGCCCGCCGCCGTCCTTTTCGATCTTTGCGACATGCTCGTCCACGCCCCGCCGCACGGCTCCCTCACGCCCAGGGCGGGGACCAGCACACCCGGCCACACGCGATCACACAAATGCCCCCAGGCCGCCGCGACTCACCCGATAAACCCTCGAAATGAACGCGCCGTCCCGCTGGTAAGCAAACCCTGAATGCGCGCTGGTGTTTGTTTCCTAGCGGTCGGTGCTTTCGCCAGACGCCGCGCCAGTCGCCCCCGCCGGTTCCGGCCCTCGGCCGGAACCGGCGGCTATTATTCCGACGAAGTGGTTTCGTCCTCGGTGCCCTCTTCGTCGCCTCCGGCGGGTTCTTGCGCGCTCTCGGCTGTGTATACCTTATGGTAAAATTCGCTGAGTGCGTCGCGGCAGTCTCGCAGCATCTCTTCGGCTTGCGCCGAGCGCTCATCGGGGAAGAAGTCCCGCGCCTGGATCTTCGCCAGCCATCGAGTCAGCTTCTCGAGATCGTGTTCGCGTTCCTCTAGCTCGGCGAAGATGAACTTCCCCGCGCGGGTCTCCTTGCTGATCTCATCGCGAAAGGCGCTACATTGCTCGGCGAACTCGTCATACTCACGGTCGCGATCAGCACGGAAGCGGCGCACGATCACTTCGTTAACACCTGGCGACGCCGACGAAACGGTTAGCACGAAGCCGTCTCCGCCCTGCTTGCGTATCGTCCCCAGCAATTGCTCGAAGAATTCCGCATACGGCGCCGCATACGGCAGCACCCAGGCGCTGTTCACCATCCCCGTCGCGCCGATAGCACGCAGGCGGCGCCACAGCGCGACCCGCGCGCTTGACGGTGAACTGGGCAGCTGCGCCAGGAGCAGCAGCCAGCCGGACGAGGGACTCTCCGCATCCATTTTGGTGCAACACCTTGTTTCAAATCATTGAGATCTTAAATCTCTGTGACGGATTACAACTCCGCGGCTCAAAGAACCGCTCAAGCATAGCATTACCTATTTCAATGGGAACCCATCATATATGTAACCGAAGGCCACCCCGACGTCACCCCCAGGAGGGACCGGTCATGACGGCTCAGCGGGGCGCGGCGCCAGAGTCCAATAGCCCAGACAGGTGTCCGATCCCGGCACGGCCTGATTGTCATAGGCGGCGGGAACGACGCGGGCGAGGTGAAGGTCTACGCTCAGATGGGCCAGGACTACGGCATGAAGCTGCCCTGTCTCGTCGTGCTATTCCCGATCCCCTTCTTCTGCCAGGAGATGGTGGTACGCTTGAGCGCGTTCTCGGGTCGGTCGCGAAAGGCGATTTTCGCCCGGTTCGGCGGGTTCTGGGGGACCCTCTCGGCTGCCGACTTGTTCGTCATAAACGCGGTTACCGTTGTGGTGGAATTCATCGGAGTCGAGCAGTCGATCCCATTCTTCATGGCGATCAAGCCCATCCAGGTCACCACCGCACACCACTGAACCGCTCAGCGGTTCTTAATCGCGACCGGCCTCCTCCTGGGACCGGCGAAGGCCGGGCGCTGGGGTTTTACCCGGTCATACCAGTCCGTTGGTTGCCGCGCCGCGCATCGCCAGAAGACGGCGAGCGCGATTTGGCGGGGCCGGTTCGTGTAGCGGTCAGCTGACGTGGGTTGCCCCAGTCCGCAGGCGCGGACTGGGGCTCAAGCACGATGGGTTCACCAGCCGGTGATGCCCAGAAGAACCGCGGTGGCGATCACTCCGACGCCCACGACCCCAAACGTGCGGTACATCCGAGCACGCAGCGACGGAATTAGGACCGCGAGGCCGATTCCGATCGCGAGGCCAACCAGGCCCAATGCGCCGCTCGCCAGCGCCTGGAGGCCCGCGGAGGCCCAGACCGAGGCATGAGCAGGCACGCCTGTAACCGCACCGTAGGTCATGTTGTCGATGCTCAGGGCTACTGGCAGAACCCAGATGCCTCGCCACGACCATTTTTGCAGCCGCTCCGATGTCTGCATCTTCCTCGCGGCGAAGTAGATCCCGATCCAGTAGAAGCCGAGCACGACAAGCAGCGTCGTCTCGAGCACTGTACTGAGCGAGTCTGATATCGAGAAGTGGAACAGAGTGCCGATCAGGTACCCGAATCCATCTCCGGCTCCGTACGAGAGCCCGTACGGCACTGCCAGGGCTGACAAGCCACCCCCGATCGCCCACCACTTCCACTGTGGTGCGTGCTTGTGCTCGTCCGGTGGCCCGAGTTCGTCGCCCAGATCACCGCCGGTCACGCTGGCTCCGGCTCGTACCGGTACCCGACGCTCCGCGCTGTGCTCGTGCCGCCGCTGTTTGATGAACATCGGTCCCGTGACGATGCAGGCGATCAGCGAATCGACGCCCAGGAGAAAGAAAGCCCAGTAATTGAAACCACCCATGTTCGACCTTTCGGTTTTGACCGTCCCCCTGCCTGCTGGCGAGGCGGGGTCGCTTGGAGGTGGGAAGAGCGTAAAATTCTATAAGATGACTGTCAAGAGTCCTAAGCTGTTTGTAATATTTGTAATAACTGTTTCATATAAAGCGAGGACACTCCTGGCCTGAAACACATGTCGCATCTGAATAGCTGTGGATAGGGCCGAGTGGTTCTGGAAGCAGCCGCGAAGGCAACCGGAGGATAGATAACTCACGGTAGCCTAAAGAGCGTCAGTGTTCAGATGGCCCCGGCCGCTGCTCATGTAGTGGTCGACTACGAGGTCGAATGCTCATCTGAACCTGAACCTACAACCAATAGAAAGCCCATCTAGACCCCTTGTCAAGAGTCCACAAAGAACTGACGTTGTGGCCTGCGGTTTGTAATAGATGTTGTCATATTATTTGTAACATGTGTTGCGCTTTTGCCGACCGGCAGCCGGAGCTGGAACGCGGCGCTGCTCGTCGCCGACTGCGACGCGTTAACAGAGGCGGAGGCCTACCTGCCGCCGTCGTTCCGAGCGCCACCTGGCTAGTTGCCGAGAGACCTTCTCCTGAAACAGCTATTACAATCCCCAGGGTAAGAGGCGGTGCAGGGAATGGCGAGCGGAACCGCAGTGCGCACGGCCCCGCCTCGTGCTTCGCGGCGAGGCCACGACCGCTGCCCGTTGGGCATCGGGGTTTCACCTTCACGCGTTTCCTGCTTCCCATTACCTTAGATCAAGCTGATATGCGCGCCAAAAGTTTCCGAAGATTCCCCAACTTATCGGTCAGCGCGCGCTGTGCTTGTAAGTGTTGGAGGTAACCATGGAAACTTCTTTCGTATCTATAACGTCCCTGATGGAAGCCCGTGATACCAGCGTGATCGGCGCAGGACACCCCAGTCGGTCTCCGCGGTGTCTTAATGAGCGGTGTCAGAGCTTCGTCATAATAGACGGGACCCCGTACAGCGGCCATGGAGGTGGGCCCTGTAAGCTTTGGGGAGCGGACGGGGTCCCGCAATGGAGACGCTACCACACCTAAACCTCTTCCGGCAGCTTTCGGTAAATTGTCATAGCAGTGCGGTGAATCCTCGCGCTCTCGGCCTTCCGAAATCTCCGGAATTTGGCTTTATCCAGGGAACTGTAATAGCTGTTTCGGGATTAGGGCGGCTATGACGGCGCCTGCCACCGGCGGACCGCCAGGATGCCGGGCAGCAGGAGCAGTCCAGCCACCCGGCAGCCGAGCTTCAGCAGCGGAATGCCGCCGGTCCTCCGCTGGCTGCGGCCGGAATCTCACGTTTGCGGGCGGCCGGCGCGTCTTCCGAGTATGGGTACAGGAACAGGAGACGGGATCGGGCATCGCGGGCGGCTGCTTGGGGTCCTGCTGATCGGGCCGTTCATGGCACAGGCCGATGTCACGATCGTGAACGTGGCCACGCCGTCGATCCATGCGGGCCTGGGCGCGTCGGGAGCGGCGCTGCAGCTGGTGGTCGGCGGCTACCTGATCGCGCTGGCGATGCTGCTGATCACCGGCGCCCGGCTCGGGCAGGCATTCGGCTACCGGCGGGCTTTTGTGGCCGGGGTGTCGCTGTTCAGCCTGGCCTCGCTGGCCTGCGGGCTGGCACCTGACCCGGCCGTGCTTGTGGTTGCCCGGGTGCTGCAGGGCGCGGCGGCCGGGGTGATGTTCCCGCAGACGCTGACCGGCATCCAGTTGCACTTTTCCGGCGCCGACCGAGTGCGGGCGATCGCCAGGTACGCGCTGGCGCTGTCGGCGGGCGCGGTGAGCGGCCAGGTTCTTGGCGGCCTGCTGGTTTCGGCTGACGTAGCCGGTTTGGGCTGGCGCTCGGTCTTCCTGATCAATGTTCCGGTGGGCGTGACGGCGGCAGTCGCCGCGCTGCGCTGGTTGCCGGCCGACGGCCGGAACCGATCCCGGCTGGATCTGGCCGGCGTGGCGCTGTTGTCTGTCACCGTGCTGCTCATCGTTATCCCGTTGACGCTGGGCAGCCAGGCTGGCTGGCCGGCTTGGTCCTGGGCGTGCCTGGTCGTGAGCCCGGCCGCGGCCGTAGCGTTCATCGCGGCCGAACGGCTGGTCGCGGCCCGTGGCGGCGTCCCGCTGCTACACGTGCGGCTGCTGAGCATTCCCGTCGTCCGCTGGAGCCTGGCAGCCCTGATGACTGCCACCTGCACCTACTACGTGCTGCTGTTCACTGTGGCCCAGTACCTGCAAGGCGGGCTCGGGCGCAGCCCGGTCGAGTCCGGGCTCACGCTGGTCCCGTGGGTGGCCGCGTTCGGCCTGGCCGGGCAGCTCGTCCGGCGGCTGCCTGCGAGCCGCTGGCTGCCAGCCGTCGGCTGCCTACTGCTCGCCGCCGCCTACGCGGCGATGAGCGGAGCCCTGTTCGCGGGCCAGGGCGGCGAGGCGCCGCTGACACCGTTGTTCGCGGTCGGCGGGCTCGGGCTCGGCATCAACTTCGCCGCGCTGACCGGGCGGATGACCGGCGCCGTTCCGGCCCGTCACGCGCCCGACATCAGCGGGGTCAGCGCAACCCTGATGTCGATCGGCGGGTCGATCGGCGTAGCGGCCATCGGCTCGCTCTATCTGGCCCTGGCCCGCACCGGAACCCCGACCGCCCATGGCGCGCCCACCGCCACCCACGCGTTCGCCGTCACCACTGCAACCCTGGCCGGGCTTGGACTGCTGGCCGCCCTGGCCGCCCGCCGGGCCACCCGGCCCGCCGCCGCCCTGGCCGCCCAGGCGCACGCGCCAGGCGAGGCGGAACGGGAAATGGCGGCGCTGTGATCGGGCGGGCAGCCCAGGAAACATCTAGGCGGTCACGTCCTTGGTGGAGAAGTTGGCCCAGGCGGCGCCGAGGAACACGACCACGTAGACCGCCTGGATGGCGAAGCCCCGGTCGATATTTCGCCAGAAGATGGGCTCGCGGAAAAAGTCGATCCAGGCCAGCCAGTACCGTGTCGGCAGGTACGGCTGGATGACGGTCGCCGCGTTGAGGGTCACCAGGATCTCGCTGGCCACCAGCGCGGCCAGCGCGCCTAGCGCCGCGCCAAGCGCTGAACTGGTGATGGTGGAAAGGAAAAGAGCGATCGCGGCCACGCCGAGCATGGACACGGCGATGAAGGCGATCGCACCCGCGGTGCGCTCGGCCAGCTGCAGCAGGCTCAACGGCGTGCCGGACAGCGAGGTGACGGCCCCGGCCCCGGGGGAAACCCCCGCGGTCGGCGCGCCCACGCCGGGCACGGTGATGCTCCCCGAGCCGACCGAGGGCGCGGCCGCCCCGGCCCGGGACGGGCCGAGCAGCAGCACCCCGGTGGCGTAGGCGGTGACGGTCACCGCGATGATCAAGAGCAGGACGTAGCTGGTGACCGCGATGAGCTTGGCCACCAGCAGCCGGGTGCGGCCCACCGGACGGACGAGAAGGTAGCGCAGCGTGCCCATCGTCGCCTCGCCCGCGATGGAGTCGCCCGCCACGAACGCGGCCGCCACCGGCAGGAACACCGGAAGCACCATCGCGAGCGCCGCCGCGGGATACAGGGCCCCGCTTTGCAGTACGTCGGAGAGGAATGCGCTGCCCTGGCCCGGCGGCGGGGTCAGGTGGGTGACCGCGATGAAGACGGCGACGACGAACGGAAGCGCGCACGTCAGGATGACGCTGATCCAGGTGCGCGGGCGGCGCACCAGCTTGACCAGCTCGACTCCGATCAAGACGGCCTGCCGATGTGGTCAGAGCCGGTGCCGGTGACCGACAACACGATCTCTTCCAGCGTGCGGTGGTGCGGGCTGATCGCCTGCACCCGCAGCCCCGCGCCGACCAGGCGGGAGTTCAGCTCGGCCGGATCAGCGTGCCGGATCAGTAGCCGCTGCCCATTGCGCTGCTCCACCTGCCCGTCGAGCATCGCGCAGACGCGGTCGGCGTCGGGGGTGTCGAGCAGGACCCGGCCGGTCGGCGCACACAGCGCCGCCAGGTCCTCCTGCAGCACGAGCCGCCCGGAATCAAGCACTCCGACCGTGGTACACAGCTGCTCGACCTCGGCCAGCAAATGACTGGACAAGAATACGGTCACCCCGGTTTCGTTCAGTCCAATGATGAGCTCCCGCAGATCTGCGATCCCGCGCGGGTCCAGCCCGTTGCCCGGCTCGTCGAGGATGAGCAGCCGGGGCTTGCGGATCAGCGCGGCGGCCAGGCCGAGGCGCTGGCGCATGCCAAGCGAATAGGCCTTCACCGGCCTGCGGCCCACCCCGGCCAGCCCCACCTGCTCGAGGGCCTCATCGATGCGCTGGCGCCGGCTGCGCCGCCCGGCCAGCCCGTGCGGGCCCGCCGCGTCGAACAGCGCGAGGTTGGCCCGGGCCGACATGTGCGGGTACGCGGCCGGCTGCTCTATCAGCGCCCCGATCTGCTGCAGCACCTCGCGCGCGTGCCGCGGCATCCGCCGGCCCATCACTTCGATCTCGCCGCTTGTGGCATAGACGAGGCCGAGCAGCATACGGACCAGCGTTGTCTTGCCCGAGCCGTTCGGCCCGAGCAGGCCGTACGTGTCGCCTTCGCGCACGTCGAGGTCCACGGCCCGCACTGCCTCGACCTCCCCGTAACGCTTGGTGAGAGCCTTGGTGACGATCACGGGTCGCTGTCCTGGCTGGTGAGGGTGACGGCGGACCGCTCGAGCACCGAGGCACTGATTGTGCCCGCGATCAGGTACGTGACATTCGAGCCCGTCGGCTGGACGATGACCGCGTTGATCAGCGGCGCGCCGATCAGCGCCGCGGTCCCGCCCGGTAGGTCGAGTGCCACGCCGCCAGCGGACAGGGCCTCCCCGGTGAGGTTGCTGCTGCCGCGGATCCCCAGCACGGCGAATGTCGACAGCCCGCCTCCGTAGACGCCGACCTGGTCGAACGCGGCGGGCTCAGGGACCCGGTCGCGGCCCGCCAGCTGGCCGGGCAGGTACGCCGTGGCCAGGTTGTTCAGCTCGCCGGACAAGCTGCGCGCGCTCGTGGTCGTAAAGCCGGTCCCCGGGCCGCGCTGCGGCGTTAGCACGGTGGCATCGGGCCGCCACGAGCCGACCTCGAAGAACTGGCTCTCCAGCGCAGGGGCGCCCGAACCGCGGCCGAAGATCTCCACCATCAGCGGCAGCCCGTCGCCCGGCTCGGCCCAGATGTCGATCCTGGCGATGGTGGACGCCGGGTCGGTGGGGGTCATCTGGAGGCCGGCAGCACCCTTGCCTGCGACCCGCAGCGGAGCGATTACCGAGAACCTCGCGTGCTGCCCGGCCTCATCAAGCAGCCTGATGGCCAGCGCCGGCGGCACCAGGTCAGCGGCCCGCGGCAGCCGCAGGGATGGCTCTCCGACGACCTGGGTGAGCAATTCCTGGCCGGAATCCCAGATATAGGACTGCCCGCCGAGCTGATAGGTGTCACGTTCCCCGGTGTCCGACAGCACGTCGACGCGCCAGCGGTCCGGCGAGGCCTGCCACACCCGCATCTTGGTCACGCCGTCGAGCAGTGAGGTCACGTCGGCCAGGCCGGGCAGCGCCGGCAGGCCGAACGTCGCGTTGCTCTCCGCGTAGCCCGAGTACGACAGGTGCGCCGACGCGAGGATGCGCCCGCGGAGCTGATCGGCGGTCAGCTTGGGAACGCTCACGGGCAGCGCGCTGACCAGCACGGGTATCGCGCACAGCAGCACCACGACGGCCGTGACCGCCGCCCATCTGCGCGCGAGCTCCTTTTTCATCGAGATCCTCGCAGAGGATACGCCGGCGGCAGCATGCGGGACAAAGCGCCTATGCGTTCATGCCCGTCACGGCCCATCAAACCAACAGGAGCTGGGAATCCTCGGCGGCAGCCTGCCGATGAATCGCGGTACGGCGCGACGTCTACTCCGGCAAGCGCGACCGCCAGAAGGGAAGCGATCATGCCCGAGGGAACCGTGACAGTCTCCCGCACCATCGAGGCCCCCGCCGCGAAACTGTTCGGCCTGCTGATCCACTCCGCCAACCACCCGCTCATCGACGGCTCGGGCATGCTGCGCGAAGCCCCGTCGGACATAGTCCTTTCGGGCGTGGGCGACGTCTTCACGATGAAGATGCACAACGACGAGATGGGCTACTACGAGATGGCCAACCACATCATCGAGTACGAGCCCGATCGCCGGATCGGTTGGGAGCCTGTCTTGAAGCCCGCATCCCGCGAGGAGGACCAGGCCAGCATCGGCGACCCGGCCCACCACCGCTGGAGCTTCGAGCTCACGCCAACCGGCCCGCAAACAACCCTGGTCACCGAGACCTACGACTGCACCGGCTCACCCGAATGGCTGCGCAAGGCGACCAAAGGCGGCACCCGTTGGACCGCGAGCATGACCGCCACCCTGGAAAAGCTCGACGCGCTAAGCAGCGCCTGAAAATAGCCATCCCTGCCGCCGGCCGTCGGATTCATTGCGTTCCGAGCGGGGTGCGTGGGCCACAGGCCCCGTCTTTCGGGGCCGGGGGGCCACAAGCCCCGAACTCCCGCGCCGCACCCCCGGACGCACGGGGCTATCGGGGCTGAGACATCCGATGCGATTTAGTTGTCAAGTTGCTTGGGGGATTTTTCCGTCGGATTTGCTGTCAGGCTGCTGCGGGCTGGTTGGTGTGGGCGGGGAAGGCGGTGGCTTGGTCGTAGTGCTGCCCGGTGATCAGGCAGTGGTGCAGGCCGCCGAGCAGGCGGCCGAACAGGTTAGGTAGGGCGCCGGCGTGCCGGTCGCCGGTGTCTTTGCGCCGGTCGTGGTGGGCGCGTGCGCCTGGTGAGGCGGTTAGCGCGGAGAATGCCCAGGTGTAGCCGGCGGCGTTGAGCCGGTTGTTCTTGATGTGCCGGCGGGTGACGGATTTGGTTTTGCCGGAGGCGCGGGTGATGGGCGCGGCGCCTGCGTAGGCTTTGAGTCCTTTGGCATCCTGGAACCGGGATCGGTCATCGCCGATCTCGGCGAGTACCCGGGCGC
>Ga0335075_10000578_pt1 | contig 63195 bp, 63 predicted proteins | sample Lox_Sample_24_FD_206723 | JGI IMG/M metagenome (GOLD analysis project Ga0335075, IMG submission 206723) | Soil microbial communities from Loxahatchee National Wildlife Refuge, Florida, United States - Lox_Sample_2.4 | ecosystem: Environmental > Terrestrial > Soil > Wetlands | place: USA...
GCCTCCGTCGCTGGCGCCGCCTGGTAAACCACGCCAGCGAGTGCTCCCTCCCGGCGGCCAGCGCTGCCAGGAGGAACAAGCTTTGGACCGACGGCCGGAAAGATGATTCACGCCGAGCGACCTTGGGCATGAACGTGAACCGCCGTTCGGAGCGGCAGCTATCTTGGTTGCCGTCGCCGCCGAAGCAGCACCTAAAGATCGTTCTGCTCTCACGCGATCACCTGGTTCGCGTGGTCGCCCGCCGCCTGGCGGCCCATGGTTCAGGGCGCGACCCGTGCTGTTGTCTGCCGCGGCAGTTCACGAGGTGCGCAAGGACGACCCCGTCTCGAGTAGGGCCAGGACGGCGGGCCACCCCTCGGATATGGCTGGCAGGACCGCGCTGCCCGGCGCGAAGCCGCTGTGGGTCACCGTGAGCTTGACGACACCGTGGCCGACGTCCTCGATGTCGAAGGCGACCTTGGAGCGGGCTTCGGCGCGCCAGGCCGCGGCGGTCGCCTCGTCCATGCCGACCGCCGCGGCCCACTCAGGGGTGATCGTGTGCCAGGTGTAGGCCAGCCGGTGAGGCGGAACGGCCTCGAGGATCACCTGGTCGGGGCCGCTCACGACCAATCCGACGTCGTCATGGGCCACCTCGTATGTGGAGCCCTTCTTCCAGTCCGAATGGAACGTCTTCGGACCAGCCGTCTGGTGCCGCCAGTAGCGCTTCATCAGCGCAGGATCGGTCAGGCCCTGCCACACGCGCTCGGGAATCTCCTGAATGTACGTCGTGTAGACGAATGCGGTCTGCTCGCCTTTGGGGTCCATGGCGGTGACCTCCGGTGCGGTAGGGGTGGGATTCCTGGCTGAGGGGATTCTTGTCCCAGGTCACGATTCTGGCTTGTTGTTGGGACTCCGGTCGGCGCGGGTACCGGCGCGGGAGCTGATGTGGGCGGGGATAGGGGTGCCGGGCGCCAGGGCCGGGTCGGGGACCGGCGGCTGCCAGGTGGTGGCCAGCGGCAGTTCGCCCGCCCACAGGCCGAGCGCGGAATCAGGGCTGTCGCCGTCGCTAGGCGGCCCAGTACGGATCTTCACCGAGGCCTCCTCCAGCGGCAGCGCCAGCAGCCGGACGGCGGCGAGGTCCTTGCGGCTGGGCTGGCGGGCGTAGTCCCACTGGCCGGGCGCGACGTGCTCGGTGATGATCCGTAGCCCGGCCAGCCGTTCGGCGGGGTCGGTGACCAGCCTGGGCTGCCCGTAGATCATGGCGCTGCGGTAGTTGATGGTGTGCTCGAACACCGACCGGGCCAGTACGAGCCCGTCGGTCAGCGTGATGGTGACGCACATCGGACCCGCGGTGTTCAGGCTCCGGCTAGCTTCCGAGCCGTGCAGGTACAACGTGTCCAGGTCGTACCCGTACACGGTGGGGACCACCATCGGCCACCCGCCGGTGGTGACCACCCCGAGGTGAGCGACCAGCCCGGCAGCCAGCACGGTATACAGTGAGTCCCGGTCGGCCCGCCCAAACTGCCGGTACCGGCGGAGCCGGGTCCGCTCGGTCGCCGACAGTGGCAGTTTCCCGCCGGCCGGACTATCCGGGGCGGGCCCGGTCGGGGACGGGCCGGGGGTCAGGGCATCGCGCCTGCCGGGCACCGTGTCAGGCTTGATGGGCAGGTCCGGGGATGGTGCGCTCATCGCTGCCTCCTTGTGAGCTGAGCGTTTGGGCCGTTGCCTGGGTGGGCCACCCTCCCAGCGCACGGGCCTGGGGGACTCGCCGCGGGTTAGTCCTGGCGGGTCAGGACGAACACCGGGAACTGCCGGGTGGTCTTGGCCTGGTGTGCGCCGAGGGTGGGATACCGTGCGATCAGCTTGGGCCACAGCACTGCGCGGGCGGAACCCGTTAGCTCTTCCGCCGTTGCCGTGAACATCTCGGTGTCGACCTCGGCTGTGATCATCGGGCTGGCCTTGAGGTTGTGATACCAGTCCGGGTGGGCAGGTGATCCCCCGCTGGAGGCGACGATCGCGAAGCGGCCGCCGCCCAGCGGGAAGCAGCCAAGCGGCGTGACGCGCTCGATCCCGGACCTGGCGCCGGTGTGGTGGATGAGGATCATGTCGGTGCCCGCCCACTCCCCGCCGGGGTGGCCGCCGGTCGCCCGGAACTCCTCGATGATCTTGGCGTTGTAGTCGCTGGCGCTGGCCATGGTGTCCCTCCGGCGTCTCAGGTGTACTCGTCGTGGCGGCGTATCCAGGTCTGGAAGGCGTCGCCCTCGTCGCGACCCTTCGGCACCCGGTCCAGGATCGGGTAGTAGTTCATCAAGAACTCCACCCCGCGTCCCGCGGTCGCGTACGTCTGGTAGACGGTTCCGTCTCGGAGCGTGAAGACGCTGACCGCCGGTGATTGCGACAGGTAGCCGGTGATGTCGGTTCCGGTCGCGGCCGCGTTGACCGCCACGATCGGCGGCAGGCTGTCCGCGCTGAGCCCCCACCCGCGCACCTGCTCCACGGGGTAGGAGGCGCCCTGGTCGTAGTTGAAGTCGGTGCTGTCCGCCGACACCCACGGGATGCGCCAGCCCATCCTGCGCTTGTAGGCCTGCAGCTTGGCCAGCGGGGCCTGCGAGACAAGCAGCAGGGTCACGTCGCGGGCATGCAGATGGGGCAGCAGGCCGTCCAGGCCGTCGGCCATCGAGGAGTTGACCGGGCACCCCGCCTGGTAAGCCGGCCCGAACATGAAGTGGTAGAACATCAGCTGGGAGCGGCCGTCGAAGAGCCCGGCCAGCGACCGCGGCCCGTCGTCGGTGTCGAGCCGGTAGTCCTTCTCGACCTCAACCCAGGGCAGCTCGCGGCGCTGACGCGCCAGCTCATCGCCCAGCCGGGTGTGCTCCTTCTCGCGCCGCAGCAGCTCGTCCCGAGCGGCCTGCCACTCCGCGCGGCTGACAACCTTGTGCTCTGTCATCGCTTTGTCTCCTTCGTGTCATTTGCAGCGGGGTGTCGCCGATCACCGCCACCGGCAGGGGAACCGTGCTGTGCGCTACACCGGAGGGGCGGGCAGCCGCCGCGATGGCCGCGGCGGGGCTGCCCGCCGGTTTTACGCACCTCGTGCCTCCTTTTGCCCGGGACGGCTAGGCCGCGACGGGCTGAGGCTGCAGGAGTTCGGCATTCTGGCGCTCGAGTGCCTTGTCTGGCCCCGTCTGCCAGGCGTCGGCGAGGGCCGCGGACAGGGGGTCGGGGAAGATGTCCTCCTCGCCCTTCTCGACCGCTTCGAGGATGCCCTGCGCGACGGACTGGGGAGGAGCCTTCGGGATGTCGAGGTCGCGGACCATGTCGGTGTCCACTGGCCCGGTCAGCACGGCGTGGACCCGCACGCCCCGTCCGGCCAGGAGCATCCGCAGCGACTGGGTCAGGCTGAACGCGGCCGCCTTGGACAGCGAGTAAGCGGGGGTCAGCGGGATGGGCGCGAGGGCCGCGATCGAGACGTTGTTGACGATGACGCCGCCGGACGCGATCAGCGACGGCAGGAAGGCCTGGATCACGCGGTAGGTGCCGAAGAGGTTGACTGCCAGGTGCCGTTCGAGCGCGTCGCGGTCGCTGAGGTCATCGAATTCGAATATGCCCGCGTTGTTGACGAGGACGTCGAGGGACTCGACCTGGGCGGCGGCCGCTCGCACCTGCTCCTGGTTGGTGATGTCCAGCGGCAGCACGGTAACCCGCGGGTCGGGGTGAGCGTATGGCTGGCGCGTTCCGGCGTATACCCGCGCCGCGCCGCGGCGCAGGGCCTCGGTGACCAGCGCCTGTCCGATGCCCCGGTTGGCCCCGGTCACCAGGATGGCCTTACCTTCGAGTGTTGTGATCATCGGTCTTTCCTCCTTCAGATGAAGCGGTGATTGCCTGATCAGGCGGGTGCGGCTTGCTCTTTGCGGTTGGGCAGCCCCCGGCCCGTGCGGATCAGGGCACGCAGGCTGGTGTACAGGTAAAAACCCCACGAGTTCGAGCAGATGTCGAAGCACTCGTACTCGGGGACCAGGCCGACGTGGGTGAAGCAGATCTCGGTCTTGCCTTCCCGCGGGGCGATCTCGAAGCGGATCTCGGTGTCTTTCCACTCGGCCTTGTCGTGGGTGAAGTCGAAATAGTTGTCAAGGACGCGCCAGGTGACTCTTTCGCCTGGGACGAGCTCGGTGACCTTGATCCGGCAGCGATGGGCGTCCTGGTACCGGTAGATGAACTCGTCGTCGGCCTTGCCGGTGCCACCCTCGATTTCTTCGGACCACCAACCGCGGACGTTGTTAATGGCGTGGAAGACTTCTTCGGGTGTCTGGTCCACCGAGAAGGCGGCGGTGAAGCTCGCGCTTCCGGCTGGAGTGGCGGTCATGTTGGCGCTCCTTTCTTGGGCCTGCCAACATGTTCCAGCGCCGGGCGCGCGCTGCCATCGGTGGAGTGCTACGGCATTTATGCCGTCTGGCTACGTACTTAGCCGGGCTCCAGCCCGCGAGTACGTAGCGGTTTTAGACGGCGGGCTGGACTCCGGCGCCCTCGGCGAACCCGGCCAGCTCAGACCGGCTGTGACCGGTCTTCATGAGAAGCCGTTCCACGTGCTTTTCCACCGTGCGGACCGACAGCTGCAATGCCCCGGCTATCTCCCGGTTGGAGCGCCCAGCGGCGATCTGAGCCAGCACCTCGGCCTCCCGCGGCGTGACACCCCGGGCAGCCAGAAGGCCGGTCACTCGCGGCACCTCGTTGCGGGGCCGGCGTGGCACCGCCTCGCCCATGGCCCGCAACGCCGCCCGGCACTGGGCGGCGAAGTTGGGCAGGCCGAGATCCTCGAAGTTCGACAGGGCCTCCCGCACCCACACGGTCGGCTCTCCCCACCCGTCCCGGTACGCGCAAGGGGCGACCAGGAGCCGGGCCAGGCTACGGGTGAATCCGCTCTCGATACACCCCAGGGCGCGATCCGCTTCGGCGAAGATCGAAGCCGCGTCCCCGCCCTCTCGGCCAGCGGCCACGGCGTCAGCCGCTCGCAGGGTGGCGCGGCTCATCGCGGTGTCGAAGCTGAGTCGCCGGCATTCGTCCCGTGCCTGCGTCCCGTCCGCGTCGACGACGGTTCGCAGCAGCGCCCACCTGCCCGTCCAGTCCTGCGCGGCACCCGCGGCCCGGAGCACGTCCACGGCGCGGTCGAGCGCATGCAGCGCTTGGGGAAGCTGTCCTTCACCGAGGTGATACAGGGCCACGCCGTTCGCCAGCGTGATCATCTCTACGATGTCGCGATCACCGTCGATCGCGTATGCCTGCGCGGCAAAGGCCTCCATCGCCGTACGGTTGCCGGAGAAACCGTGCCCCACCGCCTGGAGCGCGACGCTGGCCGGGAGAGAGGCCAGACCGAACCGGCGCGAAGCCTCCTCGCAGCGAGCCGCAGCCGCCAGCGTCAAGTCCGCCTGGCCCCGGGCACTGTAGGTCGCCGCCAGCTGAAGGTCCACCATGGCGACCATCGAGATGGCCCCGGCAGCAAGCGCCTCCCGGCGCGCCTCCTCCAGCCGGGCCGTGCCAAGCGTCTCGAACATGTCGATCGTGCCGAGCTCCTGCAGGGACTTGATCCGGAAGACCAGCAGGGCGTTCCGCGAGGCGCACTCGTACGCTTCCTCGAAAGCGGCGCGAGCGACCTCCGTGGCCCTCCCGCGCTCGATGCGGCCGATCACCCACAAAGCCCGGCAGGTCACCTCCGCGAGCCCGTCGTCTCGCGCGCTCGCGAGCGCGGCCCGGGCAAACCCGACGGCGGCCGCAGCGTCGTTCCTAGCCAGCGCCAGCTCGGCCTCCCCGACGGCCCGGCGGGCGGCACCCGGCCGGTCCAGCCCGGGGGCGGAGCGCAGGGTTTCCAGGTAGCTCTCGGCGTCGTCCCAGCGCCCGGCGGTGATCATGGCGTCCACCAGCTCGAAGAGCACCGCTGTGCGGACCGCCGGGTCGCAGTCGCCGCTCGAAAGGATGCGGTGCCCGGCTTCGAGCGCCCGCCGTGGCTGGCCGACGATGGTCCATGTGGACAGCAAGACGCGATCCGCCTCCAGGGGCCGCGCACTTTGCGCGCGAAGGGCTAGCGCTTCGGCAGAGCCGAGCGACCCCTCCCGCAACGCGCGGCGGGCCGCTTCCAGCCACAGGTCTGCGGCGCGCAGCTGGTCGCCGGCCTCGACAGCGAGACCGGCCGCGAGCTGGCACGTCTCGCCCTCGAGGTCCGGGTGCAGCAACCGCAGGGTCTCCAGCAGGCTCGCGCAGAATTCCCGCCGTTCCTCGGGGAGAAGCGACGATCGCACCGCCTCCATGGTCAGCGCGTGGCGGAACCGGAATCCCGCTCCGTCCGTGTCGATGAGCTGCGCCCGAGCTGCCTGGCGGAGCTGGTCGATCGCCTCCTGCGGCGGGCACCCGGTCGCCGCCGCGACAATGTGCCAGTCGAAGTTGCGCCCGAGCATCGCCGCGTAGCCGAGGAAGCGCGCTGTGGCCTCCGGCAGCAACCTAAGGCGGGCATCCACGGCCGCAGCGACGGAGCCCGGAACGACCCGTCCTGCATTCGCCTCGCCTAGCGCGGCCGCCAACAACTCCTCAATGAAGAACGGGACCCCATCGCTCCTCGCCATCACGGCATCGACGAGGTCCGGTAGGGGCGACGCGGCACTCAGGCACTCCCGCAGCATGACCTCGGACTGCGCCGGATCAAGCGGGGACAAGGACATCGGCTGCACCAGCCGCCGAGCCCACAGCGCGGACACCAGCTCGCCGCCCGGTCCCGGCTCATCATCGCGCAAGGTAACGACAACGAGGACAGCGTGTCCGGGCAGATGATCGGCGAGGTACTCGATCACCTCGAGCGTTTCCCGGTCGGCCCAGTGCACGTCCTCGATAACCAACAGCGCGGGAGCGTCCGGTGACGACCACTCCACCATGAGCCGCAGCACGCCCTCGGCCAAGACGATCAGCCCACCGTCCACGCCCCCGCCATGCTCCCCCCACCACTCCGGAACCAGCGATCCCAGGGCCGGCTGGAAGGCCGCGAGCCGCGACGATGGCGCCAGCCCGACCCGGGCGGCAGCGAGAAGGGCCTCCCGCAACGGACGGAACGGCACGTCCCCGCCGGTCGGGCTGCACCGCCCAGTCAGGACAGTCCCGCCCGCCCCCCTGACCCAGCCCGCGAGCTCCCGGACCAGGCGGCTCTTGCCGATCCCGGCTCGTCCTCGCACCACGAGCAGCTGGCCGCCCGCCCGCCACACCCGCTGGAGCTGGGCGAGCTCGCGGTCGCGCCCGACCATGACCGGGCAGAGCGTGCTAGCGGCGTTCGAGGTCCGCGCCTCGTGTCCCACACCAGCCATGGTACGTAAACGCAGGATGTTGAGGTCCTGGCTGGTAAGCCCGTCTGCCGCAGCTCGTTGATCTCCTGGCGCGTAGCTGCTCGCCCAGGTGGCGTAGGCGGTTGAGCCGTCCGAAGGGATCTCGATCTCCAAAGAGCCGCCTGGCCAGCCGCGCATGTAGCTGTGATGACAGGCTTATCGCACAACGCGCGCAGAACCGGTAATCGGGACGCGGGTACGCGTACTGCCGAAGCAGCTACGGCACCGTCCGTAATCGGCACGGAGGAACTCGGCAGGGCAGCGTTCCGATCACGCTCAGCGACTGGGGCTGTTCCGCGGCCAGTGCGCGAGTATCCGCCGTGGGCCCGCTTACCGCGAACCTCCTCTCCCCGTCCTTGGCGTGCCGGATTGGCGAACCAGCGTTGGAAGGAGCGCTGGTAGATGATGCGCAGGAACGGGAAGGTTGCCGGGACGAGCGCGTGATCGATCAGGTCCACTTGGGTCAGCCCCGCTGCGGTGAACCCGTCGAGTTCACTGCGGCACACCGGCCAGAGCCTTTCTGGGCCGTCCGGTTCGTCCTCGCCGTCGGCCCGGCAGCGGACGAACAGAAACCCGCCCCGTGCGACAGCTCCGGCGATCGCGGCGATCGCGGCCGGGCGGTCCGCGCGGGGCAGCGACTGGATGGTATTGATCTCGACGACCAGGCCGAACCGGCCCCGCCACTAACCCGGCGGGTTCAGCACGTCGGCGACCCGGTAACAGACCGGCGACCGCGGGAACCGCTCCTGGCAACGGGCGATCGCTGTCGGCGAGACATCGAAGGCGGTCACCGCGTATCCCCGGCGAGCCAGTTCCCAAGCGTCGTCCCCGAGCCCGCGGCCGACCACCAGCGCCTCTTGTCCTGCCGCGTCCCGTGCGGGCGGTTTTCCGGCCAGGCGTCGCCGCTGCGACGGTGCTCGACCCGAGGCGAGGTGTACGAGGTGAGGCCGCCCGGCACTGGTTCGCGCAAAGCTGGCTCAGCGCGATCACGGGACCAGCCGTACGGCCGGATGTTCCAGTCCTGCTGACCTATCCAGTCACCAAGCGTGATAGTCACCGCCATCACGGCATGTGCGCGAACCGCCGTTCGGTATTGAAACAGTCCTTTCGCCTCGATCCGCTGGAGGCGCGCAGAACGGGAATTCCTGTCGCGTGGTCGTTATCTTCTGGCGAAAGCGCGGCGAAACTCAACAGCCCGAAATGGTTGCGCATTGCCGCGAAGGTATTGGGAACGGCTTGCGGGATCGCTCCGCTGACTTTGAGCGGTCCTGGAAGCTGACCTCCATTGCTGCGTCGGAAGCGCCTCTGGTCGCCATTGGCGCGACTAATCGTAGCTATCCCGCGTGCGAGAGGCGGTCCCTATCCGACGTCATCCCCAGCGACTCGCCGAACACGGCGGCGCGCTGCCCGTCTGGTACCGGGACGGCGCGCGTTCCGCGGGCTGGGCGGGCAGCACCCGGCGTCACCGAGCCGCCGCGGCGTTCTCCGCAGCGCGCGGTGCCTTCGTGCCGCCCCGGTGACTGGCGTTCGGCGTATCCCTTGAGACCCAGCGCAGCGCTGCTGGCAGCAGGACCGTCGGAACCAGCAGCGGCAGGAGGAGCAGGCCAAGCCAGTCCCAGAGCGTGTTCCCCTGGTAGCCTGTCCAGCTCCAGCCCCATGCGTAGCCGCCGACGATGGTGAGCGCCCAGGATGTTAGGACAAACGCAATTCCCCACTTGTGATGCGCCCGGAGGGCGTGCCGCACCGCCGGCAGGAATCGCACGCTGGCCACGGCGATCGGCAGCAACATAAGCTGCAGCCAGTTCCAGAGCGTGTTACCCGGGAAGCCGGTCCAGTTCAGGGGCACCAGGTAGCCGGCCATCACCAGCGCCGCGAATGCCGCCCCGGCGGCGAGGTAGGCCGTGCGCCGCGTCCGGCTCATGTACTCGGGATGCTGAATCCACAACGGCAAAGTCCCAACCGCGACCGGCAGCAGGAGCAGGTGCAGCCAGTCCCACAGTTGCTTGTTGCCTTGAAAGCCGGTCCATGCCCAGCCCTTCACGTAGCCGCCCCACAGCAGGACCAGGACCGCGACCGCGAGGCCCCTGCTGGCGTACCGGCGGGTCCGGGCGGCCTTAATGAGCCGAGCGATCGGCCCGTCCGGCGTGGCGGCCTTGGACGCGTGCCTCTCGACGGCCTCGGGCGGCGGGTTCCACCCGAGGCCGAGCTCAGCTAGCTTGGGCGCAAGCGCCATGTGGAGCAGCTCTTGCGCCGTACCGGCCAGGTCGGCCTCGCCGCCTGCGGCCGCCGCCTGCACCATTGCCACGGCGCGGAGGCCCTGCATCTCGTCCTGCTCGGCGCAGATCATCAAGTCGGCCATTGCGCGTTTCCTTCCAAATCCTCGTCTTCAGCGTCTGGGCAAGCATGGCAGGAAGCACGGGGGGATCCACTGGGGGTTCTGGGGGAGCCTATGGAGAGGTGGCGGCCACCCGACGACGACGACCGCCGTCGCCGCGTCGTCACGGTGATCGCACACCACCGCCACACCATGCCCGCCGGCCGCGGCCGCCACCCCGGCCGGTCCCGCGCCGCTGCTGGCGTCATAGGCTCGCCAGCGAGGGCACGCGCGAGCTGATCAGGCACGAGGAGAAGACCTCGGGCTGACCCGGATCTTCGCTGAGACGATGACGGTCAACGCCGCTTCCCGGCGACGAGGACCGCCGTCGGCATCCGGCACATCGCCACCTTCCACCGGTCACGGGTGAACCCGCTGCCAGGCCATGGCCTCGGCGGAGTACAGCATGCGATCACCCGGCAGCAATGGCTCGCCCAGCAGGCCCGACCAGATGAGCTAGCAGCCGCGGTATCACCAGGCCGACCTGCGTACGGACGGCCACCGTCGCCTGTCTTGCTGACCCCATGAGAGCGACATGCGATCCCGGGAGTGCGCGCATCGCCGCCGTTCTGCTCGGTAGCCCGGCCCATCCGGAATTTGCCTGTACTGGGCCGTAACCGGGTGATCTGCGAGCGCCGCCTGGCCGATATTCAGGTGCCGCTGGCATCAGCCGGGCGAAGCGTGCTCGTCATGGATCCCGATCCGGCGGGGGCTGGTCCGCTCTGGCTGCAACATGCTGTCCGCCGTTACCGCAGTGACGAAGACACCCTGCCCCGGGTACGGCTGGCTGGCTTGCGGTGAGCCAGCGCGAGTATCCAGGCGCCGCTGCGCAGGTCTGGCGGGCCGGGCGTGCCCAGCTCGGCTGAGCGAGGTCTTGTTCGTGCGCACCCCGCCGCGCCGGGTCGGGGAAGACCGGGGCTAGCTATGCGTCGCGATGATCAAGCAAATGATCAAGATGACCGCAGCGGCCGAAACTATCAGGATCACCGCGAGTACGTGCTCGAGGATCCAGTCCTGGCGTACTATCCGTTGCCGGTCCTTCACCGGCATCGTGGGCTGGGGCCGATGATAGCCGGGGGGAGGATCGTGCAGGTAGAGTCCTCCCGGTGGCCTCCTCCTGGTAAGCGGGTCTCGTCGCGGGCCACCAAGCCAGACCATTACGCCTCCTGTGGTCTGGCCGGTTGGGGCCAGTATGCGCTGGAGCTGGAGAGCTTGTTTCCTGCTCGGCAGCAGGACCTGGAACTGCCCGTGTGCGCGTGGCTGCAGGGAAAGGGGGACTGCCCAGATCCGGCCCGCGACGCGCGCTGCCCGTCCCTGGTCAGCCGGTAATAGCGGCGCAGCCGGCCGTCGTGGGCTTCGTCCCGGTCCGGCTCGATCAGCCCGTCGGCGGCGAGCCGGTCCAGCACCCCGTACAGGCTGCCGGTCTTCAGCCGCACCCGCCCCTGGGACAGCTCGGCGACATCACTCACGAGGCCGTACCCGTGCCGCGGGCCATCGGCCAGCGCGGTGTGCACGAAGAACGCCTGTCCGGTCATGGGCCTGGTCGCCATGCCGACAATATATTGGAAACCAAGATATAGGTCAACGGTGAGCCTGGCCGCCGCCTTCCACGCTCTCGTCGTGGGCGTCGTTTTCATCCGCCGCGTCCTGCACTCGAGCGTCCTGGCCACGATGGACGACGCTGAGCTCGAACGCTCGCTCGGCTGCTCGATCCAGGCCCTCATCGACCAGTAACGAGACCGGTCTCAATAGGTGAACGAGCAGCACCTGACGCGAATGCTCGCCGATGCCGACAAAGCGTCTCCGCACGCCGCTGCCGTCCGATGCCGGTGTGGAACACCCGCTGGGCGGGTGGCGGGTGGGTTTGTGTGCAGAGCTGGCATGCTTGGTGGTGTGGAGCCGCGGATGTCGAGCCCGGTTCTGGTCGGCCGGTCCGGCCAGCTGAAGGCACTGGAGGCAGCGCTGGCTCAGGCTGGCCGCGGCGGTTCGCCGGCAGTGATGATCGGCGGGGAGGCTGGGGTCGGAAAGTCCCGTCTGGTCCGCGAGTTCGCCGGGCGGGCGCGCGGGGCGGGTGCTCGGGTACTGACGGGTGGGTGCCTGGAGCTTGGCGCCGATAGCGTGCCTTTCGCCCCGTTCATTGCGGTGCTGCGCGGGCTGGTGCGGGATCTCGGTGCTGCCGGGGTTGCTGGTCTGCTGCCGGGCGGCTCGGCCGGGGAGCTGGCCCGGCTGCTGCCAGAGCTCGGTGAGCCCGCTGCCACGGATGATCCGGGCCAGGCGCGGGCGCGGCTGTTCGAGCAGGTGCTTGTGCTGCTGGAGCGCCTGGCCGGGGCGGGCCCGGTGGTGCTGGTCTTGGAGGACATGCACTGGGCGGATCGGTCCAGCCGGGACCTGCTGGCCTTCTTGATCGGCAACCAGCAGTCTGCCGCGGGCGTGCTGATCGTGGTGACCTTCCGGTCTGATGACCTTGACCGTGCGCACCCGGTGCGCCCGCTGCTGGCCGAACTTGACCGTCTGGAGTGGGTGACCAGGATGGATCTGGGCAGGCTCAGGCGGCAAGATACCAGTCGGCTTGTCGCGCAGATCACCGGCCGCAGTCCAGATGATGACCTGCTCGCGGCTGTGTACCGCCGGGCGGAGGGCAACCCGTTGTTCGTGGAGGCTCTGCTCGCTGATGGCACGCTGGTTCCGGGCGTGCCGGAGTCGCTGCGGGACCTGCTGGTGGCGGCCGTGCGGCGGCTGCCGGAACCGGCCCAGGAGGTGGTCCGGGTCGCCAGCGCGGGCGGTGGCCGGGTTAGTCACGCCCTTCTTGCCGCGGTAACGGGGCTGGATGCGGCGGTACTGGCCCGGGCGCTGCGGCCGGCTGTGGCGGCCAACGTGCTGCTGGCCGACTCTGGCGGCTATGTGTTCCGGCACGCCCTGATCCGCGAGGCGGTGCACGACGAGCTGCTGCCTGGGGAGCTGGAGCACGTGCATCACCGGTTCGCCGAGGCGATCGGCGCTGACCCGGCGCTGGTCATGCCGGGCCGGGCCCTGGGTGAGCAGGCCTTTCACTGGTACGCGGCTAACGACGCCACCCGGGCGATGGTCAGCGCGTGGCAGGCGGCCGGTCAGGCCCGCCGGTCGCTGGCCTACGCGGAGCAACTGGCCATGCTGTCGCGGGTGCTGGAGCTGTGGGAGCAGGTACCGGACGCCGTACAGCGTGTCGGCGCGGATCATGTCGCGGTGCTCGAGACGGCCGTCGAGACGGCTGACCTGGCCGGCGAGAAAGATCAGGGATCTCGCTGGCCCAGGCCGCGCTGCGGGAGGTCGATGCGGGCGCCGAGCCGGCCCGGGCCGCGCTGTTGTTCGAGGCCTGCGGCCAGCTGAAGTACCACCTTGGACGCGACCATTACGACGGCGACCTGCGGGAGGCGGTCCGGCTGGTCCCGGCCTGCCCGCCCAGCCCGGCGCGGGCCCGGGTGCTTGAGGCGCTGGCCCATCGCGCCGTGCACCAACGCGGCGGCGGCCGGGATCCCGCGCTGCGCGCGGCTGCCGAACAGGCGGTGGCCGCCGCGCGGCAAGCCGGTGATGCCGCCATCGAGGCGGCCGCGCTGACCGACCTGGCCTGCGCCGAGCCGCCCGGCGGGAACATGGAGCGGATCCGGGCGCTGCTGGCCCAGGCTCGCGCGGTCGCCTCCCGGGCACAGGCCGTCGAGGCGTTGCTGACCGCCGTCGACGCGGAGTCGGACCTGCTGCAAGGTGCCGGCCTGCACGAACTGGCCGCCGCGGTAGCTCGCGAGGGAGTCACGGCCGCCGCCGGGTACGGGCTGAGCCGTACCTATGGCACGCCCCTGGCCAGCAGCCTGGCCGAGCCGCTGGTGTCGCTGGGCCGGTGGGAGGAGGCGGAGGAGGTCATCGAGGGGGCGCTGCTGCTGTTCCCGGCCCCGTTGAGCCGGACCCGCCTGTGGCGGCTTGCTGGCGACATCGCCCTGGCGCGCGGTGACGTGCCGGCCGCAGCAGGATACGTGGCCCTGGGCAGGGCCACGCTGGACGACTGCCGGTACGCCGACGAGTACCATCTGCCGATGGCCCGGCTAGAAGCCGACGTGTCGCTGGCCCAGGGCAGCCCAGACGGTGCCTGGTCCGTGGTGCGGGACGCTCTGGATCGCTTTGACGTGCTGCGCAGTCCCCGGTACACGTGGCCGCTGCTGGTCGCCGGCGCCCGCGCCTGCGCCGCGATCACGGTCCGCGACGGCACGCTGCTCGCTGAGGCGGCGGCGCTGTGCGGCCGACTGCGTGCCCTCGCGGGCAAGCTCACCGCGGAAGGGCTGGCCCAGCAGGCTCACAAGCTCACCTTCACCGCCGAGACGGCGCGTGCCACGCGAGTCCTGGCCGCTAGGGCAGGCGGACGGCCGCCGCTGGCCGGGTCACTTGCTGGCTGGGACGAGGCGGCGCGGGCCTGGGAGGCGGCGAGCGAGCCGTACCCCCTGGCCATTGTCCTGCTGCGAGCGGCCGAAGCGGCGCTTGGGGCCGGGGACCGCGACGGCGGCTCCACCCGGCTGAGGCGGGCCGCCGGACTGGCAAGGCGGGCCGGTGCCCGGCCGCTGAGTGACGACATCGCCCTGCTCGCCCGGCGGGCCCGGGTCACGCTCGGCCAGCCCGCGGACGCCCGGGGACTAGCTGGCCAGACCCCCGAGCTGGACCGGATGGGACTGACCGCGCGGGAGCTGGAGGTGCTGCGGCTGGTCGCGGCCGGGCGCAGCAACCGGGACATCGCGGGCGAGCTGTTCATCTCCGCTAAGACCGCCAGCGTGCACGTATCCAGCATCCTCGGCAAGCTCGGCGTGACCAGCCGCGGCGAAGCCGCCGCCGCCGCTCACCGGCTCCGCCTGCTGGACTCCTTCCCGGCGTAAGACCGGCAGGCACCCTGTGAGCCGGCCGCAGACTCCACGGCGCGCCCGGCGCGGCGCGGCATACGACGACGGCGATGGCTGCCTTATCGCCGGCCGCCCGCCTTACCCCGACTGGCCCGGACCCGGGCCGCACCGCTGGCGGAAACTGGGCAACTGCCCGATCCGGGTCACCTCGCCTTAGCCGCACCCTCGAGGCAGGGCACAGCGGCGACACCAAGGCGACCGCGAGGAGGAATCCGTGCGGCCCTGCACACCCGAGAAAGGGCACAGAAGATGGCGGACATCCTGCACCGCATGGGCATCAAGTCCTCGTCCCCAGAAGATGTCTACGCGGCCCTGACCACCCTCGAGGGACTCTCCGGCTGGTGGGCGCGCGACACGACCGGCGAAAACGCGCTGGGCGGCGTGATCGCGTTCCGCTTCGTGCCCGGCGGCTTCGACATGAAAGTCGCCGAGCTGGTGCCCGGCAAAAAGGTGCTCTGGGAAGTCGCCCTGACGGGCCCGGCCCTGCTCGCCTCCGCCGGGGCGCACGCCGAGGCCTGGTTCACGCCGGCCGTCGCCCTCGTCCCGCTCGGCGACACCCTGATCGTGCTGCGCCACGCGGCACCAGGGCCACCGCCTTCGGCATCCACTTCACCACCGCCGTGCTGGTCCTGCTCAGCGCTGCGCTGCTGGTCGCCAGCTGACACCGAGAAGGGCAACCACGACATGACCACGCTCAGCCACGCACTCGCGATTACCGGCGTGCTGACCGCCGGGATCATCTACGGCACCGACGCGCTCGGGGCACTGGTCGGGCGCCCGGCCTGGAACAAGGTCGACGACCGCACCCTGGTGATGGCCACCGGATTCATGCACTACTACGGCGACCGCCGCTTCCCCGTCCCCGGCATCCTGAGCGTCGCCGCCACCGTGGTCACCGCCGTGACATCGGCGACAGGCGCGGACTGGCCGGCCACCGCCGCAGCATCCACCGCAGCCGCCGCGCTGCTGACCTGGCTGGCCATCTACAGGACCATCAACGCCCCGATCAACAAGCAGCTCACCCAGGCCGCACAGGAGGGCCGGGTCCCGCCGAACGCGCGGGACCTGCAGACCCGCTGGGACAGCGTGATCTACCTCCGCGCCGCGCTGCAGGGCGTCGCGGTCGCCGGGCTCTGCCTCGCCCTCGTCCTGCACTAACCGGCCGCGCCGCCAAGACCTGACCCCTTCCTGGTCGACAGAACCTCCACTTATGCACCGGCAGCCCAGCCTCCCGCAGCAGCGGCACACCCCACGCAGGTCGGCAGGGATGATCAGAGGAGCTCCGACGCGGCTTGCTTTGGGTGGTTTCGCGGTGGCTTGGGCCTGGGGTCGGAGCCTGGGACCCGGCCTGACCTCCGATTCGGCCGACGCCGCTCAGGCTGTCTTTCCAGCGGCCTGTCGGCCGGGTCCCAGTCCTGGCATCCACCGGCGGTGCCGGCCTGATCTGCCCGGTCTTGGCAGAGGCCGGGGTTCACGGGTCCGGCGGCCAGCGGGTGCGTGCCATCCCTCAACCGTGAAAGGGACGGCTATGACCACCATGGTAGAAGACACGCGCGTCATCACTGGCGGCGTGGACACGCACGCCGACATGCATGTCGCTGCCGCGCTCGACTCGGTCGGCGGGCTGCTGGGCGTGCAGGAGTTCCCGGCTACCGCAGCCGGGTACGCCAGCTTGCTGAGCTGGCTGCGCAGTTTCGGGATCCTCGCCGTGGCCGGCGTCGAAGGGACCGGCAGTTACGGCGCGGGCTTGGCCCGCCACCTGCATACTTGCCGACACCGCCGCCGTCAAGCTGATCAGCAGTCACCACAAACTTCCCGCACCGCGACGCCTTCCGCCGCATCATCCGGGCCGGCACCAACATCAGCACAGGCCAGCCCCTCGCCGTCATCGGCTGGGACGCTGCCCTGCGTGCCCTGCAGGCCGGACACATGCCCTGCGCGTCCTCCGAGCAGGCCATCTTGCGGATCGCCGCCAGCCTCGGCGATCCGGAAATCCCCGTCCGCCTGCGCACCGTCCTGGGCAATCTCGACACCCGTAACATCACCCTGGTCGCTGACGCCATCACCGCCGCCAACGGCTAACCATCAAGCCACGCCGGAAAGCTCATCCCGCCAGCCCGCCGCGGCTGGAGCCACAGCTTCCGAAGCGGCCTGGCCCCCAGATCGGCTGCCACACCCCCACACCCGCCAAATTCCAGATGACCGAGGAGAAGGCCTTGACGAGAAATAGGAGCATCGGTTCTAGCACGCGTTCGGTCACAGCGGTGTCGTCGACACGGCAGTTGTGCACGAGTAGCTTGGCCGTTATGCACGGGGATGACGGTCTGCAGGATCCGGCGGCGCTGGCCGAGCGGATGAAGCGCAACATGACCGGAGCGCTGGAGCTGTACACGATCTACCTCGGCGACCAGCTTGGCCTGTACCGGGCGCTGGCCGACGGTAAGCCGGTCACGTCAGCCGAACTGGCCGACCGGACCGGCACGACAGAGCGATACGTTCGCGAGTGGCTGGAGCAGCAGGCCGCCGCCGGGCTGCTCACTGTGGACGACCCGGCCGCCGGGCCGCTGGACCGGAGATTCGCGCTTCCGGCCGGGCACCTGCCGGTACTCGCCGACCCCGACGACGTCCGGTACCAGGTGTTCCACAGCATCGCGATCGCACGCCAGGCACGGTCACTGCCTGAGCTGGTGAAGGCGTTCCGCGCCGGAGGCGCGCCGCCATCGCAGCCGTGGGCTCCAGAAGGCCGCCCGGATTTCAACCGCGCTACCTTCCTGCACCTGCTCGGTACGTCCTGGCTGCCTGCGATCGGCGTGGTCGATGAACGGCTGCGAGCCGCGCCGGGCGCACGAGTGGCCGACCTGGCCTGCGGCACGGGCTGGTCCAGCATCGCGATCGCGCTCGCCTATCCGCTGGTGCACGTCGACGGCTTCGATCTGGACCCGGATGCGATCGCGGCGGCCAGGGGCAACGCGACGCAGACCGGCGTCGCGGACCGGGTGACATACTACGCAGCGTCCGCCGAGGAAATGTCCGGGCAGTACGACGTGGTGACGATCATCGAAGGGCTGCACGACATGACCCGCCCGGTCGACGTGCTGCGGACCGCCCGGAGCCTGCTCACCGAGCGTGGCCGGGTGGTGGTCGCCGATGAGTTGACCGAGGAGCAGTTCTCCGCGCCCGCCCCGCCACTGGAGCAATACCACTACAGCTGGAGCGTGCTCGGCTGCCTGCCCGCAGTGATGGGTGACCCCCACACCGCGGCGACCGGCACCGTGATGCGCCCGGCGACGCTGCGGCGCTACGCCACCGACGCCGGGTTCACCAGGGTGGAGGTTCTCTCGGTCCAGACGGAGGAGTTCCGCTTTTACCTGCTCAGCTAAGCGCCCGCAGGCCCTGGATGTCTGGACGGAAACCGCGACCGTTCGCGTCCGACCGGTCAGCGACGGGCCGAGCCGCCACGGACAACGCCTCGGTCACTTCTGTTCCGCCTTCGGCTCGCATAGGTGCGGCTACCAGACTGCCGTCGCGCAGAAATCAGGGCAGGCAAGATCACTGACAAGAAAGCAGAACACAAGGAGATCCAGATCGTCACGCAAAGTCAGAGCGCCTGACTACCACCGCGTCTCGATATCGTCGATGAGGAATGTCTAGTGAAGCAGTAGGCATCTGTGAGGCCGTGCGCGCAGATTACGGCCGTTCGGCGCGGGTCGCGGCTTGGTCAGTCTTAGCGCGGAGCCAGCGCGGGCCACGCCGCGTGCATGTTCCCGCCGACGCTGCCTACGGCTCAGGCAACGGTCCCGTCGTCTGGTCCCGGGGCGCCAGTCCTGCCGTCGTCGTCGCGGGAACGCTTGCGGCGGCGGCGCAGCGCGCCGATACCGCCCATCAGCGCGAGGCCGGACACACGGACCAGCGGCGCGCCCGGCACCCCCGGCCCGTTCACGCTGTGATCGACCCCGCCCATGATGCCGAGCCCCGAAACCTCGACGGGGAGCCCCTCCGGCATGATGATCGTGACGCCGCCCATGATCGCGATAGCGTGTACGTCCGCCGCGCGCTCGGCGAACGCCGCGTCGCGCAGGTCGATCTTCACCCCGCTCATGATCGCGAACGCCAGGTACCGCCTGGGGACCACCCAGTTGCCGCCGCGGCTTGACCCGCCCATGATCGCCAGCGAGAACTTGAACCTGGGCGTGCGGCCGACCTGGAACCCGCCGGGCAGGTCGCTTGTCAGCGGCTCGAGGTCGCAGAAGGTCCGCGCCGCGTGGTCATCGCCTCGGCCAGGGCTGGCCTGTGGCGAGGCTTCGGGAACCAGGCCGGCGTGGGTAGGATCGTCGCGGTGCGGATCTTGATCGTGACGGCCGGCTCGCGGGGCGATGTCGCGCCTTTCACGGGTCTCGGTCAGCGGCTGCAAGAGGCGGGCCACCAGGTCGCTCTGGCTGCCCACGATACGTTCGCCGGGCTGGTCCGCGGGTGCGGGCTTGAGTACTGGCCGCTGCCAGGCGATCCGCGGGACCTGGTGCGGGCGAGGATGGCCGGATCGGGCGGGGAGGCCCGGTCGGGCACTGTCCGGTTCCTCGAGGGGCTGGGTGAGGGGATTGTTGCCGCCGCCGACCAGGCCGCTGACGTGCTGCTCACCGCGCTTGGTCCGGCGCCGCTGAGCCACCTGGCCGCCGAGGCCCTAGGCCTGCCCTGCCTGGGCACCTACCTTGCTCCGGCCGTCCCGACCGGGGAGTTCGCGCTGCCCGGCCTACCCCAGTCTGGCGGCGCGGACCCGGCCGCGAACCTGGCCGCCGGGCGCGAACTGTTGGCCGGGGCCGGGTCGCTGTATGGCCGCATCCTGCCGCGCCTGCGCGATCGCCTGGGCCTGCCGCCCGGCCCGGCCGGCGGCAGCGACGGGGCGGAAGACGCCGACGGGCCGGTCTGCCATGGTTTCAGCCCGCTGGTGGTGCCCCGTCCGGCTGACTGGCCGTCGGAAGCAGAGGTGTCCGGGTACTGGTGGCCCGCCCGGCCTGAGGGCTGGCAGCCTCCCCCCGGCCTGGTTGACTTCCTGGCCGCGGGCCCGCCGCCGGTGTTCATCGGGTTCGGCAGCATGGCCCCGGGCCAGGGCGAGCAGCTCAGCCAGGTGATCGCGGACGCGGTGACCCGGGCCGGCGTGCGGGCCGTCGTCCAGGCGGGCTGGGCTGGGCTGACCGGGACCGGCGAGCAGATCCTGGCCGTCGGGGACCTCCCGCATGACTGGCTGTTTCCCCAGGTCGCAGCGGTAGTCCACCACGCCGGTGCCGGGACCACGGGAGCGGGCCTGCGGGCCGGCGTGCCGGCCGTCCCGGTGCCGGTGCTCGCCGACCAGCCGTTCTGGGCGCATCGGCTCCATGACCTGGGCGTGGCCCCGGAGCCGGTCTATTTCGCAAAGCTGACCGCCGAAGCCCTCAGCGGCGCTCTGCGAGAGTGCCTCGGGGAACCCGGATACCGGGAGCGGGCGGCCAGCCTGGCACGCCGGATCGCAGACGAGGACGGTGCCGCCGCGGTCCTGGCGCGCATCGAGCGACTGGCGGCCTCCAGCTGAAGACGGTGCCAGGCCACCGGATCTGCGCGCCCGGACTGATGGACGGCAAGATCCCAAAGCCCGCGCCGATCGGCGGCTCGGGTTCGTGAGGTCACCGTCGCGATCTGCTGCCTGGGCCACGGTTTGTGAGGCAGGTATCGGTGTCTTCTGCTGGAGGGCGTGGTGGCGGGGTGAGACTGTTGGCATGGCCGATCACTACGCGGACGGCACCTTCCTGTGGTGGCACCTGTCGCGGCCCAGCCCCGAATTGCTAGCGGCGATGGGTGATGGCTGGCTGCCCGGTCGCGGCCGCGGCCTGGACGTGGGTTGCGGCCTGGGCGTCGAGGCCGGCTACCTTGCCTCGGCGGGCTGGCAGGTGGCCGGAATCGACTTGTCCGAGACCGCGGCGCGCCGGGCCGCCGCCGAGCATGGCGATGTCGTGTTCGTGCGCGCGGATGTGCGTCGGCTGCCGTTTGCCCCGGATTGCTTCGACGCCGCCGTGGACCGGGGCTGCTTCCACTACCTTCGCCCGGACGATCGGCCGCGGTACAGCGACGAGCTATCCCGGGTGCTTCGGCCCGGCGGCAAGTACCTGCTGCGCGCCAGCCTGCGCGCGGCTGGCGTGCGCAACGACATAGACGAGGCGGTCATCGCCGTCACGTTCGCGGCCTGGACGATCGAGCACATGGAACGGGCGAAGGTACCCAGCGATACCCGCATGCTCGAGGTGATCGTTGCCCGGATGTCGGCCCCGCAGCACCATCTTGTGCGCGGTTCGCGTTCCGCGACGGACGGTTACAGCTGAACTAGCCGTGCGAGCACTGGGACAATCGGGCCATGAGCCCGCGAAGCAGAGGACGCCCGCCCGGCCGTGGCCAGCGCCACCGGCAGGCCCGGCGATCGGGAAGCCGCATCAGCCCGCCCCAGGTTAGTTACCCCGGATGGAATGAGCCGGTGCTCGGGGCCCAGGAGACGACGGAGTACTGGTTCGACGAACCACTGCCCGGTGACCGCCGGTCGTGGTCGGCACCCCCGGGGCATGGCCGCTACCGGGGCCTTGACCTGGAACTTCTGGACCCAGCCGACGAGGACCAACGCCTCTTCGTGCTGGAAGCGCTGCATCCCGAGTGCGAAGACGCCCTCCGCGACGATGACGAAATGCTCGTCGACGGTGAGCCGTTCAACCCCAGGCTGCACATCACTCTTCACCAGGTCGTCGCCAATCAGCTGCTGGCCGGCAACCCGCCCCAGACCTGGCAGACCGTGCAGCGGCTGGCCGGACTCGGCTACGACTGGCACAACATCATGCACATGATCGCCCGGCTGGTCAGCGACGACATCTACCAGGTCACGACCGAACAAAAGCCCTTCGACCTTCGTGACTACGTCCAGCGGCTCAGTGAACTACCCGGCGACTGGCCACCACCGCCCGCCGGGCCGAGCTGAAGGTTGCTCCAGAACGATCTATAGGGCGCAGCTCAACAGGACATCTCCGTCACAAGATCGCCGAGCATAACGGCTACGCGCGCTTCGGCTGCAAAGTGGGGTGATGACGTAGCGTGACTGCCCTCGTTGGGCAGTTACGGCAGCTGTAGATCGTGACCTGGGTTGAGTTGTCGCAGGTCACTGCTCTCCGTAGCGTCTCATGCTGGCCTGGCAAGCGGTTTGACCTTGTCGCGGCGTCAAGGTGTTTCCTTGAGGGGTGAGGATCGGAGAACTCGCCGGCCTGGTCGGCATCAGCACCCGTGCCATCCGGCACTACCACCGGATCGGCCTGCTGGCAGAGCCCGCGCGCAAGGCGAACGGGTACCGCGAGTACTCGCTGCGGGGCGCCGTCGAGCTGGCCCGGGTCCGGCGTCTGACCGAGCTGGGCCTGAGCCTGGACGAGGTGGGCGATGCGCTGGCCGATGACGCCGGCCGGGATCTGGCGGAGATCCTGCGCGAGCTCGACGCCGATCTCGCCCGCCAGGAGGAGGACATCTGCCAGCGCCGGGTCCGGCTGGCCCGGCTGCTGCGGCAGGCCGAGACCGGCGGCACGCTTTCCGATCAGGCACCCGTCTCTCCTGGACTGGCCGTGCTGTTCGACCGCATGACCGACGTCGCCGCGGCAAAGCCCGGGCCGGAGCCGGCGATAGCGGCGAAGGACCGCGAAATCCTGGCCCTCCTGGAGACCGCGCCGCTGGCCCGCGGCACCGGCTGGCTCAGCGAGCTGGCCCGGGTGCTTAACTCCGACCCCGGGGCCGCCGAGCAGGCCTACGCGGTTTACGCGCGTCTCGATGAGCTGGCCGCCCTGCCCGCGGATGATCCCCGGGTCGAGGAGACGGGCCGGGCCCTGGCCGCGGCCATCCCGGAGACGGTCCGGAAGGCGATCTCGTTCCCCGAAGGGGAACTTGAGGACACGGCCGAGGGTTTCGCCGCGGCGTTCTACGCGGACTTCGCCCCGGCCCAGGCGGCCGCGATCCGCCGCGCCATCGACCTGATGAGGAAGTCATGACGGGCCGTACCGCGAGCCGTCCCCTGCGCAAGGCGGTGTGGTGGTCCATCGGGGTCAGGGTGGCTGGCGTAGTGCTGCTGGCGCTGTGCGCGGCGGCGGGAATCCGGGTCGGATCCACGGCCCGTCTCACCCTGGAACTGGCGACGACCGTCCCCCTGGTGTTCCTGGTGATGAGGACGGCCACGGCCGGTGTCCGCTACCGGCGCGGCGGCCTGACCTGGCGGGCCGCCCTCTACGCGGTCGCCGCGGACGTGGTGTCGGTCCCGGTTTTCAGGCTCATGATCCACGAGTTCCGGCTCTACACCAGCACCCTGCGGTGGCTGACCGGCCGCTGGCGGCACGGCGTGCGTGAGCGCGACATCGCGGTCCGGTACGCGTCCGGCAGCGCGGCCCTCCTGCTCACCCTCGCCTACGTTTCCGTCATCGAGACGGTGGTCCTCGCCTTGCTCATCCCCTGGCCGCTTGTCCGCGAGGCCACGCTCGGCCTCGACCTGTGGGGCGTGTTCTTCATCCTCGGCATGTTCGCCTCCTTCGTGGTCCGCCCCCACGTCATCGGCGCGGACGGCTCGCTGCGGCTGCGCTCCGGCGCCCTTCTCGACATCCGGATCCCGGCGCAGGACATCGCCGCCGTCCGGGCCGAGCGCCGGACCGCGCGCGGCAGGAGAGGAGCCGTTGACGATGACGGATGCGCTGACCTCACCCAAGGCGGCCAGACGACAGTCACCGTGGAACTCGCCCGGCCAGTGACATTCACGCGCCCGCTGGGCAAGCAGGCCCGTGCCCGCGTCTTCCGCTTCTACGCCGCCGATCCCGCCACCGCCGTCGCCGCCCTCCGCGCCCGCGTCCCCGAACTGCAGAACGTGCCATGAACGGGGGCAGCCGCGCCACAACGACATCGCCGAGAACCTGCTCCCGCCCGGGCTCCGCGATGCCCTCGCCCTCATCAAGCGGCTAAAACGAGGTGCGCAGTAGCCTGATCAAAGTGGTTCCCCTGTTCTATCTGTGGGTCATGGGCAGCGTCCTGGCTTCCGGCCGCCTGCGGTCACGCCGGAGCGCGGCCCGCTGGGCCTTTATGAATCGGTGGATGGGATTGGCTGTGCTTGGGTGGCGGCCGTGATCACCTCGGCGGCCACTTGCTCGTAGGCAGTTTCTCGCGCCGGGTCCTGCGGTGTTCCCACGGGCGGGACTGTGACCGCCTCGGCAGCGGCGGTGTTGAGCTCGTTGCCCCAGAGGGGCCTTTCCAGTTGGGCGGCTATGGGGGTAACGCGGGTTCGGATTACCTTCCAGATCCCGGAGAAGGTGCCCGCGATCGCCGCTACGCCCGTGGCGGTTCGCGCCACCGCGGAGCCAGGGATGAAGACGAGCAGTAGGACGATCGCTACCAGGAGAAGCAGCAGGAGCAGGAGCCAAGGCATGGTCCGCAATACCCGGCCTACCAGATCGGCATAGTGGCGGGCGAGTCGGTCTGCGGCGCACAGGTAGTCCTGCGGTGTGAGCAGGTCGGTGCACAGTTTGTCCCCGGCGAGTACACCTCGCCACAGGGCCCCCTGGCGTCCTAATGCCGCCGCGAGGCTTTCGATGGGACGTGGATCAGTTGTCGGGCCGTCCGCTGGGGCCGCGACTGCTAGCTGCCACCGGTGGAGAGATTGCTCCACTGCCCGGGCGGCGTGGTCGGGGAGCAGGGAGGCCAGTTCGTCCAGCCACACGCAAAGCTGGCTGATCCGGTGGCTCTTGAACGACTTGGCCAGCTGATCGGGTGTCTGGTGCGGGCATGTCGTGTCTGCCAGCGCCCGGCCCAGACCGTAGGCCTTGCCATAGCTGGAGTTTGCCGCGGTGAGGCTGACCAGAAGATTCACGTGCAGGTTGCTGAGGGCTGCCCGGTACTCCTCGCGGCGTGACGCCGTTCCGTCTCCACCTTCGATCGAGGCCTCGAGCTTGCTACGCGCATCAGTAGTGAGATTCAGCGAAACGGCGGCCGGTGTGCCGACCCTGGCCGTGACCTGGCCGACCACGAAATCCACTTGGTCCATTCCCAGGCGCTGCCAGTCGTAGGACGTCAGCTTGCTCAGGCCGGGCAGGGACGCCAAGTCGTAGGCGCGTGGAGGGCGCTCGGGCACCTCGAAACGGCTGAACAGTTCCTCCATCCGCCAGCCGAGCCTGAAGCAAGCGCTCACAACTGGGTCCGCCGCTGAGGCCTCGGACCCGTCAGCTAATGCGGTCATACTGTCCTGCACCCTTCTTTCCTGCTCCACCCATCCCGGAACGCGGACTCCGCCGGCCGATTGGCCTCGCCGATGAATGCACGTCACACCCACGAATGAGGAGCGGTCCGCCCGTGCTGCTGCATCGCCTGGCCTGAGCCTCCTGCAAGGCGGCTTACAAACGCGTGGCCAACTGGACGGCGCCTGCGGGCGACGCGGCCGAGTTGGGCACAAGAAGATGTAGATCCAATGAACCTGGTCAAGTCTTGCTGCCTCCGATACCGAGACTTCGCGCGACCGATTGGAATGTTTAGAAAAAGGACGATCTGCTGCCGCGTGCGGTTGTCACGCATCTCGTGACCCTAGGTGTAGTTGGTGGAGAAGTGGACCTTGCCGCCGGGAAGATCGCGTTACTGCAGTCGCCCCCAGCGCGGCCGGGGTTGGAAGGGAGCACCGGGGTGGCCCTGGTACTCGGTGAAGCAGTCCTGAGATTTCCCGCCGTTACCCGATAGCGTGAGGTCCGGCCGTTGCTGGCTCCTGCGGCCACCGCCGCGAATTCCAGGGTTTTCGTGCATCGCCGAGACGTATCCCCTGACTGGGGACGATGAAGCACGCGGTCTTATCGAACAAACTGGTGCCGACGGCCCGGTAGACGGGCCTGCGCCCTCCTCTTAACGACCGCAGGCTGGCGTCCTAGTCGGAATCGACCTACGTGGCCGGTGCGGACGGTTCGGTCAGTGCGGCGATGCACGCGGTGAGCATGCGCCGCATCTGATCTTGTTCGCCGGTATCCAGGTTGGCGAGCATGTCTTGCTCGACGCGGCGAACCGCGGCGCTGGCCACCTTGAGCTGGCGGCGCCCGCGGGCGGTCAGCTCGGTCGGCAGGGCCCGGCCGACGGGTGCCTGTGCTGGGCGGACGACGAGTCCTTGGCGTTCGAGGGCCTGCAGGAGCACGTTCATCGACTGCCGGGTGACGAAGGCGCCGCGGGCAAGCTCGGAGTTCGACAGGCCCGGCCGCTGGGCGAGCAGCTCCAGGCAGGCGTAGTGGGTGATCGTCATGCCGAGCGGCCTGAGCACGGCCTCCATGGCTGAGTGCAGGGCGCTCGCGGCCGCCTTCAGCATGTACCCCAGCGATGTGTCCAGCTCGACTCCGGGCTCGCCTTGACTCATGTCAGTAGTCTGACATACATTGTCGAGTGTCAGAAGACTGACATACGACGAGGAGGTAAGGATCGTGGCCGTCACGGGACCCGACTTCGTTTCATTGCAGGTGCGCGACCTGGAGCGTTCCGCCGCTTTCTACGAGCAGTACCTGGGGCTGAAGCGCTCCGACGCGGGACCGCCGCACGCCGTCGTGTTCGACACCAGGCCGATCGCTTTCGCCGTCCGCGACGTCGTCGCGGGCACCGACCTGGACGCGGTCGCGCAGCCGGGCCAGGGAATGGCGCTGTGGCTGCACGCCCCCGACGCGCAGGACATCCACGACGCCCTCGCCGCCGCCGGCACCACGATCGTCTCAGCGCCCGTCGACGGGCCGTTCGGCCGCACTTTCACATTCGCCGACCCCGACGGCTACCAGGTGACCCTCCACGACCGCGGCTGAGCCGGGCGTCCCGGTCTTCAGCGCGGCAGGCGCCCTCAGCGGACTTCTCTCAGCGGCAGGCCGGGGCCGCCCGGGCTATCTCAGCTCAGCTTGGCTTCGGCGCCCAGGGGCCGATGCCGCCGACGCGCTCGACGGAGTAGCGCACGATATAGCCGGGGCGCTTCGGCGGCGGGTACCCGGCGTCGGGGGAGATGTAGACCTTGGCCAGGCGGTTGAGCAAATCCCACGTGTCGTCGCTCGGCTGGACGGTGGCCCGGGCCCGCAGCACGGCGTACGGATTCATGACGACGCCGGGTTTCCGCGGCGCGTCGAAGGACAGCACGACCCGCGGGTCGCGCTCGATGTTGCGCAGCTTCACATGCTTCGACATGTGGCCACTGACGAGATCATCGCCGTCCAGCCCGATCCAGATCACGGTCACCTGCGGGCTCCCGTCCGGATTGATGGTGCTCAGGTGAGCCATGGGGCCGGACTCGATCAGCTCTCGCAGTTCTGGTGACAAGCTGTTCATAGCTGGATCGTATCTGTCACGAGCCAACCGGCCCCGGCCACCCTTCACCGTGACCCGGTGAGGCTCACCGCGACGGCCCGGGCGGCGAGGTAGAACGGCACGGGCACAGCGCCCGGAGGGCGCCGCTGCTCCATGTCGGGGCCCGGAGGCGGCTCGGCGGCCCGGTCCAGCACCAGCCCATGCCCGGTCAGGGAGTTGACGTAGGTCGAGATCATCCGGTGGCTGGCGCCGACCCGGCCTCGGTACCCGGTGTTGCCGGCCAGCCACCATCCTTCGCGGAAATACCCATGGTCGGGGGGCCAGCTGCTGGGCGCGTCACTGTCCCAGCCCGGAAAGCAGGGATGCAGCAGCGAGAACACGAACCAGCCGCCCGGGCGCAGCCACCGGGCGACGTTGGCCAGCAGGCCATCGAGGTCATCGATGTCGGACAAGCCGTAGTTGCACACCACGCCGTCAAACGCCTGGCCCGCAAGCACATCCGGGGCGGTCACGTCCGCTTGCAGGTAGCTGATGCCGAGTGGCCCGGCCGCCTCGTAGGCCCGCGCCTTGGCCAGCATCGCCGCGGAGATGTCCACCCCGGTCAGCGTGGCGCCACAGCGGGCCAGTTCCCGGGCCACCCGGCCCTGCCCGCAGGCGACCTCAAGCAGTTGCCGCCCGCTGACATCCCCGGCCAGGTCCAGCAGTGCCGCGGTGCCCGGATCGCTGACGCTCCGGCCGGACCTCTCTTCGTAGAAATCGGCCATCTGGTCGTAGCGCGCCACGGAACCGGTCACGCTCCGACGGTAACGCTGTCCCGCGTCCACCTGCCGCCGCCATCGCCAGGTCAGCTACGGGCGAACGACCGATCCCGGTCCGTGGTTCAGCGGAAGGCGGCGATGTTGGGCTGGGCCCACCCGGCAAAGGTGGCGGGGGAGCGGCCGAGGATCTTCTCGACGTCCGGGCTGATCGATTGTTCTTCCTGGGTGGGGGCGCCCAGGATGTCGAGGGTGCCCTCGGCGATCGGTTCCGGCGCTGGCTCGACACCTTGGCGAGGACTTCGTAACCTCCCGAGTGTGGTAGCTGGAATCCGTTTGCGCCAGGTGGCCCTGGTGGCACGCGACTGCGGCCTGGTGGCCGGCGAGCTACGTCAGGCCTTCGGCTGGGCGCAGCCGTTTCACGACCCGGGAGTGGGACAGTTCGGCCTGACCAACGCGGTGTTCGCCGTGGGCGACACGTTCCTGGAGGTGGTGGCGCCGGTGCAGCCGGATACCACCGCCGGGCGCTACCTTGAGCGGCGCGACGGCGACGGCGGGTACATGGCGATATTCCAGGTGCCGGACCTGGCCGTGGCCCGCCGCAGGCTCACTGGCCTGGGGGTACGGGTGGTCTGGACGGCTGACCTGCCCGACATGGCCGCCACGCACCTTCACCCCAAGGACGTCCCCGGCGCCATCGTGTCCTTGGACTGGGCGGCGCCGCCGGAATCGTGGCGGTGGGCGGGCCCGTCCTGGACGGGCCGGGCGGCCGGGCACGCTCCCGGCGGCGTGACTGGATTGACGATCGAGGTCGCAGAACCGTCCGCCGCGGCCGGGCGCTGGGCGGACGTGCTCGGGATCTCCGCCGTCAGCGGCGGGCGCACCGCGGTGGTAGAGCTTCCGGACGCGGGCCAGCGGCTGCAGTTCGTATCGGCGCGGGCCGGTCATGGCGAGGGAATCACGGCCGTGACCATCGCCGGGCTGCCCGGCGGGCCACGAGTGATCGGTGGGGTCCGCTTCACCAGCGAGGAAGGATGACATGACGGCTCTCGATACCGGCACCGAGGATCTGCTGGCTGAGATCGACAATGGCGTCGCGGTGATCACCATGAACCGCCCGGATAGGCGGAATGCCTTCTCGCAGGCCATGGTGTCCGCCCTCGGGGCGGTCCTGGCCCAGGTGGAGATCGACGAAGCGGTCGGCTGCGTGGTGCTCACCGGGGCCGGCGGCGCGTTCTGCGCCGGCGGCGACGTCAAGGGCATGGCCGCACCGCGGGAGGCTGCCGGTGACGGTGCCGGCCGGTCACTCGACGCCGCCATCCATCGCCAGCGGCTGAACCAGCGGGCCACGAGCGGTCGCCTGTGGGGCATGCCCAAGCCGACCATCGCCGCCATCGGCGGGCCCGCGGCCGGGGCCGGCCTGTCGCTGGCCCTGGCCTGCGATCTGCGTTATGCGGTGCCGGGCGCGGTGCTGACCACCGCATTCGCCCGGGTTGGGTTCGCCGGAGACTACGGCGGGACGTGGTTTCTCACCCGGCTGGTGGGCAGCGGGAAAGCCAAAGAGCTCTACTACTTCTCCGAGCGGCTGAACGCCGAGGACGCTGCGCGGCTCGGGATCGTCAACGCCATCTTCCCGCCGGGCGACTTCGAGCAGGAGGTCATGACGCGGGCCCGGCGGCTGGCCGAGGGCCCGTCGGTCGCTTACCGCTACATGAAGGAGAACCTGAACCGGGCCGTGGCCGGTGACCTGGCCGACTGCATGGACCTCGAAGTGACCCACCACGTGCACACCGGGCTCACCGAGGACCACCGCGAGGCCGCCCAGGCGTTCGTGGACAAGCGCGAACCGCGTTTCCGCGGCCGGTAAATTCATGGTCCGTCCTGGGCGTTGCTCAGTTCCCTGTTGCCTCAGCGCCCGCCCCGGCCGTAATCAAGGGCGGCCGCGAGCACCGGGTCCTGGCCGGCCAGGACCTGGCGCAGCGTCGGGGCGATCACGATGCCTGGCGCGCCCTCGGCTACTGCCTTGGCGTTCACGACGCCGCTGGTGTACACGATGGTGATGTCCGAATCGGGCAGCTGAAGTTCCTGGTCGTCGCCGTACTCGTCGATCGGGTCTTCCGGCGGCACGCCCATCAGCAGCACGTGCGCCTGCTGCAGGATGACCACGTCGTCCCGGGCCGCGGAGTCGGTGAACTGGTTGACCAGCCCGATGATCCGGCCCGGGCGATCGAGCTGCGGGTCGGTCTGGATGTCCTTGACGAGCGACCCGATCGGCCCAGTGTCGCCGCCGATGTTGTCCCGCAGGTCGACGATCAGCCGGTAGCTGGGATTGCGGTTCAGAATCGCCACCGCCTGCGCGACAAGCTGCTGGAAGCCGGTGGTGCCCAGGCACTGGTTGTATTTCAGGTACACCGCGTGCTGGCCGGCCAGGACGTCGATCCAGTACGGCGCGGCCGCGTCGTGCAGGTACAGCGGCAGCGGAACATGGGCCAGCCCCGGCGCGAAACTGAACAGCAGGTCCGGTTGCCCGATGTTGCCAGCGCCCGGACCCGTCCGGAACAGGACCGTCTGCCGACGGCCTGTCGTGGCGCGCACGGTGAACTCCGCCGACGTGGCCGACCGTGTGATCCCCAGCCAGTACAGGACGGAGGCGTCGTCAAGCTCGCCGGTTTCCGTAGCGTCGAGGTATCCGGGGTCCTGGTAGTCGGTGACCGACCTGATGCGCTCCATGACCTGGGCGATCGGCTGCCCGTCCACGGCCAGCACCTGGGCGCCGAGCAGCGCCCGGTCGGCCGCCGGGACGGTCAGCAGGTACAGGTCATGGCCGAACCACTGGGCATCGAGCGGGTAGAACGGCTCGGCGGGGAACTGGAGGTACGTCTCGTCATCGTGCAGCATCGCGACCATGTGGGCCAGCCCGATCAGCAGCTGGCCGTTGGTCAGCTGCGGCGCCGCCGCCTCCAGCTGCGAGGCGGCCGAGTCCCAGGCGGACCGGCTGACCGGTCCGAGCCCGCCCGCCCGAACCTGCGGAAGTTCGCTGGCCAGGTACGCGATGTCCTCCCGCCATCGCAGCACCTTGGCCGACGGTGGCGCCGAGCCTCCCGTCGCCAGCACGGCCACGGGAACCGCCACAGCTACCACCACGGCAACGGCCAGCAGAGCTAACCAGGTCCCCCGCCGCGACGGCCAACGCACGACAAACTATTTACCCTGGCCCGCCAGGGCGTGCAAGTCAGGACATGAGCGACTTCACGGACCAGGTAATATCGCCTGATCACGGCCAAACTGTCGGTGCCGCGTGTCAGGGTGGCGGAGTGGACAAGCTCAGCACACAGGAGATCATCGATGCCGGGCTAGCGGACTGGCGCAAGCTCGCCCAGGCCCTGCACGCGCGCTACCGGATCGCAGACTTCAACGCGGGCGCGGCGTTTGTCGCCGCTGTCGCCGAGATCGCTGAGGCGGCGAGCCACCACCCCGACCTCAAGATGACCAAGGGGGTAGTCGACGTCTCGCTGTGCACCCACGAGGACGGCTTGTGGGTGACCCAGAAGGACATCGACATGGCCCGGCGGATCAGTGAGATCGCGCGGCAGCAAGGGCTCACGCCCGAGCCCGGCGCCGTGACCCAGCTCGAGCTCGCTCTCGACACCGCGAACGAGGCCGGCGTGGCCCCGTTCTGGTCGGCCCTGCTCACCGGCAGCCCGGACAACCGGATTTACGACTCGGTCTTCGACCCCACCGGCCGGGTCCCCGGTCTGTGGTTCCAGGGCACCGACCCGCACGAGCCGCCCCGTCAGCGCTGGCATTTCGACCTGTGGCTGGCCCCCGAGGTAGCGGACCAGCGGATCGCGGCGGCCGTCGCGTCGGGCGGGTCCGTCGTTGATGATTCGGAGGCACCGTCATTCACCGTCCTGGCTGACCCGGACGGCAACAAGGTCTGCGTCTGCACCAGCCTCGAGCGAAAGTGATGCCGTTCGGCCTGGCGTGCCATGACTGAACGCTCCATGATTGAACACCGTGCCTCGTTCGACGCGGTCATCAGCTTCAGCAATGGCGGCGGCCTGACCGCTCACGGGTTCCGGGTGGACGTTCCCTCAGCCGACGTCAGCGAAGCCGAAATCGCCGCGTTGTTCGTGGCCTCGCTTGGCCTGCTGATGACCGACACGGTCGAGCTCAGCAACGTCGAGGTCTTCGCCGAACCACACAAGGGCACGCGGGGAGGGCCGTCGGATCGCAGCCGCGACACCCCGGCCGCTGACGGGCGGCTGGTCGAGCTCAACCACGTGATCCGGGCTGGCATGATCACTTACCCTGGGCTTCCCGGACCGGTCATCGCCCCGTACCTGACCAGGGAAGCCTCGCGTGATCATTACGCCCCGGGCACCGAGTTCGAGATCGATGAGCTCACCCTGGTCGGCAACACCGCGACCTACCTCGACGCGCCATATCACCGCTACCCCGACGGCACGGACCTCAGCTCGATACCGCTGACCCAGACGGTCGACCTGCCAGCGATCGTCGTCAGGGTGACCGGTGCCGGGCAGCGCGGCATCGATGTCGGCGCACTGGCCGCGCTGGACGTGCGCGGCACGGCCGTGCTCCTGCACACCGGCGACGACGCCCGGTTCGGCTCACCGGCCTACACCGAACGGCGGCACTTTCTCACCCGGGGCGGCGCGGAATGGCTCGCCGCCCACGGCGCGGCGCTGGTCGGCATCGACGCGCTCAACATCGACGACATCGACGACGGAAGGCGGCCGGCCCACACGCTGCTGCTCGCCGCCGGCATTCCCGTCGTCGAGCATCTGACCGGCCTCGGGCAGCTGCCACCGAGCGGGGCCCGGTTCACCGCCGTGCCGCTGCGCATCGAAGGATTCGGCACCATCCCCGTGCGCGCCTTCGCCCGGCTGCCCGGGTAAACCGTGCCATGCACCCAGACAGCCGGGGGTCGCCGGGGCCGACGATGTATCCCGCCTGGCTGGCCCGGGTTCGCATCTCCGCCAGGATTGGCGGACCATGAGGTACGGGGAGTCCGTGCTTGAGCGGGAGGCAGGATGAATCGGATCGGGCGTCGTGTCCGGGCAGCTGTCAATCCGGTGTCGACCGCAGCGACCGGGTGGTGGTGCCACTCGGCCTTGCGTCACACGCTGACCGGGCATGGGCCGACGGCCCGGCAGCGGCGGCTCGTCCGCCGCGGGATGGTCCGGGGCGTCGGCTCCGCGCCGTCGGGCGAGCAGATGAAGGCGCGCGCGGCAGCCATCGACGAGCTGCTGGGCCGGGACTAGGCCCGCCCATTTCGTCAACTCGGCGGCGGGTAGAACCTCTGGACAGGGCCCGCCGCGAGGCTGGGCCACCGTCGCGGGGGAGCTGATCACGGGATGCTCGTGACGTTCGGCCACGGCACCGCCTCGGCGGAACAGATAACGCAGCTCCTGCGGGCAGCGGACGTGGCCGGGGTCATCGACATCAGGACCGCGCCAGGCAGCCGGCGAAACCCGCACGTCGCCAGGGCCGCACTGGAACGCTGGCTGCCGGAAGGCGGCATCTCCTACCGCTGGGATAAACGCCTGGGCGGATTCCGCAGGCCCAGCCCGGACTCGCCCGACGTTGTGTGGCGGGAGGACATGTTCCGGGGGTACGCGGAGCACATGCGGACGCCCGATTTTCTGGCCGCCGCCGGCGAGGTGGTCGCCGAGGCCCGGACCCGGCGCGTCGCGGTGATGTGCTCGGAGAGCGTCTGGTGGCGGTGCCATCGCCGGCTGGTGGCCGACTACGTCTTGGTCGCGTGCGGCATGCCGGTGCGGCACCTCATGCACGACGGGCGGCTCGATGAACACCGCCCGACGCCCGGCCTCCGGCTGCGCGAGGACGGCCTGCTCATCTACGACGGCGGCCAGTCTCCGCTGCTGTGAGCACACCGCCGTGGCCCGGGCCGGGCATCAGAGCATCAGGGCATCAGCGGACTTCGGCCAGTGCCGGGGCCAGCTGTTCCAGGTGATCCACGCCCGCGCTGAAGTCGGCGCCGATCGGCAGGGCCGCGATCACGTGGTCCGCGCCGGCGGCGAGGTGCTCGCGCACGTTGGCCGTGATCGCCGATGCGTCGCCCTGCTCGCTGCTGGCGTGCATAAAGACGACCACGAGCTTGTCCGGGCCGAGCACCTGCCTGGCCTGGGCGGTGAACTCCGGCGGCTGACTGGCGGGCAGCGCGCCGTCGGTGATCTCGCCGGCCAGCGCGAGCATCTTCGGGCCGTTCGCGCCGATGATCCGGGGGTAGGCCACATCGGGTGCGGGCAGCTGCGTCGGGGCGCCCATCCGGTCCAGGTACTCGCGCATCGTGGCCAGCGCACTGCCGAATTCCCGGCCAACGCTGGCCGCCTGCTGGGGGTAGCCGACGCCCAGGCCGAGAACGAAGCGACCCGGGTAGGCCTGAGCCAGCAGAGCCGCCGCGCCATGCATGGTTTGCGCCGACCTGGCCCAGATGTTGGCGATACCGGTGCCGAACACCATCCGCTCCGTGACCGCCATGAGCACGGCCAGTTGCACGAGGGCATCCTTGCCACCGACGGTCTCGTTGGTCCACGCGGCGCGGTAACCGGCCCGTTCCAGCCGGCGGGCCGCGTCGCGCTGCAGGTCGATGGGTGGCGCGCTCGCGGCCGGGACCGGCAGGAACGCGCCGACCGGCCCCAGTGCGCGACGGGCTGCCTCGACCACGGTGCTGCTCCCCATCGAAAGCCTCTCCATCTGGCGCCGGCGATCGGCTGGCCGATGCCGCGGCTCAGTGCCGGAAAGCGTGCAGAACCGCGGCCATGTCCTCACCGCCGTGCCCGTCGTCGGCGGCCTTACGGAACTGCTGCGCGATCGCCTCCATCAGCGCCGCGTCGGTGCCGGTCTCCCGCATCGCGGCGGCGATGAGCCCGGTGTCTTTCACCGCACCGTCGAGCGTGAACGCGGGCGGGAACTGGCCAGCGATCATCGCCTGGCCCTTGATGTGGAGAAACGGGGTGTCAACCACGTTGCCCTTGACCGTGTCCAGGAACACCTGCGGGTCCAGGCCCAGACTCAGGGCCAGCGCGATCGCCTGGGCGGTGCCGGCCACGACGGTGCCAACCCAGGAATTGGCGACCAGCTTGAGGCGGGTGCCATCACCCGGCCGTTCGCTGACCCAGACGGTGCGGGCCGCGATGGCGTCGAACAGCGGCCGGACCGGATCGCGCAGCTGCTCGGGCGCGGCCGCCAGGACCAGGAGCTTCCCTTCCTCGGCGGGCTGGCGGGTTCCCAGCACCGGGGCGTCGATGAACCGGGCGCCGAGCCGGCCGGCCAGGGCCGGCAGTCGCTCGCCGGCGTCGTCCAGGCTCACCGTGCTGGTCTGGGCCCACAGCACCCCATCCGGCGCGGCCGGCAGCACGTCGGTCATCACCTCGGCCACCGAGCTGCCATCCCACAGCATCGTGACCACCGCATCCACGCCGGCGATCGCCTCGGCAGCGGTATCGGCGACATGCGCGCCGTCGGCGGCCAGGGGTGCCGCCCGGCCCGGGGACCGGTTCCACACGCTGACGTCCATACCGGACCGCAGCAGGCTGCGGGCCATCCCCGCGCCCATGATGCCGGTCCCCAGCACAGCGACGTGGCGCATCACCAGCCTCCTTCGTGCCCAACATAGCGCGGCCTGACTGGCCAGAACGCCTCCAGCCCGGCTGGCCCGGTCGTCATACCGCCCAGCCGGTGGCCCCGGCCCAGGCCTCCGCCTGGTCGAGAATGCCGAGGACCACGTCGGACTTGGCCTCGGTGTAGGCGGCGCCCTGATCGGCCCAGAGCCGGGCCGCCTCGTGCTTCGCCGCCTCATAAGCGTCACGCCCGGCGGCGCTGGTCCGCAGATAGTCGCGGAACAGCAGATGCAGCCGCTCCCAGTCGCCTCCCTGCTGGCACACGTGCACGTGCACGTCCCGGGGCCGCGGGGGTGTCGGCTGGAAGAACCGGTGCTCATGGTCGTGGAAGCGCAACTGCAGCCCAGCCGCCTCGCACGGCGGACGGTAACCATCCTCGTCGGCCATATCCGCGACACTGACCTGGATGTCCACGATCGGCTTGGCCGCCAGGCCGGGTACCGAGGTTGAGCCGACGTGCTCGATCCGGCAGGCGACCGGCCCGAGGAGGCCCGCCAGTCGGCCGCGCCAGGCCTCGAACCTCTCCGGCCAGCCCGGGTCGTAAGCAACGATGTAGACCGGCATGGGCTCTCGCGGCTGTGAACGCGGGTTCTGCTGGAAACCGGGCCACAGCAACGGCGCCGCCCGGTCGGCCAGTTCCTTGCGCTCGGTCAGCGGCAGCTCGTGCGGCTTGAGCCCTCTTGGCTCGGCTACCAGGGCGTACAGCCGGATCAGGCTGACCCTCGGTCCCTCGCGCTCCCGCATTTCCCGCCAGGCCGTGAATGGGCCATCTGCCGCCACAGACGCCATCCTGCTACCAGGGGACCGGTCCGTGGGCGCCGACGTAGGTTCCGGTTGGTCCGTCCCGGCCGATCTGCGCCATGCGGACGATGATCTCGGCGCCCTCCTCGACCGTCTGGGTGCCCATGTGCTGATTCAGGTCCGTCGCGGTGAAGCCGGGCTCCACCGCGTTGATCCGCATCTCCGGGAACGCCTTTGCGTACTGCACCGTGATCATGTTGACCGCGGCCTTGGACGCCGGATAGGCCACCCCGGGATAGGCGTACCCCGGGGCGCCGGGAGTGGTGGCGCGGGTCATCGAGGCCAGGCCGCTGCTGACGTTGACCACGACCGGGGCGGCGGAGCGCTGCAGCAGCGGCAGGAAGGCGTGAGTGACCCGCACCACGCCGAAGACGTTCGTCTCGAACAGCGACCGCATCACGTCGGCGGTAATCTCCGCGGCGCCGGGCACCGCGTTCTCCTCGGTGCGCATTTCGATTCCGGCGTTGTTGACCAGCACGTCCAGTCCTCCGTCGGCCTCGATGGTCTTCGCGGCGGCGGCGACGGACGCGTCGTCGGTGACGTCGATATGGACCGTCCGCGCGCCTAGTTGCCCGGCGGCCCGGCGCCCGCGCTCGGCGTCCCGGCTTCCGACGTAGACGGTGTGACCCACGGCGATGAGCCGGCGGGCGGTCTCGAAACCGAGTCCCTTGTTCGCTCCGGTGATCAGGGTTGTCGTCATGTTTTGAGCCTAGTTTTTAGAGCGCGCTCGAAGTCAAACCGTCCTCCGAGGCCGGCTGCCTGTCCTGCCTGCCTTGCCTGTCACGGCCGTCCTGGCCGCCCGTGCTCTGGTAGCTGAGCAGGTCGCCGGGCTGGCAGTCGAGCGCCTGGCAGAGCCCGGTCAGGGTGCTGAACCGGATCGCCCGGGCGTGGCCGTTCTTCAGGATGGACAAGTTCACGACGCTGACCCCGACCCGCTCGGATAGCTCGGTCAGGGTCATGCCCCGGTCGGCCAGGAGCTGGTCGAGGCGGACGGCGATCGCGTGGGCATCCGGGGCTGCGGGCGCCACTACACCGTCCCCTCGAGATCGGCGCGCATGCCGGCGCCGATCCGCATGAGCCGGGCGAAGATGATCAGGCCCAGGCCGACCCACGCGACCGGCCACGACACCGACCAGGCCACGGGCCACTGACCCCAGTCGACGTTCCCGGTGACCAGCTGGCTCAGCAGGTTCATCCGGGCGAACGCTGCGGCCACGGTGGCCACCAGCCCGCCGGCCAGCAGCCACCAGCCGAGAATCAGCAGCAGCCGGGCGGCCTGGGCGGTGTAGACGCCGTCGCGGGTGACGGCGCGGGCCAGCCGCATCGCCAGGTAGAGCGCGCCCAGGCGGAACAGGCCAATGGGCAGCACGGTGATCGCCTGGGCCAGGGCCTGCCCGAAGGCCGGGTGGGCGGCGCACACGCTCGCGGTACTCCAGGTGGCGCGCACCCCAGGAGACAGTCCGGAATGGCTGAGCCCGCTTCCGGTGTGCTGCAGCAGCGCCTGCGGGGCGCTCAGGCAGATGCCGGTGACGGTGGCGCTGGGGCCGCCGATGTGAGCGCCGAAGAAGGGCCCCTGGCCGGTCAGGGCGCGTATCACCGTGGTCGCGGTGGCGAGGACGGCGATCCAGAACACGCAGGTGACCACGGTGGCGAGTGGTTGCAGCCGGCTGTGCGGCCTGAGGGTCGATACGGACATCGGAGTCCTCGCCTATCGAGCTAGAGCATGCTGCTTATCGAATATCGTTATTATCGAGGATCGTAACTAACGAAAATCGTTATGGCAAGAGGCGTCAGCCCGTCAAAGCCGTCTGGACCTACCCTGTGAGCTGAGCGACGACAGGTTGTGAATCATTCGATGGCCGTCATCCGACGACAGGAGCGCAGCGATGGCCGAAGTTGTGCTGTTCCACCACGTGCAGGGACTCACCGACGGGATGCGCGCGTTCGCCGAACGGCTGAGCGCCGGCGGGCACACCGTGCACACGCCGGACCTGTTCGGCGGCGAGCGACCCGCGACCATCGATGACGGCATCGCGTACGTCCAGAGCGTCGGGGACGAGGTGCTCGGCGATCGCGCCGACCGGGTCGTGGCCGGCTTGCCCGAGGGCCTGGTGTACGCCGGTTTCTCCTGGGGTGCCGCCGCGGCGCAGCGCTTCGCCCAGACCCGGCCTGGCGCGCACGGTGCGCTGCTCTACGAGGCGTGCATCCCCCTCACCGGCGCGTGGGCCTTCGGGCCGTGGCCCGGCGCGGTACCGGTGCAGATCCACGGCATGGACGCCGACCCGTTCTTCGCGCTGGAGGGCGACCTCGACGCCGCCCGCGAGCTGGTCGAGACGGTCGGGCCCGAGCTGGCCGAGCTGTTCGTCTACCCGGGCGACCGGCACCTGTTCTCTGACAGCTCGCTGCCGTCGTACGATGCCGACGCGGCGGCGCTGGTGCTCCAGCGCTCGCGGAAGTTCCTCGACCAGGTGGGCTGACTGCGCGCCAGCGATACCAGTGCGCCAGATACCAGTGCGCTAGCGATACCAGTAGAGCCATGCTGGCGGTGGTTCGGCGCGAACTGCCTCGTTGATCCACAACAGGACGATCTGGAGCCCGTCCGGATCACGCACGCCGATGCTGTCCGCGCTGGTGTCGCGGTAGCGCTGGTAGTGCACTTGCTCGCGGGTAAACCACTCTTCGGCGCGGTCCAGCTCGGCTGTGTCGCCGACCCGCAGGAAGACGCGCGTTACCCCGGTCTGGTACAGGGGGCGCGGGGCATCTTGGCCGATCTCCCGGAGGACCAGCGTGTCGGCGGATTCGACCGGGCCGTGCAGTATTGCGAGCGTGCCGTCGTTCCAGTCAACCTTCAGCGCCAGCACGTCACGGTAGAACGACAGTGACCGATCAAGGTCGGCAACCTGCAGGTAAGCGCCGTAAAACCTGGGCATCTGGCGTGGGTTGACGGTCACCGTCTGCTCATTCCCAGCCGGGAGCCGAAGCAGTCCGAGATCCATGCCGATCGCTGACAGTACAGTGATGGACAAACCGGAGGGCCAGGCATGGGACCGCTGCACGGATACCGCGTCATCGAGCTGGGCATTTGGGTCGCCGGGCCGGCAGCGGCCTCGATGCTCGCCGACTGGGGCGCCGACGTCATCAAGGTGGAGTCGCCGGCCGGTGACCCGAACCGGCGCTTGCTCCGGCACATCGGTGTGGACGTCGCCAGCTCGCCAGCGTTCGCCCTGGACAACCGGGGCAAGCGCGGGGTCGTCCTGGACCTGAAGACGCCGGATGGCCTGCGGGCGCTCGGAAAGCTGCTCGACGGCGCGGACGTCTTCGTCACCAATCTGCGGCCGGCTGCGCTGGAGCGGATGGGCCTGGACCCGGCCACGCTCACCCAGCGGTATCCCCGGCTGGTTGTGGCCACGCTGACCAGCTTCGGCTGGCAGGGTGCGGAACGCGACCGGCCCGGCTACGACGTCAGCGCGTTCTGGGCCCGCAGCGGCATGGCGGCGCGAATGCTGCCGCCCGGCTCGCCGCCGCCGCCGTCCCGGCCCGCGGCCGGCGACCGGATGGCGGCCACTGCTCTGGTCGCCGGGATCACGGCAGCGCTGCTGAACCGGGTCAGAACCGGCCACGGCGATGTGGTTGACGTCTCGCTGTTGCGGACCGGCCTGTACTGCAATGGCAGCGATCTGAGCATCCAGCAGGCATTCGGCAAGCGGTCCAGGACCCGGCCGCGCGAGGACCATGAATCACCGCTCTACAACAGCTACCGAACGGCGGACGGCCGCTGGCTGTGGCTGGTGGCGCTGGAGGGCGACCGGCACTGGCCGGAGCTGGCCGCCGCCCTGGGCCGGCCAGACCTGGCCGGCGACCCGCGCTTCGCCAGCCGGGAATCCCGGCGGGCCAACGGCCGGGCGCTGATCGCGGAGCTGGACGCGATCTTCGCGCGGCGGACGCTGGAGCAATGGTCGCGAGCGCTGGACGAGGCGGACGTATGGTGGGGGCCGGTCCTCGACCTGGATGAGGTGGTGGCCGACCCGCAAGCGGCGGCTGCCGGCGCCTGGCTGGAGGTCGACGGCGTGCGGTCGGTCGCGGCGCCGGTCAGGTTCTGGCAGGCCAGCGCTGCCCCGGAGCGGACCGCCCCCGACCTCGGGGAGCACACGGCCGAGGTGCTTGGCAGCGAAGCCCGCCGGGCCGCCGGACTGTGATCGGAGCTGCCGTCGTGGAGGATCCGGAACTGCGCGAGATTCTCGCCGCCGTGCGTGAGTTCGTGCGCGACGTGGTCGTTCCCGCCGAGGACGACATCGAGGCCACCGATGAGATACCCGCCCGGATCAGGGACGCGGCCGCGGCGATGGGGCTGTACGGCTTCGCCATTCCCGCCGCGTACGGCGGCCTGGGCCTTTCGCTGCCCGAGGAGGTCCGGCTGGTCTTCGAGCTCGGGTACGCGGCGCCCGCGTTCCGCTCTCTGTTCGGGACCAACAACGGCATCGCCGGCCACGTGCTGCTCGAGGGCGGCACCGAGAAGCAGCGCGCGGAGTATCTGCCCCGGCTGGCCAGCGGCGAATGGACGGCTTCCTTCGCTCTCACCGAGCCGGAGGCGGGATCGGATCCCTCGACGCTGGTCACCTCGGCCTTCCCGGATGGCGATGACTGGGTCGTCACGGGAACCAAGCGGTTCATCACCAACGCGCCATATGCCGACGTGTTCATGGTCTTCGCCCGCACCGACCCCGAGGCGCCGGCCAGCCGCGGTATCTCCGCCCTGCTGGTGGAGCGCGGGCGGCCGGGGCTCAGCGTGGGTCCGAAGGACCGCAAGATGGGCCAGGCCGGAGCGGTCACCGCGGACGTCCACCTGGACGGGGTGCGGGTGCCAGCGGAGCAGCTCATCGGGGAGGTCCCCGGCACCGGCCTGGCCACGGCGATGCGCTGCCTGGCTCACGGCCGGATCCACATCGCCGCGCTCTGCGTGGGCCTGATGCAGCGGCTGGTGGACGAGTCGGCGCAATGGGCGGTCACCCGCCGGCAGTCCGGCCACCAGATCGGCGACTTCCAGCTGGTGCAGGGCATGCTGGCCGATTCGCAGACCGACCTGATGGCGGGGCGGGCGCTGGTCATCGAGGCAGCCCGGGCATACCAGGCGGGCGAGGACCGGCGCATCGGCCCGTCGTGCGCGAAGTATTTCGCCAGCGAGGCCGTGGGCCGGGTCGCCGACCGCGCGGTGCAGATCCACGGCGGTGCCGGGTACATGCGCGGCGTTCCGGCCGAGCGGCTGTACCGCGATGCCCGGCTGTTCCGGCTCTACGAGGGAACCAGCCAGATCCAGCAGCTGATCATCGCCCGCGAGCTGCTGCGGGCGGCCCGCGAGACCGCCGCGCGGTGAACGGGGCGGCACCGGATGACAGGGAGTGATCAAATGAGACGAGCGGCCATTGTCAGCCCGCTGCGCACGCCCGTCGGCACGTTCGGCGGCAGCCTGCGCGGCGTGCCCGCCGAGGACCTGGCCGCTGCGGTGCTCAGGGAGCTCCTCACCCGGTCTGCGATCGACCCGGCCCGGATCGACGACGTGGTATTCGCGCAGTCCTACGCCAATTCCGAGGCCCCGTGCATCGGCCGGTGGGCCGCGCTGCATGCCGGCCTGCCGGTGGAGGTGCCCGGCCTCCAGATCGACCGCCGGTGTGGCGGTGGGCTGCAGGCGGTGGTGACCGCGGCCATGATGGTGCAGACCGGCGCGGCCGACGTCGTGGTGGCCGGCGGGGTCGAGAGCATGAGCAACATCGAGCACTACACCACGAGCATGCGGTGGGGCAGCCGCTCCGGGAACGTGGCGCTGTATGACCGGCTCGACCGCGGGCGGGAGCGATCACAGCCGGAATGGCGGTTCGGCCGGATCAGCGGGATGATCGAGACCGCCGAGAACGTGGCCGAGCGGTACAGCATCTCGCGGGAAGAGGCGGACGAGTTCGCCGCCCGCAGCCACCGCCGTGCGGCCGCTGCCTGGCAGGCCGGGAAGTTCGCCGATGAGGTGGTCCCGGTCGCGGTGCCGCAGCGCCGAGCCGATCCGGTGCTGTTCCGGCAGGACGAGGGGGTACGCGCAGATTCCACCGCTGAGACTCTTGGCGGGCTGCGCACGATCATGCCCCGCGGCACGGTGACCGCGGGCAATGCCAGCCAGCAGAACGACGCGGCGGCCGCCTGCCTGATCGTCGCCGACGACAAGCTCGGGGAGCTGGGCCTGGAGCCGATGGGCTTCCTGCGGAGCTGGACGGCGGCCGGCTGCGAGCCCGCGACGATGGGCATCGGCCCGGTGCCCGCGGTGGCCCGGCTGTTCGCGCGCACCGGGGTCTCGTTCGGCGACCTGGACCTGATCGAGCTCAATGAGGCCTTTGCCTGTCAGGTACTGGGGGTCCTCCAGGGCTGGGGAGTGAAGGAAGACGAGGTGGCCGACCGGCTGAACGTCAACGGCTCGGGCATATCGCTCGGCCACCCGATCGGCGCCACCGGGGTGCGCATCCTGACCACGCTGCTGCATGAACTGCGCCGCCGGGGTGGCCGCCTGGCCCTGGAGACGATGTGCGTCGGCGGCGGCCAGGGCATGGCCGCTCTCATCGAAGCCGCCTGACCGAACCGGCGCTGCCCGCTGGCGTCACCCGACTCCCGAGCGGGTTTCTGACCATGACTCAATTTTTTCTGTCTGAACGGTTACGCCCCGGCCACTCTGGCCCGCTCAGCGCGGCAAGCCGCCCCTGCTCACGAGCTGGCTGACGATGACGTTGCGCTGGATTTCATTGGTGCCTTCGCCGACGATCATCAGTGGCGCATCCCGGAAGTAGCGCTCGACGTCGTATTCGGTGGAGTACCCGTAGCCGCCGTGGATCCGCACGGCGTTGAGCGCGATCTCCATCGCCACCTCCGAGGCGAACAGCTTGGCCATGCCCGCCTCCATGTCGCAGCGCTCCCCGGCGTCCAGCCGCTCGGCCGCATGCAGGACCAGCTGGCGGGCCGCGGTGAGCTTGGTCGCCATGTCGGCCAGGTAATTGCCGATCGACTGGTGCTTCCAGATCGGCTGGCCGAAGCTTTCCCGCTGCTGTGCGTAGGCGAAGGCGTCGTCGAAGGCCGCCCGGCCCACCCCGAGCGCCCGGCACGCGACCTGGATCCGGCCGATCTCCAGCCCGGTCATCATCTGCGCGAAACCGTGGCCCTCCCGCCCGCCCAGAATCGCGCCGGCCGGAGCGTGGTAACCGTCGAAGGAGAGCTCGCAGCTTTCGACGCCCTTGTAGCCGAGCTTTGGCAGGTCGCGGGAGATGGTCAGGCCGTCCCCCGGTTCGGCGAGCAGGATGCTGATACCGCGGTGCCTCGGGGTGGCGGCCGGGTCTGTCTTGCAGAGCAGCGCGATGAGCTGGGAGCGCCGGGCGTTGGTGATCCAGGTCTTGGCTCCGCTGACGAGGTAGCCCTCGCCGTCCCGGCGGGCGGTGGTGGTCATGGCCTGCAGGTCCGAGCCGCCTCCAGGCTCGGTCAGGGCCATGGTGGCACGGATCTGGCCGGTGGCCATCCTGGGCAGGTAGCGACGTTTCTGGGCGTCGGTGCCGAAGCTGACCAGGAGTTTCGATACGACGGTGTGGCCGCCCATGGCGCCGGCCAGGCTCATCCAGCCCCGGGCGAGTTCCTCGGTCACGCCCACATAGCACGGAGTGGAAACCGGCGCCCCGCCGTAGCGCTCGGGGATGGCCAGGCCGAAGATGCCGAGTTGCTTCATCTGCTCGATGAGCTTGGCCGGGTATTCATTGGCGTGTTCCAGCTCGCGGGCGACGGGACGCACCTCCCGGTCGACCCAATCGCGGACGGCCTCCACGATCGCCTGTTCTTCGGGGGAGAGGGTGATCACCAGGTGCTCCTTCGCCGGAGGCTTCGGCCGCTAGCCCAAAGATAGTTTTCTCGCTGCCGCCCCGCGTCGCCAAGCCAGGCCCCGGTGCCGAGGCGCGCGCCGCAGGCCTGCGCCGGGCGGGCGGCCGGTGGGCGGCGTCGGTACCCCGCCCGCCGGAGGCCCGCGCAGCGTCCGCCCCCGCCCGCCAGCGGCGCGCGCAGGCCAGCGGCGACCACGGCTTCAAAATATCCGTCACCTGACCGATGTCTCTGTATGCAAGTTGCAGCAGTATTTGTCGCGCAATTGCCTGCACAACCGTCAGCAGTCTGATCAGGTTCCTGAGGCCGGAGCGAGCCTTGACCACAGCATGGTTCGACGAGCAGCAGCGGCTGACTCTCGAGGAGTTGCAGTCCGCGAGGTTTCCGCTAGGACGGCGCGGTTACGACGAGGAGTCGGTCAACAGCTTCCTGCGGCTGGTGTACGCCGAGTTCGTGCGCCTGGTGAGCGAGCGGGCGTCCTTGTGGGCGGAAGTTCAGCGACTGCGCCGGCGGATTCTGGCCGGAGAAGCCGGAGAAGCCGATGGCGATCCGAAGGCGGTGCTGCTGCGTGAGGCAGATGCGCACATACCCGCGGTGCCGATACCGTCAGCCGCGCCAGCGGCTGCGGACCTGTACCTCGCCGATGCCCAGGCTTACAGCGCCCGGATCGCCGAGGACGCGAGGCAGCGCCGCGATCACCTCATGCTGGAGGCCGACCAGCACTCGGGCACGATCCTGGAAGATGCTCAGGCTATGGCCCGGGAGGCGGCGGTTTCCGCGCTGAACCTCCCGGCGCCGCCGCAGACCGACCGCGAGCGGCAGGCCGCGCAGGCCGAGCTGGCTTATCTGCGGACCTACAGCGACTTCTACCGGGCGCATCTGCGGGCCTACACCGAAGGCATGCTGCGCGGGATCGAGGAGTGGGAGCGAAAGGAAGCAGCCTCATTCCACGAAACCGCTCCAGGGCCTGCCGATCACGGGAGCATCGGGCGCTGATGCGACGGATGACCGCGGCATTCCGGTTCCTGGCCCGGCTCCGGGCGGCCGTCGCGGCTACGCGTCCGGCGCGGACCAGGCTAGGAGACGCCGAGGCCAAAGACGGGGTCGATGGCCTCTATGCGTATCCGCGCCGATTCGGCCTCGGGCACGCCGAGCCGTTCGAAGATGTCCAGCGCCTGCCTGAAGGCAATCCGCGCCGCGTGGGGATGCAGCTGCGTCTGGAGCGTCGATTCCGCGATTCCTTCGAGGGCCTTGCCCTCCTCGTACAGGTCGCCGATCTCCCGGGCCAGCCTGAGCGCGGTGTTGTAATGATCAAGCGCGTCACCGTACCGGTTCGAGCCGCGATGTATGTCGGCAATCCGGCGCAGCGCGACCAGCTGCTGGGACAGGTTCCCGATCTCCTGCGCTATCAGCCGCGCCTTCTCGTGATGGATAAGCGCCTCGTCGTAGCATGCCGCGCTCTGGTAGATGGCACCGATGTCATTGAGCACGTCGGCTTCATCGGGGAGGTCCCCGATGTCGCGGTATATCGCCAGTGCGCGCCGGAAGGCCGTAAGTGCCTCCTCGTGGCTCCCCTTGTAATGGTGGACGTTGCCAATGTTGTGGTACAGGATCGCCTGGTTCTGCTCTCCGCCTATCTCACGGAATATCTGCAGCGACTTCTGGTAAGCGTCGAGGGCGTCCCGGTGGTGCCCGTTGTACAGGTGTATCCGGCCCAGATTGTTGAGCGCCTTCGCTTCACCGCGCCGGTCGCCGACGCCGCGGTAGAGCGACAGCGCCTCACGCATGTGAGTTCGTGCCTCGGGATAGCGGCCCAGATGCCAGCAGGCGATCCCGGAATGGCTCAAGGCGGCCGCCACACCGCGCGGGTCCTCGATCGCGCGGTACAGGATCCATGCTTCGCGGAAATAGGCGAGTGCCTCACGAGAACGGGCGGTGCGCTGGTGGGCCAGGCCCATCTGGTCGAGGGCATCGGCCTCGCCTCCCCGGTCACCCAGCTGACGGTAGATGGCCGCGGCTTCCTCGGCCCGGGGGAGCGCCGTCTCGTGCCCTCCGGTCTGCTGAAGCACAGCGCTGAGCGCCAGCGAGGCCTGCGCAATCCGGGCCGGATCGGCGAGATCCCGGGCGGCCTGCAGGGCAAGGTTGTGGGCTGCGATCGCCTCGCCCCAGTACGCGGTGATTTCCACGAATTCGGCCAGCACGTGGATGAGGTCGGCGCACTTCTGCTTCCATTCGCGGGTGCCCGCGCAGCGCGCAGCCTGCAGGATGTTCTGCCACTCCGATTCCAGCCAGTCGGCCGCGTCTTCCTGCGTACCCAGAGCCGGGCTGGCCGCCGGTACCTGGGTAACCTGCGCGGGCGTCCGGCGCCGGAACGGGTAGAGCACCCGGTCGGCCCGGTCGGCCGTGTGCAGGTAGTAATCAAGCAGCCGGCCCAGGGCCTGCCTGCGTTCGGCCTCCGGATCATCGCGCGCGGCGCGCACCGCCGCGTAGTCGCGGATCAGGTCGTGGAAGCGGAACTGCCCGTCCGGTGCCCGCGCCAGCAGGTGACACTCAAGCAGGGTGACCAGGGCCTTCTCCGCCTCGGCCAGGGTGCAGCCGTCCAGGGCGGCCGCGGCCGGCAGGCTGAGATAAGCGCACGGGCTGACGCCCAGCCGCCGGAAGAACCGCTGATGGTCGGGTTCCAGCGCACCATAGGACAGGTCGAAGGCGGCCATCACCTCCGGGCTGACCGCGCCGGTGCCGCCCAGCCGCGCGCTGAACTGCGAGAGTTCTTCGATCAGGCCGTCCAGGCTCAGCGATCCATCCTGTGCGATCCGGCCGGCCGTGAGCTGGATCGCGAGCGGCAGCCGCCCGCACTGGCCCACCGCCGCGGCGACCTGATCCGCGTCGCCCGTCCGGCCCTCGCCCGCTATCTGCCGGAACAGCATGACCGCCTCGTCAACCGGCAGCACGTCCAGGGTCAGCGTGCGGGAGCCCGGGTAGTCCGGAAGCCTGCGCCGGGTGGTGATCAGGATCAGGCACCGGCCCGTCACCGGCAGCAGTGGCCGGATCTGGTCGTGCCCGGCTGCGTCGTCGAGGATCACCACGGCGCGACGGCGGCTCAGCTGGGCCCGCCACAACGCGGAACGCTCGCCGATAGTGTCCGGTATCTGGGCGGCGGGCACGGACAGCATCTGCAGCAGGCGCTGCAGTGCCTCGGCCGGACCCAGCGCCGGGCTCCCCGGGCCGTGCGAATGAAGATGCAGGTAGAGCGCCCCTTCCGGGTACTGCTTGCCGACCTGCCGGGCCGCCCGGACGGCCAGCGCGGTCTTGCCCACACCCGGCATGCCCTCGATGATGGCGATCCCGGGGGTGCTGCCGTGCTCCTCGGTGAGCATTCCGAGTTCCTCGCGGCGGCCCACGAATTCCGCCGTCTCGGGCGGAAGGGTGTCCGGTGGTGCAACCCAGTGCGGATGCTGGCCGGAGGACCGCGCGGCCAGCTGGGGGTCACCGCCCAGGATCCGCTGATGAAGCTCGGACAGCATCGGCCCCGGTTCTGCGCCCTGCTCAGCAACGAGGTGGCTGCGGGTTTCCCGGTAGAGGCTCAGGGCATCGGCCGGACGGCCGCTCCCGTAAAGGGCGGTCATCTGGTGCGCGACCAGCGTCTCATCCAGTGGATACTGAGCCAGCAGGTGGCGAAGCTCACCGACCAGGTCGGCGTGCCGGCCAAGCTCCAGCTCGCACCCGACACGTTCGACGATTGCCGCCCGGCGTTCCTCCTCGAGACCCTCCCGGATCCGCGCTACCCAGTCGCCGGTGATCCCGGCCAGCGCCTGGCCGCGCCACAGCCCGTCCGCTTCGCGCAGCAGCGAGGCTGCGTGATCGTGGTCGCCGCTGGCCGCCAGGGCATCCGCTTGCCGGCGCAGCCGGCGGAACTGATGCACGTCGATCGTCTCGGGGTCGACCTCGAGGGCGTAACCCCGTGCCCGGCGCACCAGTTGCACGCGGTCGCCCACGGCCTGCCGGAGTGACGCCCGGAGCCTGGCGACGTAGACCGAGAGACTGTCTCTGGCCTTGGGCGGGGGCTGGGTATCCCACAGCCGGTCGATGAGACTCTCAACTGGCACTATCGTGCGCGGCGACAGCAGAAGTATGGCCAGGATGCACTGCGCCCTGGCTGGCCCAAGATCCTGCCGCTGTCCAGCCGACCAGAGCTCAATCGGTCCGAGCGTCCGGAATTCCATGATCGCCTTGCATCTTCTAGCACCCGCCCGAGTTAATACCCGTCGTGAGCCCTTCTCACCAGTATCCTAAGCGAATTCGCGGATCAGGAAAACAATTAGCTCCAGCCAGTCACATGCGGCGCAACTTTCATCGCAAATTGGCTAACCTCCTCTCTTGCCCGTCAGGCTAACCGTGCCATTTTGAACTGTGTTCGCGTGAGGGCTGAGATAAACCAGTAGTGGTGAGTGGCAGACGGTGCCGTTGTGATAGAGATCGGTCATCGGGACACCTGTAGCCGGTTCCCATCACCGTATGCCGTGCTACTCCGGCTTTCACGGTGATATGGCATATCCGCCCCGGCCCGCATCGAGCCTTAGAGCGGGCTTCGATAAAGGCGCAAACCGACCTCGGTGAAAATCATCAGCAGCGCACTGCTTGATCTTCTGCCAAAAGCGCACGGCAGCGGTCGCTGGCTGCTACGCCATGTGCGCACAGCGGACAATGGCAAGCAGGCCTGCTGACAATGCCAAGCACGCTTGCGGGCAATATCAAGCAACACAGGGAAAATGTAGTGCGGATCTATCCGAATGCCACATGCAGGGATGATTAATGGTGTAGTTTCTTTTATTAGGAGACTCTGCAGGCTCTGCCTATACCGTCAGTTACCGATGAGGGGATCGTCCCGATGAAGACTCATAGGTGGATACCGCACGTCGTCACGCAGGAGCGAGCCGTTCCGGTCGAGGCCTTAACCGGAACGCAGCGAACCGACCCGCTGGCCCAGGCGGGCCGCCGGATTCTCATTCTCGCTCTCGTGCTCGGCAGCCTCGGCGCCGACGCAGCGGCAGTGGTGGGTTATGCCAGTGCCGACCATGCGAATGCCCATCAGCCGGCGGCTAACATCAGTCTCGCGGCGAGCAGTTCGCCGATGAAGACCAGCACCGGTGGCGGCAGCGTTTCAAGTCCGTGGATGTACTGACCCAGCATCTTGCCCAGGATGTCCTTATGCGGAAGGTCGCGTTCCGGCCTGCTCTCACTCCTGAAGAATGAGAAGCAGGATCTTCCGGATGCTGGTTCGCGGACCGCGTGCAGATCAGGATGTGTCTGCCCACATGGGCCGTGAGCAGCGCGCCCCGGGCTACCCCACGCTCCCCCCGGGCTGCGGCCAAGCCAGGCCGGACTTCCTGTCGATTGGGGCCGGCGGAACGTGACCGTTATCTGATTACTGGGCCCGATCGAATCTGACGCTTCCGTGCTCGTGGTCGATCTCACGACGCAGCTGGTCACCGATCAATCACGATCATGGAACGGCCGGGGTGAATCATGCCCGCCTGCGGGGCAATGGTGGGCCCGGCCCTAGCCGGGGCGTAGGCCCCTCACCAGCACTGAGGGGCCTACGCCTGAGCCCGGCCGGTTAGGTGAGGCCAGCCGATATGGTGGTCTTACCCATGGCGGTCATATCTAGCCGAAACTGTCGAACTCTCCGTTTCGCACGCCTCCGAGAAATGCGTGCCATTCGTCCGCTGTGAAGCGGAGAACGGGGCCTTCGGAGTTCTTGCTGTCGCGAACACCGATCTCGCCAGTAGGCAGGTTCGCCACCTCGACGCAGTTGCCGTTGGCGAAGCTTAGGGAGCTCTTAACCCAGGACGAATCTGAACCTGGTCTTTCCTGGCGTCCCTGGGACGCAAGTCTTTTCATACCCTTACCTCGTAAATTTCGTGTGATTTAGACCCCGGAGTCTTGTCCCTACGTAGGGTAATATACCAGCTACAGAACGTACGTGTGGTCAAGCTGGCGGTGATCGAACTCTGGGATCTCTGACCACTGCAGGAGACTACTGGTGTCTCCGATACCGCAGGGGACTAATGGAGCAAGGAATGGCGAATGAACCCATCCTGTCGTCTGGGGATCATCCGGCCGCGGCCGCGGGATCGCCGACAGCATGGCGCTGACCTGCTGTTATTACAGGATTCGATGAGTGCTCTACTCTTGGTAGTGACGCGGGCAGGTCGGCGCCGATCCCGGCGAGGAAGATCATCTACCGCGCTGCCGTTACCGCGACGCCTTCGAAGAAGGGTCGCGCCAGCCGCCCGCCAGCGCGATGGAGTCCATTTGTTCCGACAAAGCACTACATTCCAGCTGCAACGTCACTAGCTAAAGTCAGCCCTATGGAGCGCCAGCCGCCAAGGCGTTTTCCGAGGGAATGGGCTCGCAATCACTCCAAGGCATTGCGGACTGCCGAGCATATACCTGGAACGAGCCGAGAAGAGCTAGTGCCGCATCAGCGGTTCGCGCGGACGGAAGAGCTAGATTCGGCTGGGCCGGAAACCGGATTACGGTCAGGCTCTGCCGGCGACGCCCGTACCAGGCCCGGCTGTGCCACTACCGGCGGCGTGGATACCAGCTCGCCTGAGCACCTCAGCCCTGGGGACCTAGAAACTTCACCGGCTCCCTGCGCCACGATCGTCACGTGGATGTTCCGGCGGTGGTGGTGGCCTACGACTCGCGATGGCCGGGCTTGTTCGCGCAGTTGCGCGGCCGCACCGACACCGCACTGGCCGGCATCGCGCATGTGACCGAGCATGTCGGCAGCACTGCCGTCCCCGGCCTGGACGCCAAGCCGATCATCGACCTCGACGTGGTGGTTCCCGACCGGGCAGCCGCAGCCGCGGCGATCACAGCGCTCGCCGCTGCCGGGTGGCAGCACCAGGGAGATCTGGGCGTCAAAGGCCGCGAGGCGTTCCTGCCGCCCGGCGACGCCATCTACCACCACCTATATCTGGTCGTGGCCGGCAGCCAGCCACACCGTGATCACATCGACCTGCGGGACTTCCTGCGCACCCATCCCGCACACGCAGCCCGCTACGGCGAACTGAAACGCCGCCTGGCCGGGCTGCTGACGACAGACCGCCCCGCCTACAGCGAAGGCAAAGCGGAAATGATCAGCGAGTTCCTCCGCCAAGCGCGCCGCTGAGCGCAAGCGCCGTTGCGGTATTGAGAGACGTAGTGACCCTGGGCTCCTCGCGTACCGCTCTCCGCCACGCTCGCCGGACCCGGGCCGTCTGGCCGTGCTGACGTGTCCCGGCGAGATTTCTATGGCTTCGTCAGCTGGCCGTCAGTGGCGGGCCGCTTCCCCAGCCAATGGTTCTCGGCCGTCTCGAGTATGAGCTCCTTGGATGCCGCTGGGTCAAGCGAGTTGTCGACGATCATCTGAAATGCGATCCGTTGCAGGTAAGTGTCTCTTTCGCCTTCCACGGAGAAACCGCTTCTCAAATGCTCGGCGCTGACCACATCGTGGAGCATCGCGTCGCTATGCGGCCCAAAGCTGAAGATAACAAATGACTCCCCGAAGATGACGTGCTGCGCATCGAGGGGGAGGATCTGCAACGTCAGGTTGGGCCGGTCGGCCTCACGCGCGAGCCGCTGAAGCTGTTCGTACATCATCGACTCGTCTCCGACGCGCCGCTTCAGGACCGACTCATCGAGCACGACCGACAGGGTCAGTTCCCGGTCCAGCACCTGCTGACGTCGCATGCGGACCCTGACCAGCCGGTCCACCATGCCGGGCGGGACTGGCTCGACCCGCGTGTAGCTGCTGATGATGTGCCGGGCATAGGCTTCGGTCTGCAGCAGGCCGGTCACCACATCAACGTGCCAGATAGCGATCGAGCTTGCCTCGTGCTCAAGGCCGATGAACGCCTGATAGTCGGCGGAAAGGCCATCGGCGTATTCTTCCCACCAGCCCTTGTGGGATGCATCCTGGGCGAGTTCGAGAAGCAGCGCCCGGCGGGACCCGGTGATCTGGTAGTAGTCGAGCAGCCTCTCGACTTCCCGGGGCTGCAAGCCGGTCCTGGCCCGCTCGTATCTGCTGATCTTGGAAGGCGACCATTTCAGCGCCGCGGCGACGGCATCCCCGCTCTTGCCCTTGCTCTCCCTGATCTCGCGCAGCTCGGCAGCCAGCCGCCGACGGCGTACCGTCGGGCTCCCTGGCACGGTCATCTGGCCACCTCCTCCTCAATGCCGCCTGAGCAGGGCCAGTGTAGCCGTTACCTGGATTTTACCTACATCCGTAATGCAATTGTCATTGCAGTTCGCGCCGAGATACGCGGGCGCATCATTTCCGATCTTGATGCGAGAGCCATCGGCGCCCGCGCCGGATAGGTCCGGTCCAGTGCGCGCGACCGGTGCGCGGTCAGATCCCCGGAACAGTCAGCCAATGCCGCGCAGCCGCCCCGGGCGAGGCCGCAGTGCGGTATGTGGCGAACGAGGTGATTGTTGCCAAACGTGGTTACAGTTGCTGGGCAGCCGAAATCGCGGCTGGCTCCAGCCGATCAATTATGCGCACCGAAATAAGCTGGACCCGGCCCGTAGTAAGGCACGACCGATCCGGATCCACCGCGGATTGGATCGGCCTGCGCGGTCGGCAGGGTGAGGCAGTTCAGTTCAACCGCGATACTTCATGTCGGGGCCCACGTAAGTGACAGTCGCGGTCTGCACGTGGACACTGGGCGTGGACGCGGCCGCTGCCGACATTTCTGCGCCAGCGAGTACCGTTCCCACGACGCTAAGCGCTAGGATAACGGGAATGATGACAGTTCGGCCGATGCGCATGATTCCTCCACGACGTTCCGGGAGGTCAGCGGCCTGGTTTCCCCGCTCCGCCGACCTGCGTGGCGCATCTGAGATAGGCCGGCTATTTAGCCTACCTCCCGGTAATTTTAGGCATCACAGGTAGTAATTATCTAGATGTTCTTGCCTACTAAAAAATTGCTCGAAAATTGGTATCGGCCTTTACGGAAAATATTCATGGATCCATGCTGAGAAATATTGCTGCGGACGTGCGCTGCAAGGAGGCGTGCAATTTTCATAGCGAGGTGCGAGAACACTGGCACGTGATTACTGCCCGACACGTATTAGTTGGTAAATTTGCACCTTTACATTCTGCTTGTCCCGAAAATGTTCTGGTAGTAGTGTTCGCACCGTGCCCACGTTGACCCTGGCCGCTTCCTTAGTCGGCCGCGACAGCGAGCTAGCGCTGCTGGCCGGGCTGGTGCGGGAGGCGGCCGCGGGGCGGGGCGCTTCGGTGCTGATCGAGGGTGAGCCGGGGATCGGCAAGTCCACGCTGGTGCGGACGGCTCTGGCCGGGGCGGCCGATGCTGGCTGTGAGGTGTTCTGGGGCTCCGGTGACGAGCTGGGGCAGGCGCTACCGCTGTTGCCGCTGCTGGAGGGATTGCGGGTACGCGAGCCTTCGGCCAATCCTCGACGGGACACGATCGTCGGGCTGCTGCGCGGCGAGGTCGCGGCCGATCGCGGCACGGACGTGTCGGGCGCGCTGGCTGAGCAGCTGCTGGCGCTGGTCGCCGAGCAGTGCGCCGCGGCGCCGACCATCCTGGTCATCGACGATCTGCAGTGGGCCGATCAGGCCAGCATCACGCTGTGGGGGCGGCTGGCCAGGTCGGTGCGGCAGGCGCCGCTGCTGCTGGTCGGGATGATGCGCCCGGTGCCGCAGCGGGAGGACCTGCTGGCGCTGCGGCGAGCGGTGGGCGATGCCACCCGGCTGCAGCTCACCAGGCTCAGCGAGGCGGCGGTCGCCGAGCTGGTGGCGGCTCTGGTCGGCGGCCAGCCCGACGACAGGCTGCTGCGGCTGGCCGGTGACGCGGCGGGCAACCCCCTGTACGTCACCGAGCTGGTCGCCGCGCTGGCCCGCAGTTCCGGCGTCACCGTGACCGGCGCGGGCACCGCCGAGCTGACCAGCGGGTCCGCGCCAGGCTCCCTGTCCGCGGCCATAGCGGACCGGCTGGGCTTTGTATCCGGGCCGGTGCGCGAGGTGCTGCGGGCGGCAGCCCTGCTCGGTGTGGACTTCGCCGTGCCGGACCTGGCGACCGTCCTGGGTCGGGGTGTGGCCGACCTGCTCCCGGCCGTCGACGAGGCCCGCGCTGCCGGCGTGCTGGCCGAGTCCGGTAGCGGTCTGTCGTTCCGGCACCCGCTGATCCGTGCGGCGCTGTACGACGAGATACCGTCGCCGGTGCGCGCCGCCTGGCATCGCGATGCCGGGCGCGCCCTGGCCGAGGCCGGCGCGCCAGCCGACCGGGTGGCCCGGCAGCTGCTGCGGGCCGTCGGCGAACCAGGCGGCGGGGCCGAGCCGATGGACGAGTGGATGCTGAGCTGGCTCGCTCGCACCGCCGAGCCGCTGGTTTGCCAGGCGCCCCAGATGGCCGCGGAGCTCCTGTGTCACGCCGTCGCGAACTGTCCGCCTGGCTCGGCCCGGCACGACCGTCTGGTGGGGCGGCTCGCGGACGCTCTGTACCGGGTCGGCGATGCGGCCGAGGCCGAGCGGGTGGCGAGCCGGGCCCTGGCCCAGGCCGTTGAGCCCGATCTCCTCGTTGACCTGCACTGGACACTGGCCCAGTGCCGGATGCGCGTCGGCCGGTTCGCGGAGTCCCTGGCCACGCTGGATGAGGCCCTGGCTTCCCCCGGGATCTCGGCCCGGCACCGCGCCCGGCTGCTCGTGCTCGCGGCACGGACGCACGATAACCGCGGCGAGACCGAGAAGGCCGGCCAGGTCGCGGCCACCGCGCTCGCGGTAGCGGAGGAGGCGGGCGACAACTGGGCGATGGGCTGGGCCCTGCACGTGCTGACGATCGCGGCCTCGGCCCAGGAGGAGATGACCGACGCGCTGCCCCTGTTCGACCGGGCGCTGACCGTGACCCAGGCCGATCCGGCCCTGACCGACCTGCGGCTGCTACTGCAGATCAACCAGGCCGTCACGCTGGCCGACCTCGACCGGCACGAGGAGGCCTTTGCCGCGGCCCGGCAGGCACGTCACCTCGCGGGCCAGGTCGGCACGGTGATCCGCCTGGCCCAGGCGCACGGTGCCCTGGGCCAGCTGTTCTTCGACACCGGGCGCTGGGCCGATGCCATGGCCGAGGTCGAGATCCTGGATGAAGACCTGAAAGAGCCCATGGCCGCCTGCTGCGATCTCGGCATTGCCGCCGTGATCTGCTTTCATCGCGGCGAGATCACCGAGGCGCGGCGCCATCTGGCCGCGACCGTCCCGCATGCCCAGCGGATCGGAAACCAGGTCATCGGCCCGCTGTCTCTCGCCCGCAGCCTCGACTGCGAGCAGGCCGGCGCGCTGCCGGAGGCGCTGGCCGAGCTGACCGCCGGGTTCGCCGACAACACCGAAGAACTCGATGAGATCGAGGACCTGCTGGCCGACGCGGTCCGCCTGGCCATGAAGACGGGCGACCTGGCCACCGCGGGGGCCGTCACGGCTCAGGCGACGGCCCTGGCCTGCGGTTCGGAGATCCCGCATCGGCAGGCGAACGCCCTCTATTGCCGTGGCTCGCTGGACAGCGATGCGCCTCGGTTGCTGGCCGCCGCGGAGCGCTACGGCGAAGCCAGCCGGCCGCTACTTCGTGCGAAGGCGCTGGAGGCGGCGGCCGAGGGCTTCATCTGCTCGGGCGACCGGGACCAGGCCCGGGCCGCGTTCACCGCTGCCCTGGAGGTCTACGCCTCGCTGGGCGCCACCAGGGATGCCGCCCGGCTGCAGGCCACGTTCCGCGAACACGGCATCCGCCGCGGCCCGCGCGCTAAGCACCGGCAGGCGCACAGCGGCTGGGACAGCCTCACGCCCACCGAGACCAAGATCGCCGCGTTCGTTCAGGAAGGGCTGTCTAACCCAGAGATCGCGGCCCGGCTGCTGCTGTCCCGGCGGACCGTGGGGACTCACGTCTCCCACATTCTGAAGAAGCTCGGCGTTCATTCGCGGATCGACATCGCCCGCGAGGCAGCCTTGCGCACCATCGCGTCGAGGTGATCGCGCCGCGGGAATGAACGCACGGGGCGGGTCCGGTGAATCCCGGTTGGGCGGTCACGATTCACCGGACCCACGTGCGATAGCCGTTCGGGCTGCGGCCGTCACTCTCGCCGGGATCGGCCGGGGGCATGAGGGTAAAAAAAACCACCTTGCCCGCACCCGTACGGTTGAAACCCCAATCAGTCGACAGGCTGGCGACCAGCATCAGGCCCCGTCCGGCCTCTGCGTCGGCTGGCGCATCCACTAGCACCGGCACGCGGCCCGACGTGTCCTGGACAGCAACACGCAGCTGGTCGCAGACGCAGGTGATGGTGAGGGTGATAGTCGGTCCTGCCTGGTGCTGTATGGCGTTGGTTACTAATTCGCTGGTCAGCAGGACCGCGACCTCCGGGTCGACCGGGATATCCCAGTCGTCGATGGCCGCCCGGACCTGGCTGCGGGCTTTGGACGCCGCGGCCGGTCCTGCGGCCAGCGCGATGCGACGCGGGCGCTGCACGGTCGGCCGGAGCCGGGCCATGGTGTCCATCTGTTACCTCGCCAGACCCGTTTGGTCTGGCCGCGCACAGCGAGGGGGTCACTCTGCGCGGCCAGCCCGGGCGGGGATCCTACTGTTGACGCTGGATAGCGCCTGTTGCACGACAAATACTGCTGCAACTTGCAATGAGAGACATCGGTCAGCTGACGGATTTTGGAGCGGTAAATCAGCACCAGGCCAGAGGCGAGGATGGCCGCGGCCACCGCACCGGACGTAACGTTCTGGATATGCCTCCCAGCGAACCGGCGGCCTCCGCGCCTTCAACGCCTTCCGCGGCGTCCGCGCCATCCCCGCCGTCGGCCCCGTCCCGGCCCGCCCCGCCCTCTCCGGGCGACCGGCGCTGGCTGGTCCTGGTCGTGGTGGCTATTGCCCAGCTGATGGTGGTTCTGGATTCCACGATCGTGAACATCGCGCTGCCGTCGGCCCAGCATTCGCTGGGGTTCGCCAACGGCGACCGGCAGTGGGTGGTGACCGCGTATGCCCTGGCGTTCGGCAGCCTGCTGCTGGTCGGCGGCCGGATCGGCGACATGTTCAGCCGCAAGTGGGTGTTCATCACCGGCCTGATCGGATTCGCGCTGGCGTCGGCTCTCGGCGGGGCGGCGGTGTCGTTCCTGACGCTGGTGGCGGCCCGGGCGCTGCAGGGTGCGTTCGGCGCCGTCCTGGCCCCGTCCGCGCTGGGCACCCTGGTCAGCACGTTCCGGGATCCGGTGGAGCGGGGCCGGGCCTTCGGCGTGTTCGGCTCGGTCGCGGCCGGCGGCGGCGCGGTCGGCCTGATCCTGGGCGGAGTGCTGACCCAGTACCTCTCCTGGCGCTGGTGCCTGTACGTCAACCTGCTGTTCGCCGCCATCGCCGTGGCCGGCGCCCTGGCCTTCATTCGCGGCAGCCGCCCGGCGACGCGGCCGCTGATGGACTGGCCCGGGGCGGTGCTGGCCGGTGCCGGGCTGTTCCTGATCGTCTTCGGCTTCTCGCATGCCGAGTCGGCCGGCTGGACGGCCGCGCTGACCATCGGCTCTCTGGTCGCCGGGGTGGTGCTGCTGGCCGGGTTCGTGATCGCCGAGCAGCGGGTCGGCCACCCGCTGCTGCCGCTGCGGGTCATCCTGGACCGCACCCGCGGCGGTGCCTACGTCGCGGTCGGGATATCGGGAATCGCGATCTTCGGAACCTTCCTGTTCCTGACCTACTACCTGCAGGTGGTCCATGCGGACAGCCCGCTGACCACCGGGCTGCTATTCCTGCCGATGGTCGGCTGCATCCTGATCAGCTCCAACCTGTCCAGCATCGTGCTCCTGCCCCGGCTCGGGCCGCGGGTCCTCATCGCGGTGGGCATGCTGCTGGCCGCCGCCGGGATGGCCTACCTATCCCAGCTCACCGCGACCTCGGGCTACGCCAGCAGCGTTCTGCCCGCGCTGCTGGTCATGGGGCTGGGCTTCGGGATGATCTTCTCGCCAGCCATCAACACCGCCACGGCCGGCGTCGCGCGCGAGGACTCCGGTGTGGCCTCGGCACTGGTCAACACGATGCAGCAGGTCGGTGGCTCGATCGGGACCTCCGCGCTCAGCACGATCGCGCTGACCGCTACGGCCAGCTTCCTCATCGCCCACCGCACCGGCCCGCTGGCACCGGCGATCGCGGCCACCCACGGCTACACCGTAGCCTTCGTCGTGTCGGCGTCGCTGCTCGGCCTCGGCTTCATCCTCACCATCACCCTGCTGCCCTCCCGCCACCAGCTTGAGGAACTCAGGGCTGCGGCCGCCACCCCGGCTCCCATCCCGGAGCCGCATCCGGAGCCGAAGGCGATTCCCGTGGCCCTGTGCTGCTGCTCACCGGTGATTACCCAGACCCCCAGATCAACGGCCACACTGGCCCGCTAACCCGTGAGTCAGCCGCTGCAGCGCTGGTCCCGGGTGCCGGTCGCCTGCAGGTGCAGCAGCGCCCGGTACATCGCGGTGGGGGTGGGCGGCGGTGGCAGTGGCCCGATGTTGTGCGCGCTGAAGGCCTGGATCATGTAGGCGGCGAAACGCCGCCACGTGCCGGGGGCGGTGTCGGCCGTGCCGGCGATCACGCCCGCGCTGGCCATCAGCAGCATCGCGAGATCCTCGCCGACGAAGTCCGAGCGGAGCCGGCCGGCCGACTGGGCGCGGGAGACCAGGTTGAGGAAGCCCCGGTACGCGAGGTTGCGTTCGGCCTCGAACTGCTTGGCCGCCGGGAACGTCATCGTCAGCACGTGGGCGAATCCCCGGTCTTCGGCCTGCATCGCGCACACCCGCTCGATGTACCCGCAGAACCCGGCCCATGGGTCCGGGTTGGCGAGCGCCTGGCTGACCGCGTCGGCGTAGGCCGCCATCTTGGCCTCGAACGCGCCCGCGATGAGGTCCGCGCGGGTGGGGAACCTGCGGTAGAGGGTGGCCACGCCCACGCCCGCGTGCCGGGCGATGTCCTCGATCGGGACATCGAGGCCGCGCGCAGCGAACACTTCCCGCGCGGAGGCGATGAGGCGCTGGCGGTTGCGCTCCGCGTCGGCCCGCAACGCGGGACGGGGCGCAGCCGCGTGCCCCGCTTCCAGTGTCACGACGCCAGGTTACCAGTATCCGGAATAGATCGTCCAGATAGTTGCGCCGCAGGCGGGGAGGGCGGCGTGGGGGAGGTGGGCGGTGGGCCGGGGCCCTCGCGGGGTGACTAGTTCCTGGTGAACACCGGGGAGGTGGGCGGGGGCCGGGGCCCCCGCGGGGCGGCTAGCTCCTGGTGAACACCGCGTGGATGGTGATGGTGCTGTGCATCGAGGCCATGCCCAGCTGATTCCAGGTCAGCCCGAACTGTGACCGCTCTACCGGCACGGCCGCGTCCAGCACCACCTCGCTGCCCTCGGCCAGGGCGACGGTCGCGGGGAACGAGAGGGGACGGCTGACGTCACGGACGGTGAGCGTCCCGGAGACCGTCACGCCCTGGTCGGCGGGCACGATCGTGCCGACGCTGAACGTGATCGCGGGGTACTTCTCGGCCAGGAAGAAGTCGGCCGAGCGCAGGTGGGTGTCGCGCTTGGCGTTCTTGGTATCTACCGACCCCGCCGCCACCGCGATGCGGCCGGTGACCTCGCCCGCCGCCGAGACGGTGCCGTCGCCCTCGAGATCGTGGAATACGCCCTTGACCGGGGCGAGCCCCCACATGCTCTTGCTCCGCAGCGTGGCGGTGGACCGGGCCGGGTCCAGCGTCCAGTGGCCGGCCAGCGAGCCGTCCGTCAGCCGTGCGCGCAGCGCGGCCTGAGTCTGCTGCGTCGGTGTGGTCATGACCGGGTCCTCCACTCAATAGTTTGGATCTCCAAAATATTTTGGTGTGCCAACAATATAGACTGCTGGCGACGAGGTCAAAGGGTGATGGGGTGGCCGAGGAAGCGTGTGGTAGCGGGCATTCGGCGATATGCCTGCGCCTGATGCGCGTGTTCCCGCGCGTGGTGCGCGGGATGCGGCGCTATCAGGATCAGACGACGCCGCAGACGCACGCGCCGCTCGGCCCGCGGCACGTGGCCGCGCTCGAGCAGTTGCGTGACGGCCCGCTGAGCGTGGGAACGCTCGCCGCCCGCCTCGGTCTGACGCTGTCCACGGTCAGCGGTGTCCTCGCGGAACTGGATCGGGCGGGCTTCGTCGAGCGGTCCGCCGACCAGGCCGACCGGCGGCGCACGATCGCCGCGATCGCGCCGGGTGCCCGGCAGGCGGTGGAGGAATGGCTGGACGGCGCGGCCGCGCCACTGGCCCGGGTGCTGGACAAGCTGGCCGCCGACGAGCGCGCCGCGTTCCTGAAGGCCATGGACCTGCTCGAAGCCGAGTTCCGTGCGGAGCAAGCAGACTGTGAGTAACCGGCTCTAGGCTGGGCGTGGCCGTGGCCGCCGGATCACCTGCACGGCAACCGAGCCGAAGATGAGCACCAGGATGCCGTAGATGCCAAGGGGCGCCGCAGCGGGCGCGCCGAAGGCGCTGGCCGCGATCCCGGCCGCCACGGCGAAGTCGCGCATCGCGGTGGGCAGCAACACGGCCGTGCGCCGGGCGTGCGTGACCCTGATCCCGAGCAGCCATCCCAGCCCGGCCGCGCAGGCCAGATAGAGCAGCAGGGCGGCCACCATCCGGGCGTCGCTGACCGACAGATGCAGTTCGCTGGCCACTTCCCAGAGCAGAACCAGCAGGCTGATCAGGCCGATGAACCGCAGCGGAGCCTGCTCGCGCCCGCCCAGCGGATCGAGGGTCCGCATCGCCGAGCCGGTCAGCAGGGGGAGGGCCACGACCAGCGCCAGGGTGGCCAGCAGCCCGAGTTGCGAGGTGGTTGAGTGCGCGCCGAGAAGACCGAGGATCGGCCCGGCGAGCAGGACGGTGACCGTCGTGGAACCGACCAGCAGCCCGGCGGCCAGGGCGGCCTCGCCGCCGGCCAGGCCGGTCAGGGCGACCGAGGCGACCTCGGTGGGGGCGACCCCGGCGGCGAGCACACCGCCGCGCGGCACCAGCCCGCTGACCAGGCGGCTGGCCAGCCAGGCGAACGCGGGCAGGGCCACCGTGGTGACGGCCAGCACCAGCACCAGGCGCCGGGAGGCCGTCCTGACCGCGGCGATGTCGGTGAACGTCATCGATGCGCCGGTGCAGAACACCAGGACGCCCAGGGCGGCCAGGATGCCGTTCGCGGCGTCGAGATCGCGCCCCGGGCCGGGAAACGCGATGCCCACGGCGGCAGCGACGATGACCAGTGGCAGCAGAAACCGTTCTACCGCGTCAGCGATTCTGGTCATGTCGCTGCACTATGCCAAATGGCCCGAGGCGGTCTGGCACCAGGTGACGTGGATGGCCGGGCCGTAGACTGGCTTGATACCGAGCGACGGCTTGGAGGCGTGACATGGCTCATCGGCGTCGAGGCCGGTCCGACCCCGCTACCGCCGACCCCCGGCCATGACCAGCCCGCGCCGGGTGCTGGTCGGCCGCCGCGAATCGTTCAATGCCGCGCACCAGTTGCGTGACCCTAGCCTGTCGGAGGACGAGAACCGGCGCCTGTTCGGGAAATGCGTGAACCTGCATGGGCACAACTATGTTCTGGATGTCGTCGTGGCCGGGCAGGTCGATGCGGCCAGCGGCTATGTCGTTGACCTGAAGCACCTGTCGAGCGTGGTGTGCCGGCAGATCGTCCAGGACGTCGACCACCGCAATCTGAATACCGACGTGCCGTGGCTGGAAGGGCGCATCCCGACCGCGGAAAACCTCGCCCTGGCCTTCTGGGGCAGGCTCGAGCCCGAATTCCCCGAAGGGCTGCTGCGGTCGGTCCGCGTGTCGGAGACCGACAAGAACTGGGCCGAAGTCGGTGATCACGTCTGAATTGCGCCGCCGGTACACGGCGCGGGACCTAGCCGTGCTCACCCGGGACGAGGCCAGCCGTTTCGTCCCCAAGGGCGGCGGCGATCCGCAGGCCGATGCCACCCTGGCCTGGGAGCTGCTGTACCGGCTGGAACCCGAGCTCTATGACCGGCTGGCCACCGCGGAGCGCCTCCACCCCGCCATCCTCGGCTGGCTGCCCGCCGCCGCGGACCGGATCGTCGAGGTGGGGGCGGGCACCGGACGGCTGACGCTTGAGCTCCTCGGCCGGGGCCTGGAGGTCGTGGCGATCGAGCCGGTAGCGCCCTTCCGCCATATTCTTGAACGCAAGATCGCCGCGGTCGGCCAGGCCGGCCGCGCCCGGGTGGTGCACGGGTTCTTCGACGACCTGCCGGTCGCCAGTGGCTGGGCCGACCTGGTCGTGGCGTGCTCGGTCTTCACGCCCGCCGCGTGCCACGGCGGCGAGGCCGGCCTGGCCGAGATGGAGCGGGTTTGCCGCCCGGGGGGCTGCGTCGCCATTGTCTGGCCGAACAACATCGACTGGCTCGCCGCTCACAGCTACCAGTACGCGAGCTTCGCCGGGGAGATGACCGTCGACTTCGCCAGCCACCGCGAGGCCGTTGACATGGCCAAGATCTTCTATCCGCACGCCCTGCCCGAGATCCGCCGCCTGGGCTGCCGCCGGATCCCCTACGCGGTGCTCGGGGTCAACCCGCCCCGGGACATCGCGTTCAAGGTCATGGCCGGATGAAGGTCGCGATCATCGCGCCGCTGGTGTCGGCCATCCGTGAGCCGCAGGGCGGTGGCTCGCAGGCGTTCGTATCCGATCTGGCCCGCGGCCTGGCCGGCCGGGGTCACGACGTCCACGTCTACGCCGCCACCGGATCGCGGATACCCGGAGTGACGGTGATCGATACCGGGGTCGACCCCGGCTCCCTGGCGGCCACGCTCTACCGGGCCGGCGGCCCGGCGGCCGGCGGCAGGGCGGCGGCCGCGGCCGCGAGCGCCTTTGCCGGGGTCTACGCCAGGGTCAGGGAAAGCCGGTACGACGTCGTCCACAACCACGCCTTCGACGCACCGGCCATCGGGCTGGCCAGCGGGCTGACCGCGCCGGTCGTGCACACGCTCCACCTGCCGCCGGCCCCGGCCATCGTGGCCGCGCTCCGGGACGCGGCCCGGCAGGACCGGCCACCGGCCGTAGCGGGCGTTTCCGCCTTCCAGGCCGCCGC
>Ga0335075_10000579_pt1 | contig 63094 bp, 51 predicted proteins | sample Lox_Sample_24_FD_206723 | JGI IMG/M metagenome (GOLD analysis project Ga0335075, IMG submission 206723) | Soil microbial communities from Loxahatchee National Wildlife Refuge, Florida, United States - Lox_Sample_2.4 | ecosystem: Environmental > Terrestrial > Soil > Wetlands | place: USA...
TCCATGATCGTGTTGGCGCCCGCATTCACGACCCGCCAGAATTCCTGGCTGCCCGACTGCATCTTGATGATCGCGGGATGGTATGCGGGGAAACTGACTGGGACATAATTGATCGTCGTGTCCCAGAATGGCTGGGCCGGCAGCCCGCTGCCCTGTCCGGCGCTCTCGGTGAACTGCTGGTCGCGCAGGATGATGAAGCGCTCCGGCAGACCGGACACGGCAGGCTGGATGTTGGCGATACCCTCAACCTCGATCATTCCGGTAGCACCGCCCTGCAGCATCATCGAAGAGGTGCCGTGGACATGCGGATGATACCAATACAATCCCGGCGGCTCGTCCTTTGGAATCTTCAGCACATATTGAAAGTTCTCACCCGAATTGATCAGCGTGTGGATGACCTCATCGCTATGACATTTCGGGGTGGTGTTCGTTCCGTGAAAGTGAATGTTGACCGATGCGGCGGTCATTACTGTGCTTCCGCAGGCTACATCCGGCGTGAACATTTTTTCGGATGGCGCGCCGGGAGGGTTCGGCACTTGATTGGTCAGATTGATCTTGATCGTGTCGCCAGGATTCACATGCAGCGTGGGCGATTCCTTCCCGTCCGAGGTGACGAAGCAGAACAGCGTACGGCCCTGGTCATCGACCGACGTGTAGTAGTTCATCGTGACATCGAGGGTCCCGTTGACGCTATAAAGATCGGGCGGAGGCAACACTTCCGTTTGGGCCGCGGGCCTGGGGCAGATGCCGCCATCCGCCCACGCGGTTGCAGGCATAAGGGCCGTCAACGACAGGACCAACAGAAATCCCCGGAGAATGTACTTCATTTTTCCCTCTTCTTTTACGCCCGCGCGGCAACACCCGACGCCCGCCCCAAAAAGGCAAACGTTACGTTATTGTGAGAATGACACTAAAAAGCATGGCAGGTGAAGAGATATCCGGCAAGGAAATGTAATGATAACGCTCAGACACAACGCCTCGACCGATGAGGTTCCCGATCCGCGGGAGGCAAATCGCTTTTTTTGGGTCGTAAGAGAAAAAGCCGGCGCAATTTGAAATGCTATCGCTAGTGGATATTCATCTTGTCACGACGCTTACCGGGGTGCTGCCAGCCTCCGTGCCTGCCGGCCTCGCCGTGGCTTACGCTGCACGGCACTTGGCCCAGAGCCAGCGTCCGCGGGTGGTTGTGACAATCGCGGAATGCGCTGCACTGGGCGTCTGGGCTGCGCTCGTTATGCCGACCGCTCCGCTCATCGCCATCAGTTGCGCGCTGGCGTGGATTCTTTTTCTTCTTGGTCTTGTCGATGCGCTCGCGTTTCGCCTTCCCGACATCGTCACACTACCTCTGCTCGTCGTGGGTGTGGCCATTGCGTGGTGGCTTCCCGATCACGACGTGTTCGGCCATGTCATCGCAGCATTTGTGGGCGCAGCCGTCTTTTATGGGATCTCCATCGCCTACCGGCAGACACGCGGGCAGGATGGGTTGGGCATGGGCGACGCAAAGCTCGCGGGCGCGGCTGGTGCGTGGCTTGGTTGGCAAGCGTTGCCCTATGTCGTTCTTCTGGCATGCGCGGGAGGTTTCGTCTGGGTCGGCCTCGCCGTCATGCTGCGCGGCAAGGACGCGTTGCGCGAGCGCATTCCGTTCGGCGTCGCGCTGTGTTTCGCGATATGGATCATCTGGCTCTACGGCACACCGGATTTCGCCGGCTCGCTTTCAGCCTAATCGAGATAGCGGAACCAGTAGTAGCTGCTCGCCGTAGACCCCGTGATCTCAATGATCGCGGTACGCTTCAGATAGGCTGCTCCGCGATGGGCCTCTACGCGCACCGTCAGCGTGCGGCCGATGAGATTCACCTTCGCCAAGGTCTGCGGAATCGCCGCCTCGCCTGCCAGTTCTTTCTGGCGCTCAATGACTTCGGGGGAGTTGGCGGCCATTTCTCCAAGGACCTGCAACGCCAATGGCTGCGCTGTTGCCTCGCTGAAACCGCCGCTTTCACCGAAGAAGACTGTCGTCGACGGTGCGATGCGTGCATACAGATCGTCCGTCATCCCTTTGATCATCCGCAGTTCGCCGATAGTCCGGAATCCTGCGTTGCGCGGCTTGTACCCGAAGCTCGCATAGGCGGGCGCCTCGGCGCCCGAGGGACGCGCGGAATTGTCGGAATCTTCCCAATCCTCAAAAGAGTCCGTGACCGTGTTGAGCTGTTGCCCGGTGGCGCCCGCGGCAGCAAACATGTCGCGCACTTCTTCCTCGATGATACCGTTCAGCGGGATCTTGCCGCGCTCGTCCTCGACGGTGATCACCAGCGTCGTCGGACCAAACTGAACGGTGCGCGCGCGGCCGTCGATGCCCCAGCGCTGCGTGACGTCGGTGGTCGCGAGACCGGAGATCGCCAGGTAGAGGCCGGCGTTGCAATCCGCCGTAAGTTGCGCCTGCTCCGCTTCACCGCGAACTTCTGCGAGCACGCCACGATCCTGCGCCAGCATTTCGAACGCGATGAAGGCGAACGCGGCAACACCAATGATCGCCGCGATCATCGCATAGCCGCGCTCGCGGCCCGGCATCAATGAATCACGCCCCGCGGCGGTCCGGGCGGTGCCACCGTGCCGATCTTTTCCTTAAGCTCGTCGGTGATCGACTTCGCGTCCAGCGCATTGCGGATGACGCGAGGCGTCAATAGCACCAGAAGCTCCGTGCGGTTATCGATATTGTCCGTCGACCCGAACAAGGCGCCCACATACGGAATCTCCGAGAGGTAGGGAATTCCGTCGCGGTCGTGACTGTTGTTGTCGCGGATCAACCCGCCAAGCGCAATTGTCTGCCCATCATGCACTGCAATTGAGCTCGTGAACTTTCGGTCTTCAATCGTGGGCGTGTTGGTCGTGCCGGCGGACCCCGGCTTTACGTCGCTGACTTCCTGCGAAATGTCGAGCAACACCAAGCCGCTATCGTTCACTCGCGGCGTGACGGTTAGAATAACACCGGTGGGAAGATATTGGATTTCGTTGGCAACCGACGGATCCGTTCCTGTTACACCGCCGGTAACGAGATTGCCGGTCGAAATAGGAACCTGATCGCCGACCTGGAGTGAAGCCGTATGGTTGTTCAGCACCAGGACTTTCGGTGCCGAGATGACCTTCACGGTCGTGATTGTCTTCAACGCATTCAGGGTGGCCGTGATCTCGTTGCCACTGTTGATGTAGGAGAAACCCGGGAAGATCTGCGTCGGTGTCGACGTCGTGCCTTGGGAGAATCCGACGGACCCGACGCCCGTGTTAAGCAACCATTGCACGCCGAATTGCAGTTCTTTGGTCAGCGAGACTTCGGTGATTGCGGCTTCGATGACGACCTGCAGCGGCGCCGCATCGAGTTGGCGGAGGGCGGCCTGGATGATCGCGTATTGACGCTGCGTTGCGTAGACGACGATGGAATTGTTGGTCTCGTCGGAGCTGACGCTGATGGGCGTCGAACTGCCTTGGAGCTGAAGCGTCTGCGACACGTTCTGCGGCTGCTGCGGACCGGTACCGCCAAGCGTATTGGGATCGGAGCTGCTTGTGGTGCTCTGCTGGGTTTGGCCGAAACCACCGCCAGCCTGGAATCCACCACCCTGGAAGCCACTGCTGCCTCCAAAACCACTTGTGCCACCGAGGCCGCCGGTTTGCTGCATGCCGCTGAAGCCGGACGTCGTGCTTCCGATCTGCGAAGGCTGCCCCGTAGCCGCGAGATTCGGCGCCGTCGGGTGCGGGGCAGCACTCGAGGAACTCTGTCCGCCGCCAAACGCGTTGATCAGGACCGTAGCCATGTCTGCGGCGCGGCCATTCTGCACGTGATAGACGAAGAGCTTGCGGTCGTTATCGCCTCCCGCGCGGTCGAGAACCTCCATCCACTTCTTGAGATCTTTCAGGTATTGCGGCTGCGGCGAGATCGCGAGAATGCCGTTGAGGCGATCGATGACGACGAGCTTCACAAGCCCCTGCGTCGGCGAGTTCGGCGTGTTCACGATGGCATCGAGCTCGGGCTGCAGCATGTGCGCATCCGTGCGCTCCGGCACCAGCAGCGCAAACGACATGCCGTGCAGCCAGTTGACGTCGAACTGCTTGATCAGATCGCGCATCGCGTTGCGTTGATCCGCAGTTCCGGTGATCAGCATGATGTTGCGGCCGGGGTCCGCCTGCGAGATCGAGTTCTCCGGCACGAGCGGATCGAGGAGTTTCTTCAGCTCGACAGCGTTGACGTAGTGCAGCGTGATCGACTCGCTGCCATAGCCCGGCTCGGCCGCATTCAGCAGTTGCGGCTGGCGTTTCGCCTTGTCGATCGGGATAATCGTATAGACAGTGCCCTTCTTGATGAGGCCGAGCTTCGCAGCGCTGAGCGACTCCTCGAGGATGGGGAGAACATCGACCTTCGCGACCGGCTCCGCGGTCTGCACCGTCACGGTGCCCGTCGCAGACGGATCGACGGCGTAGTTCAGCCCCAGAATATCGCCGAGAATTGCCTTTGCCACTTCATGCACATCGGCATTCGGGAAATTCAGCGTGACATCGTTCGGCTGGCCAGACGCCTGCATCGGATGATGCGGCAGGCTGAACGCCTCCGAACCGGGATAGATCGCAGTGCCGTTCGGCGACGACGACGGCGGACCGTCGGCGACGGCCGCGCCGGTGAGAGAAAGTGCGCAGAGCGCGGCCAGGACATAACGGTTCATCGATCGTCTCTCAATTGTCGCTGTCGTCGTCGTCGCTGTCGTCGCTGTCGTCACTGCTCGACGAACTCGACGCCGCGCTGCCGGCACCCAACTTCGTGTTCATACCCGGACGCGACGGCGCTGTCGCGGTGATCTGGAGGGACTTGCGCTCGCCATTCCGATCAAACGTCAGGTCGGTCGGACCGATCGAGACGAGCTTCCAGCCGTCGATCTCTTCACCGACTTTGATGCGGCTGAACTCGCCGTCGGCATCGCGCACCAGGGCAGCGGACACCTTGCCCGCAATCGCAGTGCCCAGAACCTCGACGCCACTCAGATTTCCGGCCTCGTCGGCCTCCGCGGGGGGCGGTGCGCGATCGGGCGCAAAAATCGGATGGGCCATGATCGCATTGTAGGCGTTGAAGGCCGCATGGACCGGCTCGACGGAGGACAGTGCAGCCGGCGGAGCCTGGCGCGTGATCTCAGGCAGGGTCGCCGATGAAGGCAGCGCGAACTGCAAGCCCACTGCGAGAAGCAGGACCACGGAAGCCACGGCTGGCATCAACTCCGGATTACGACGGCTGATTAACTCGGACGGGAGCCGAGACCTCAAACCGGACATCCATTGTCGCAAGGTGTCCGGTTTGAACTGCCCGGTCGGCCACGACCGAAACGTATCCAACAACGACATAAGGCGCCTCATTTTCGAGCCGGTTCAGACTCTTGTAAAGTTGACTCATTGTAAGCTGCATATCGGCGCGCACGCGCACCCAGTTGTCCCCGCCCTCCGCAGGCAGTTCCGAAACGGATTGCACCGTGCCGCCGGTCGCCGCTGCCAAGCGGTTCAGACGCTGCTTGAGATTCTCCACCGCCAGCGCCTTGGTGGGCGCGACGATCGCGAATTGCGATTGCGTGGAACTCTGCTCTTCCGCCTGCTCGCGCCAGGCGGATATGCCGGCGAGCAGATGTGCATTGCGCTTGTAGTTTTCGGTCAGTTCGCTGCGCTCTTCGGCGCGGCCGATGAATCCACCGACGACAGGCTGCAGGAGTCCGAACCAGACGATCACAATCGCCAGCACAAGAATGCCGAGTGCAACGATCTGACGTTCGCGCGGCTCAAGCGGTCTCATCGCGAGCCTCCGAACTGTCGGTCGGCCTGCATATCGAAGGGCTGGGGCGTTACGCCGTCACCGGCACGCGTGTCGCCGGACAGCGAGCGCGCGTTTTTCAGAACCGGTGAGGCTTCAAGCCGCGCGAGAATATCGTTGGACGATTTTCTCTGACCGCGAATGTGAACTGTCCGTCCATTCCATTCGAAACGGCTGACCCAGGCGTCCATCGGCATCGCCTTCGTCACCGCATCGAGTACGGGCAATGGCGACGTGCGGCTCTTGGTTTGCAGCAGCAAGGTGCGTTGCGCTGCTTCGCGGTTGACCTTGTCGCGCGTGCGCAAGGCCGCCGTGACGGGGAGCTGCTGCGCCTCGACAGCTTGGCGCAGTGCGTCGAGATTCGACGAATCCCGATAAGCCAAAAATCCGATGTTGACGACGAGAAGGACCGCCGCCGCGACCCACCAATAGAGCGAACGGCGCTGCGCCGCATCGCCACCCTGCGCATCGCGCATCGCCGCAAGAAAATCGAAATCGGGAGCGGCCACCCCGTTGTGCGTTATCCCGATCGCAGCCGGTGCGAGATCGTGTTCGTGCATAAACCCAAGAACCTGTTCCGCGGTCGTACGCGGAAGAATGCCGACGGCAACCTGCTGACGTCCGCTTTCCGGATCGCGCGCGATGATATCGGCGTCGAAGTAGACCTGCTCGGGCTGGAACGGCGAGAGGCGGTCGATCTCGAGCGCCACCATCCTCTTGACGTCGCTGATCGGCAGGAGTGGCAAATCAATCTGCCGCGTCAGCACACGCTCCTGCGGGATCAGGAACTTGATCGCGCCACGTGGCTTCGAAGCCAGCACCGAACCGGTCTCTTCATTCGTGTAGACGATGTTGTTTCCGCGAACCTGCGCCACGATGTGGCTACGCCGCGTCAGCCGCTCGCGCCACTCCGGCGGCAGCATCGCCAACAGTTCATCCGTCCACCAGCGCCAGAACTGCAGCAGCAACTGTGCAGCTGACGCCATGTCCAGATTGAGGAGGTCCTTGGCGTTCATTGCCGGCCTCGGCACTTTCCAGTCATGACCGTCAGAACGCACATGGAATCGACCGTTGCAAAAGGTTTGATCAGAAGGTCCGGCCAGGCGCGGGTGTCTTCAGGCGGGAATTGTACGCGCACGCGCATTAACAATGGTAAAGTCGGCTTAAGCTGCCATTGGTCGTGCCAGGCGGGGTCCTTGTCCGGCGGGACCACGCCGAAGTAGGCGATATCGAGTTGCTGCACATTGTGCAACAGGACCAGGGGTTCCCCGGGCGCCTTGGGGTCTATGGCCATGTCGCTGAGTGCCGACAACACAAGGTCCCCGTTCGGCGCCAGCGCAAGGGTGTAGCGCACCAATCCAAACGGGGCATGGATATCCCGCGGTGGCGACAGAAAATTGACGCCGTTCTCCGCCCCGAAGAAATCGGCATAGGTCGGGATCTTGTCGTACCGGGTTGCGGGATAGGCGCGCTCCACGCGCTCCCGCAGCAACATCTGCGCACCGGAAATCGTTTCGCCTTGGCTGTTGGCGACATCGGCGCGTTCCCAAACGCGCCGGCCGGCCGTGATGCCGGAAAGCATCATCATGCTCACCATGCCGATGATGACGAGGCTCGCGAGCAGTTCGACAAGCGTATATCCGGCCTCCCGCACCCGCATCGTCAGGTGCCCTTGACCAGCGTCAGAGTCGTCAGATTGGCAAGCGGCTGGCGGCGCGCGTCCCCGACCGTCACGTGCACCGAACACAATGTGCCTGCCGGATTTGGCGGCGTCCCAAAACCCGGCTGCGGCTGGGAACTGCCAAACGGCTCGATATCGACGCGCCAGTAATAAGTGCCCTGCGTCCCCTCGGTGATGCCCACGGAAGCGGGAATGACGGAACCGACGGCAGCGATTTCCGACTGTGCGATCATCAGCGCCGTGCGGCGCTCTTCGATCATATGATTGTGCGCAGCGCTTTCGCGGATCGCTTCATACATTCCGGCGAGCGTGCCCATGACGATGGCCGCACCGACCATCGCTTCGACGAGCGCCGATCCGGACTCGCGCCTCCTCATGGGCTGTCCACCGTGACACCGCCGGTGACGGCATCCACCGTGAGCGTGTGATGGCGCCGGCCCGACGACATCACCATCGGCGGCGCGTCCACAGAGCCATCCGGATAGACGACGAACGGACGCGACATCGCAAGCGTGATGCCCGCCGGCAAGAACCGCGATCCTCCAATCCAGTCGTATTCACGGCCGCGGTTCGTCGCCTCGAGATCGACCTTCTTTCCGGTGCGCAGCGCCGTCGCGCGCGCCACACGCAAATCCGCCTGCAGCAAACGCACATTCTGCTGAAGCGTCAGCACGTCCAGAGTGCGTTCCATATTTGCGGCAACGATCGCAGCGATCATCGCAGTGATTGCGACGACAACGAGCGTCTCGAGCAGGGTAAAGCCCTTGCTACCAGCTCCCGACATCCTGTGCCTCGCCGGTCCCTCCCGGCGCCTTGTCCTGACCGAGCGTGTAGACGTCCACTTCGCCGTGCTGCCCGGGGATTTGATAGAGATAAGGATTGCCCCATGGATCCTTGAGCGCGCTTTCCTTCTTGAGATACGGCCCATTCCAGTTCGGTGCACTAGGGGTCGGGTTCACGAGCGCGATAAGGCCTTCCTGCTGCGTCGGATAACGGCCGACATCGATGCGGAAGAGCTCCAGCCCTTGCATCACATACTGAATCTGCACCTTGGCGGTCTGCGTGCGCGAGGTGCCGAGATAGCGGATGACCTGCGGGGCGATGATCGCAGCCAGCATGCCCATGATCGCAAGCACGACCAGAAGTTCGAGAAGGGTGAAACCGCGTTCGCCGCGACGGAATTTGCGCATGGTCATGGTCCTATAGCCAGATCGTTGAAGCCCAGAATTGCAGACATGATGGAGGCGATGACAGTGGCAACGATGGCGCCCATCGCCACCGTAATCGCCGGTGTCAATATCGAGATGATGCGCTGGATGGAATTGCGCACCTCCCGGTCGAGAACGTCGGCAAGGCGGCTGAGCATGAGGCCCAGCTGCGCGGTTTCCTCGCCGGTGCGCAGAAAGCTCAATGCCATCGGCGGGAACAATCCTGTTGCCGCCAGCGGGCTCGAGAGTCCGCCACCCTGGCGCAAGCCTGACGACACTTTGTCGACTGCTTCCGACATATGCATGTTCGCTATCGAACGCTGCGCGATCTGCAATGCTGAGGCCAACGGGACGCCGCCGTCCAGAAGGCTGCCCAGCGTACGTGCAAAGCGCGCGGTTTCGGCATTGCGGATGACCGGTCCGATAACAGGTGTGCTGAGGAGCTGCCGGTCAATAACGCGCTTGACGGTAGGTTGCCGCGCCCAGCGCATGAGCATGAAGACGCCGACGGCCGCGACGAGCGTTCCGGTAATACCGTAGTTTTGCACCGCATGGCTCGCGCCCATCACGACCTGGGTCATGAACGGAAGCTTCGCGCCGGTGTCGGTGAACAGATTCTCGAACTGCGGGACCACGAACAGCAGCATCACGAGAATGACGCTGGTCGCGATGATGATCAGCATGATCGGATAGACCATCGACGATACGATGGTCTGGCGCAGCGTTTCGGCCCGCTCCATCGTTTCTGCGAGGCGGCCGAGGCTTTCATCGAGCTTGCCGCTGGCCTCGCCTGCCTCGGCCATTGCGGACGCCATTGGGGAAAACGCGCCGTCGCTTTCCTGCATGGCACGCGCAAGCGACGCACCATGGCGCACGCGATCGCGCAGTTTTGCAAACGTTGCCTTCACTGCCGGCCGGGTCAAGTTCTCGACACAAACGCCGAGCGCGCGGTCGAGTGGCAGACCTGCATTCAGGAGAACCGCGAGCTCGCCAACCGCATTGACGATGCCGCGGCGGGTCTGGCTGTTGAGACGCAGCTTCGGTGCAGCGGCGCTTTTCGCTGTCGTCTCGATCGTCTCGATCGGCATGAGGCCGAGCCGCTTCACGCGCTCGATCGCATCCGCCCGCGACGCACCCTCAAGCACGCCTGTGCGAAGTTGACCGGTGACGGTCGCTGCGCGGTATTTATATGTCGCCACCGTCAGACCTCGCGCGTCGCCCGAAGGACTTCTTCGATAGTGGTGAGGCCCTTCTCCGATTTCAGCAGGCCGTCGGCGAGCATCGTGCGCATGCCGTGTGCCACGGCAGAACGCTGCACCTCCCGCGCTTCGCCACGCGACAGGATCAGGGAGGAAATCTCCTCATCGACGAGAAGCAATTCCATTACGGATAGGCGCCCGCGGAACCCGGTGCCGCCGCAGGCATCGCACCCCTTAGGCCTGTATAGCTGCCTGACCTGGCTCGTGTCGGTTCCCGGCAAAATGCCCTGCAGGAAAGCCTGCGTGGGCTGGTAGGCTTCGCGGCATTTCGGACAGAGGCGGCGCACCAGGCGCTGGGCCAGCACCGCATTCAATGTCGAGGTGATGAGGAATGGCTCGACGCGCATATCGATGAGGCGGGTCACCGAGGCGGCGGCGCTGTTGGTGTGCAGCGTCGAAAGAATGGTGTGACCGGTGAGCGCCGACTGGATCGCGACTTCCGCGGTTTCGAGGTCGCGAATTTCGCCAACCATCATCACGTCCGGATCCTGACGCAGGAACGAGCGAAGTGCCGCGGCAAAGGTGAGACCGATTTGCGGCTTCACCTGCGTCTGGTTGATGCCAGCGAGACGGTATTCGATAGGGTCTTCGATGGTGAGTATCTTGCGGTCCGGCGAATTGATCGCCGCGAGCGATGCGTACAGCGTCGTGGTCTTACCGCTGCCCGTCGGGCCCGTCACCAGAACGATGCCGTGCGGCTGCTTGAGAACGTGGAGGAACTGCTCGAGTACATCATCTTCGAAGCCAAGCGTCTTGAAATCGAGTGACAGGCTTGAGCGGTCGAGGATACGCATCACGACGCTTTCCCCGTGGATTGTCGGCGATGTCGCGATACGAAGATCGATCTCGTGGCCGCGGACGGCAACACGTAGACGGCCGTCCTGCGGCAGGCGGCGTTCGGCGATGTCTAGCGAAGCCATAACCTTAATGCGCGATACCAGCGGCAATTTCATCTGCGCCGGCAATGTCTCGACATCGACAAGCGCGCCGTCGACGCGATAGCGCACGCGCACGCAATCTTCCGCCGGCTCGATGTGAATATCGGAGGCACGCGCTTCGGACGCGCGCGTGATCAGATTGTTTACCGTGCGGACGACCGGCGCATCGGAGGCTAAATCCTTGAGCCGTTCGACGTCGGATTCGTCGACGGACTCGCCCTCGGCCTGCATCTGCGTGGCACTGCCGTAGAGACGATCAAGCGCGGCCTCGACATCGTTCGCTTTGGCGACGATCGGACGGACCTTACGCTCAAGCGCAAAGGACAATGCCTCCAGCGGATAAGGATCGAGGGGATCGATGAGCGCAATATCGATGGAATCATCAGTTGCAGCGATCGGGACAGCCTTCACATCACGCAGAAAGCGCACCGAGATGGCGTCCCCGAGCACTGGCTCGGTGGGAAAATCGCTGCTGGCCGCGATCGCGAGGCCGGTCTCATCCGAGATCGCCTTGGCGAGCGTCTGCTCCGCGACCATGCCGAGTCGAGTTAGGACGGAATCCAGCCGCTCGCCCGTTTCAGCCTGTATCAGGCGCGCGCGCGACAACGTCTCAGGGGCGACCAGCCCACGATCCAGAACAAGCTGTTCCAGCTTCATCATTCTTCCGGCGATCCGATAGGTTCCCGAGGGGTTCTACATTATTCGGCACAGGTAAAAATTGCCACGACAACACCCTACCCGCAGAAGGTGGAACCGCCTCCCTTTTGGTCAAAAAAGCCCGTGAACTCAATGCCATGAAGGAACCGTCATATTAACGGCTCTTAACGTCCTATGAAAACCCTTTCGTACACGGAGTTTTTCCTGCGGGCAGAACTACGATGCGAACGTCCGCCCTCCCATCGCAGCGGTGAGCACGTGCGAAGACGCACGAGATCGAAGAGGGAATTAAATTATCGTCAGCCGCTTCCGATCGCACAGCGGAGGTATCCGTTACTTCCCTCAAAGAAACTCGCTCGCAGCTTTTCTCCAAACAATCCTCGGCGTCGTTTGCCGCATGGGGCCGCTGTGCGCATCGCGCGACTCGGTTGCGTCGCAACTCTGATGCGACGATCAAAGAGCATGTCGTTCGAAATGGCGGATGCAAGCAGGCGTAGAAAAAATCTTTCGCCAAATGCATCGCGCCCTCAAGCCGGTGTCCGCGGAGCCGGACGGGATGTCGTTTGCGCAAACGATGGGCAGCCGCACAGATTTCCGCCACAAAAGACGTCCGGGAGCTGGCCCGCCACGCTATCTCGTTGAGATCACGCCAGAATCTCCCAGAGTGTGCACACGCAATGTGCAGTGATGCACATTTGCCGACAGCGCGACGCCCTCTTTGCGCAACCAAAATGCGACGTGAGAATTTCATCGGTTCCGCACTGAAGCACCAGGTTGCAGTGCAGCGAACCCCGTGTTCTCGCGCATTCCGACAATTCTGAATTGACTTCAATTGCAGACGGGATACCTTTTTCGAAGGCTGCTCAAGGTCAACCTCGGCAGCAGTCAGTAAGGCATTTCGTAAGTCCGTGCGGTAGTTCGAGGGCCGCACTTTCATTCGAACCACCTTTCGAAAGGGGAGTACCAAATGAGCAAAACAAATCTTCTGCTGTCGACAGCAGTCGGTCTGGCGTTTGTTGTCGCCGGTCCGTCCGCGATGGCAGTGGGCAAGAAGCATCCGAACGGTCAGAAGAGCCACGCCGCCGTGAACTTCGCGAAAGCGCCGTTCAAGGTGCACAAGGGCCAGGCCCGCAATCACCAGGGCATGCATGAGAAGTACATGGTGGAAACGTGGGGCACGACCACGGTTTCCCTGCCCGGCGGCTTCTACATCGAAGATGCGGCGCAGAACATCAACTGCAAGCGCGCCTGCACGATCGTGACGAACAACACGGCAGAATTCCTGTCGTACTATTCGTACAACCAGGTCGGCATCTGCCCAGTGGTAGACGGCTACTTCACCAACGGCTCGTGCTACTTCTCGGGTAACGTGAATCCGAACATGGGGTACTCGAACCGCACCAACCAGACGAACCTCTCGGTCGCGAGCGGCGCGCACGTCGGCCAGACGTACGTCTACACGATTGCCCCGGCGTATATGGGTCACTACCAGAACGATTATCACGTCTATCAATAATCGCGTGACATTGCGTGGCGGGCTCCCGGCCCGCCATCGCTCTTGGAACGGCGCCGCGAGCAATCGCTGGCGCCGTTCTCTTTGGTATAGCACCACGTGACATTGACAGGCAGAAACAGGCCGTCTTTGTTCCGGTTTCACAAAGGCTTTCGGGGAAGAACCAGACGTGAGCAATGCGCCCGCGAATGCAGCGCCGGAAGGTTCCGCCCTCGCGGATCCCCAACTTCAAAAGGCGACTGAGGCGCTTAGAGAAAACAAGCCGCAGGTCGCCGAAGCCATGCTTCGCCGGTTCCTGGAACAGGAGCCGCAGGACGTGCAGGCCATGACATTGCTGGCCGAAACTCTGATCCGTTTCGACCGCAACGACGAAGCTGCCGAGCTTCTGGCACGCGCAATCGAGATCGCCCCGAATTTCGTCGGAGCGCGGCACAACTATGCCAACGTGCTGCTGCTGCAGAACAGGCCGCAAGACGCGTTCGCCCAGATCGACGTTTTGCTTCAGCTCGAACCCAGCAATCCCGCCCATCATGGTCTGAAGGCGATGGCCCATAGCTGGATCGGCGATCATGCCGCAGCCGCTGCGGAGTACGAAATTCTGCTGTCTTATGGTCCCAAGCATCCCGGCCCATGGATGGCGTATGCCCATGTACTCCGGATCATGGGGCAGAGCGATGCAAGCGCCGCCGCCTATCGAAAGGCGATCGCCCAGTTCCCCCGCCTCGCGGACGCCTATTGGGCACTTGCCAATCTCAAAACGCACCGCTTCACCGATGCCGAAATCGCCGCCATGCGGTCGCTCCTCGAATCGGGTGAATTGCCAGTCGAAGCCCGCGTGCAAATTCAGTTCGCGGTCGGCAGAGGCCTTGGGGACGGGGGCGAATATGAGGCGTCATTCGCGCTGTTCAAGGAAGGCAATGCCACAAAACGCGCAACGCTCGGCTACAATGCGGAACGGACCTCGGTCTACGTCACCAATTGCAGAGCTCTGTTCACGCAGAAATTCTTCTCCGATCGGACGGGTTGGGGCAGCAAAGAGCGCGATCCCATCTTCGTTGTCGGCATGCCGCGCTCGGGCTCCACGCTCGTGGAACAGATCATGGCGAGCCATCCGGCGATCGAAGGGACAATGGAATTGCGGGTGTTGCCATATCTCGTCGCGCGGACCGGCGCGACCGGCGTCAATCAGTACCGCCAGGGATATGCCGCCAACATGGCGCTTTCGACAGATATGCAGGCGCCGTATCCCGAAAGCCTTCGAAATCTCGACCAGGAAAACGCGCTCTATCTGGGCAGGCAATATCTGGAAAAAACGCGCGGCCACCGCACGACGGATCGTCCGTTCTTCATCGACAAGATGCCGGACAATTTTGCGCATATCGGGCTGATCCAGCTGATCCTGCCAAACGCGAAGATCATCGACGTCCGCCGACATCCGCTTCCGTGCGGTCTTTCGAATTTCGAGCACTATTTTGCCGTCGGTAAGGATTTCTCTTACAGCCTCGCCGACCTGGGCCGCTACTATCACGACTATGTCCAGTTGATGTCGCACTTCGACAATGTGCTTCCGGGAAAGGTGCACCGCATCTTCTACGAACAGATGGTCGATACGCCCGAGGCCGAAATCCGCAGGCTGCTCGAATATCTGGAATTGCCGTTCGACGAACATTGCCTGCGGTTCCACGAGAACACGCGCGCGGTGCGCACGGCAAGCTCCGAGCAGGTTCGCAGACCGATCTTCACGGAAGCGCTTAGCAACTGGCGCCACTACGAAGAGTGGCTGGGGCCGCTGAAAGCGGCACTCGGCCCGGCACTCGACGCATATCCCTACGATGGCACGACGGGCCAGAAGAAAAACACCTGATGAGTGCGGGACGGCCTGAACCGTCTCTCACCGAAGCCGCGTCGGCGTTGCGCGAAGACCGCAATGCGGATGCCGAAGCACTCGTGCGGCGGGTCCTGTCGCAGAGCCCCGACAATGTCGATGGCCTGAAGATGCTGGCGGAGATCGCGATCCGCTCGAATTGCCATGCGGACGCACTGGACATTCTCAAGCGGTGCGTTTCCCTCGCACCGGATTTCTTCGCGGCACGCTATCGCTACGCAACCCTTCTCTACCAGATGAACAGGCCTCATGAAGCGCTTCGCGAAATCGAGCGGCTGCTGCGAGAAGACCCCCGGAATTTCGAATGCCTTAGCCTGGAGGCGATCGTTCTTGCGCGCACCGGAGACCATGAGCGAGCATTTCGCGTTCATGAGCAATTGATCCTGGACTACCCCGAAAGACCCGGCGTCCGGCTGAACTACGCCTCCGACCTCAAGACCGCCGGACGACAGCCTGACAGTATCAAGGCCTATCGCGACGCTCTTGCGAAATTTCCCGGCCTCGTCGAGGCCTATTGGAGTCTCGGAAACTTCAAGACCTTTCGGTTCGAACGTTCGGAACGTGATGCTATGGAGGCGGAACTGGCGAAGGCAAGCATCACCGACCGCGAACGATGCCTGCTGCACTTCACACTCGGGAAAGCGGAAGAGGATGCGTCGGCATTCGTGCGCTCCTTCGAACACTATCAAGCTGCCAATGCGCTCCGCCGTGCTGCCGTGCCTTACGACCCGCCGCAGACATCGCGCTTTTTTGCGAAATTGCGAGACGTATTCACGCCCGAATTCCTGTCATCCCGCGACGGGGTTGGCAGTAAGGCGGCGGACCCGATTTTTGTGGTGGGCATGCCGCGGTCGGGTTCGACTCTGATCGAGCAGATTCTGTCCTGCCATCCGGCGGTCGAAACGACGACGGAGCTTCCGAACATTCCAGCCATTGCAGAACGCCTCGACGGCCCCTACCCGGAAATCATTCGCGATCTCGACACCGATGTCCTCGAGGCCCTCGGGGAAGAGTTCCTCGAAGACACACGCGTGTTGCGGCCGCTCGGACGCGCACGCTTCGTTGACAAGATGCCGGAGAATTTTGCGCATATTGGGCTGATCCATCTGATCCTTCCGAACGCCAGGATCATCGATGCGCGCCGCCACCCCCTCGCCTGCGGACTGTCGATATTCCGCCAGGATTTCGAATCGGGATACGCATTTGCCAACGATCTGGCCGATATCGGGCAGTACTATCGCGACTATGTGGAGCTCATGGCGCATTTCGACACCGCGCTGCCTGGCAAAATTCACCGCATCATCTACGAGCAGATGGTTGCAGACCCAGAAGCGGAAATTCGGCGCATGCTTTCCTATCTCGGGCTGCCATTCGATGAGCGGTGCCTGCGCTTCTACGAAAACTACAGAGCCGTGCTAACGGCAAGTTCGGAGCAGGTCCGAAGGCCAATCTTCACCGAAGCCTTGGCGCAATGGCGGAATTACGAGCCCTGGCTGGAACCGTTGAAGACTGCCCTGGGCCCGGTCCTCTCCGCCTATCCGGCCGCGCCTGCGTTTACCGGATCCGACAACTGAGCCAGCACGGAGGACGCGAAATATTGACTCTGCCGTTACCGGCACCCTTTAATCGACGCTGAATTTCTCCAGATAAATCAGGGATTTTGGTGGCTATCGACCCTGCTGACGATCTATCGACGGCACTTTCAGAAGTGAGGCGTCATCTCCCGGCAGATCCCGCGAAAGCCGAAACGCTCGCGCGCGACATCCTTCGCGAGAACCCGGAAGAACCGGACGCACTTCTTTTGCTCGCGGTCGCGCTCCGGAAGAAGGGCGCCACGAACTCGGCCCGGGCGCTTCTCGAAACGCTCATCCAGACCCAATCGCATCGTGCCCCCGTTCATTATGAGCTGGGGCTGATCCTGGCAGAGGCCGGCGACAATCGCGGAGCGACCGCATCGCTGCGCAGCGCGGTCGATCTCGACCCCGGCTTCGCGGATGCGTGGCATGCGCTCGGCGATCAGATGACGCGCATGCGCAGCAAGAAGGTCGCGGACAAGGCGTATGCCGAATACTACTACGCGACGATCAACGATCCGGTGCTGCGCGACGCCATGACGGCCTTTCGCGAAGGCCGTTATGAAGATGTGCGGCAACTTCTGCGGCCACATGTCGAATCCAATCCAAACGATGTCAACGCGATCAAGCTGCTCGCGGAAGTCGCGATGAAGCTCAACAATATCCAGAGCGCGGAACAGCTTTTCAAACGTTGCGTTGAGCTGGCGCCCGAATTCACCGGTGCCCGCTTCCGCTACGCCACAGCGCTGATATCCCTGAACAAGCTTCAGGAGGCCATCGATCAGGTCGACGAAATCCTGAAGCTGGAACCGGACAATCACCATCATCGCAATTTGAAAGCTGCGTCCTATCTGCGCATGAGCGCATTCGAGGAAGCGGCATCCGAATACGAGATCATGTTGAAGGCGGCGCCGAACCAGCCCGGCGCTTGGATTTCGTATGGCCATTCCTTGAAATCGATCGGCCGTCAGAGCGATGCGATCGCGGCTTACAAGAAGGCAATTTCGCTGCTCGCTGGTTATGGGGATGCCTATTGGGGACTCGCAAATCTCAAGACCTACAGATTCAGTGACTTCGAAATTGACGCGATGCGTCAGCAGCTGGCGCGAAAGGATCTGAAGGGCGAAAACCGGGGCCTGATGCTATTCGCGCTCGGCAAAGCGCTCGAAGATCACGCAAGGTATGAGGAATCGTTCTGGTGCTACCGCGAAGCCAACGAGCTTGTGCGCGCGATCGTTATCTATGATCCCGAGGAAACGGCGCATCATGTGCGCCGTTCGAACGCATTGTTCACGCGCGAGTTCTTCGCTGCGCGCACGGCGCAGGGCAGCGAAAGTACGGATCCGATATTTGTCGTCGGCATGCCGCGGTCGGGTTCAACACTTGTTGAACAGATATTGGCCAGCCATTCGGCGATCGAGGGCACGACTGAGCTGCGGGCGATCACCTATCTGGCGGGACGCTTGGGCGGAAAGCTCAAGACGACGGACGTCGCGGCCAACTATCCGGAGGCAATCGGCGATGTCGACGCGGCGAACCTGAAAGGATTGGGCGAAGAATATCTGTGGCGGGCCGGAGCTCACCGCACGCTGGGCAAGCCGTTCTTCATAGACAAGATGCCGAACAACTTTGCCCATATCGGTTTGATTCAGCTCATCCTGCCAAATGCCAAGATCATCGACGTGCGGCGCCACCCCCTCGCCTGCTGCTTCTCGAATTTCAAGCAACACTTCGGAACGGGGCAACAGTTCAGCTATTCACTGAACGATCTCGGCAGCTACTACGCCGATTATGTGGAGCTCATGGCCCACTGGGACGATGTGTTGCCGGGAAAAGTCCATCGCGTGTTCTACGAAGACCTGATCGAAAAGCCGGAGGCGGAAATCCGCCGCCTGCTGGGCTATGTCGGGTTGCCCTTCGAAGAGGCCTGTCTGCGCTTCTATGAGAACAACCGGGTGGTGCGCACCGCGAGCTCCGAACAGGTCCGCAGACCCATCTTCACGGAAGCGCTCGACCATTGGCGTCACTATGAGCCATGGCTTGGTCCGCTGAAGACAGCCCTGGGCTTCGTTCTGGAGAAATATCCAGCCGTTCCGCAATTTTACAGCCGGCTTCAGGCCAAGCTAGACTATTCCGGCAAGTGGAATTCCGGGGATGTCCGCTGGTCCGGGCAATCGGTGCTGGCCGGTGTCCGGCCGTCGCCGTCGCCAGGGCAGAACTGACACAGAAGAATGCGCGTTTGGGGTAGTGCAGATCATGTCCAATTCATCCGCTGTTGCCGAGAGACCGGCTGAGGTGCGGCCGCTGCCGGCGGCAATCGCCGAGGGCAAGCGCCTGCTCATGTCCGATCCGGCAGCGGCGGAATCGCGCGCGAGAGAAATACTGGCAACGTCACCCGACGATCGCGAAGCCAAATTGCTTCTGGGCGAAGCCGTCCGCATGCAGGGCGATGCGGCCCAAGCGAGAGATATTCTCGAACCTCTCGCGCTGGCAGACGGGGACTGGAAAGAGGTTCGCCTTGAGCTCGCGCGCGCGCTCAGCACGCTTGGCGAAAATCGCGCCGCCATCGCTGTGCTGATGGAAGCCGTGGGGATAGATCGCAATTATTCGCAAGCCTGGTCATTGCTTGGCGAGCAATACATCCTCGTCGGCGACATCCTGGCCTCTGACGCGGCGTATTCGCACCACTTCAATATTTCTGTGAATGAGCCTGCGCTGCAGAAGGCCGTCGCTGCGCTACGCAATGGACGGCCGGATATCACGGAAGATATCCTGACTGAGTTTCTTGAAAGAAACCCGGAGCACGTCAACGCGATCAAGATGCTGGCGGAAGCCGCGATTGCGTGCGACCGCAATGAGGACGCTTCGGCGCTTCTAGAGCAATGCCTCGAACTCGCGCCCGATTTCGCGGCAGCACGCTACCGGCTCGTATCTTCCTACTATCTGCAGAACCGCATTCAGGAAGCCATGCCGCATATCGACATGCTGCTTGAGCGCGACCCGCTCAATCCGCAATTCCGAACAATGAAGGCATCGCTGCTGGGCCAGATGGGCCGCGATCTCGAGGCGCTCGACCTGTTTGAAGGTCTGGTTCGCGAATATCCGATGCACCCCTCGTCCTGGGTCAGCTACGGCCACGCACTGAAATCCGCCGGCAAGCAGAATGAAGGTGTTACGGCCTATCGCAGGGCGATCGAGTTGCTGCCGGAGCTGGGCGGCGGCTACTGGAGCCTCGCAAATCTTAAAACCTTTCGCTTCACCGAGCGGGATATCGAGGCGATGCAAGGACAGCTCGAGCGCAGTGATCTGCGTGTCGAGGCCCGGGTCCAATTCTATTTCTCGCTCGGCAAGGCGTATGAAGACCTGAAGCAATTCGAAAAATCGTTCGAGAACTATCAGCTCGGAAACGCGCTATGGCGCTCGACGATCGAATACGACGCCGACAAGACACATGGCTATGTCGAAGTCGCCAAGGAGATCCTTACCCCTGATTTCTTCAAGCAGCTCAAAGGCGTTGGCTGCTACGCGCGCGATCCGATTTTCGTCATTGGCTTGCCGCGCGCCGGCTCGACGCTGCTCGAACAGATCCTGTCCAGCCATTCACAGATCGAAGGCACGATGGAACTGCCGAACATCACGTCGCTGGCCAGGCATCTGAACGAAGACAACGCTGAGAGCGAGAATCCAGGCTACCCCGAGTTGCTCGGGTATCTCGATCCGGCGGAATTCGAACGCCGGGGCGAAGAATACATCCGTGACACGCGGCGGCATCGCATTCTCGGCAAGCCGTATTTCGTCGACAAGATGCCGAACAACTATGCGCACGTTCCTCTGATCCACCTGATCCTTCCGAATGCGAAGATCATCGACGCAAGGCGTCATCCGATGGGTTCGTGCTTCTCCAACTTCAAGCAGCATTTCGCCCGCGGCCAGCACTTCACCTATTCGCTGACGGACGTTGGCCGCTTCTACCGCGATTATGTGGAGTTGATGGCGCACTACGACGCCATACTTCCCGGCCGGGTTCACCGCGTGATCTATGAGGAGATGGTTGAGAATCCGGAACGGGAAATTCGGCGCGTTCTGGAATACATCGGCGTACCGTTTGAGGAGCAATGCCTGCGTTTTCATGAAACGGAACGCGCGGTACGCACGGCCAGCTCGGAACAGGTCCGCACACCGCTCTACAAGACCGGTGTCGATCACTGGCGCAATTTCGAGCCATGGCTCGGCCCGCTGAAGGCCGCGCTGGGTCCGGTGCTGGAGGAATATCCAAACGTTCCGAAATTCGCTTAGCGAGACACGCTCTTGAGGATTTCGGCACCTCCCTTTAATCGATCATCATGCAAAGGCCCGGAGCAATTCCATGCGTAACTCGCTGATCGGCATCGCGCTTGCCGCCGTTCTCGTCGTCGCGCTGTTTGCTGCGGCGCACTACGGCGCCCGTCCGTCAACACAGCAGCCGACAGCCGCGGAACAAAATAAAGACCCGGCAGCGGTCGTTGGGGCACTCAAACCCGACTTCGTCGGACAGGTCACAGTCGGCGACTGGAGAATGAACTGTACCAAGCCGCGCTCGCTACCGCGCCAGCCCGAGACCGGTAACTCCGCCGGCGCGACTCCGAGACAAGGGCCGCCGCCGGGATGGAAGCTGCCGCATTGCAGCGTCTATCAAACTCTGAAGAACCCCAGCAATCCCTCCGACGAAGTCCGCATGACGCTTCGGCGAATGGGTTTTCAAGGTGTGCTGGCTATTTTCCTGCGGTACCCACCGGAGATTGTGGAAAACGGGGACATGTCGACCCTGCGCGTGGACAGCAAAGATATTCCGATGCCCATCCGGACCTGCGCCGCCCGCTTTTGTCTCTCAATCATGTCGGTGAAAAAAGTCGACGAACCCGATTTCCTGAAAGCCAAGAGCATGACGCTGTCGTTCACCTCTCGCGTCTCGAACAAGGAGATCGTCGTCCCGTTCAAGATGCATGGCTTTGCGGAAGCCGTTGGCGCGATGAGGCGCATGGACAAATAAGAATTTGTGTCAAATTGTCATTCCGTTTCCGCCGAAAGCACGCGTCACCATTGTGAGCCTTGATCGGAATCACTCCCCCGGACCGACGGCCTTCCTCGCGCATGCAGCATGGATTTTTCGCCTGAATTGCCGTTGCGTCGCGCTTGCGCAACGCAATGTGCGCAACTAACATTCGCGTAACTTTCCGAAATGCTGATCGATACGGCGTCAGGTGAAACTCGCGCCATCAACCCGGTAAAAATCGTCCATCCGAAAGGGACTTCAATCATGCGTTCCAGCCGAATCATTGCCCTTGTCGCCGTCACTGGCGCGCTGCTTTCGACAAGCGCGCTCGCGAGGCATCTCGACCCAGTACCGGCTCATCCCGGCAGCTGGCACTACAATCCCGCGAAGCAGCCGTTCCACGCCCCTAAAGGAGCCACCTCGGGCACGTGGAGCATGCTCAACAACACGTTCCCCGGCACGGGCGATACCGCGCTGTTGCTGACGGACGGTACGGTGATCATGCACGACCTGTGCACGACCAACTGGTACAAACTGACGCCTGACAATACTGGCAGCTACAAGAATGGAACGTGGTCGTCGATCGCATCGATGCCTTCCGGCTACAACCCGCTGTACTTCGGATCGCAGGTTATGCCCGACGGCCAGCACGTCACGGTCGAAGGCGGAGAGTATCTGAACTGCAAATCGGTCTGGACCAACAAAGGCGCGATTTACGATAGCGTTGCCAACACATGGACCAACGTTCCGCCTCCGACTGGCTGGTCGACGATTGGCGACGCACAGAGCGTCGTGCGTACGGATGGCCTTCTCATGCAGGCCGATTGCTGCACGACAAAAGAAGCCATCGCCACGATCAGTGGCGACACAATCACCTGGACCGCGACGGGGACGGGCAAGGCCGACCGTAATGACGAAGAAGGTTGGACCCAGCTGCCCGATGGCACGATCCTTACAGTCGACGCCAGCCGCGATCTCGGCAGCAGCAACGACTATGAGATCTATTCGGAGAACACCGGCTCCTGGGTCACGCCGGGCAAAATTGGCTTCTCCTGCGTTGATCCCAGCACGTCCGAAATCGGGCCTGCTTTGCTGCTCGACAATGGCCTTGTCTTCCAGCTTTGCGGCACGAGCCACACCGGCACTTACAATCCGTTGACGACGTCTTGGACCCAGGGCCCGGATCTGCCGAGCGTTGGCGCCGAGGATCCGTCATCTGTAGGCGACGGCCCCGCAGCCGTGCTTCCCGACGGCAACGTTTTGGTGGCGGCCAGCCCGGGCGTGTTCGCGAATCCCACGCACTTCTTCGAAATCAAGGTGAAGAACGCGAACAAGATCACGATCACGCAAGTGGACGAACCCGCCAGCGCCGCAGATCAGTCTTCCTGGGAAAGCCGTATGCTCGTGCTTCCGACGGGCGAAGTTCTTTGGAGCAGCGATGTCGGCGACGTGGAAATCTACACGCCGGTCGGAAAGCCTGTGAAGGCCGCCATCCCGAAGATCACGGCATCTCCGAAGACGGCCACGAGAGGCAGCACGAACAACAGTATCTCCGGCGTGGGCTTCAACGGTCTGAGCTATGGCGGCTACTACGGCGACGACGTTCAGGTCTCGACGAACTACCCGCTTGTGCGCTTCACGAACAATGCCAGCGGTCACGTCTGTTATGCCAAGACACATAACTATGCGACCGGCATCTCGGACGGTTCGACCACCTCGGCGCAGTTCGACGTTCCGAGCTCTTGCGAAAAGGGCAGGAGCAAGCTCGAAGTTGTCGTGAACGGCGTCGCGTCGGCAACGGCAAAGATAAAGTTGAAGTAATACTCTGAGAAACAGGGAAAAGGGCCGGAGGAAACTCCGGCCCTTTTTCTTTTGCACTATGGCGATTGTCTATTCGCCGCGTTTGGCTGCGATCCAGCGGTCCACTTCCGGAAGGCGTTTTGCGCGGACCTCCGAATTGAAGCCGATCGCGCTTGTGGCCTTGACCGTATCGCCGCGCGCCGTTGCCGGGATGTGCGCCTTGGCGTAGGCGTTCAGCTTCGCGATCATCTTGGGGTCGTTGGAACTCGTTGCGATTCGGGGGGCGAACTGGTTCTGGCTATCGCCTTCCAGCCACGACATCACCAACTGCTGATGCCCGGTCACGAAGTCGAACGCCATATCGGGATGCGCGATGCCCACAGAACGCACGATCGACGGCCGCGTCGTAATCGCCACTTCATTGCCCAACGTCAAGGCAAGCGCCTTGGCGGCGAGAGCGCGGTCGCGGACGGTGCCGAGAATCCGGTACAGCTCATCCTTGATCAGAGCCGAACTGCCGTTCTTCGCCAGGGTGTGCAGTTGTTCCCAGGTTGTCGCGTCCGCGTGCAATGCAACGATCTCCAGCATGCTCCGGCGCGTGTCCGGCGTGATGTGCGACGGATCACGCAGATAAGCAGCAAAGCGCTTGCGGGCCTCAGCGATGACGCCTGGATCGTCGAACTGGCTAAGCGCATCGAGAAGTGTTTCGCGCAAAAGGGCGGTGTTCTGGCTTTCGCCCGCGACCGCATCCCAGCCCACTTTGGCGAACAACGGGTCGAGCAGTGTCCGCCCGAACGAGCGGAACGCCGGCTGCCCCGGCAAACCGTCATAGAGCGAGTCGATGCCCTGCAGCCTCGCCGCAACCGCCGCCTGCACCTGAGGGTCCATCGTCGACTTGGTTTGTTGTGCGAGCGATAGGAAGTCGGTGAGCGGCGCATAGCCGGAATAGCCCAGCGCGCGTGTATCGTTGAGCAGTCCGAACTGGTCTTCCGCCGACAGATCAGCAAACCGAGCGGCAACGGCCTTTAGCAGTGCGGGGTCGTAGGCGGTGCGGAAATAACCGGCTTGCCCTTCGTTCACTACGACACCCGGCTTGGCCGCGATCTGAACCGGAGCGCCCTTTGCCACGGTCCCACGCCACGGCGCTTTGTCACCCGGCGATTGCGCGAGCACCGGAACGTGCCATGTGAGCGGCGCCTTCGCCGTCGCATCCATGGCGAAACGCTCCTGCGTCAGGCGAACGCCGCCGGCGGTCGGCGCGACGCGCACCAGCGGAACGCCGGCCTGCAGCGTGAAATCATGCGCGATCTGTGTGACCGGGCGGGGCGATGTCTTGTCGAGTTCCCGCCACAAATCGTCGGTCACCGTGTTCCCGTAAGCATGCGCCTTGATGTAGTTGCGCACACCGGCCCGGAACACGTCGGCACCGACATAGTTCTCCAACATGCGGATGACCGCCTGCCCCTTCGAGTAGGTGATGGTGTCGAATGCCTCATTGGCCTGAAGCACGTCGAGAATCGGCGTCACAATTGGATGCGTTCCGGCGCGCGCATCCACGCGCATGGCCCCTTCCTTGGCGTCGATGGAATCCATCCAGACCTTCCATTCCGGATGGAAGTGGTCCGTTGCTTTCAGTTCCATCCAAGATGCAAAGCCCTCGTTCAGCCAGAGGTCTTCCCACCAATCCATCGTGACGAGATCGCCGAACCACTGATGCGCCATCTCGTGCGCGATGGTGATGTACACGCCGCGCTTGTCTGACTCGGTCGAGGTTTTGGCATCGATCTCAAGATCGCGTTCGAAATAGAAGATCGCGCCCCAATTCTCCATGGCTCCGAAGAACTGACTGGAACCCGGACCGGCTATCAGATCGAGCTTCGGCAGTGGATATTTTACGCCGAAATAATCCTCGTAGAACGGAAGGATTGCCGACGCGGCATCGAGTGCATAACCCGCCTTGTCGGTATCACCGCGCTTGACGATGATGCCGATATCCACGCCATTGACCTTGCGCGAGACGCGCTCGAAATCGCCGGCACCGAAAAACAGCAGATAGGACGACATCTTCGGCGATGCCGCGAAATGCACGCGCTTCAGGCTGCCGGGAAGCGAGTCGGTTGCCACGATGGGCGTATTCGCGATTGCCATCTGATCGGCAGGCACCGTCGCGGTCAGCGTGAACGTCGCTTTCTTGTTGGGCTCATCCCACGAAGGTACGAAGCGCCGCGCATCCGAATTCTCGAACTGCGTGAACAGTGCGCGTCTCTTGCCCTTCGCCGTATCGTAGTCGAGTGCGAAAAGCCCCGCAGCCTGCTGATAAATCTTGCCCTTGTAGTCGATGGCCAGCACATGGTGCCCGGCGGCGATCTGGGACGGGAACGTCAGCGTGGCCGTCTGCTCCTTCGCATCGAAGGCGACCTTCGGCGCACCGGTAACGCCCGACAGCGAAACGCGCCCGAATGTCATATCGGCGGCATTCAGTTCGATCGTCTTGGCCGGCTGCCTGACGTCGACGTCGATCTTCACCGAACCTGTGAAGGCCAGATGGGTCGCATCCGTCGCGACAGAGATGTCGTAATGCGAGGGCGTGACGTTCGCCGGCAGAACGACGCGATTGGCTGCGTTGGCGAGCCCGGTCGATACGATCAGGACGGAGGCTGCGACTATTACCGGTTTCATGGGACCCTCTGTGGAAGCGAAGCTGATTTGGCGCGCGGAGCATACACGGGTTCGCGCTGGCGCAATCCACCCGGTCGTATGCGTGGCGATCAAAAGGCCGTCACCGGTCGCAGAGCCGGAACATGTCAGGGCAGCGTTGCCTGCATGCCCCTGGAACTAGCGTCTGAAACCGTTTGCGCTGCTTCGGGCAACGGCCCGATATCGAAGGGGTGCGAATAGTCCATTCCTGCCCCAAACGCGAAAAGCGGATCATAGGTCTTTGCGGCTTCCGCATCGTCCTTGCGAGGAACATTGAGCGGCGTCTGGTCCGGAGCGCGAGGCCAGGAATAGGAAAGCCTGCCGCGGAAATCATATGCGGTTGTCCCGTCCGCCTTCCGGAACAGAAGGTCCGACACTCCGCCGCCTTCCGATCCCGGCAGCCAGGCGGCGATAAACGCGTCGGACGCATTGATCTCACGGGTCACATACAGCGGGCGGCCAGATAAAAACACGGCAACAACGGGAATCCCCTGAGCCCGCAAATTGCGAAGCATGCCGAGATCTTTTGAGTCGAAAGAAAGATCGCTCTTATCGCCCCGTGTTTCGGCATACGGGTCCTCACCAAACACCACGATCGCTACGCCCGGCTTTGCGAGGAACGTTGCGTTGGCGCTGTAGGTGACCACGCCACCTGCGGCCTCGACCTTCTCGCGGATACCTTCGAGGATCGTCTGGCCATGCGGGAAGTCTGCGCGAGAATTTCCGGTACCCTGCCACGAGATCGTCCAGCCGCCGCACTGCTTGCCTAGATCGTCCGCGCCATCGCCGGCGACCAGAACGTGAAGTTTCGGATCGAGCGGCAGAATACCGCCGTTGTTCTTGAGCAGAATGAGTGACTCGCGCACCGCCTGCCGCGCGACGGCGCGATGCTCTGGTGAGCCGAGTTGATCCCATCGCCCCGCATAAGGGCGTGTCGATGGCGCACCCGCCGTCATGACGCCGGCACGCAGCTTCACCCGCAGGATTCGCGCGACCGCTTCGTCCAGTCGCGCTATCGGGATTTCGCCGGAACGAACCTGGGCCAGCGTCGTCGCATAGAGTCCACGCCAGGTATCCGGCGCCATGATCATATCGACGCCGGCGTTGTAGACCGGCGCGCAACTCGAGCCGGAGCATCCCGGAACCTCCAGATGCCCGTTCCAGTCTCCGACGACGAGACCATCAAAGCCGAGACGCCCGACGAGCACATCGCTCAGCAACGCCTTGTTGCCGTGCATCTTGTAACCTTGCCAGCTCGAATAAGACGCCATCACCGACTGAACACCCGCCGCGATCGCTGCCTCGTAAGGCGGAGCGAACAAGTCGCGCATGTCCGCCTCGCTCGACACGTTGTCGCCGCGATCCCGTCCGTTCAGCGTGCCGCCATCGCCGAGGAAATGTTTCGCCGTCGCGATGACGTGCGGGCCGCGCAGGAAGTCCGCGTCACCAGGCCTGCCCTGCAGCCCTTCGACAATTGCCGTCGCGTATTCGCGCACGATCTCCGGCTCTTCCGAGTAGCCTTCATAGGTTCGGCCCCAGCGGTCGTCGCGCACGACCGCGAGCGTCGGCGCGAATGCCCAATCGGCGCCGGTGACACGCGTCTCCATAGCGGTGATCTTGCCAATCTCACGCACCAACTCCGGATCGCGCATCGCACCGAGTCCGATGTTGTGCGGAAAAATCGTAGCGCCGATGATATTCGAGTTGCCGTGGATGGAATCCGTGCCCCAGATAATCGGGATGCGCGGGCGGTCGGGCGTCGCAGGCAGTGAGGCGTTGAAAAATTCGTCGCCCATTTTCAGCCAATCCGGCGCAGGGGCCCGGTCATTATGGTGCGGTCCGGAATCGCCGCCATTGAGGATCGAACCAAGATGATATTTCCGCACATCATCCGGCGACACCGACGCAATGTCGGCCTGGATTGTCTGGCCAACTTTCTCTTCGACGGTCATTAGCGACAGGAGCCGCACGATCTCCGCTTCGATCGCCGGATCGCGCGCGACACCGCTTTGGCCTTTCGGCCAAAGATCAGGATGGATCACGCCAGGCTCGGATGGAATGATCACAGGCTGCTCCACGACCTTCCGCTCCTTGTCCTCGGCCTGCAAAACCGAACAGGCGCCCAAGGCTAGCGCGCCGACGCAAACCACACCCGTCCGACGCATCATTTTCGCGCTTTCAAGCACGCGGCCGCGCCGATGAGTCCGGCGTTATCGTTGACAATAAGGCGCGTAGGAATGGCTTTCATATAGCTTTCGAACCGTCCTTTGGCTTCGAACCGCGCGCGAAATTCGCTCGCCGCCAAGAAGTCGGCGACGACTGGAAGTATTCCGCCTGCCAGCAATAGGCCATCGCGCGCGCCCATCGTGAGCGCGACGTTGCCTGCAACTGACCCGAGGATCGCGCAAAACCGCGACAGCACTCTTCCGTACAACGAGTTCCTGTCGGCAAGTCCCTGAGCGGTTATCTGGTGGCTCTCCGTCTTTTCGTACCGTACGCCTTCGACGTGCGACAGCGCTTCATGCAGGTTCATGAGCCCTGGGCCCGACAGAATTCGCTCGTTGGAAACATGGCCGCACTTATCACGAAGAAACTTCAGCACTTGATCTTCCGTATCGTCCGACGGTGCAAAATCTGAGTGCCCCCCTTCGGTCACCAGAGGCACCAGGCCCTGCGATGTTCTGACATAGCCACCAACACCGAGCCCTGTCCCCGGTCCGACGATGGCGACAGTCCGACGTCCACCGGCGCGCACAGAAACGGAAGGGCCGATGACGCGCAGGTCGTCATCCTTCAGCGCCAGCGCAGAATGCGCGATCGCCTCGTAGTCATTGATCAGCCGCACCCATGCGATGCCCAGCGCCTTGCCGAACTCATCGCCGGAAAATCGCCAACCGAGATTGGTCATGTTGATTGCGTTGTCCGCCACGGGCCCGGCAACCGACAGGACGGCGAAGGATGGCGGCGCGCTCAGCTTCTGCGCACCGAGATAACCAGCCGCCGCCTCTTCGATGCTTGAGAAATTTCGAGACGTGTACTTCCGGGGCGAACAAAGTTCGACGGCCGCTGTATCGAGATCGACAAGCGCAAACCGGACATTCGTGCCGCCGGCATCGGCGACGAGGCCGAATCTGTTCATGGCGATGACATCGGAAAACTCATGCTCCGGCATACCGCAAGAATGGCGGGGCGGCTAGGACGTCGGCGCCAGAGCCTCAAAGCGGTATTCGCCGTCGAGCCAGGCGAGCACCTCCCGCGCGGCAGGGTGATCGAATTCGCTGTAACGCTTGCGCAAACGCTCGGCCATCGTGTCGAGCCGGTCCAAGCCACTGTCCTGCAGCAAAAGAATATCCTGGTGGAGCATGTCGCCCAGTTTTTTTCCAGCGACATCGCTTGCCGCAAAAGCGAGCGCGCGTCCGTATTCATAAGCATCGCCGCTTGCATAGCTCGCGGCCAGTGTGAGCGCCGGTATCCGCGACAGCACGGGCTGGAGCGCCGGATTGATCGCGTGCGCAGAGATCACATCGGCAATCGCTGCGGGCCTGCCCGTGAAGCCGCGCAGATGCAGATATTGCGACATACGCTTTCCGTCATTGACCGGATAGTTATCCCACAATACGGGCTTCCGCCCGATCAGATTGCAGACGCGCGTCAGATGCCCCACGGTGAATTCGCGCGAGCACACTTCCTCGCCGGTCCAGAAGATTTCGATATCCGGATCGAGCCGCGCCCCGAATTCTTCCAAATAGTTCCCCGGCCTCTGCCCGAACACCCGATCGAGAACAGGATCGTCTGAGTAATACGTCGGGCATACGACAAGACGCTTCGCGCTCGTGCGCTCCGCAATCCAATGCAGGATACCGACCTGGGTTTCCGCGAGCCCCGGGATGTCCCCCCGCATATCGTCGAACAAGATGGCAAGATCATCGATGCCGACATCCTTCAGGAACGCGAGCTTGCGCACGAGCGCCGCGCGAGCGTCACGACCAAAGTCGCGATAGATCTCAAACGGGCTCAATCCGACGCCAAAGCGAACGTCGAGCTCGCGGCAGCGCGCCGCAAACATGCGCAGATGCTCCGCCATATCGCTTGGATGATCTTCCTGCCAGCGCTCGCGCAGATACGGATCGGCTTTCGGCGCGTAGTAGTAAAACCCGTAGCCATGCGGCGCCAGAAATGCAGCCGTCTCGGCGCGCGCCGCCCATGACCACGGCTTGCCGTAGAATCCTTCGATAATGCCGAGCGCCGCGCGCATGAATCCTCCGGGGGCGGAGAATGGCACGGCCGGGAATCGTGTGGCGTGCTAATCCTGTTGATGGTTTCGAACCCATTGCGCCAAACGACAATTACCAGTTGATTTGCACGCGCCCCGCCTTAACCAAGACGTGCAATCAATGCATTTTCAAGTAAGGCTATTCATCGCTGTAGGAACGGAGCGGGACGGAATCTCATGCAGGAGGTCGCGGGTTACAAAGCCGTCGCCAAAATCTACAACGCACTGATGACGGGTCTCGTCCTGACGCTGGTCAGCCGCAAGGGCCATGATGCGGCGCGGCAGTTCATCTTCGCGCATTTTCGCCGCCAGCATCTCGAGAAATTCATTCCTGGCTTGAAAAAGCTCGGCCTCGATGCGCTGCCCAACGCTGTGGCATGCGCGCAGTATCACTATTTCTCCAATGCACTGGGCGGTGTGAAGACAGAGTACGTCGCTGAATCGCCTCGCAAGGCATGGGTACGCTATCCACCGCCGCGTTGGATCTGGCAGGGCACGGCGATCTGCGCCATTCCGCGCGAGGTAAACGAGGCGATGCTGCACGGCTGGCACGGTCACAACGGCATATCGCTGAAAAATCCACGCCTGGGATTTGTTTGCACAGGACAGACGGTTGAAGGGGATCCGGGACTGGAAGGCTACTATTTTGAATATGATCGCGACATTGCGCCAGAAGAGCGCGTTCGCTTCGCGCCAAATGAGCACATGCCGAATTTCGATCCGGGGAAAGCCCCGAAACTCGACACCGCAGACTGGCCTGACGAGCGCCTTCGAAAAGTCGAGCGATCTTACGCAATGGAATATGTCCGATCGCTCCTGCCAACGATGCAGGAATTGTTCGGCGCAGAAGAAGGTTCAGCGCTTGTGGCCAGGACCGCCCGGCTGATCGGATTGCAGTTCTTCGAAGAGACGTTCGCGGTCACAGGCACCCCCTCATTCTCCGGTTATCTCGAGGCGATGCAGCGTGCGCAGGGCGAAAGCGTGAGTCGCAATGGCGATGCGGTCCTGCAAAACGGCTGGCGGTTGATGGATGGTGTGGCGCTTGCTGACCGCGCGGCGGCCTTCAAAGCGTGGAATGCTCTTTGGGAAGGCGCGCTCGCTGCACACGATCGTCACCGCACGCTCGTGACAGAGCTGAGCGGCAATCAGATCAACTGGCGCGTAACTTGAACGCCAGAAGCTTTTCATAGTGTGGCCGCGCGGCGTCGGCGATGCGCTGCAGGTGTGACGATAGCTGATCGCGCGTCGCCGGCGCTCGCGGCGCTGAAAAGCCAGTCGAGCGCTGGACGGACGCGTACCACACAGGCGCCCACGCACCGTCCGTTGCGCGCGCCCCGGCAGGCCATGACAGCATCGCATCGCTGAAAGGAATACCGAGCCCAGCACAGAGGGCTTCCAAGGTACCCTTCGGATCCGCAAGAACATCTTCTCCATGCACCACGGGCGGCGGGTGGCCGAGCCGCTGTGCTTCGCGATCGAACAGCTCGGCCTGGCTGACAAAGCCGATGTCGTCGAGCGTCACGTCTTCACGCTTCTGCACATAGGACGCAAGCACGTCTTCCGGCGCGCGGATCAGAAAGGCGTTGCGCATGCCGGTGATCCAATCGCGCGGGAAGCCGCCCACCATGTGATGAGTCATGTGCTTCTGGTACCAGATCGGCCGGTCGCCGGGCACAGGGCCAAGAATCTGTTCGACCACCACCCAGGGATCGTTCGGCTGTGAGGCCATGGATTCTTCGCGCATCGGATGATCGATGCCGGTCGCTTTCAGAAATGCCGCATAGAAGGGCTCATCGATCACTGCGGTGTCGGGACGGTTCTCGAATGAGCGCATCATCGCGGTCGAGATGTTGCGCGGGCCCGACCACATGGCGATCCGGATTGGCTCGCTCATCGCGTAGCATCCGCGTCTTTCAGCTGCATGTATAAGGTCCTCAGTCTCGCCGTCACGGGACCCGGCAATGCCGACGGAAGAACGTGTTCATCGACTTCCCGCACCGGCGTCAACCCACCGAACGTACCGGTCACGAACGCTTCGTCAGCGCCGCACGCGTCTTCCACAGCAAAGCTCGCAAGCCGGATCGGAATTCCATTTGCCTTGCACAGCGCAATGACATTTCCGCGGGTAACGCCGTTGAAGCAGTATTCACCCGTCGAGGTGCGCACTTCACCATCTTTGACCCAGAACAGGTTCGTCGCGTTGCAACTCGACACGTAGCCCTGCGGGTCCAGCATCAGTGCCTCGTCCGCGCCCCTGTCCATCACATCTAGGAACGCGCGGATCAGCGACAGGCGGCTGTGCGAGTTCAGCCGCATGTCGAACATCTCTTTCGGGGTACAACGGATCGATGAGGTCACCAACTTCAGGCCGCGGGTGGCGATCTCCTCACTGGGCTCCTTGTGCTCCGCCACAATAACGATGGTCGGCTTGCCCAGAGCGTTCCGCGGGTCCTGGTTCGGGGCCTTCTTCATCCCGCGGGTGACCATCAGCCTGATATGGACACCATGCTCCATTTTGTTGGCATCGACGGTCTGCCGTAGCGCGGCGATCATACCTTCGCGCGACAGGCCGATATCGAGCGCGATGGCGCGCGCACCCTCATAGAGCCGGTTCAGGTGTGCGTCGAGGAACAACAATCCGCCTTTGTGAAGCCGTATCCCCTCCCAAACGCCGTCGCCCAGAACGAAGCCGGCATCGAAGATGGAAACTTTGGCCTCGGTGCGCGGGACCATCTCACCATTCAGGTAGATGAGAACCTTTTCGTTGCGGGGGTCGGCGGCGAAATCCTGACTTCCGGGCATTTTTCCTCGAAGACGTGGTCTGAAGGCGGCCGGGAAATATATGGCAAAAAAATCGCCGGGTGACGCCTGCCCCGTTGCTAGATGCCCGGCTTTTTGAGCATGATAGGGATTAACGCGCCAGCCTGTTGCCGGGACGGGCGACGCGCTCTGTCAAACTTGTCCGGCCAGGTGTGGCATCGGCAGACATGGCGAATTTCGATAACGGTCCCCTCGCGAAAGCTTCGGCGAAGGGCACAGTGAAGTGGTTCAACGCAACAAAAGGCTTTGGCTTCGTCACAATGGAGGATGGTGCAGATGCGTTCTGCCATGCCTCCGCGCTAGCCTCCCAGGGCGCGACAAGTCTCAATCAGGGGGCGACCATCGTGTGCGATCTCGCCAACTCACCGCGCGGTCTGCAGGTCGTGACAGTCCACAGTGTCGACAACAGTACGGCGGAGGCTGCACCTCCCCGCAAGCCGCGCCGCGACTTTAGCGATGAGGGCGGCTATGGCGGCGGCGACCGCTTCGGCGGCGGCGGGCGCGGCGGCCATCGTGGTGGCGGCGACCGGTTCGGCGGCGGCGACCGCTTTGGCGGCGGAGACCGCTTCAGTGGCGGCGGAGGCTATCGCGATCGCGATTCCGGCCCCAGCGGCCCGATGGTCGAAGGCAAGGTGAAGTTCTTCAATGACCAGAAGGGCTTCGGCTTCGTGATGCCGGACAATGGCGGCGGCGATATCTACATGCACGCCAGTGCGCTCAGGCGTTCAGGCGTTCAGATGGTGGAGCCTGAGCAGCGGATCCGGTATTCGACCCGCCAGGGTAACAAGGGCGTCGAAGTCGACCGGGTCGAGCTCCTCTAAGCCACGCGCCGATCTGCCATTTTTCACTAGTGGGCAGGGTCCTCCAGCCATGCAGGCGGGGGTTGCGAATTCTACACAACTGCACGGCTTGAATTTCGCGAAACCAAACATATATAGCTTCGATCTATATCGGACCAATATAGATAGGGGCAAGGACCGTGGACGTTCGCACGATCTGCTTGGGGATTCTCACCCGTGGCGACGCCACGGGGTATGAGATCAAGAATCTTTTCCAGGACGACGGCTATCAGCATTTCGTCGAAGCCAGCTTCGGCTCGATCTACCCTGCCCTGAACCGCCTGACCGAAGAGGGTCTGGTCTCGGTCCGTGAGGAGGCGCAGGAGAAGCGCCCAGACCGAAAAGTCTATTCGATCACCCCCGCAGGGCGCAGCGCATTCATCGCGTCGCTGATGAGGCCCCTGCCCGAAGATCGCCACCGCTCTCCGTTCGTGTTCGCCATGCTGTTCGCGGACCTGCTGCCCACGCAGCGGGTTGCGGCGATGCTGGACGACTACATCGCGCAGACCGAATCCAAGCTCGCCCAGTTGAACGAAGGCAACACGCGTCCCAAAACCGAGGGCGACGAGTTTGCAAACGGCTTCGGGCGCGCCATCTACCAAGCAGCACTCGAATTTCTCAAAAGCCAGCGTATCCGGTTCGAAGAGCCGGAAGCGGTCGCCGCCGAATAAGGAAAGTACCGTCCGATGTTCTCTCGCCTGATGAACGCCATCGATGCCTTCTACCAGCGGATCATGCCGGGCTTCTGGCTCGCGCTGAAGCCACGCTACCAGTGGGCCTTCGGCATCCTGGCCGTCGCAGTCCTCTGGATTGGATCCAGCCTCCTTATTCAGCCGAAGACGGAGATCAGCACCGAGAGCGCGGACGCGAAGACGACCTCATCGGCCATGCCGCTGGTTCGCATTGCGGCGCTGACGGCGACGGATCGCGCGGCGACGGTCACCGTGCGCGGCCGCACCCAGGCCCTGCATGCTGTCGATGTGCGCGCCGAGGTGGAAGGCACGGTCAAGGCGATCCATTTCGACAAGGGCCAGAAGGTCAGGACCGGCGACGTGCTGTGCGAGATCGATGTCAACGATCGCGGCGCCAAAGTCGCGCAGATGAACGCGATGGTCGCGCAGACCGGCAAAGAACTCGAGATCGCGAAGGAGCTTGCCGCCCAAGGGTTCCGCTCAAAAACCCAGCTCGCGCAGTCGCAGGCAGCCTATGAAGCCGCAAAGGCAAGCGCCAGCACGATGGATATCCAGCTCGCCAACACAAAGATCCGCGCGCCCTTCGACGGCTATGTCGATGACCGCTATGTCGATGTCGGCGATTACATGCGAGCCGGCGACAAATGCGAAATGGTGTACGCGCCGGAGCCTTTCCTGGCCGTAGGCGCCGTCTCTGAGCATGAAGTCGGGCAGATCAAGATTGGCGACCCGGCGAGCGCGACGCTCGTCACCGGCGAAACCGTCAACGGCAAGGTCCGGTTCGTGGCCGATCGCGCCGACGCGACGACGCGCACATTCCGTGTTGAAGTCGAGCTGCCGAACGCCGACAACAAATTGCGCGACGGCGTCAGCGCCGACATCCACATCCCGGTGAGGCAGGTTCCTTCCGTTCACATCTCACCCGGCATTCTCGTTCTGAACGATGCCGGCGCCGTGGGTGTGCGCGTGGTGCAGGATGGAGTTGTCCGCTTCATGCCGATCCAGATCGTCTCCGATGGGCCCGATGGCATGTGGATCGCCGGAGTTCCAGAGCATGTGAACATCATCACCGTCGGCCAGGAATTCGTGACCGAGGGCGAAAAGGTGAAAACCGTGGCCGATAAGAGCGGAGTGCCCTCATGACCAGAATCGTCGACTGGGCGGTCAACAACACGCGCGTTGTCATCGCGCTCATCCTGGTCGTCCTTGTCGCGGGCGTGTACGCCTTCATCAATATCCCGAAGGAAGCGCAGCCGGATATTCCGATCCCGTATCTGATCGTGCAGGTGACCTATCCGGGCATCAGCCCCGAGGATAGCGAGCGCCTGCTCGTCAAGCCGCTGGAAACCAGCCTGCGCTCGGTCGAGGGCCTCAAAACGATCACCGCGCGCGCCTATTCCGGCGTCGGTGTCGTGATTCTTGAGTTCGATGTGAACTTCAAGAAGGAAAAGGCGCTCAACGACGTCCGCGCAAAGGTCGACGAGACCCGTTCGCTTCTGCCGGCCGACGCCGATCCGCCGACAGTGGAAGAAATCAACACGGCCCTCCAGCCCGTCATTTCCGCCGCGCTCTACGGCGACGTGCCGGAGCGCACCTTGCTCAAGCTCGCGCGCGACCTGAAGGATGACATGAAAGTCATCCCGACGGTGCTGGACGTCGATATCGACGGCGAGCGCAAGGAGATGCTCGAGATTCTGATCGATCCGGCGAAGCTGGAAAGTTTCGGCATCTCGCAGCAGGAAATGTTCAATGCCGTTTCCAACAACAACCGGCTGATCGCGGCAGGACTGATCGACACCGGTCACGGCAGCTTCGCGGTCAAGGTGCCGGGCGTCATCGAGACGGCGAACGATCTGCTCACCCTGCCGATCCGTTCGACCCCGAACTCGACCATCACGCTCGGCGATGTGGCGCAGGTTCACCGCACGTTTTACGACCCGACGACCTACGCCCGCGTGAACGGCCAGCCGACGATCTCGCTCGACGTGACCAAGCGCATCGGCGCGAACATCATCGCCAACAATGCCGCGGTGAAAGCCGCCGTGGAGAAGGCGCAGAAGACGTGGCCACCGGGCGTTCACGTCACCTATCTGTTCGACGAATCCACCGACATCCACGACATGCTCAATTCGCTGTCGGATTCGATCATCCTGGCCATCGTCCTGGTGATGATCATCATCGTGGCGGCGCTTGGCGTGCGTGCCGGCCTTCTGGTTGGCGTCGCGATCCCGACCTCGTTCCTGATGGCCTTCATGGTCCTGAACGGCCTCGGCATGTCGCTGAACGAGATGATCATGTTCGGCATGCTGCTGGCCGTCGGTATTCTCGTCGACGGTGCAATCATCGTCGTCGAATATGCCGACCGGAAGATGACGGAGGGCTTTCCGCCGAAGGAGGCGTTCGCGCAGGCGGCAACCCGCATGTTCTGGCCGGTGGTGAGCGCGACCGCCACCATGATCGGCGCGTTCCTGCCGATGCTGTTATGGCCCGGCATCCCCGGCAAGTTCATGAGCTACTTCCCGATCACGCTCATCATCGTGCTGTCCGCTTCGATGGTGGTGGCGCTGATCTTCCTGCCGGTGCTTGGCGGCTTCTTCGGCAAAGCACCGCCGCATGACGAAGCACATGAGAAAGCGATCGAGGCTTCGGAGACGGGCGACTGGCGCGAGATCCCAGGCATCACCGGTTGGTACGCGCATCTGGCCGAGAAGCTGACGCGGCATCCCGGACGCGTGATCTGGGGAGCGCTTGGCGTCGTAGCTGCCGTGATCACGCTGTTCTACTTCTTCAACAAGGGAACGATCTTCTTTGCCGATCAGGATCCCGGCTATGCGCGCATCTATGTCTCAGCGCGCGGCAATCTCTCCGCCAACGAAAAGCGCGATATAGTGATGAACGTCTCGCGGATCGCCCAAACCGTTCCGGGTATCCGCGCCGTCTATGCGACGTCCGGCGGTCAGGGCAATTCGATGAACAATCAGGGCGGCGAGCCGGTGGACAACATCGGCCATGTCAGCCTTGAGATGAAGGACTATCGCCTCCGCAAATCGAGCAAGGAGATCGAAGAGGAGATCCGTAAGAAGACGGCGAATATCCCCGGCGTGAACATCGAAATCCGCGAGCCTGGCAACGGCCCATCGAGCGGCAAGGACATCATGATCGACGTCTCGTCCGACGATTATCTGGCGCTGGCGCAGGTCACGACCGCGATCCGCGAGCATATGGACAAGATGAAGACTCTTCGCGACGTCGAAGACACGCGCCCGCTACCCGGCATCGAATGGGACCTCGACATCAATCGCGAGATGGCAAGCCGCTTCGGCGCGAATGCGCAATCGATCGGCACGGCCGTGGAGCTCGTCACCAACGGCATCATGGTCGGAAAATACCGCCCCGACGATAGTCAGGATGAGGTCGACATCCGCGTGCGCTATCCCAAGGAATCGCGTGGCATTTCGGCGCTCGACAATTTGCGCGTCGCCGCGAATGACGGAACCATGGTACCGATCAGCAACTTCGTGACCCGCAAGCCGGCGCAACAGGTCAACTCGATCGAGCGTGTGGACGGCCATCGTGTCTATCACGTTCGCGCCAACGTCAAGCTGGGTGTGAACGCGAACGCGGAAACATCGAAGATCCAGTCCTGGATCGAGGCCCAGAACTTCTCACACGACGTCCGGGTGTCATTCAAAGGCGGCGCCGAGGAACAGAATGAATCCGGCAGCTTCCTTCTGATCGCCGCATTCCTGGCGCTGTTCCTGATCGCGATGGTGCTGTTGATGCTGTTCAACAGCTTCTATCACGCGGCGCTGATCCTGGTCGCGGTGATCCTTGCCATGATCGGCACATTGCTGGGCATGGTGGTGATGCGAGAATCGTTCTCGATCATCATGTCAGGCACAGGCATGCTTGCCCTCGCCGGCATCGTGGTGAACCACAACATCGTCCTGATCGACACGTTCCACCGTCTGCGCGATGCGGGCATGGATCCGATCGAGGCGGTGATCCGGTCGAGCGCACAGCGTCTTCGCCCTGTGTTCCTGACGACGATCACGGCGATCGGCGGCCTGTTGCCGATGATGTTCGCGATCGAGATCGACTTCGCCACCCGCGAAGTGACCATCGGTGGTCCGAACGGGATGATGTGGGTCCAGCTGTCGACAGCGATCGTGTTCGGCCTCGCCTTCTCCAAGCTGATCACGCTGGGCCTTGTGCCCTCGATGCTGGCACTGCCGTACAAGATGCGTGAGCGCCGCGAAGCACGGCGCGCAGCGCGTGACAGGCAGTATCACATCGGGATCAGCCGTCCGCCGGCGGAGCCGCCGCTCGATCAGGCGGCGGAGTAGCTATTCGGCCTCGACCGGCGTGGCCCGGGCGATGCCCGGCGCCACGTCGGGGTCGTTCTCGACTTCCTTGAGCTTCTCGCGCGCGGCTGCGGCTTCTTTCTGCTTGTTCCACATTGCCGCGTAGTGACCGCCGGCGGCGACCAGATCGTTATGGCGGCCGCGTTCGATGATCTCACCATGATCGAGCACCAGGATTTCGTCGGCATCGACTACGGTTGACAGACGGTGCGCGATGACGAGCGCGGTGCGGTTGCGGGAAATCTCATTAAGGGCGCTCTGGATTTCACGTTCGGTGCCGGTGTCGAGCGCCGACGTCGCCTCGTCCAGCAACAGGATCGGCGGGTTTTTGAGAATCGTGCGCGCGATGGCGACGCGCTGCTTCTCGCCGCCGGAGAGTTTCAGTCCGCGCTCGCCCACCATCGCGTCGTAACCGAGCGGTAGCTCGACGATGAACTTGTCGATCTGGGCGTAGCGCGCAGCGTCCTTGATTTCGGCTTCGGTGGCGCCGATGCGGCCATAGGCGATGTTGTAGCGGACCGTGTCGTTGAACAGGACCGTGTCCTGCGGAACGATGCCGATGACCGCGCGCAGGCTTTCCTGCGTCACGTCGCGGATATCCTGACCGTCGATGGTCACGCTGCCGGATTTGATGTCGTAGAAGCGGTAGAGAATGCGGCTGATCGTGGACTTTCCGGCGCCTGACGGCCCGACAACAGCGACGGTCTTTCCGGCGGGCACGGTGAAGCTGATGCCCTTCAGGACCGTGCGGGCCGGTTCATACGAAAACACGACATTGTCGAACTTGATCTCGCCTCGCGTGACGACCAGCGGCGGCGCGTTCGGCTTGTCCTTCACCTCGCGCGGCTGATTCAAGAGGCGGAACATCTGTTCCATATCCACCAGCGCCTGCGTGATTTCGCGATAGACGGTACCGAGCAGGTTCAGCGGGATGTAGAGCTGCACCAGGATCGCATTTGCCGCGACCAGCGTGCCGACGGTGAACTGCCCGGCCTTGATGCCCATCGCCGCGAGCGCCATCACCGCGCCAAGACCAAGCGCCATGATCAGCGCCTGACCAGTGTTCAGCACTGAGAGTGAGATCTGCGCCTGGATCGAGGCGCGCGAATATTTCTCCATCGACTTGTCGAAGCGGCGTGTCTCGTGCTTCTCGTTGTTGAAATATTTCACGGTCTCGTAGTTGAGCAGGCTGTCCACGGCCTTCGTGTTCGCATCCTGATCGCTCTGGTTCATGTCGCGGCGGAACTGGATTCGCCACCGCGTGATCGCGAAGGTGAACCAGATATACGCAACGACCATTCCCACCGTGACCAGCGCGATCGTCAGGTTCAGCTTGAGGAACAGGATGACGGCGTAGAAGGCCAGCAGCACGATCGTCGGGAAGATGCTGAACAGCGCGAACGAAAGAAGCGTATCGATGCCCTTGGTGCCACGCTCGATCACGCGCGACAGGCCGCCGGTCTTGCGCTCGAGATGGAAGCGCAGGGACAGCGTGTGGACATGGGCGAAGGTCGAGACCGCGACCTCGCGCATCGCATGGTACTGCACCTTGGCAAAGACGCCGTCGCGCAATTGCGCAAAGGCCTGCATCAGAATGCGCGACACCGTGTAAGCCGCGATCCAGGACAGCGCGGCCCCGATCACGATCTCGACCGGCGTCCTGGCGAGAATGTCGACCGCCCAGCCATAGAACAGCGGCGAAATGCTGGTCGATGCGGTGGCGAGGATCAGGAAGAAGATCGAAGCAAAGACGCGGATGCGGAGCTCCGGCTGACCTTTCGGCCAGAGATACGGCATCAGCATCCAGAGCGGACGGAACGACGGTGCGCCGTCGCCCTCTTCGACCACCGACTTCGCCATCTAATGCCCCATATTCGCGCCGCCGAAGACCAGGAAACCCGCGACCATGGCTATCACGGCAATCGTTCCGATAATGATGAGCCAACGCGGCACGCGATCCTCCGTTTGGGGCTTTGTCTTGTTGTGCGAACCTGTTTAGGAAGAAGCGCTGCCCATCGCAACCCCGCCCGCTTCATGGATAAACAACGCCAAAAAATCTGTGTGTTCTGTGCGTCTTCGCATGGCACGGATACCGCTTATGCCGCCGCGGCAAAGCGCTTCGGAACCGTGCTTGGCGAAGCGGGATACGATCTCGTCTTCGGCGGCGGCTATGTCGGGTTGATGGGCGAAGTGGCGCATGCAGCGAAACTCGCGGGCGCGAATATCAACGGCATTCTCCCGGAATTCCTGCGCCATCTCGAGCCACCCTCGGTCGAGGAGAAAGTGATCTTCACCGAAGGTCTGCCCGAGCGCAAAAAGCTGATGATGGCGATGGCGGACGCGTTCGTGGTTCTGCCCGGCGGCATCGGGACCATCGATGAGTTCTTCGAAGTCATGATCGCGATACAGCTTCAGGTGATCGCGAAGCCGATTGTCCTGCTCAACACCGAAGACTTCTTCGCGCCGTTGCAGATGCTGATCGAGCAGACGGTCTCGCAGGGCTTCGCCGGCGCGTCGGTCTCGACCTTCTTCCATCTCGCGATGACTCCGGAAGCCGCCATCGAAACGCTGGGCGAGTGCCTAAGCGGTGCGGCGCGCGCGAACGCGTAGCAACGAGCCCTCCAGCGTCACCAGAACGATTGCGCTCCACACGCACCCGAACGTGATCGCGTCCGTGTGGGTGAACGGCTCGCCCATCAGTAATATCGCGACCAGCAGCGTGATCGACGGCGTGACATATTGCAGGAAGCCCAGTGTCGTCATGCGCACGCGGCGCGCGCCGGCGGCAAACATGGCGAGGGGGATCGCCGTGATCGGTCCGCCGCCTGCGAGCAGAAGATCGTGAACCGGAGCCGCAACGGTGAACGCGCCGGTGCCTTTCACGGCCATATAGCCAAGGATCAACGCCGCAATCGGAAACAGCAGCAACGTTTCGACCGTCAGTCCATCCAGCGCATCGACCGCCGTGCGCTTGCGGACGAAGCCATAGAAGCCGAAAGACAGCGCGAGCGCAGGCGCAGGCCATGGCAGATAGCCGAGCTCGAAGGCCTGGACGATCACCGCAAGGGTCGCCAATCCGATGGCGACAAGGCGCAACCGCGAGATCTTTTCGCCCAGCAAAATGAGGCCCAAAGCCATCGACACCAGCGGCGTCAGATAATAGCCGAGACTGGATTCCACGAGGTGATGCGTCGACACGCACCAGATAAAAATGCCCCAATTGAGCGCGATCAGCGCGCTCGAGGTCGCGAGCGCGAGGATCGTGTCGCGCTTGCGGAAGATCGCGGCGATCTCATGCCAGCGCTTCCGAACCAACGTCACGATACCGACAAACAGCGCACCCCAGAAAATCCGGTGCAACGTGATCTCCACCGGCGGCACGCCCACGAGCAGCGCCCAGTAGAGCGGCACGAATCCCCACAACAGATAGGAGCCGCCGGCATACAGAATGCCGAGCGCTTCGTCCGGATGATCGTGAATGCCTTGGGAGTTGGTCATGGAGGGAATGTAGCTATCGCCACTCTGGCGTCGTCATACGGTTCTGCAAACCGGCCATGCTTCCCACTCATTCACCATGGCCGGGCTTGACCCGGCCACCCAGCGCCCGCAAAGCGAACAAACAAGAAGAGTCTTTTCGCTCGCTGCCGCTCGCTGGCTGGGTGGCCGCCTCAGGGGCGGCCATGGTGAAAATAGCGGATATCACCGCTTAACCTCCCATGTCGTACCGGAAGGTCCGTCCTTGAGGACGATGCCTTTGGCGAGCATCTCGTCGCGGATGCGGTCGGATTCCTTGAAGTCCTTTGCCTTGCGCGCGGCGTTGCGGGCGGCGATGGCGTCGGCAATTTCGATTTCGCTCACACTCGATTTCGCTGCGATCTTTTCCTGCACGTTGGAGAAGCCGAGTAGACCCAATCCTCCGGCAAGCTCGTGGTCACTGCCCTTGTGCAACTCGGCGATCGCTTGCGGCGTGTTCAGGTCGTCGCAGAGTGCGGCCAGGAACGCCGCGCCGATCGGCGGATCGGCGAGCGGCTCCGTCACCGCGTACCATTTCTCCAGCGTCTTCCAGCTTTCGTTCATGCCGGCGACAGTCCAGTCCATCGGCTGGCGATATTGCGTGCGCAGCATGTTGAAGCGCAGCACCTCACCCGGCCAGTCCTGCAGCAGCTCGTTGATCGTGACGAAGTTGCCGAGGCTCTTCGACATCTTCTCGCCTTCGACATTCAGGAAGCCGTTGTGCATCCAGAACCGCGCGAGCGGATGGCCGTGATGCGCGCCTTCGCTTTGCGCGATCTCGTTCTCGTGATGCGGAAAGACGAGATCGATGCCGCCGCCGTGAATGTCGATGGTTTCGCCCATCGTCGCCTCGATCATTGCCGAGCATTCCAGATGCCACCCCGGCCGCCCGCGGCCCCACGGCGAATCCCATCCCGGCGTGCGATCGTCCGACGGCTTCCACAACACGAAGTCCATCGGGTCTTCTTTATAGGGCGCAACATCGACACGCGCGCCGGCGAGCATGTCATCCACGCTGCGGCGCGCGAGCTTTCCGTAGTCCGCCTTCTTCTTGACGCGGAAGAGCACGTGCCCTTCGGCGGCATAGGCATATCCCGCATCAATCAACGCGGCCGTCATCGCGATCATCTGCGGCACGTTCTCGGTCGCACGCGGCATGACGGTCGGCGCAAGGCAGCCGAGCGCCGCCACGTCCTGCTGATAGATGCCGTAGGTCGTCTCGGTCAGTTCACGCAAAGCCGCGAACACATCGCCGCCATTGGCGCGTTCCTGCGCGCGTGCGTTGATCTTGTCGTCGATGTCCGTGATGTTGCGGACATAGGTGACGTGCCCCTGCCCATAGATATGGCGCAGCACGCGATACAGAACATCGAAGACGATCGCCGGCCGCGCATTGCCGATATGGGCATAGTCGTAAACCGTCGGCCCGCACACATACATGCGCACGTTTGCGGGATCGAGCGGCACAAAGTCTTCCTTCGTGCGCGAGAGCGTGTTGTAGAGGCGAAGCTGGGTCATCGTTTGCGTCTGCGTTTTCTTGTCCGGTCGCGAACACCGTGGAGCGCTTCCGCCCGGTCCAGTGCGTCATCGACATAAATGTAAAAGGCCCGGATGCGGCGCTTCAGGTCCTTGAGCCGCCCGTTGTGCATCCCGGTCTTCCATGCGTTGGTATTTCCGGGCTGTCCACCACGCTTCCTGGGCTCCTCCATTTCTACACCCGGTATTCGTTTTTAATTTTGGCAGCGTTTTGCGCGCAAATTCCGCTATATGATTGTATTCCTTTCATTTTCTCATGCTCCCTCTGACCTCTGTGCTGAAATAGGTATTTAAGCCCAGCCTTCAAGGGCCGCCCAGAAATATTCCAAAGAGAAGGTGAGGGAAAGTGTGATCGCCCGGCGTCAGCTGCAACAACGGCAGCGATGGCGGATAGATTGGCGGAACAGATTCACGCCGTTTCCCCTTTGAGCCGCGCCAGAGATTTTGCGCGCCCGATCAGCGGTAGCAGCTTCTTCAGCTCCGGTCCATGTTCGCGGCCGGTGAGTGCGAGGCGCAGCGGATGGAACAGCGCCCTGCCCTTTGCGCCGGTCGCGATACCGACGGCTTTCGTCCAGGCGCCCCAGGTTTCTTCGCTCCAAGGTTCAGCGGGGAGAAGTTCGGTGGCTTTCGCGATGAAGGACGCGTCTTCGATCACCGGCGTGACCGGTCCTGTGACGAGCGTCGCGAGATCGGCGGTGTCGGAGAGGCGCGTGAGGTTCGGCTTCACCGCATCCCAGAACGCGGCGCCGCCTTCGATACCCATCGCCTGAAGGCGCGATGCGACGGCCTCGTACGGAAGACTGTGCAGCAGCTTCGCGTTCAGGCTATCCAGTTCCTTAGGATCGAAATGTGCCGGGGCACGGCCGATCTTGGCGAAATCGAATTCGTGCGCGAGCGCGTCCAATGAGCCGCGCAGCTCGACGGGGTCGGAGGTGCCGGTCTTTGCCAAATAGGAGTCGAGCGCGAGCGGCTCGATCCCGCCCTCGCGAATTTCGCGCAACGACAGCGATCCGATGCGCTTCGACAGCGCCTCGCCGCCGCTCCCGATCAGTAGCGGGAAATGCGCGAACGCCGGAACGGTCGCGCCAAGCGCTTCGAAGATCTCGATCTGTGCCGCGGTGTTGGTGACGTGGTCCTCGCCGCGCACGATATGCGTCACCGCGAAGTCGATGTCGTCGGCGACGGAGGGCAGCGTGTAAAGGAACCGCCCGTCCTCGCGGATCAGCACGGGATCGGAAAGATGCGCGGTGTCGATCTCCACCTCGCCGCGGATCAGGTCGCGCCATTTCACTTTCGTCTGGCTGAGCTTGAAGCGCCAATGCGGCTTGCGCCCCTCGGCCTCCAGCTTCGCGCGGTCTTCATCGGTCAGCGCGAGGGCGGCGCGGTCATAGACCGGCGGCCTGTGCATTGCGATCTGGCGCTTGCGGCGGCGATCGAGTTCGGCAGCGGTCTCGTAACAGGGATAAAGCCGCCCATTCGCTTTCAGCTTGTCGGCCGCCGCCTGATGCGCATCCGCACGCTCCATCTGCCGCGCGAAGAGATCGTGCGTGAGACCGAGCCACGCGAGATCCTCGATGATCGCCGCTTCATATTCGGGCTTCGAGCGTTCGGTATCGGTGTCATCGATACGCAGAAAGAATTTGCCGCCGGTCTTGTGTGCGAACAGCCAGTTGACCACAGCCGTCCGCGCATTTCCAACGTGGAGCAGACCGGTTGGAGAGGGAGCGAAGCGAACGAGTGTCATTCCATCCTCCCCTTGAGGGAGGGTGGACAATTTGCGGAGCGCAGCGACGCAAATTTAGGGGAGGGGTCAGAGCAGCAGCCCCTCCCCGAAAAATGCTTCGCATTTTTCGACCCTCCCTCAAGGGGAGGGTAGAATGGTGTGCTCACTTATATATCTCTCGCATCTCTGAACGCGTTGGTGATCGGGTAGCGGCGGTCGCGGCCAAAATTTTTGCGGGTGATCTTTACGCCGGGCGGCGCCTGGCGGCGTTTGTATTCGGAGACGTACAGCAACTGCTCGATGCGTTTGACCGTCGCAGGGTGATAGCCCTTGGCGCAGGTCGCTTCGAACGTCATCTCGTTTTCGACCAGGCATTCGAGGATGCCGTCGAGGATGTCGTAGGGCGGGAGCGAATCCTGATCCTTCTGGTTCTCGCGCAGTTCCGCGCTCGGAGGTTTGGTGATGATGCGCTCCGGGATCACGCGGCCCTTCGGCCCGAGGCTCCCGTGCGGATGGTGCGCATTGCGCCAGTGCGAAAGCCGGAACACCTCCGTCTTGTAGACGTCCTTCAGCACATTGTAGCCGCCGCACATGTCGCCATAGAGCGTGGCGTAGCCAACACTCATCTCGCTCTTGTTGCCGGTGGTCAGCACCATCGGCCCGAATTTGTTGGAGATCGCCATAAGGATCACGCCGCGGATGCGCGACTGGATGTTCTCTTCGGTCGTGTCGGCGTTCTTGCCGGTGAATGCGTCCTTCAAAGCACCGTTGAGCGATTCCACGGCACCTTCTATTCCCACGCTTTCGTATTTGCAGCCCAGCAGTTTCGCGCATTCCTCGGCATCGTCGAGGCTCTCTTTCGACGTGTAGCGCGACGGCAGCATCACGCAGCGCACGCGATCCGCGCCCAGCGCATCCACCGCGACCGCCGCAGAGATTGCGCTGTCGATGCCGCCGGACAGACCCAGTACGACGCCGGGAAAACGGTTCTTGTTAACATAGTCGCGCAGGCCCAGCATCATCGCGTGATAGATCGAGGTCTCGCGGTCTTCTTCTTTCGCGATATCACCTTTCGCGCAGACCCAGCCATTCCCGGTGCGCGACCAATCGGTGATGACGATCTTCTCTTGCCATGCGGGCAACGCGTGCGCGAGCGTGCCGTCGGCGTTGCAGACCAATGACGCGCCGTCGAACACGACTTCATCCTGCCCGCCGATCTGGTTGAGATAGACCAGCGGCAATCCACTTTCCTTCACGCGCGATTTGATGAGGCCGAGACGCACGCCCTCCTTGCCAGCCTCGAACGGCGAACCGTTGGGCACCAGCAGGATTTCGCCGCCGGTCTCGCTCAGGCACTCGACGACATCGGGCGTCCAGATGTCTTCGCACACCGGCACACCGATGCGGATGCCGCGGATGTTGAACGGTCCCGGCAACGGCCCCGCCGCGAACACCCGCTTCTCGTCGAACACGCCATAGTTCGGCAGATCGACCTTGAACGTTTTGCCGGCAATCTTGCCGGCATCGAGATAGACGCAGGCATTGTACAGCTTGCCCTCATCCACCCACGGCGTGCCGATCAGCACGGCAGGCCCGCCATCGGCGGTGTCGGTCGCGAGTTTCTCGATCGCTTCGCGCGCATCTTCCTGAAGCGCCGGTTTCAGCACGAGGTCTTCCGGTGGATAGCCGACGATGAAAAGTTCGGTGAACAGGATCAGATCGGCGCCCGCTTTCGCCGCCTCGGCACGCGCGGCGCGGGCCATGCGCAGATTGCCGGCGATGTCGCCCATCAGCGGATTGAGCTGGGCGAGCGCGATGCGGAAACGGTCGGTCATGGGGGTCTTTACCCCGGCGCAACAAAAGAAGCGAGGCAAACGGCGGCCCGCCTTGCGCATGGCAGATCGCCCGGTTTAGGGTGCCGGCATATACCCCCCATAGGTATCGAAATGAAGGCCGATCCAAAGCTCCTGACCCGCCTGTCCCGGATCGAGGGCCAGGTCCGCGGCGTGACCCGCATGCTCGAAGACGAGCGTTATTGCATCGACGTGCTCGACCAGATCCAGGCGATCAAGGCGGCGCTGCGCAAGGTGGAGGACGAGATCCTGAAAACGCACTCGGCGCATTGTGTCGCGCACGCCATCGACAGCGGCGACGCCAGGGATGCGCGCGTGAAGTTCACCGAACTCGTCGATCTGTTCAGCCGGTATTCGCGATGAGACTTGTCTGTCTGGTGCTGGGCACATCGTTACTCGCGAGTCCCGCGTTCGCGCAGATGGGAAACATGCCCGGCATGGATATGCCGCAGGCCGCCACACCGTCGGCCCCGGCAAAACCCATGGACGACATGGCGGCCATGAAGATGGACATGCCGATGGCGATGTCTTCGAACGGCATTCTCGGCACATACCCGATGACGCGCGATGCCTCCGGCACGAGCTGGCAACCCGATGCCGCCGATCACGCGATGCTGGAAACGATGGCGGGCGAGTGGATGCTGATGGGGCATGTGATGCTCACCGGCATTTATGACTCGCAGAGCGGGCCGCGGGGCGGCGACAAGACGTTTCTCGCCGGCATGGCCATGGGAGCCGCGCGGCGCGATTTCGGCGACGGCGACACGCTGAATTTCCGCGCGATGCTGAGCCCCGATCCGTTCATGGGCAAGAGCGGCTATCCACTGCTGCTCGCGACCGGCGAGACCGCGAACGGCACAACGCCGCTGATCGACCGCCAGCATCCGCACGATCTGTTCATGGAGCTGTCGGGCACGTTCAGCCATCGCTTCACCAGCGACGACAGCGGTTTTCTCTATCTCGGTTATCCTGGCGAACCGGCGCTCGGCCCGACGGCATTCATGCACCGCGCCTCGAGCATGGACATTCCCGAGGCGCCGATCACCCATCACTGGCTCGACTCCACGCACATCACCTTCGGCGTCGTGACCGCGGGCTTCGTGCATGACGATGTGAAGTTCGAAGTCTCCCAATTCACCGGCCGCGAGCCGGATCAGGATCGCTTCGACTTCGATCCGATCAGGCTGGACTCCACGGCGGTGCGCGTAAGCTGGAATCCGGACGCGAACTGGTCGCTGCAAACATCGTGGGGTTACCTGAAAAGCCCCGAACAGCTCGAACCGCTGATCGACGAAAACCGCCTTACCGCAAGCGCGACCTATGTGACGCCGCTCGGGGAAGGCTCGTCGCTCGCTGCCACATTGGCATGGGGCGAGAAGATGTTGAGCGACGGCACGAACCTGAACGGCGTGATGCTCGAAACAGAATACAAACCCGCCGATCTCTGGACCGTCTTCGCCCGTGCCGAGTGGGAAGAGAACAACGAGTTGATCGCCAGCGGCACAAAAGAATCCGTGGGCAAGCTCTCGCTCGGCGTCATCAAGGACTGGCGCGTCGCCGAGCACTGGAAGGTCGGGCTCGGCGGCTCCTACGATTTCGTGTTCGTGCCCGGTGCGCTGAAGGCCGCTTATGGCAGCGATCCGCACGGAACCACTATTTTCACGCGCATCGCGGTCGATTGACGGCCTTGGTGATGCACCGCTGATCTGGCTATGATCCCGCCGCGTACTCAGCGGGGGGATCAGATGTTCTTTTCGATCGCACGGCGGGCTGCCGCCATGCTTGTCGTTTCGGCCGCACTTGCGATTGCCGCCGACGCAAAGCCGATAGACGTCACGACCTATCACTACGACAATTTCCGCACCGGCTGGAACAACAAGGAAAAGACGCTGACGCCCGCGAACGTCGCGAGCGCGAATTTCGGGCTGATCGCATCGACGGCTCTCGACGACCAGGTCGACGCCCAGCCACTGGTCCTCGCCAACCAGTCGGTGAACGGGCAGAGCGCGCGCGAGATCGTCTACATCGCGACCGAGAACAACACCGTCTACGCGATCGACGCCAACACCGGCGACATCCTGCTGCAGCGCAATCTCGGCGCGCCCGTGCCGCGCTCCACATTGCCCCAGCAATGCACCAATGGCGGCCCCAATCTCGGCATCAACTCGACGCCGACGATGGATCCGCAAACGCACACGATCTACCTGATCGCCTACAAGACGGAGAACAGCAAACCGATCTACTATGTGCATGCGATCGATCCGTCGACGCTTCAGGACGTCGTGACGCCGCGGGTCATCACCGCCAGCGCCAAGCTTACGGATGGTTCGACATTTCAATTCAATCCGCATGAGAGCCGGCAGCGTCCCGGCCTGCTGCTTTCAAAGGGCACGCTCTATGCCGGGTTCGGGAGCTTCTGCGATTACGACGCCAACCTCTCGCGCGGCTGGGTGCTGGGGTGGAAAGCCAAGAACCTGAAGCCACTGCGCGCCAACCAGCTGACCAACGGCATCGCGCACTCGACCAACAATTTCTTCCTGAGCGCGGTCTGGATGTCGGGCTACGGACTGGCGGCCAGTGCCGCCGGAGACGTCTATTTCATCACCGGCAATTCCGACTACGCGGGAAATTCCTTCGACCCGGTGAACAACATCGAGGAGAGCGTCGTGCAGATGCCCGCCGACCTGTCGGGCGTCAAGCATCTCTACACGCCGATGGACGCCCAGCATGGCTGGAAAGCGCTCGACGAAGCCGACATGGATTTCGGCGCCGGCGGCTTCATGCTGCTGCCACCGCAGAAACACCAGCCGAGCAATATCGGCGTTGCGACGGGCAAGGCCGCCATCACCTATGTGTTCAACGCGGACGACGTCAGCAACGGACAGGGCAATGGCGGCAAGGAGTACAGCAACATCGAAACCGATGCCTGCTGGTGCGGGCCGTCCTATTTCGTCGGCAGCGACGGCAAGCCGCGTATCGTCACCAGCGGCAACAACACGGCCAAGAGCTACATACTGAAAGCCAAGGGCACACCGAAGCTGACACTGGACAAGACGCTGGGACAGGTCGAAGGCGTGTACTTCCCCGGCTTCCTGACCACCGTCTCATCGAACGGCACCAAGGCCGGAACCGGGATCGTCTGGGCGATGGGAAGGCCGACGGATTTCGAGCAGGAAGTGCTCAAGCTTCATGCCTTCGATGCGGAAAAAGGCGGCCAGATCTTCGAGACCAATGCCGGCTATTGGACGAACTCGATCAGCGACTCCAATACCGTGCCGCTCGTGGCCAATGGCAAGGTCTATATCGCGACGGTCAAATCGCTCACCATCTACGGCCTCAACACGGGCGGAAAGCAATTCGCTGCCCTGCCGCCCGCGCCAAAGATCATCGACGCGCGCGCGATCCTTGCGCCGGGCGAGCATGAAATCCGCGGCACGGTTCGGGCCATTTCTGGCTACAAGCTGAATGTCGAGTTGCGTGACGGTAAAATGATTGTCATCGATGCCTCGAAAGCCGCCGCAAAGCACGACGTCGCGCCGCCCTCCGTCGGCCATGCGCTCCTCGCACGCGGCCCGATCGAAAACGGGGTCATGAAAGCGGTTGTGATCGGGCACGCGCCGGACCACGGCTACGCGTGGCCGGGAGACCGCTGAGACGAAGCCGCAGATCGCGGCGTGACGCGTCAAACCGAACCAGGCAGCACAGTTCCTGCTGTTTCGTGTTGTCACTGTAAAACGCGGTGGCACAATGAACCCAGGCGATTGTCGCGGGCTCAAGGCTTTATGGAGGACTTCACTATGGCGGACGTGCGTAACCCCGGTTCCGGGATGCGGGGACATAACAACTGGCTGCGCGCCGGAGCGGCTGTTCTTGCCCTCACGGGCACGGTGTTTTTCGCCGGAACGGCTGGCGCAGAGATGCGCGGCGCGCCGGCGGGTTACATCGGCATTCTCGGCGGCGGCCCGATCTATCAGCGCAACCAGGCATACATCAAGGAATTGAAGAAGTCCGGGTTCACCGAACTTCTGATCTGGAGCGTCGAGGTAAAAACCAACGGCGATCTCAATCTCAACGGTGAATTCCCGATTACCTCGGGCGGAAAATACATCGGCGATCAGATGTGGCCGAAGTTCGCGCATGATTTGCGGAGCATGAAGACCGGCAAGGTGCAGCGCATCACGCTCTCGATCGGCTCCTCGAATTTCGGCGACTTCCAGAACCTGAAGGCGCTGGTCGATTCACAGGGCACGGGCAAGAAGAGCATCCTGTACAAGGACTTCGCCGCGCTCGCGAAGGCGCTGCCGATCGACGCAATCGATCTCGATGACGAGAACGGCTACGACAGCGAATCCACGATCAAGTTCGCGGTGATGCTGGGCAAGCTCGGCTATCACGTGACGATGAATCCTTACACCAACAACACCTACTGGCAGTCGGTCGTCTCGTCGATCAACACGCAGACGCCGGGCCTGGTCGATGCCATCCATCTGCAGACCTTCGCCGGCGGGCAAGGCAACAGTCCCTGCTCCTCGACCTGGGATTTCGGTGGCGTTCCGGTCTTCGCAGGCCTGTCCGACCAGACGTCGGCGCCGCCCTACAAGACGCCGACGGCCGCCGAAGCACAACTGAAGACCTGGCATGACCAGTGCGGCATCACGGGCGCATGGCTTTGGATCTACGATCAGATCAAGGGCACGCCGCAGGTCAAGGAATATGCGAAAGACATGACCAAAGGCGTGAACGGCAAGTAGGCCGGGATAACGCTCGTATAGCGACAGGGCGGCGCGAAGCGAAAGCTTCCGCCGCCTTACGCGTATGCGGCGTAGCGCATCTGCTGCTGGACGTCGCCGCCGGTCTCGGACGCTTCGTCGATCAGCAGTGCAGTCTGCAGCGCCTGACGCGCCTCTTCCGGGCGGACCAGCGCGGGCGTGCCCTGCTGAACGGCCTTCACGAATGCCGCCACGCTCTCGCCCAGCGGATCGCCGAGCTCCAGCGCGTTCAGGCGGCGGTGTGTGGTGTTGCGCATCTTGCGGGTGAGGAAATCGATTTCCACCACGCCATCGGCATAGACCGCGCGCATGCCGCGGCGGCGGTTGGCGGCGATGCGGCTGGTTTCGAGATGGGCGACCGAGCCGTTCTTGAACGTGACCGTCGCGTGGACCTCATCGGCCAGACGCCCCATCTCCGCATGGCTCTTCGCCGTGACGCTGGCGACGCCGCCCGGGATCATCTGATGCATCAGGTCCAGATCGTGGATCATGAGATCGAGAACGGCGCTGACGTCGGCGCCGCGGCCGGTCCACGGTCCCATGCGCCAGCAGGACACTTCCTTGGGCGCATCGGGGAAATCGAGAAGGCCGGTGCGGGCGAAGACGAACCGCTCCTGATGGCCGACGGTCAGAACCTTGCCGGTCTCCTCCGCCAGCGCGATCAGCGCGTCGGCTTCTTCGAGCGACGTGGCGATCGGCTTTTCGACAAGCACGTTCGCACCGGAATTCAGAAACGCGCGCACGATGGTGGAATGCGTCACCGCCGGCGTGCAGATGCTGACGAGATCGACGCGGCCGAGAAGATCGCGCCAGTCGGCGACGGCCTCCACGCCATGCGCTGCGAGCGCGCCCTTGCGCACTTCGGGATTGGCATCGGCAATGGCCGTGAGTTCGACACCTTCAAGGCCACGGTACTTCGAAGCATGATGACGGCCGAACGCTCCGGCGCCGATGACGGCGGCCTTCAGCGGTCCATGCTCAGTCGTGCGACGATGGGGCAAAGGCGGAATCCCTTGTCAGATCAGGGACATGAGGCCTTCTTGGGCCGCCGGAGGCGACTCATAAAATGTTTCGCCTTGTTACACCGGGTTCCACTGATAGGCTCCGCGGCACCAAGCCATTACCCACCACAAAAATGAGGAAGCGTCATGACCAACCGCAAAAGCCGGGAAATCCGCCTGAAATCCTACCCGACCGGGATGCCCACGGCTGCCAATTTCGAGATGGCCACCGTCGATGTGCCGGAGCCCGGCCCCGGCCAGGTTCTGGTTCGTAACTCTTATATGACGGTCGACCCCTACATGCGCGGCCGCATGGTGCCCGACCGGCAGAGCTATGTGCCGCCCTTCGCCCTCGGTGAAGCGATGACGGGTGGCACCGTCGGACAGGTGATCGCGGCCGGCGCCGGTGCGCAATTCAAGGTCGGCGACTATGTGCAGAGCATGGCCGGCTGGCGCGAGATGTATGTCTCCACCGGCATGGAGATGATGCAGAAGGTCGATCCCATTCCTGGCGTCGGCATTCAGAGCTTCCTCGGCACCTATGGCATGCCGGGGCTTACTGCCTATGTCGGTCTTCTGAAGATCGCAGAGTTCAAGCCGGAAGATTCCGTGTTCGTGTCGGCGGCGTCCGGGGCGGTCGGACAGGTCGTCGTGCAGATCGCGAAGGCGATGGGCTGCAAGCACGTCGTCGGATCGGCAGGCTCGGATGAGAAGTGCGCTTATCTCAAAACCATCGGTTGCGACCAGACGATCAACTACAAGACCTGCGGCAATCTGCATGACGCGGTCGCCAAGGCGTTCCCGGATGGCATCGGCGTCTATTTCGACAATGTCGGCGGCACGCATCTCGAAGCGGCGATCGCCAAGATGCGCCCGTTCGGCCGTCTCGCCGAATGCGGCATGATCGAGCAGTACAACGCGACCGAAATGCCCGCCGGCCCGCACAACATGATCATGATCGTGGGCCTCCGCCTCGCGATCCGCGGCTTCATCGTCTCCGACCACTTCAACATGCTGCCGGAATTCATCCGCGACATGTCGGCGTGGGCGAAAGCCGGAAAGATGAGCGTGCGCGAGACGATCTACGACGGTCTCGAGCGCGCGCCGGACGCGTTTCTCGGCCTCTTCAAGGGCGACAATTTCGGCAAGATGCTCGTGCGCGTGGGACCGGACAGCGCGATCTGATTGCGCATATCTTCAACCTTATATGGAAGCGGCGCTCGCGAGGGCGCCGTTTTCATTTTCCAGTTACGGAAAATTACACCTGTATTCTCGACAGATGCCGGATTTCATGGCCCTCTCAGGCTTTCCATTGAGGGTTTCCACAGATGCGTAAACAGGATTTCCAGCGCCGCGTGCTGCGCGGCTGCATTGCCACGGCGTTCGCAACGTTCGCCGCCGCCGCGATAACACCGGCCCAGGCCGGCCCCAACACGCTTGTCACCTTCGACGCGCCCGGATCCGGCAATCTTGGGACGTACCCGATGGCGATCAACGGCAAGAGCGTCATCACCGGCTATTACTCGGACGCCAATCACGTCAACCACGGCTTCGTCGGCACAGCGACGGGATCGATCACGACGTTCGATGCGCCGGATGCCACAACGAATGGCTATGACGGCACCGTAGCCAGCGCGATCAACGCGTCGGGCGTCATTACCGGACACTACACGAACAACAAGCAGCACGGTTTCGTGCGCGAGAGCGGCGGAACGATCGACGAGTTCGATATCGGCCTCGGCAACGACACGATACCCACGGCAATCAACAATAAAGGCGTCGTGACGGGATCGGCGGCCTCAAGCGGCTTCGTGCGCGCGCCGAACGGCAACATCACGCAATTCTCTGCGCCGAGCGCGGTAACGACCTCGCCGCACGCGATCAATAGCGCGGGCACCGTGGCAGGCTCTTACTACACGAGCGACAACAATCAGCACGGATTCTTCCGCACAAAAGACGGCACGATCACGACCTTCAACGTGCCCGGCGGTTTCGACAGCACCTATGCCGATGGCATCAACCAGTCAGGCGACATCACCGGCTATGCGTATAACAATGCCGCGTATGTCGGCTTCGTGCGTAAGGCGATGGATGGGACGTTCACGATTTTCTTCAATATCGACGGCTGCAAGGTGAACGACGTGTTTCCCGCAGCCATCAACGCTGACGGCACGGTGACAGGTGTCTGCTTCGACGGCAACTCCGTTCAGCACGGCTTCGTGCGCGCGCCTGATGGAACGATAAAATCGTTCTCGGTGCCGAATGCCAACGGCGGCACGACCCCCACAGCAATCGCTGCGAACGGAAAGACGGTGGGTTATGCCAACGACGTAAATTTCGTCGCGCACGGCTTCCGCCTGAACGCGGGCAAACAGTAACCGCGCTTCCTATCTGACAGCGCGCCAGCGTGGTGCGCTGTCAGAGTCGCGCTTCGATCCGCGGTGTGACAGCCTTGAGCCGGTTCGGCTCAGCTTTGCGCAGATGCTCGTCCCAACTGAGGATCTGGTTGCGCCAGATATCCGGCAAAGGCTCGTTCTCTTCCATGTAGGGAAGCAGCTTGCGGAAATTGGCGACACGGATCTGTTCGCCGTCGCGCACGACGATACCCTGACGGAGAAACGGCGCGAGCGTACGGTTCAGGGTCTGCCGCGCGACACCGAGCATGGCGGCGAGTTCGTCCTGCGTAAGGTCGATCGGTGCGGGATCAACCCAGGTTGGGCTCCCGGGCTCTCCCATGGAATCGAAAGCTGCGCGACGTGGCAGAAAAGAGAGATATTTCGCGAGACGGCAGGTCACTGATTCTGCGCAGGCCGCGAAAACCGACTCATACGTGGAGCGGGCGCTCAGACATGCCTGCGTGCAGAAACTGCGCATCCTCTCCGCGTCGCGCAGCGTCTCGAACAATGCGGCGCGCGGAATAAGGACGATAAGGCTATCGCGCCGGGCCGAGTGGCTGAGCGGCATCGGCCACCCGTCGATCACCGGATTCACGCCGAACATATCGCCCGGCCACAGCACGCCCTGAAGGAAGTATATGCCGTTCGGCGTGCTGCGATGGCTGGTCGTGCTGCCGGACGCGATAATCCAGACGCCCGGTGCGGGATCGCCGCGCTCCGCGATCGTCTCGCCGCGCTTGTAGTGCCACACCTCGGCCGAGCGCTCGAGGATATCCATTTCGGATTGCGGGAAGTCCGCAAAGCAGCGCGGCGCGCGCAGCGCCGCCCTCAAAACCTCGCGAGGCGCATTTACCCTGGTACCCACAAAGCCCCAACACCACGATCCCGCAGGCGTCTTCCTTAACAAACTCTTTGCGCGGCGCACAGAGCAAACAAAGATCGCAGTTAAATCAGCAGGATGGATGGAACTTCTGGTCCCTGTCTCAAATGCGACAGACAACCCGAAACGGCCTCTCCTACGGTGCCCGACAGTTGTCCATGTGGGTCAAACGAGGGGGCATTCCAATGCAGTATTTCCAGGCGAAAATATCGTACGGGATGCAACGGCACCGTTGCGGCATTCTGGCGGCCCTCACGATTGCCCTGACGGCAACGGCGGCGCAGGCGGGCCAGTTCGTCACAATCGACATGCCCGGCTCCGGCACGGCCGCCAACACGGGAACCCAGATCGCTGCGATCAACGCAAAGAACGTGGTCACCGGCGCCTATGTGACGAACGATTTGGCTGTTCATGGTTTTGTCGGAAACGTCGGCGGCCCCTACACGATTATCGACGCGCCCGGCGCGGGCACAGGTGCTCGTCAGGGCACGTCTGCGGTTGCGATCAACAACAAGGGGACGATAGCCGGAACCGAAGTTTCAGACGCGGGCTATTTTGGTTTCATACGCGACGCCCAGGGAAATTTCACGACCTTCGATGCCGGCGGAACGAAGCAGACCATCGTATGGGCGATCAACAGCAAGGGGGCCATCACCGGCTGGGCCGGTCAGCAAAGCTTCGTGCGCAGCAAAAACGGCAAGATCAAGCTGTTCCAGGCCGCGAATGCCAAGGCGACCTATGCCGCGGGCATCAACACCGCGGGCGTGATCGCGGGCTACTACAAGGATAGCAGCGGTCTCTATCACGCCTTCCTCCGGGCGCACGACGGGAGCATCACCACGATCGACGTGGACGGCTATTACAACACCCAGGCTACAGCCATTGACGACAACGGCGATATCGTGGGCTCGGCGACGATGGGCGGCACGGTATCTGCGATGCTACGCACCAGCAACGGCACAATCTCGATATTCATCCCCTCGGGTTGTCGCGCCGCATATGCGGAAAGCATCAATGCATCGGGCGCGATCACGGGCACCTGCTACGACGACAACTACATCCGCCACGGTTTCGTGCGTCAGCCCGACGGCTCGATGTCGATCTTCGACGCGCCCGGCGCGGGCTCCACAAGCCCGCAGGGTACCTTCCCCAGTGTCATTGCGGCGGATGGAAAAATTGTCGGCTATTACGTAGACGCGAACAACGCCAATCATGGCTTCCGCCGTAACGCCGGCAACTGATCCTCGCTGAGTGGAAAACAGACCCTGTCTGTCGCAAATGCGACAGACAGCCGGGCGCGCTGCCCATTAGCGTTCGCGCGCCGATTTCCCGGCGTCAGACACAAGGGGCATCCTATGCGCAAGTTTCCAACCGCCGCTCGCATCCTCTGCAGTGGCATTTTCTTCGCTTTGGCAGCTGCAAGCAGCGCGCAGGCGCAGGCGTGGCTGACCTTCGACGTGAACGGTTCGACCGCGGTCCATCCCACCGCGATGATCGCCGGCAACACGATTGTCGGCTACTATCTGAACTCGGGCAGCAGCACCTATTCCGCATTCATCAGGACGTCCGACGGGACGGTGTCGGCCTTCGACTATTACGACGACGGGTCGACCAAAGCCCTGAGTGCCAACAAGGGTGGCGACACAGCCGGTGTGGTGATCGATTCAAGCTTCAACACGCAAGCCTTCGTGCGCACCGCCGGCGGTCAATTCACGGTGTTCTCCGTCAATGGCGCTCGCTTCTCTGAAGCCACGGGTATCACTGACAAAGGCTGGATCGCGGGCGACTACACCGATCCATCGACGTCCAAGCAGATGGGGTTCATCCGCAAGCCCAACGGCGACATCACGACGTTCGCCTCGCCCGACGGTTCGAACCTCGCCGTCCTCGGGATCAACAACAAGAACAGCATCATTGGAACCTACGGCAACCACGGCTATGTGCGGGACTCCCAAGGCAACATGACGACGTTTCGGATAACCGCGAACTATGTCGTGCCCGTCGCTATCAATACGAGCGGCGTCATTGCCGGTTACTACGCCGATACCAGCGGCAAGATCCACGGCTTCGTTCGCCCCGCTGATGGCGGCAACCCAAAGGGGTTCAATCCTCCTGTCTACACGGGCGTCCTGGAGGTCACCGGCATGAACGACGACAGCACCGTTGTCGGCTGGAGCATAGACGCTCAGGGCCTTCCGCACGGCTTCGCTGTCAACGCCGATTTTAAATTCGCGACACTGAACGCACCGCAGGGAACGAACGGCACGGAAATCTATGCCATCGGCCCGGACGGAAAACTGGCCGGCTACTATCACGACGCAAACAACGACACCCATGCCGTCCGCGCCAACGCGGCCGTGACCGGGTTCTAGGAGACACAGGCATTCTCTCCCGCGCGATGCGGGAGAGAATGACTGCCGCACCATTGCTGTCGCAAATGCGACAGACAGCCCGCGATGACGCTGCCTAACCTCGCCCGCCGATTTTGGCGTGAGACATGAGGGGCGTTCCAATGCAAACACTTCAGAAGACAATCCGCGTTCTGGGCAGCGGCGCGATACTCGCCCTCGCGGCGGTGACCGGCGCACAGGCGCAGGCCTGGCTCACCATCGACCTGCCCGGCGCGAACGGCCAATCGGTCGGTCCCGTTGCAATCAACGGCAACAACACGATCGCCGGCTTCTATTCGAAGTCCGACGGATCCTATCCCTCATTCATCCGGACATCGGACGGCACCATCACGACCGTGGAAATCCCCGACGCATCGTCCATCACCATAAACGGGATGAACAACCACGACGCTGTCGTCGGCACGGTCATGGGCTCGGGTTCAAAGGGGTTTGTGCGCACATCCGACGGTCAGTCGACCGTGTTCGCCGTCAACGGCGCCGCGAATTCCTACGCGATGAGCATCAACGACAACGGTCTGATCGCGGGCTTCTACATCGACCTGACAACGTCGCTGCAAAACGGGTACATCCGCGCCACCAATGGCACCTTCAAGACCTTTGCCGCGCCCGACGGATCCAATCTCGTTGCGACGGCCATCAACAACAAAGGCGTTGTGGCAGGCCACTACAACGGCTTCACCAACGCGCACGGATTCCTGAGGGGCATCGGCGGCAAACTGGCGACGTTCACGATCCCGAACACGATCGGAATCTCCGTCACCGGCCTCAACAACAGCAACGTGATCGCCGGCCAGTACAACGATAGCGCGTATCACACGCACGGATATATCCGACAGGCTGACGGCACGATCGTGACCTTCGACGATCCGAATGCGATCGGCGGCAACGCGAAAACGACCGTGTCCGGCATAAATGAGGACGGCACCGTCGTCGGCACCTACACCGACACAAGCGGGAAACAGCATGGCTATGCGCGGAGCGCCAACGGAACCTTCGTGACGCTGGATGATGCAGCCGGCGCGAATGGCACAAACATGCTCGCCATTGCGCCGAACGGAAAATTGACCGGCTTCTACTGGGACAGCAGCAACGCGGCACACCTCGTGCGTGTGAACGCCGCGCAGACTGGCTTCTAAACGCAGATGATCATTCTCCCCGGCCAACGCGCCGGGGAGAAACTGCGTTCCCTTCCGCACAAAACGAATGTTCCGCACGTTTGCTGTCGCAAATGCGACAGACAGGCCGAGATGCTCGCCCCTAGTGTCCGCGCGCCGATTGTGCGGCGTGTGAAGAAATTGGGGGATTTTCATGGATAGTCTTAAGAGCGCGATGCTGGGCGGCTGCTTTACTGCCATCCTCACGGCGACGGGAGCGGCGCACGCGTCGCCCTATCTGACCTTCGACATTCCCGGCGCCGGCACGGGCTGGGCGCAGGGAACCTCTCCCGCGGCGATCGGCGGGGACAGCATCCTCGCCGGCACTTATGTGGACACCAACAACGTCCAGCACGCCTTCTTCGGCGCTGCGGAAACCGGGCTCGTGACCTTCGATGCACCCGGCGCGGGCACCGATCCTTACGAAGGCACGACGGCCAACGGCGTCAACGCCGATGGCGTCGTCGCCGGCAGCGTCGACGACAACGGCCGCACCCACGGCTTTGTCCGCGACGCCAGCGGAAACTTCCAGGTCTTCGACGCTGACAACAACGAACACACCTATGCGTGGGCGATCAACAACAAGGGCGTCGTCACGGGCTATACCGACAGCGAAGCCTATGTCCGCGCGGCCGACGGCACGATCACCACCTTCTCGGTACCGGGTGCGCAGGCCACCTATGCCATGGCGATCAACGGCAAGGGTGTCGTCGCCGGCTACTATCTCGACAATTCGTTCAACGAGCACGGCTTCATACGCTCGCCCAAGGGCAAGACGCTCGTCATCTTCGACACGCCAGGCTTCGCCAGCACCGAGGTCCGCAGCATCGACAGCAAGGGCGACGTCGTCGGCATCGCCTCCAATCGCGGGCAGTTCCAGCCGTTCCTGCGCACGCCCGACGGCACGCAGACGATCTTCTCACCCGCCGGCTGCACACGCGCCTGGGCCGAGAGCATCAATTTCGACGGCGTGATCACCGGCTACTGCCTCGACAGCCACAACGTCTATCACAGCTGGGTGCGCCAGCCTGGCGGCACGATCACGATGTATGACGTGCCGGGCGCGGGTACGGGCGGCACCCAGGGAACGCTCGCTGCCGCCATCGCCCCCAACGGCAAATCCGTCGGCTTCTTCGTCGACAGCAACGGCATCTATCACGGCTACCGTCGCAACGCCGATCCGCAGCCCTGATCAACACAAATCAAAGGAATCTCCATGCGCACTCTTCAAACGATCGCCAGCACACTCGGCGGCGGCATGCTTCTCGCCTTGGCGGCAACGAGCGGTGCGCAGGCGCAGGCCTGGCTCACCATCGATCTGCCGGACGCGGATCAGTATTCGCCGGCATCGGCCGGCATGAACGCCAACAGCACCATTGCCGGCACCTATTCGACGACCGACGGCACCAGTCTCGGCTTTGTCCGGACGTCGGATGGAACGTTGACGACCTTCGCGCCGGTCCAGGGCGGTACGACCAATGTGACCGGGTTGAACAAGAAGGGCGATGTCACCGGCTTTGCGTTCAGCCAGAGCGGCGCGCAATCCTATCTGCGCACGGCGGATGGACAAATCACGATGCTCACAGCGCCCGGTGGCGGCAATGTCAGCGCGGGCTGCATCAACGATAGCGGCACGATCGCCGGATCGTTCCTGAACAACAGCTCTTTCGACGGTTTCGTCCGCACTGCCGACGGCACCTTCACGAGCTTCAAGATAAAGGGCGGGCATACCATCTATGTGGACGCGCTCAGCAACAAGGGTGTCATCGCCGGCACCTACGACAATGGCCTGCACGGCTATCTGCGCGGCAAGGCCGGAAAGATCACGCGCTTCGACGTTTCCGGCGCCATCTATTTGAACGTCGCGGCCATCACAAACGACAATGTGATTGCAGGCAGCTATCAGGATTCGAGCTACAAAACGCACGCCTTCATCCGCCAGGTGGACGGCACCATCACCACCTTCGACGAACCCGATGCCAGCGGCAGCACCTATGTCACAGGCATGAACGATGATGGAACCATCGTTGGCAGCTATGGAGACGGTATCGGTAGGCTGCACGGTTACGCCCGCAATGCGCTGGGCGTCTTCGCCACCCTCGACGACTCGCTCGGTACAAACGGCACCGGCATTCAGCACATCTCACCCAACGGCAAGATGGTCGCCACCTACACCGATACGGACAGAACCGTGCATCTCGCACGCGTGAACGCAGCGGCGACGGGATTCTGAAACCCGCTGTCGCAAATGCGACAGACAAGCCCGAACAACGCCCCCTAGTGTCCCCGCGCCGACTTTCCGGCAGGAGACATCAGGGGCTATTTCATGCGCAAACTTAACACCATCGCTCGTGCGCTTTGCGGCGGGATGTTGGCAGCACTGATAGCGACAAGCGCCGCTCACGCGCAGGCGTGGCTCGTGATCGATCTGCCGGGCTTCAACGGCGGCACCCTCGTCCCCGGCCCGATCAGCGGCGACAACACGATGATCGGCTTCTATTCGAAATCGGATGGCACAAACCCATCTTATATTCGCACATCGGACGGAACGCTGACGGCCTTCTCCGTGGACGGCAGCAGCTATACCTCGGCCGAAGGGATCAACGCCTATGACGACATCGTCGGCACCTACGACGCAGGCGGCAACGAGAACGGCTTCCTGCGCACGGCATCCGGCCAGGTGACCACGTTTTCCGTCGGCGCCTCGCCCTATACTCAGGGCACCTGCATCAATGACAGCGGCACCATCGGCGGTGAATATACCGATCCGTCAACCTATCTGAACATCGGCTT
>Ga0335075_10000580_pt1 | contig 63021 bp, 45 predicted proteins | sample Lox_Sample_24_FD_206723 | JGI IMG/M metagenome (GOLD analysis project Ga0335075, IMG submission 206723) | Soil microbial communities from Loxahatchee National Wildlife Refuge, Florida, United States - Lox_Sample_2.4 | ecosystem: Environmental > Terrestrial > Soil > Wetlands | place: USA...
GCCGGCCGCTCGCCGATGTGCTGCGCGAGCGATTCTTCGATCCGATGGGCATGGCCGCGACCTCGCTGGTGGCCAGCGATTTCACGATCACGCCGGGGATGGCGGGTCTTCACCTGCCTTCGCCGGATGGCACGTGGCGGCGCGGTCTCTTCCCCTCGCGGGAGCTCCTGGGCGAGGGCGGCATCGTCTCGACGATCGATGACATGTTGGTATGGCTGGCGCACCTGCGGACCCGCGAGCGGTTCGGCTCCGCGGATACCTGGCGGCAGCTCACCGCCGTGACGGGGGAACCTAACGGAGACGCGGGCTATTACGCTCTCGGGTTGGTGGTTTCCAGGTATCGGGGTCTCGGGACGCTCGGACACCCTGGAGGCGTCGTCGGCGGCTCGAGCGAGATGATCTGCATACCCGCGCTGGGCCTCGACATCGTGATCCTGTGCAATGGCGCGAAGGATGCATTCCCGATGCTGCTGGCGCAGCAGGTGCTGGACGTCCTGCTCTCGGACAGGCTCGGTGAGCAGGCCTCCGCGGTCACCATGGCGCGGTACGCGCCGAATCTCGGCGACTACGCATCCACCGAGACCGGATTGATCTATGGGCTGGAGCAGCAGGGCGACACGCTGCTGCTGCGGGTGGCGAAATGTCCGGATGCCATCGGTCTGGAAGTGGCGCCGGATGGTTGGCTGCAGACCGGCATCTCCTTCCTGGGCCAGATCCGTCTGCAGGTGAGCGCGCAGGATCGGGAAGGAATCGTCGTCGAATTCGCCGGGGAGAGGAAGCGCTACACCAGGCTCGGGAGCCCGCCGGCCGGCCTGCAAGGGCTGCCGCTCGACGGAGTCTATTACAGCGAAGAATGCGGCGTGGGCGCGGAGTTCTACCGATCGGGCTCGAGCGCCGTCCTGCGCACCTGGGACCATTGGGGGAGCGCCGAGCTCGATGTGATCCCGCTCGGCGGGGAGTGGCTCTTCGTGCGCAGCCGGGAGGCGCCGGAGGAGTTCGGGGCGGTCATCCACTTCGATGATCACGCCGGGGGGCGCCGCCGTTTCCGCCTGAGCTCCGCACGAACACGGGCTCTGACTTTCACCGCCACGAAGCCGTGACTAGCCCGGGCGGTCGTCCTGCAGCCCGGAGGCGATGGGTTGCGGCCCGACGGGCTCGATGCCCCGGGGAGCGCCGAACCAGGTCCGGAACGGCAGCAGCGCGCCGTCCAGCACTCGCGAGACGGCGGGCTCATCGGCCACTCCCGTGGGCGGAAACTCGCCGCGGCGCGGGTGGAAGTAGGTCACGAAGAGCACGTCCCAGATCGGAAAGAAGGCGGCGAAGTTGCGGTCGAAGTGCTCGCGCAGGCGGCTGTGGTGAATGCGGTGCAGCTGCGGGCCGTCGACGACCCAACTCCATCGCCCGAGGCTCAGCCTCAAGTTGGCATGAATGAAGAGCGTCCAGCTTGCGAACAGGAAGCCGACGACACCATCGGCCTGGGGTGACAGCCTGAAGAGGATCGTCATGGGGATGACGATCGTCGGCAGACGGCCCAGATCCTCCAGCCAGTGATGCCTCAGGTCGGTCGAGGCGTTGACGGCTTCGTCCAGATGGTGCAGCTTGTGGATGGCCCAGAGTGAAGGATGTTTGTGCTGGGCGCGATGCCACCAGTAGTAGAAGAAATCATAGACGAACAGGAAGAGGAGGGTCGCGGCGACGGCCCCGGGCACGGTGTCGGCACGAGGAATCCTGAGGTCGATCAGTCCGCCGCCCAGGCGCTGCCCGAGGGCCGTTCCAATGAGTGCGCCGAGCCCGCTCGCCAACGCGCTGCCGGCGAGATAGAGAACGGTGGTGGCGAGATTGAAAGACCAACCGCGCATCGACTTGTGCCCGGTGGCCGGGAAGAGCCGCTCCGCGGCGAAGAATATGGCCAGCCAGGCGACATACACCGGCAGGAACGAGGCGGTTCCCTCGAAAGCCTGGATCAGATCATTCATCGACAGGCTCCATCAGTTTCGCCCGCGCGAGCCAGTGGGCGAGGAGAAGCGGCCAATGATCCACCGGCAGGCCTTGGGCGAGCGTGCCGAAGCCGTGCCCGCCCTCCTGGAAATAGTGCAGCTCGATCGGCCTGCCGGCCGCCGCCCACCTGGAGAAGAGCTCGCGCGCGGGACCGGACATCCAGGGATCGTCCTGAGCCACCGTGACGAAAAGAGGCGGCGCGTCAGCCGGAATATCGCGGTCACCCAACTCACCGCCGTAGATCAGCGCGGCGAAGTCGAGCCGGGCGGAGGGATCGTCGGCCAGGATGACATCGGTCACGAGAAAGCCGCCGGCCGAGAAGCCGAGCATTCCGATCCGATCCGCTCCGATCCCCCATTCGATCGCGTGGGCGCGCACCACCTTCACCGCTTGTCTCGCGTCTGCACTCGCCAGCGCCCGCACCCGTCGGGTCGCGGCATCCGGCAACATGTCCTCCAGGCTCCGGGGATGGCGGCCGCCGGCGACCGACTGTGAGAATTCATGCATGAATGCACTCAACTGCCGATCGAACTGCCTCGGGTCCGAGGCGGTCGGCACCAGCCTGTATTTGAGTACGAACGCCGCAACGCCATGGGCGGCCAGCCATCGGGCGAGATCCGTGCCCTCGGTTTGCCAACCGAGGAAGCGAAAGCCGCCGCCGGGACAGATGATCACCGCCGACATCCTGTGGGACGAGGGCTTGGGCCAGAAGGCGGTCAGCGTTGGGATCCGCACATCGCGAACCATGGCAGCTGCCCGCGGATGGCCCTGCAGGTCGGTATACGGCAGCGAATAGTCGACCTCCCGCCCGCGGGGGCCTCGAGATCCGGGCGGCTCGCCCGGCCAGATGCGGATGACGGCGGGCTGCGTGCGGGGGTGGGCATCGGCGGCCCCACAGGGCAGACTGACGGCCCATATACAGACGCCGCACGTTGCGAGCCGTCTGAGCGATGCATGGAAGGCGTTGCCGGGCGAGGTCACGCCCCAGGATAAACCCGTGCCGCGACATGAGTCGGCCGCGTTCCTAATGGGCACATTAGCAAGCATGAGGCATCCCTGTGTCGGCTGACGTCTTCATCGGTAACCTGAGCTACTCTCATAGCTGCATGAGGAAGAATGGTTTGTCGTCGCCGCGGACTTGAACCGAGAATGCGCCTCGGAAACAAGCTGTTTGGAGCCTATCAGCTGTGAATGGGGTACATGAGCTTCGCAAGCCGTATCTACTGATGATCGGCGACGTGGACAGCCCGGTCAGCGCGAAGACCGCGTTTGGGCTGAAGGACTGGGTACCCGAGGCCTGTCTTGGGCAGCTGCGATTGACGGACAACGCCGTCGATGTGGGCCTGCCCGACCTGTCGCCGCGCGAGGCGGCGGCCAAAGGCGCGAAAACCCTCATCATCGGCATTGCGCCGCCCGGCGGCCGGCTGCCGGAGTCCTGGGTCGGCACGCTGGTCGAGGCACTCGAGGCGGGGCTCGACCTCGCGGCGGGGCTGCATCAGCGGCTGCGGGAGATCCCGGAAGTTGCGCAGGCCGCAAAGCGTCTCGGACGACAGGTCCACGACGTCCGCCACAGTGATGGCAGGTTTTCGGTGGGTACGGGAATTCCCCGTTCCGGCCGGCGGCTGCTCACGGTAGGCACCGACTGCGTCGTCGGGAAGAAATACGCCGCGCTGGCGATAGCCCGGGAAATGGCGGCTCAGGGCCGCTCGGCGCATTTCCGCGCGACCGGGCAGACGGGAATTCTGATCAGCGGCGGCGGTGTTGCGGTCGATGCCGTGGTGGCCGATTTCATCTCCGGAGCCGCGGAGGCGCTCTCTCCCGCCAATTCGCCGGACCATTGGGATGTCATCGAGGGGCAGGGCTCGCTGTTCCATCCCGCCTATGCCGCGGTCACCCTGGGACTGCTGCACGGCTCGCAGCCCGACGCGCTCGTCATCTGTCACGACGTCGCCCGCCAGACCCTCACTTCCTTTCCTCACGTGCGCATCGTCCCTCTCGAAGAGGCCATTCCGGCGTACCTGTCGGCCGCGCGCCTGACCAATCCCAAGGTGCGGATGCTCGGCGTTGCCCTCAATACCTCTTCTCTCCCGCCGGATCAGGCGCAGACGGTTCTGCAGCAGACGGCCCAGCGGCTCGGGCTGCCCTGCGTCGATCCGATCCGGAGCGGGGTTGGTGCGCTGGTGTCGGCTCTGAAGCGTCTCGATACGGATTGAGTTCCAACGGCAGGGGGCCAGTCAACTGAGGGGCGGCTGATGCGTCATGTTGCGTGCGTTCTGTTGGCCGTGGGCTCGATTGCGGTGGGCGCGCCGGTGCATGCGCAGCTCGATTTCGCGGCAATGGGCCCGTCCGCGATCCCGAACGAGCAGCTCGATCCCGCGCGCGCGCTGCCACGATCCCAATTGGAGTCCGCGCGGCATCGACCGCTCGCCGCGCAGTACATCTGGTCGGGCAGGGAAAGCGGGGCGACGCAGGCGCACTACAACGCGGCCCCCGAACCGAACGGCAACGATCGGAATTCCGCCCGCTATTTCCGTCGCGTCTTCACCGTGGACACGGTTCCGGCGCACGCGACGCTTTATCTTGCCGGACCGGGCAAGGCGACGGTCTATCTGAATGGCAGCGAGATCGGCCATTATCAACTGAACGTCGACTCCGAGCTCGGAGTCCGGGTGTACGAGCTCGACGTGACGAGCCAGCTTCATCGGGGCAAGAACGTCCTCGCCATCGAGGCGCTCTCCGGTCCCCATCCCTTCACCGAGGCGGAGGATGCCGTCAGCCGGCATCTGCGCGATGGCAAGGTTCTGGCGGCGATGATCGTTCCGGCGCCGCGCGGTCTGGAGGCGCGTCCGCTGGTGATGAGCGATGCGCGATGGCAGGCAACGGAAGGGACCGCGGCCTCCGGATGGCAGCAGCCCGCGTTCAACGATACCGGCTGGGACCGGGCCGAGGATCTGGGCGGCATCGAGAGCTCGGTCGACCTCTTCCAGGGAAATTCCGACGGCGGCATGTATGCGTGGCCGGGATACGACGGCATTTCTCCTTATCTCGCGCATTATTCCCTGCAGGCGGTCGAGGTGAGCCGCGTCTATGGGGGCGTGGGCACGATCGAGAACCTGCAGGCGGTGACGGGAAAGCAGGCCGGGGGCGAGTTCACCGTGGATCTTCCGGCGCCCCGCGTCGCCGGCCAGGATGCCCCGCAGCTGATGTTGGATTTCGGGCGGGAAGTGAACGGCCGCATCGAGCTGCAATCCGACTCCGATTCTCCTGCGGAAGTGACCGTGCAATACGGCGAATCCGAGGCTGAGGCGACGCTGCAGCCGTACCTGGGCACCGACCCGGTGTATCTGCCGCCGCATCGAACGGCGTACGGTCCGAAAAGCGCGTTCCGCTACGCGATCATCCGATTCACCGGCGGCCGGTTGACGCGCTTCCGGACGATCCGGCTGGACGGAATCGGCTATCCGGTCGAATACCGCGGGTCGTTCGCATCCTCCGATCCGCAGTTGGACAGACTCTGGTGGATCGGCGCCAATACGGCGCACCTCTGCATGCAGGACGGTGTTTGGGACGCGCCAAAGCGCGATCGCAACCGCTGGATGGGGGACCTCGATGTCAGCGGCCGGACCATTGGCGCCGTGTTCGGCGATGATTCCCTGATGGAGGATACGCTCGAGCGCCTCCTCGGTCCGGCGCCGATCACGGATCACGTCAACGGGATTCCGGGATACTCGGCGTTCTGGGTCACCGGAGAGAAGGAATTCTATCTGCGCACCGGCTCGATGACGCAGCTGCGCAGCGTGCACGAGCGGCTGGTGCAACTGCTCCAATACATGGAGAAGGATCTCGATCAGCAGGGACTCTTCGCCGATCGCACCAAGGCGTGGCCCTTCGTGGATTGGGCCCCGGACCTGGACGGCGACACCCCGCAGACCCGCATGGGGACGCAGTTCGAATACCATGCGGCGTTCGAGGATGGGGCCTGGCTGCTGCGCGCTCTCCACGATGAGAAGAATGCCGCCCGCATGCAGAGCGAGGCGGATGCGCTCAAGAGCGCGGCGCAGAAGTCCATGCGGGACAGCGAAGGCACGTTCGGCGACCGCTGGCAGATCAATGCCTATGCCGTGCTCTCCGGCGTCGCGGATGAGAATCAGTATGCGGCGATCTGGCGCAACGTTCTTTCGCAGGTCGGAACGAAGAAGTACGAGACTACGATCACCACACCCTACTACGGCTTCTATGTGGCGAGCGCCATGGCCGAAATGGGCCACCGGCAGGCGGCGCTCGACTGGATCCGGAAGTACTGGGGAGGCATGGCCCAGGAGGGGGCGACGAGCTTCTGGGAAGGCTACAACACGAGCTGGTTCACGGGACCTCTGTTTCATTCGTCGCTGCAGGCCGACGACATGTCGGGATATATCGTCAGCCTGGCGCACGGCTGGTCGAGCGGCGTCACTCCATGGCTCATGACGCAGATTCTCGGGATCCGGCCGACGGCGGGCGGCTTCGGGAAAGTCGACATCCGTCCCGACCTGGTCGACCTCAAATGGGCCAAGGGCGCGGAGCCGACGCCTCACGGGCTGCTGCAGGTCGCCATTCGCGATGACCAGGGTTACACGACGACCATCGGTCTGCCGCGAGACGTCACCGCGAGGGTGTCGATTCCCGTGTCATCGCCGGATGCCGGAGTGACGGTGAATGGCCGACGGAGGGCCAGTGTGCCGGCGGAAGGAGGCAAGCGCGCCATCGTGGTTCTGAGCGGGCAGGGCACCTACGTCGTGAAGAGCCGCTAGCGACGATCGGCGGGAGACAACGTCCAATGGTCGGACAGCCGAACATACTCTTCGTGATGACCGACCAGCAGCGATTCGACACCCTCGCTGCGCTCGGCAACCGACTCATTCATACGCCGAACCTCGACCGGCTGGTCGCAAGGGGGGCGTACTTCTCCAACGCCTATTCCACGTGCCCGGTCTGCATGCCGGCGCGCTACACGCTGATGAGCGGGTGTGAGCCGCCGTCCACGGGCGTATGGAAGAACATGATTTATCCCGACATGCATCAGACCATCGAGCGCCGATGCGGCCGCTATCTCCCGCGGGTGCTGCGGGATCTCGGTTACCGTACCTTCGGCATCGGAAAATTCCATACCTTTCCATGGGACGCGCCGCTCGGGTTCGAGACGCAGCTCTACGGCGAGGAGATGTACGACGATGAGGCGCAGCGGTCGCAGGATGCATACGTCTCCTATATTTTGCGGGAACACCCTCAATACGCCTGGGTGGAGGCGCTGATGGGGGAGCGGACCGAGATGTACTACATGCCGCAGATGAGTCCATTCCCTGCGAACCTGACCATGGAAGCGTGGGCGGTGGATCGCGCCGTTGAGTTGCTGCGGGTGAGGGACGGGAGGCCGTGGTTCGGATTCGTCTCCTTCGTCGGTCCGCATCCGCCGTTCGCGCCGCCGCAGCCGTTCAACCGGATATACGACCCCGACAGGATGCCCAATCCGGTGCGCGGAGACCCCTCCGTCGATCATCGCGACCAACAGATTCCGCTGATGAACCGCCTGATCTGGGCGGACGGCATCAACGACAGTCACGCCAGGGTGCTCAAGGCGCGCTATTACGGTGAGATCACCTACATCGACTGGTGCCTCGGCCGGCTGCTCGACTTCGTCGAGACGAGCGCCGGCGCGGAGAATACGCTCATCTGCTTCTTCTCGGATCACGGCGAGCATCTCGGCGATCACGGCGCATGGCAGAAGGAGAGTTACTTCGAGGCATCGGCACGGGTGCCGCTCCTCGTGAGCTGGCCGCGGCGCATCCCACCGGGCGAGCGGCGCGAGCTCGTCTGTCTGACCGATCTCTTCGGGCTCGCCACGGCGGCCGCGGGCCGTGCGGAGTTGCGGCAGGGCACGGGCCTCCTGGACCTGCTCGAGGGCCGCGCGGCAGGCCGGGAGGCGTTGTTCGGTTACTATGGAGTACCCGGCCAGCACGACTTCAAGCTCATGGTGCGCCAGGGAAGGTGGAAGCTGATCTGCTTCGCCAACGGCGGCCAGACACAACTGTTCGACGTCGAGGCGGATCCCCTGGAGCTCACGGACCTGAGCGACACCGAGACGCAGGTGAGGGCACGGCTCTCGGCGGCCGGCGCGGCGCAACTCGCGCGCATGGGCTGCGAGGCGGCCCTGGAAGGCGGCGCCCTGCGGTCGCTGCCGTTCAAGGATTGGCAGGCGCAGATCGCAGAGTCTCCGTATCGGGAATACTTCCCGAACGGACGCATCCATCAATTCGATGTCTCCACGGGCATGCAGGCGTTCCCACGCCATCCGCGGGAGGTGCTCGAGCGCCAGACATGAGTGGAGGCCGATCCGACGCGGGTGAGGGAGCGCGCACCACCAGGGTCTATCTTTACTTCGCGCCGCTGATGCTGCTGGTCTACCTGGGGCTGCCCAAGGGTCCGCTGGTCAACATCAGCGTCTCCTTCATGTTGAAGAACCGGCTCCACGCCTCGCCGTCCGAGGTGGCGCTGTTCGTCTTCCTGACCGCCCTGCCGACCTATCTGTCCTTTCCCTTCGGGCTGGCGCGCGACCGCTGGAATCTCTTCGGCCTGCGCGACCGGGGGCTGCTGCTGCTGTTCGCACCCCTCACGGCCCTGGTGTTCGTCTGCCTGGGCTTTTCCCGGCTCTCGCTGGCGGGTCTCTTCGCAGGCATGTTGACGGCGGAGATCACCTATCAATTCGTGTTCGCGGCCTATAGCGGACTGACGGCCCTGGTCGCCCAGGAACAGCTCATGTCCGGCCGGCTGGCCTCGCTCCTGGGGATCGTGGTGCTGCTGCCGTCCATCGCGGGCGCTCTGGCCTCGGGCTGGTTCGTGGAGCACGTCTCGCCCGGCCACACGTTCTTCGTCGTGGCCGCGCTGATTCTGGGAATCGCCCTGGTTGGACTGTGGAAGCCGCGCGCGGTATTCGAGCGCCTCTACGATCAACCCGCCGCGCGGGGCGCCAGCCTGCGGGAAGACATCCGGCGCCTGCTGAAGCACCGGGCGGTCTATCCGGCGGTCGTCATCAATCTTCTCGCCCAGTTCAATCCGGGATTCGGGGCGGCGATGCAGTACTACGTCACCGACCGGTTGCACGCTTCGGATGCGGTATACGGCTACTACATCGCGATTTTCGCGGCGTCCTTCGTCCCGGTCTATTTCCTCTACGGTCAGCTCTGCAAGCACGTCAAGCTGCGCACGCTCCTGTGGTGGGGCACGGTCATCCTGATTCCGCAGACGGTGCCGCTCGCACTCATCCACACCGGAACCCAGGCGCTGTTCCTCGCCATGCCGCTCGGCCTTCTCGGCGGTATCGCCGGGGCGGCCTACAGCGATCTTGCGATGCGCACCTGTCCGCCAGGACTCCAGGGCACGTTCATGATGCTGGTCGTGGGGGTCACGGCATTCGCCAACAACGCCAGCGCCATACTGGGTGCGGCGATTTACAGCGCGAGCCCGACGCGGGGTTTCCTCTACGATGCGATCCTGACCGTCGCGGTGACCGCCGCCATCCTGCCGGTGCTGAAGCTCATTCCGGAAAAGCTCATCGTCACATCCGACGGCGAGCACAATCCCGCCGTCGAGGCCGGCTGATCACTCGACCTGCACTTCGACCTTCTCGAGAGTGCCCGTGAATCTGAACGGCGCCTGATACGTCGTGCCGATCGGCGACGGATAATTCTGCCCGATGTCGACGCCTTCCCATCCCGCGCAGTGATGGAGCAGCTTCGTTTCGCCAACCATCCGTTCCTGGATGAGGAGTCGGATGGTTCCCGCGCCTGTCCTGCGGATGCGGTGCGCCGACGGGGCTGCGTCCGCAATGAATTCGAGCGCGACCGTCACCCGTCCCAGGGGAATGGGCTGGCTGGAGCTGAAGACATCACGGCCCTTTCCCGGGGAGGTGCCTTCGTAGTGCAGCCGCCGCTCCTTTATATAGAGGACGAAACCCCCGAACCGGCTGCCGGAGGCGAGGATCACGCCTTCCGCTCCGCCGTCCGGGATCACGACATGGGCCGTGATGCGGTGTGAGACGTCGAAGTTCGGGCTGCCGTAGGCGCCCGGAAAGCCGCCGCAGGCGCCCGGGAAGCCTGGATAATAGACGAAATGGCGGCGGCCTCCGGTCGCCATGGGGTGGCCGCTGCCGATGCCGAGTCCCACGTCCAGGGGATAGACGTTGTTCTTTCGCGCCTCCTGATCGAACAGGGCCCGCAGCGCCCGTACCTTGTCGGGATACTGCTCCGCCAGGTCGTGGGCCTGACTGAAGTCCTCGTCCAGGCGATAGAGCTCCCAGCGGTCGTTCTCCAATTCCTCCTCGGTCGCCCTCCGGCCGGAGGCCAGCATTTCACCCTGCTCGAGCCGCAGCCAGGGCACGCCGTGACGCGCGGCGGCGAACCACCCGTCCTCGTATATTCCCCGATTGCCCTCCATCTCGAAGTACTGCACCCGATGCCGGGAGGGGGCGTCGGGATCCGTGAAGGTCTCCGCGAAGCCAGGTCCGTCCAGCGGCTCCTGCTCCACGCCATCGACCACTTCCGGAAATGCGATGCCGGCCGCCTCGTACAAAGTGGCGGCGACATCATTGACGTGGGTGAATTGCGTTCGCAGGCCGCCCGGGTCGCGGATCCGGGCTGGCCAGGAAACGAGCAGGGGATTGCGCATGCCGCCGAAATGGGAGGCGACATGCTTGACCCACTGAAACGGCGTGCTGCCCGCCCAGGCCCAGGCGGCAGCGTACGAGTTGAAGTGCAGCGGGCCGCCGAGCTCGTCGAGGGTCCGCAGCTGGTCCGCTACGGTGCGGTGATGCAGGGAGAATTCGGCGGGCACATCGTCGGTCCCATCCCGGCCCAGTGCCGCCTCATCGCCGTTGTCGCCGACGATGAAGAGGATCAGCGTGTTGTCGGCGTGGGGGCCCTGGTCGATCGCCTGAATCAGGCGCCCGATCTCATGGTCCGTATGGCTGATGAAGCCCGCGAAGATCTCCATCTGGCGCGTAAACAGCCGCTTCTCATCGGCGCTCAGGGAAGACCAGGCCGGCAATTCCTCCGGCCGCGCGGTCAGCGCGGTATCGGCCGGAATGACGCCCAGGCTCTTCTGTCGCGCGAAGGTCTCCTCGCGCAGCCGGTCCCAACCCTGGTCGAACCTGCCGCGGTACTTCCCGATCCACTCCCGCGCCACGTGGTGCGGCGTGTGTGCCGCCTCCGGCGCGAGGTAGAGGAAGTAGGGTTTGTCAGGCGCCAGCGACTCGTGCGCGCGCAGCCAGCGAATCGCCTCATCGGTGATCAGGGTCGTCAGGTGGATCCCCTGGTCGGCGGGCGGCGGCGCGATGCGCTCGGTATTGCGCCACAGGGTCGGCTCCCACTGGCTGCCGTTGGCGAACATGTTGCCGAAGAAGTATTCGAACCCGAGGCCCGTGGGCCAGCGGTCGAAGGGGCCGACCGCCGACAGCTCCCAGGCGGGCGTGTTGTGCCACTTGCCGAATGCCGCGGTTCTATAGCCGTTACGGCGCAGAACTTCCGGGATCGAAACCGTGCTCTTCTTCCACACGCCCAGGTAGCCCGGGTAGCCGTGCTCGACGACGGTGCCGAACCCCATGCGGTGGTGGTTGCGGCCGGAGAGCAGGGCGGCGCGCGTCGCATTGCAGATCGCCGTGGTATGAAAGGCGTTGTATCGCAGGCCGCGGGCCGCCAGCTTGTCGAGAGTGGGCGTGCTCGCGTGACCGCCGAACGTGCCCGTATCCCCGAAGCCGACATCGTCCAGCATCATGAGCACGATGTTGGGCGCGCCCTCCGGCGCCCTGACCGGCCGCGGCCAGTCGGGAACCGAGTCCCGGGCGCTGAGCCCGATCCTTCCCTTGAATGCAGGCTCGGCCCGGGACTCGTCCGGCATTAGAAATTCCTGACGATCGAAATGCCGATGGTCCGCGGCTGTATGTAGCCGTTGTATTCCTCGAGCGGTATGAGACTGCCGGTGATGCCGCGCTTGTTCGTCACGTTGTCGTCGTAGAGCGAGACCTGCCAGTCGTTGAAGTTGACTCCGGCGCGCAGGTCCGTCTGGACATAGCTGGGGAAATAGAGCAGCGTCGGCGCGTCGCTGATGCCCGAGGCTCTCTTGCCGACGTAGCTCGACTGGGCGCCGACGAACCCGGTGGCGTTGGCGGAAATCTGGAAGTTCTGCTGGGCATCCAGGTGGGCGGAAGTCTTGCTGCTGAAGGGCAGGGAGGTTCCGGGCTTGAAGACGAAGCCGATGCCGTTGAAGGATGTCGAGGTCATCTCCGCCCGGTTGTAATTGAACCAGCCGCTCACCGTCAGGTTCGACATCGGCCGGGTTTCGACCTTCAGCTCGACGCCCTCGCTCTTGGCGTCGCCGGCGTTGATGACGGTGCTCGCGCAGCCGCAGGGAGGGTTGTAGGGCAGCTGGATGTTCTTCCAGGGCATGTAGAAAATGGAGCCGTCCAGGACCAGCCTGTGGTCGAGAAGGCTGTCCTTCATGCCGACCTCGTAATCGTGCGTGGTATCAGGGAGGAAGTGGCAGGGCAGGTCGAAGGCGGTGCAAGTGGGATTGGGGCCGCCGTTGCGAAAGCCGGTCGCCACCCGCGCGTACAGCATCACGTTGGGCGTGAAGCGGTAGCGCGGCGTGATCAGATAAGTGAAGGCGTTGTCCTTGGTATCGACCTCGGGCGTCACGAGACCCAGGGGCGAATTCGATACCCCGAAGATGGCCGCGAACCCGCCGCCATCGACCTCCGAATAGGTCTGCCTGTTCTCACTTTCGCGGCCGCCGAGCTGCAGGTCGAACTTATCCGTGAAATGGACCGTGAAATTGGTGAACACCGCCTCCTGGTCGAGGCCGGACGGCCAGCTCGCGATGACGACGTTCCAGGCCGGCTCGATGGCGCCGGTGACGGGGTCGGCGCCCCAGATGTCCTGGATGGTGTGGCTCTTTTCGTGTGTGTAGTAGAGGCCCCCCATCCAGTCGAGCCAATCGGTCACCGGGAGCGCGAGGCGCACCTCCTGGCTGAACTTGTCGGTTACCGTTTCATCCAGGTCCTTGGCGCCGCCGACGCCGAAGATGATCTGGGCGAACGGGCCGTAATCCCAGGTGTCATCGAGCGCCTGGTGCCCGGAGTTGATGCTGTATGCGGTCAGGGATGTCAGCTGCGCCCTGCCGAGCTGCGCCTTGAATATCGCGCTGAACGCCTGGTCGTCGTTGTGGAGCAGCCCCGTGCCGGGAATGTTGAATTGCTTCAGCTGGCCCTCGCCGAGCTGCGGATCGGCGAAGCCGAAGCCGTATTGCTCGTTGTTCTGATAGAGCGCGCTCAGCTTCAGCGACCACACGTCCGACGGACGGATCAGCAGGGCGGCGTAGCCGCCCTCGGCGTCAACCCTGTTGGTATCGTTTTTCCCGGTGGCGACGTTATCGATGTAGCCGGGTGTCTCGCGCACGAAAACGCTGGCGCGCATGGCCACGGAGTCGCTCATGGGGATGTTGCCGGCGGCGCGCACGTCGTAGCCGGGACTGCCGGCACCCTGAATCGACTCGAGACCGACCTCCACCCGTCCGCTGGCCCTGGTGGTCGAAGGATCCACGGTCACATAGTTGATGAGGCCGGCGAGGCTGTCCGATCCGTAGAGAGTTCCCTGTGGCCCCTCCAGCACTTCGATGCGCTGGACATCGCTCGGATCGAGGTCCGGAATGTTCTCGAAGGAGCCGCCGTAGCCGGAGGAAGAGCCGAACTGGATGCCATCGATGGTGAAGCTCATCGTCGGGTTGACGATGCCGGCGCCGGTGCTCATTCCGCGGATCGACACGGAGGGGGCGCCGCTCTGGTTCATGACGATGTTCACGTTGGGAATCGTCTGGAAGTAGCTCTGCAGAGTCACCTGATTGGCCTGCAGCAGCGTATCCGCGCTGATCGCGGTGACCGGTACGGGGACGGTCAGCAGCGGCTGGGCGGTCTTCTGCGCCGTGACGACCACCTCCTCGAGCGCCGGGGCCTGTGTGCCCGATTGCGTGCTGGCTGCTGGCGCGGAGTCCTCGGAGCTCCCATTCTGGGTGGGACTCGCCGTTTGGGCGAAGCTCGGTGCGAGACCGCACGCGAGCATCACAGCGAAGGAAGGTATCGTCAGTTTCATGTGTACCCCAAGTTCGTGTAATTGTCCCCGGTGGAGTCGGGCAACTCCTCAGGCCGATACTACTGCTTCCCTGCGGGCGCGATACTCGTCGTTCGTAATGGCTATATTAGTAATCACGGGGTATGAGCCCGCTTTTCCGGGCTGCCTCAACGGCCCTCATGGATGCATTAGCAAGGATGGTTTGCCGGGGGCGGCGCGGCGCGATGGAATGAGATCGCGGGCATTGCGAGGCGCGCCGTGCGTCCTGGCGCCCCGTGGCACGGGGGACCTGCGGTTTCCAGGCGATGATTCGCAAAGCGTTCATGATGTCGGTCAATGCCGGCGCCGAGGCCGAATACGAGCGCCGGCACAGGCCCATCTGGCCGGAGATGGAGCGGGTCTTCAAGGCCCACGGGGTGAGCGGCTACTCCATTTTCCTGCTGCCCGGAAAGGGGTTGCTCTTCGCCTACGCGATGATCGAGAGCGAGGCGCAGTGGGCGGCGATCGCCGGGACGCCGGAGTGCGGGCGATGGTGGCGCCACATGGCGGACGTCATGCCCCACGATGAGCGCGGCGCGCCCGTGGCGGTCGCCCTGCGGGAAGTGTTCCATCTGGACTGACCGGCGCCTTACAAAATATGAAAATCACTCTCCTGGCGGCACTGGCGCTGCTCGCCGCTTGCTCCAGCGTCGGGGCAACGGAACAGCCGACAGCCGTGGACAGGCTGGCGATCCCAGTGGGCTGTGAGACGACGCGCTACGTCATGCAGCCGGGGCAGGTCCATCAGGCGGTGATGTTGACGGACCCCGCGCATGAGCAGGTCGTGCTGTTCGATCTCGTGGAAGGCGGCGCCATGGTCTCGCTCGAGTACGGCGGCGTCGAGCACATCTGGGGCTATCACGGCGGCGCGCTGCTGCAGATGGCATTTCATCACAACAGCACGGTTGGGAAGATGGTCGGCGACTACAACCCGACGCAGGCGGGCGACGGGACCGCGACGTCGCCGGTCACCGGCATCGCGTGTCACGGCACCTCGTCGATCGACATCCTGACCATGATGCTGGATTTCAATCACAACAATGCCTTCTACCGGCAACCGGTCGCGGCGGTTTGGGGTGGCCGTGTCAACAGCGCCATCCCGCTGAGCTACTTCACGCCGTATACGCTCGAGACCCGGGCGAGCTGGGTGAGGAACGGCAGCGGCGGCGGCCCGAAATACTATCTGCGGCTGGACGAGCGGCTCACGCATCTGACGAAGGAGAAGATCGGCTCCTTCATGTACGACTTCGCCGACTACGGGCCGTGGCAATTCGCCGTGCGGGCGATCAGTCCGCAGGGATGCCCATGCAGGACCTCGGGCATCAGCGGCATTGCCGGCGGCTGGTACACGGACGAGAGCCGGACCGTGGGACTGGCGGTGGCCATGCCGGCCGGCAACTTTCCGGACAACGAGGTGGAGGGGAGCTTCATCAGCGACTACACGTGGCGCAATCGCAGCTTCCATCTCGAATCCCATGAGGCCCTGGACGGGATCGCCTCGAAGTCCTTCCGCTGGTACGTCATGGTGGGGCCATGGCGGAATGTGCTGAGCTTCGTCCGCGGGCTCGGGAAGGAGGGAGCGCGGTGAAGGGGCTGTTCATGCCGGCGGGGGCGGCGCTCATGGTCGGGGCGTGCTGCGCGTGCTACGCGCAACAGATGCCGGACGTGAGTTGCCGCCTGCAGAATTACGCGCTGACGCCGGGGAACGAAGTCCAGGTGGTGATCCTGCGCGACCCGAGTGGTGAGCAGGAGGCGCGGTTCGATCTGACGCACGGAGCCGCCCTGGTATCGCTGCGATATCGGGGGCAGGAGTTGCTCTATGGGCACAGTGTGGGCGCCAACGTGCAGATGTATCAGATCCGCCACGGCAAGGAGCTGGAATTGAAAGGGCTCAATCCCTTCTGGTCGGCGTTCAATCCGGATCAGGGGGAGCCCAGCATGGATGTGCCGTCAACGGTCGCGGGCGTCGCCTGCCACGGACGAGAGTGGATGAATGCCTTCGCCATGATGGTGGATGCGGGCGCCGATAATTCCTTCCAGCGGCAGCCGCTGTTGGGAATATGGAAGGGGCAGCTGAGCGGCCACTTCCCGCCGGGGTATACCACGCGGTACGCCATCGAGACGCAGGCCAGCTGGATGGCGAATCCGGGCAGGACCCCGAGCTACTATCTGCGCCTGGACCAGACGGTGGTGAACGTCGGCGACACCGACGCCGGGACGATGCATTGGCTGCTCTTTGGGACGGTGCCATGGAAATTTGGTCACTGGGCGGCCGCTCCCGGCGGCTGCACGGAAAAGATACCTTGTCGGAGCAGCGCGACGCCCGTGATCTCTGCGGGGCGCTATCAGGATGCCGCAGATACGCAAGGCGTCGCCGTCGTGGTTCCTACGACAGGCTGGGCGACTGATCGCATCTACCTGTCAGGGGGCGGTGATCCCATCGGGGACGCGCCGGAAGAGCTGAAACGGGACTTTGGAGTCACACTGACCCACGCGCTGCCTGGAGGCGCGGGCATCGAGTTTCAGTGGTACCTCTGCGCGGGGTCGTGGGACGAAGCGCAAGCGTTTGCGACGAAGATGAAAACGGGGCATTGAGCGGCGGATGCCATGAGAAGACTGCTGCTATTTGCGATGGTGGTGGTGGCCTCCATGGGGGTTGCCGGTGCGAACGGGCGGCAGGTCCATGAATCCCAGGTTGGAATCGACTGGGCGCACGCTTCCGGGACCCTGAAGACCGTACCGTCATTGCAGGTGGTCAGCAACCCCCTCTTGCGGCCGGGATCGCCGATACACGATGCCGCATTCCTGGCGCTGAAGAGATTGCAGGCGGACGACGTGCGGTTCGTGCCGTGGTTTCCGTATCCCAGGCTCGCGGTCCCGGAACTGCAGCCCCCTGCGAACGGCCGGACATCGTGGAACTTCTCCCTCATCGATCCGCTGCTGGTGGACTTCTTCGAGGCGACGCGGGGCCATCCGGTCATATTGAACTTCAGCACGGAGCCGGCCTGGATGTTCAGGCACGAAGTGCCGACCCGCTATCCTTCGAATCCGGACGAGGTGGATTGGACATACTCGTCCAGCACGGACACGGAACTGACCGACCCCACGGGGCGGCAGCTCGCCGCGTATGATGCGCGAATCTTCAGCTGGTACAGCCGCGGCGGCTTTACCGACGAATACGGGCACTATCACCGGTCAGGTCATCATTTCCCCATCCCTTATTGGGAGGTGCTCAACGAGCCCGACGGGGAGCACGCTTTCACGCCAAGGAAATACACCACGGTGTATGACGCGGTCGTCGAGGCGATCAGGAGGGTCGATCCGCGGACGAAGTTCGTGGCGCTGGCTCTCGCGGATGCGGATGCGCCGGACTATGCGCATTTCTTGGAGTATTTCCTCGATCCCCGCAATCATCGGCCCGGTACGCCGCTCGATGTGATCTCGCTGCACTTCTATGCAGTGCCCGGACCCGCGGAATCGCTCGCGCAATGGCCGTACACGTTCTTCGACCAGGCGAACAGTTTCCTTGGAAGAGTTCGCTTCATCGATGCGCTGCGCGGGGAGCTGTCGCCGGCGACGCGAATCATCGCCGATGAGGTGGGCTCGATCCTGTATCAGGACAATTCATCGACGAGCCCGGCGCCGATACCCGCGGCCTATTGGAACCTTTCGGGAGCCCTGTACGCGTACGTATACATGGGACTCTCGAAGATAGGCGTCGACGGGGTCAATGAGTCGCAACTGGTGGGCTACCCCTCGAATTTTCCCGAAGTATCGATGGTGAACTGGAAGGACGGCAAGCCCAATGCGCGCTATTGGGTCTTGAGCCTGTTGCGGGAGCAACTGGCCACGGGAGATTCGCTCTGCGACGCGAACGTGACGGGCGGATCGCCCGACGCGCCGGATGTCGTGGCGCAGGGTTACCGTTCCGCCGCGGGAGCGCGGAAGATTCTCATCGTGAACATGAAGGGTAGTCCGGTCCGGGTGAAGCTGGACGGCGCGGCGGCAGGCGGCCGCGTGGAGGTTGTCGACGAGTCGACGGGGGAGGGGCCGCCCCGGCTATCGCCGCTGAATTCGCGCACGCTTGCCCTCGCTCCCTTCGCCGTCGCGGTCGTCGATATGCAGTAACGGACCCCCGGGAGACCCATGCCGCCTCGTCGTCGTCGCAGTCCGCTCCGTCCGCTCTGCCGTGCCGTTGCCGTGTGTGCCCTCGGGGTGGTCACGGTTGCGGGTGCGTACAACAGGCACTTCCGGCCGGCGCCTGCCGACAAGAACGTGACCATCTCCAACGGCGGCCTCTCCGTGACCTTCAACATTGCCTGGGGCGCGGCCGTGGTCGCCTTTGCGGCGGCGTACATGACGTCCCATCCCGGCGATGTGTACTCGGTCGACTTCTCGGTTCTGGTGAGCACTTCGAAGCGCGGACCGGCGCTAGCCAGCCGGCCGCCGTTTTCAGGGTCGTCCGCAAGGGACGCTGATCACAGGCTTTGGAGGGCAGACGCGTGCGCATTCTGATTCTCGGGGGTACGGGCAACATCGGGCCATTTCATGTCCGCGCCGCGCTGAGCCGCGGGCATGAGGTTTCGGTGTTCACCCGAGGGAAACGTCCGGCGCACTTTTCCGCCGAGGTCGAGATGTTGACCGGCGACCTCAACGGCAACTTCGACTCCATCAGGAACAGAGACTGGGATGCGGTCGTCGATGTGGCGACCTTCGGTCCGAAGTGGGTCCGCGCCTTGGGCGAGGCGCTCGGGGACCGTGTCGGACACTACACGCTGATCTCGACGGACTCCGTGTATGAGAATCCGATCGGCAACACCGGGGGAACCACCGAAGAGCACGAGCTCGTCGAATACACGGGAACGGAAGACCCGTATTCCATCACTTCGTTTCGCGAGGTCGACGAGTACCGGGCGCTGAAAGTGCTGTGCGAGCGGGAGAGTCAGCGGCAATTCCCGGGGCGGACACTGATCGCGCGGCCGACTTTCCTCGTGGGTCCCGGTACGGGGGAGCTCACCTACTGGCCGGTGCGCATGGAGCGGGGCGGAGAGATATTGGTGGCCGGCGACCCTCTGGCGCCGGTGCAGATGATCGATGTACGCGACATGGCGGAGTGGATCATCCCGATGGTCGAGCGGCGCGAGCATGGCGTGTTCAACCTCGCCGGGCCTGCGCTTCCGATGGGCTTTGCGGAAATGCTGGGGGCCATTCGCGGGACGACCGCTTCGCCCGTGTCCCTGGTGTGGACGTCGCAGGAGTGGCTTCTGCAGCAGGGCGTTCCTCCGGTCTGGAGCAGTCCCCTCATGTGGGTCAGGGAAGGGGGAATACCGGGCTTGATGCGGGTGAGGAGCGACAAGGCCATTGCCCGTGGACTCAAATTCCGGCCGCTCTCCGTGACCGCTGCCGACGCTCTGTCCTGGTACAAGAGCCAACCTCCTGACCGCCAGGGCCTTCTTCTGCAGGGTGTCCACGGGATCGGCAGCCTCGAGGAGTCCATGGCGCTCGAGCGAAAACTTCTGAATGAGTGGCATGCCCGCGATGCGAGGGTGAGGTGAGATGGCGGTGAACGAGAGAGTCGGCCGGCGTCGGGTCATCGCGGCCGCGATTTGCGCCGGATTATCCGGATTCGTCCTGACGGCGGCCGCCTATAACAGGACGTTCCGGCCGCCGCCGGCCGACAGGAACGTCACGATCTCCAACGGCGGTCTCGCGATCACGTTCAACATCGCCTGGGGCGGCGTGGTGGTGGCGATCGCCGACCGGAATGTGGCGCACGGGCTCAACATCGTCGACGCGAATGACGTGGGACGGGAGCTGCAGGTGTGTCAGGTTTTGAGCTCGGTGATCGGAGGTCGCAACGAGCTGATGATCAACCCGACTCAGGCGGGCGCCCTGGGCGATCAACCGTATTACGGACATCCGAACGCACCCATGATTCCGGAAAAAGGCAGTCCGGTCATGGAGTGGAAGGCAAGCCGAACCCGTTTTCATGTGGTCGTCAATCCCTGGGATTACGACAACGGCAATCCGACGAAATGGGTCTACGTGGAAGACGTCGCGATCGATTCGACGGGCGTCGCGCATTTCCGTTACACCTTCCACGACAATGAGCCCAAAACATACTCGATGGTCACCGAGATACCTACCCTTTACTCGGACCGTACGGGCGCTTACATGTATCCCCTGGTCTCCCCGTTCGGACGCGCGGGAGCCCGACTTCGCCGGCAGAAGGGTGCGAAGTGGCCGGTAAGGATGGTCACCGGAGCGCCGGCCTGGCCGCAGAAGCCGCTCGTGTCGAAGGGGTGGATCGCCAACATCGACACCGGGGACGACATCGGCGTCTTCTACACGACGCCCGTGGGGCACACCGAGGAGTATGGCAACTTCACCGGCTATGACATCTCGGATCGGCTGCCGCTCGGTAAGACGAATGTCGTCGCGCGGGAAGCCGCGGCGCGCCCCGGCGGAGTTTATTCGATCGATTTTTCGGTTCTGGTGAGCACGCCGGAAAGAGGGCCGGCGCTGATCGCCAGGCAGCCTGCCGCGGTCTTCAGGGTGGTGAGCAAGGGTCGATGATCATGGGCCTTGCTCGGCGGCGCCGATTCTGGCGGTGTAAGCGAGCAGGGCCGCCTCCTTGACGGGCCCGAATCCGCGGACCGAGGCAATCTCGTCGAGCAGCTGTACGGCGCGGGGGAGGGTCTCCGGGCTCAGCTTGGCGAGCGTGCGTTCGACCAACGCCTCGTAATCACGCATGAGCGCGCGCTCGGAACGGCGCTCGGCGGTCCACCCGAAGGGATCCAGAGGTGTGTGACGCAGCTTCCTCAGTGACGCGAGGAGCCGCAGTGCCGGCAGGGCGAGCCAGGACGGGAATTCCCGCTTGCGCGGGCGGCCGTTCGCCGCGCGGCCCGGGAGGAAGGGAGGCGCCATGTTGAAGCTGACCCGGGCGCCGCTCTCGAAGGCCTGCGCGATCGTGGCATGAAGCTCTCGCGCGCTGAGCAGCCGCGCAACCTCGTATTCGTCCTTGACGGCGAGGAGCTTGGCGTAGTTGCGTGCAAAGATGAGCGCCAGCGCATCGGAACCGGGCAGGGCGCGCTGCTCGGCCGATTGGACCGCGGCGACTCGCTCGCGGTAGCGTTGGGCAAGTGCTTCGTTCTGGTAGAGCGCCAGGTGCGCGGAACGATGTGCGACGAGCTCGGCGAGCGTCGCGGGGATCGGAGACTGCTTCGTCGGCGCCTGCGGCAGTGCGGCAATCCGATCGGGCTCGGCGATGAACAGGCGCCCGAGCCGAAAGGCCGCGAGATTGAGCTTCACGGCGACGCCGTTCAGGGTGATCGCCTGCTCGAGCGAGCCGGGCGTCACCGGGAGAGTCCCCAATTGCGCGGCCATGCCGACCACCATGAGGTTGGTCGCCATGGTATCGCCGGTGAGGCCGATCGCCAGTGCCGTCGCATCCACGCCCGTCACACGATCGCAGCCGATCGCGACAGTGAGCCGCTCGAGGAGCGCCTCAGGCTGAGGGACCGTATCGCGCTGGAATTGAAAGGCCGCGGTCGGCGTGACGGCGGTGTTCGCTACCGCGCGGGTGCGGCCGTCCGAGAGTGTGGAGGCTGACTCCGGGGACAGGGCCGCGACCAGATCGAAGGCGAGGAGTACGTCCGCCTCCGCGCGTCCCAGCCGTTGGGTGTGTATGCTGCCTGGCGCATCCGCCACGCGAACGTGGCTGAAAACCGCGCCGTTCTTCTGCGCCAGCCCTGTCATGTCGAATACCGAGGCGGCCCTTCCGTCGATGTGCGCTGCCATGGCGAGCAATGCGCCGACGGTGATGACACCCGTGCCGCCGACACCCGCAACCATTATGTTGCAGCCGCTCGCCGCGACACCGGGTTCCGGCAGCGCGGCAAAGAGGCTTTCATCGACTGCGGCGCCCTCGGGTCTGCGGGGCTCGGCGCCGCGGACCGTGATGAACGAAGGGCAGAACCCGTCGGCGCAGCTGTAGTCCTTGTTGCAGCTCGACTGATCGATGGCGCGCTTGCGGCCGAGCGCCGTGGCCTTCGGCACGATGCTGACACAGGTCGACTGCACCGAGCAGTCACCGCAGCCCTCGCAGACATCCTCAGCGATGAACATGCGCTTGGGCGGATCGGGGAATCTGCCTTTCTTGCGCCGGCGCCGCTTCTCGGCCGCGCAGGTCTGCTCGTAGATGAGCACCGTGCAGCCGGGCGTCTCGCGCAGCTCCCGCTGGATGCGATCGAGCTCGTCCCGATGATCGATGGTCACGCCCGGCGGAAAAGACCGGCTCCTCCCATGGAAATCGGGATTGTCACTCAGCACGACGATGCGCCGCACACCTTCGTGGTGGAGCTGTTGGGCGACCGCCGCGACGGAGAGCGGGCCATCGACCGGCTGGCCGCCGGTCATCGCCACCGCGTCGTTGTAGAGGATCTTGTAGGTGATGTTCGCGCCCGAGGCAACGGCTGCGCGAATCGCGAGCAGGCCCGAGTGGTAGTACGTGCCATCGCCCATGTTCTGGAAGATGTGCGGCGTATCGGTGAACGGCGCGAGGCCCAGCCAGTTGGCGCCTTCCCCGCCCATCTGGGTCGGCAGCAGGGCCTTCTCGGGCGCGACGAAGTTGGCCATGGTGTGGCAGCCGATGCCGGTCATCGACAGGCTTCCCTCCGGAATGCGCGTCGAGCGATTGTGTGGGCATCCGGAGCAGAAGAACGGGCTGCGGCGGACTGACACGGGTTGGCTCGCGGCGTGCTCCGCGGGCGCCAGGCGGGCGCTGGCCTGCTCCAGGGAATCAGTCGGCGCGCCGACACGCCTGAGCCGACCGGCGATGATGCGGGCGATGTCGGCAGGCTCCAGCGGCAGAACCGAGGAGAGGAGTGGAGCGCCCCTCTCGTCTTTCTTGCCGATGAGGAGCGGTGCGGTGGGGTCGTTCACCAGCGCGGAGGCGATCTGGGCCTCGAGCAGGCTCTTCTTCTCCTCGACGACCAGCAGCGTCTCGTGGCCGCGCGCGAAGTCGGCGACGCCCTCGGCGTCGAGCGGCCAGATGCAGCCGACCTTGTGGAGTGAAATGCCGAGGGATTGCGCTTGGCTCTCGTCGAGCCCGAGCAGCGCCAACGCCTGCAGGACATCGCCATGGCTCTTGCCCGCGCTGACGATCGCCAGGCGAGGCCGCGAGGCGCGAAAGGTCGTCCGGTCGACCCCATTCGCCTGCACGAAGGGGGCGATGAGCGGCATCCGGTACTCGACCACGATCTGCTCGGCGCGCAGCGGATTGAATGGGCGGACGGCGGCATGCAAGCCCTCGGGCGGAACGTCGTGAGCCGGCGGCAGCCCGGGCGCAAAGGCGTCGAGATCGAAATCCACGGAAGCGGTCTGCTCCACGACCTCGTTGACGCACTTCAGTGCCATCCACGTGCCCGCATGACGCGACAGGGCGAAGGCCAGCAGTCCGTAGTGCAGGATCTCGCCGACGTTGGCCGGGTAGAACGATGGGATGAGGCTGGCCGCGAGTGCCTGCTCGCTCTGGTGAGCCACCGTCGACGACTTGCCGGCGTGATCGTCACCGTAGAAGAGCACCACACCGCCCCTGGCATGCGCTCCGGCATAGTTGCCATGCTTGAAGGCATCGCCGGAGCGATCCACGCCCGGCCCTTTGCCATACCAGGCCGCGAATACGCCGTCACGGTTGGGACCGGGGAGCTGGCCGATCTGCTGGGTACCGGCGACCGCGGTCGCGGCGAGATCCTCGTTGATGCCCGGCTGAAAGCGGATATCGGCGGCTTCCAGGCGCCTGCCGATCGACCACAGGGTCGTATCGAGGTTGCCGAGCGGCGAGCCGCGGTACCCGCTGATGTAGCCCGCCGTATGGAGTCCGGCCCGGCGGTCGAGCCAGCTCTGCGCGAGCAGTACCCGCGCCAGGGCCTGCGTGCCACTCAGCAGGATACGGCCGCGGGTCGACGTCCACTTGTCGTCGAGCGAGACTGGGGTATGGCGGCTCATCGGGCGGCAGGTTAGCCCATCAGGCGGGCCATGCGCCTCTGCTTCGCCCTCATGTGTGCATTAGGAATAATGGGTTGTCACTTCAGCGGAGCAACGCCGAAAATCGGGCTGCGGAAGACGCTGCCCGGAGGCAACCAGCGGTGAAGGCGATGACTCGTGGGGTTGAACATGCGCGGCCGGTGCTGTGCATCGCGATCGCTCTCATCACGGCATGCGCTCTGGGCGGCGCTTCCGGCGCAGCCCGTGCCGGGGAGTGGGTTGCGGCATGGTATTCGCCGCCGTTTCCGACGACTCCCGTCTGGGAGCCCAACCAGGTGCGGATCTTCGACCATCAGACGACCCGCCAGGTGGTCCGGCTCGAGGCGGCGGGCGACCGTGTCCGCGTCCACCTCACCAATGTGCTCGGACTCCTGCCCGTCAGAGTCGGGGACGTGCGCATCGCGCTCTCTTCTCCGAATGGCGTGCTACAGGCCGGCACCGGACACCTCGTCACCTTCGGCGGCCGTCGGGAGGCGACGCTCGCACCCGGCCAGGCACTGCTCAGCGATCCGGTCGACGTGAAGGTCAGGCGATTCGATGAGCTCGCGATCTCCGTCTACTACCTCGATGCGGTTGCTCCGGCTGGGCATCTGAGCCCCCTGATCATCTCGCCGTCCGGCGATCACGCCGGCGAGGACGTGTGGCCTCTAGCGAGCCATGCGCTGGATGCGCCAGGCCTTGCGAGCGGCGTCGATGTCGAGGCCGCCTCACCGGCTCCTGTGCTCGTCGCCTTCGGAGATTCGATCACCGAAGGGTACTGCGCCACGACGGGCACTCATCGCGACTACCCCGAGCAGCTCGCGCGCCTGCTCGCCGCGCGGCCCGGCGATGAGCACTGGGTGGTCATCAACTCCGGAATCAGCGGCAATCGGCTGCTGCATGACGGAGACGGTACCGCGGGACTCGCGCGCTTCGACCGCGATGCGCTCGACATCCCGGGAGTCAGGGCGATCGTGCTGCTCGAGGGCATCAACGACATCGGCGTCGCGTACCTCCCGGGAAGCGACACCGGTCCGATCGAGGCCGCGCCTCTCATCGGCGCCTATGAGAACCTCATTCGCCGGGCACATGCCCGCGGAATCAGGATCTACCTCGGCACGCTCACCCCCTACGTGGGGGCCAGCTACGAGCGCCCCGCGGGCGAGAAGGTGCGGGAGGCGGTCAATGCGTGGATCCGCAAAGGCAGCGGGTTCGACGGCGTGATCGATTTCGATGAGGCGTTGCGCGATCCCGCTCACCCTTTGAGCATCATCGGCGCCGATCAGTGTGGAGACGACCTGCATCCCAACGATGCCGGCTACGGCGTCATGGCGAAGGCCGTGTTGCAGCGGCTCTTCACGAATGGCGCACGGCCGCGGACATAGCGGTGACGGTGATATCGGGGCTCGCCGCATCCGGACGGCCACGGCGCCGCCGTGCCGTTCATCTCGCAGCCATCATGGGCGCGCTCGCGCTCGGGCTTGCCGCGATGCTGCTCTGGCTCGCCAGAGGGCGGACGCGGCCCGAGCATGTCGTGTCGATCAGCAGTCTCGAGCTTGCCACGGTGACCCGAGGGAGTATCGCCGATGAGGTGGTCGCACGAGGCTCGGTGATCGCGGCGATCAGTCCGACTCTTTACTCCGCTGCCTCGGGGACCATCAGCTACCTCGTCCACGCGGGAGACCGCGTTTCCGAGGGGCAGGTACTGGCGCGGATCTCGAGCCCCGAGCTCGACAACGAGTACGAGCGCGAGCGCACGACACTCGCGAGCATGGAAGCGCAGTTCGCTCAAGGACGAATCGAGCTGCAGCAGCAGCTCCTCGCCAATGAGGAGCAGGCCAACCTCACCGCCGTCACCATGAACGCCCAGTTGCGTGAGCTCGAGCGCTCGCAACAGGCCTGGGGTCTTCGTGTCATCAGCGAGCGCGAGTATCAGGCCGCTTACGACAGCTTCACGATGGCAAGGCTCGAGTTCGAGCATGCGCGCCTGAATTCAGCCCTCGAGCAGAAGCGCATTCTCCTCGGCCTGCGCACCCGCGAGCTGCGGCGCGAATCCCAGGCGCTCGTCGTCTCGGGCCTGCGGCAGCGTATCGGCGACCTGACGGTCCGCTCGCCGGTCAATGGGCTGGTTGCGGAGCTGGGACAGCCTGACCAGACGCACGTCGCGCGCAGCATGCCGCTCGTCCGGGTCGTCGATCTCACTGCGCTGGCCATCCGGTTCCAGGTGGCAGAGTCTCTTGCCGACGGCATCAAGCCCGGTCTGCCGGCGCAGATCACGCTGGACGGCCAGACTGCCAACGGCATGGTGACGGCGGTTTCTCCTGACGTGCAGGACGGATGGGTGACGGGGCGAGCCCGGTTCGTCGGCCCGCAGCCCTTCGGTATGCGGCAGAATGAGCAAGCCGAGCTGCGCATCGTTCTCAGGCGTCGCGACGATGTCCTCGAGGTCGAGCGGGGCGCACTCCTCACACCCCAATCACGATATGTCTATGTGCTCAACGGTGACCATATCGCGCGTGCACCGGTCGTGCTCGGCACGGCATCGGCTTCGGAAATCGAAGTGATGAACGGCCTCTCGGCCGGCGATCAGATCGTGGTCTCGGCGACTTCCCGACTCGGTGATGCCAGTCAAGTGAGGGTCATTCGATGAGTAACCCGCGACGACCTTCGAGGCCGGCGCCGTGTGGGGCCATCACACGCCGCTCCCTTCTGATGAGGACGGCCGCCACCGGATTCATCCTGGGTGTCGATCCGATCGCTTTCGCGACGGCGAGATCCGGGCTGTCGGCCGAGGGCCGTGAAGTGTCGGATGCGATGCAGAGGGACTTCCTCAATCCACCGGACGCCTACAAGGCGGGAGTCTACTGGTGGTGGCTCGACGGGGCGGCGAGCAAGGAGGGCATCACGGCGGACATGGAGGCGCTGAAGCAACAGGGGATTTCGTACGCGCTGATCTTCAATTCGGGCTCGCCCGGGGACGGCGTGCCGCCGGGGCCGCCTTTCATGAGCGATCCATGGCGCGAGTACTTTCGCTTCGCAGTGCGGGAAGCGGCCCGCCGCGGCATCGAGCTGAGCGTGAACCTCTGCGATGGATGGAACGCCGGCGGTCCCTGGGTCACGAAGGACGATGCGATCAAGGATCTGGTATGGGGTGAAACGGCGATCGAAGGACCCGCCGAGATCGATCGCGTGGTGCCCACACCGGCGCGGGCTCTGAAGCTCAGCGGTACCGACTCTCAGGAGGTGGACCTGTCCGCGGACTGGTACAGGGACATCGCGGTGTTGGCCTGCCGCGAGCATGAGGACGGAAAATGGCGTCGGGAGGACATCGAGGACCTCACGCATCTCACGCGCGAGGGGCGGCTGCGCTGGAAAGCGCCTGCGGGCCGCTGGACGATCCTGCGATTCGGCTACGTGGTGCGCAAGCAGGCCGGGATGAACGTGGAGATCGGCTATCACCTCACCAAGGGCGGGACTTCTCCGGTGCCCGCCTGGGAGATCGACCCGATGAGCGCCGGCGCCATGGATCGGCATTTCGCGCAAACCGGGGCGAAGCTGGTGGAGGATGCGGGCGCGCTCGCCGGCAAGACGCTGAAGTACCTTCACGTGGACAGTTGGGAGATCGGCATCCCGACATGGACGGACCGGTTCGCCGAGGAGTTTCGGGCGCGGCGGGGATATGACCCCATCCGCTATCTGCCCGCGCTGGTTGGCAAGGAGCTGGACTCGGAAGGTGCCGGCCGCCGATTCGACTGGGACTTCCGCCGCACGATCGCCGATCTGATCGCGCAGAATTACTACGGCCGCCTCGCCCACCTCTGCCATCAGCACGGGCTCGGCACGGATTGCGAGGCGGGAGGGCCGTTTTACACCCAATTCATCGACGCGCTGGAGTGTCAGGGAATCCAGGACCTTCCCATGGGAGAGTTCTGGAGCTCGCGCGAGCCGTATCAACTGGACGAGGTGCAGGGCACCTCGACACCCTTCTTTCACACCGTGGAAAAGGAGTACCCGTTCTCGGCGTTCGGGACCATCAAGCAGGCGGCCGTGGCCGCCCACATCTACGGCAAGAAGATATGCCAGGCCGAGTCCTACACCAGCATGAATGCGGACTGGACGGTGGACCCGTATTTCCTCAAGGCGCTCGGCGACCGGGCGTTCTGCCTGGGGCTGACCCGGCAGGTTCTTTGCTTCGACGTGCTGCAGCCGTCGCTGACCGACGAGCCTGGCTATGAGTGGGAGCATGTCGGCTCGAATTTCGACCGCAAGGTGACCTGGTGGCCCTTGAGCCACGGCTGGCTGACGTATCTCGCGCGTTGCCAACGCCTCCTTCGGCAGGGGGTATTCGCGGCGGATATCCTCTACTTCGCCGGCGAGACGCTGCCGAATTTCGTGCTTCTGGATCGCAAGCCCATCCCGGGCTACGACTTTGACGCCATCAACGCCCAGGCCTTGCTGGGGCGGGCAGGCGTGCGCGACGGCAAGCTGGTTCTGCCGGACGGCGTGACGTATCGATACTTCGTGCTTCCGGAAGGAGCGGCGCAAAGCATGACGCCGGCCGTGCTCGGGAAGATACGCAAGTTGGTCGAAGGCGGTGTCACGCTGGTCGGCACGCGCCCGATGCACTCACTCGGGCTGACAAACCACGCGCGCGCCGAGCAGCTGGTTGCAGAGGATGCGGATGCGCTCTGGGGAAGAGAGGAGGGATCCTCGGGAAACTTGGGGACTTCGGGAACGCGGCGGGTGGGTAAGGGACGGGTGATCTGGGGACGAGCGCTCGATGAGGTGATCCAGGCGGATGGGCTCGAGCCTGACATGGAGTTCCGTGGTGTCGCCTCCAGCAAGGATATGGATTGGATTCACCGGCACGACCCGCACCACGACATCTACTTCCTGGCGAATCTGTCCGAGCGGACCGTGTCTACCGAGGCGGTGATCCGGGTGAGCGGCCGAGTGCCGGAGCTATGGGATCCGGTGACCGGTGAGATTCGCGATCTGGAGGAATTCCGGGCGGAAGGCGCCCGCACTGCGATTCCGCTGCAATTTGCGCCGAAGCAGAGCTTTTTCGTCGTGTTCCGGCGCAAAATTCCTCCCGCCGCCGCCGCCGCCGCCGCCGCCGCCGCCGGGTCGGGGTCGGGGTCGGAGAATTTTCCGGCGCTCACCAAAATTGCCGGACTGGAGGGGCCCTGGGAGGTCGCGTTCGACTCCAAATTGGGAGGGCCGGGAAGAGTCACGTTTCAGCACTTGGAGGACTGGTCACGACGGCCCGAGAAGGGAATCCGGTACTACAGCGGCCGGGCCACGTATCGCAGGACCTTCGTGCTGCCCGGGGGAATCCCGCGGCGCCTTTTCCTCGATCTGGGTGAAGTGAAGAACCTCGCCCAGGTGCGGCTCAACGGCAAGGACCTGGGCGTCGTATGGACGGCTCCATGGCGAGTTGACATTACCGAGGCGGCCATCCCCGACGACCGCAACGAGCTCGAGATCGACGTCGTGAATCTCTGGCCCAACCGCCTCATCGGCGACGGGCTGTTGCCGAAGAGTCAGCGATTGACCCGGACGAATGTGAGAACGTACGACACCCCACACCCGATCTTCGGCTACTCCGACACGGACGCGGATAGCGGCAAACCGAAGATGTCCGACACCACGCCGGACTTGCTGCCGTCGGGTTTGCTCGGCCCCGTGACATTGCTGAGCGAGGCGTGACGATCCCAGATGCCAAAAAGCGTGCTACTGGCATGCTTGCAGCGGGCTAACTCGGCATCGAGTCGCGGACGTATTCTGCGCCCATGACACTGTACTCCGGACGTTTCCAGCAGCGCGTCGCCGTCATTACGGGTGGCGCTTCCGGCGTCGGACGCGAGGCGGCCGCGCGCATAGTCGCCGAAGGCGGCCGGGTCTGCCTCTGGGATCGGGACACTGCGGCCCTCGAGGCCGCAACCTCGGCGATTCCCGGCGCGCAGTCCATGCAGGTCGAAGTGACCGATGCAGGGGATCTGAGTCGGGCGGCCGAAGCGGCCTTCCGCTCCTTCGGACGCCTCGATATCCTCATTGCCAGCGCCGGTATCACGGGACCCACTGCGACGCTTTGGGAATATCCCGTGGGGGAATGGCGGCGGGTGATCGACGTCGATCTGAATGGCGTCTTCTACGCCTGCCGTGCCGTCATTCCCCACATGCTCAAGAGGGATTACGGCCGCATCGTCAATCTCGGGTCCGTCGCCGGCAAGGAAGGCAATCCCAATGCCTCGGCGTACTCCACCGCCAAGGCCGGCATCATGGGGCTCACAAAGTCTCTGGGCAAGGAGCTCGCGCTCACGGGCATTCGCGTCAACTGCGTTACTCCCGCGACTTTCAAGAGCCCCATTCTCGCTCAGCTGCCGCAGAGCCAGATCGACTACATGAAGTCGAAGATCCCCATGGGGCGTCTGGGTGAAATGGCGGAGGTCGCGGCCCTCGTCTGCTGGCTCGCGAGCGAAGAGTGCTCCTTCTCCACGGCAGCGACCTTCGATATCTCCGGCGGCCGCACGACTTACTGATTCAGTGCTAAGCGCTCGATAAACATCGATAAACCACAGCCTTGCCGGCCATGGCGCAAGGCGGTGTGTATTCCTGCGTCGCGATTTTCTAGGCGCTGCAGCGTCGTTACCCGAGGCGGCTTGGAGAATGAGGTCAATCAGAGCCTCAAGCTGTGCCACGACACTTAATGTTGACGTCAGCTCATCGGCCCTTGTACGGTGCAAAGATGAGATCCACGGCCGTCCGGCTGCTCCTCTCTCGGGGGTCGCACGATAACCGCCATATAAGCGCATTCGCCGCATCGTGGTCGGGCATCTTTACCCTAGTCCTGGCTTTCGCTTGCGCCGTCGCACACGCAGATGCGGTCGACCGCTACGTTCGAGGTGCGATGACGAAAGAGATGATCCCGGGCCTCGCACTCGCTGTAATCCAGAATGGTCACGTAGTAAAGGAAGCTACCTATGGTGTGGCCAGTGTGGAACTCATGGTGCCGGTGACTTTGACGACCTCTTTTCCGCTGGCATCAATGACGAAAGTCTTCACCGCGGCGGCAATCATGCGTTTTGTGCAACGGGGTCGCCTCCAGCTCGACGAGCCGGTCGCACGGATTCTCCCACAACTTCCCGCGAAGTGGTCCGCGGTCACGATCCGCGAGTGTCTTGCGCATACTTCAGGGCTGCCGGATGTTTTCACGGATGGCATCAACGGGACCGCAATCGCCGGAACGCTGCGAGGCATGTTCGCGGCTCTGCGCAAAATGCCTGTTCAACCGCCCGGAGAGCGCTCGGTCTACAATCAAACCGGATACGTGCTCCTCGGGATGATCATCGAGAAGATGACGAGCATGAAGTACGCGGCATACATGGAGAGTCACTTCTTTCAATCGTTGGGACTTACCGAACTCCGCTTTGGCGATGCGTGGGCGATCATACCGGGCGAGGCGGACCTCTACACGAAGCTCGATATTACCCCTGATCACCTGAAACTCCTTGTTCACGATGGTCAACCTGTTTTCCTGCATCACCGAATCCTAAGATATGGAGCAAAGTTCTTTCCGACTTATCTGGCACCCGCCGCCACTCTCAACGGGTCGATACGCGACCTTGTAACGTGGGAAACCGAACTCGCAGACGGCAAAGTGTTGAGCACGTCGACTCTGACAGAGATGGCCACGCCGTATCGGCTCCGGGATGGCAAGCCCGGGGTATTTGGGCTCGGCTTCACGATTGGTAAAATCGGTCCCTATCGGACGGTTTCATACGAAGGAGGGGCCGCGACCTGGCGACTTTCCATTCCCGCGAAGCGCCTGACAGTGATCGTGCTGACCAACCTTCAAGGCTCATCACCGGACCAGATTGCTGCAGGCACAGCGCGGCTTTACTTGCCCGAACTATCACACGACAGTGCGGCACGTCGCTGAATTAGCCCGAGTTGCCTCGGCGATGATCGCCCAACGTAGTCCGGCTGGATTAATAGTTGACCGAGCGAACAGTACGACCTCTAGCACACATGCCGCGCGCAAAGACTCGAGGTGAGCGTGGCCGAGTACGCGCAGAGATCTTGCGGTACCTAATGTTCTGTCAATTAGGCGCGCCGCGTAGCTCATCAGGGCGAAATCTCAGATGCCAGTTGCGGGTCACTTCCGGTCTGCCGGGTGATTCACTCCATCCTTCACTGGGACGTCCGGCAGCAAATAGGGGTCGACGCCTTCCAAGCAACCAATGTTGTACCCGTACTGATTAGGATTGGACCGCCGGCGATGGTGGGTATAGATGCCGCAACGGGAACAGAAGTAGTGCTCCGCAGTCCGCGTATTGAAGCGGTATACGCCCAAGAACTCTTGTCCTCGGACGATGCGCAGTCCCTCCAGCGCCACCGCGCCCATAACGGTCCCCTTCCGCCGGCACATGGAGCAATTACACCGGCGTGCGTCAATGATTCCGTCTGGCAAATCAAGCTCCAGAACCACCGCTCCGCAGTGGCAGCTCGCCGTGTGCTTTGGAAGTATCGTCGTATCTCCAACCCTCTTGATCATCGCTACAAACCTCCGATCCTGCAGCGCGGCTTTAGAGCGTTTACCCTTCAGTGCGGCAGCTTGCTGAACTCGGTGTTCAGGATGCCGTAGCTTTTCCAGTCGCCGTAATCGAAGTGCCACCATTCGAACGGATAGACGGTGAATCCTTCGCTTTCGAGCGCCGCCCGGAGCACGTCCCGCCGCCAACGCTGCTCTGAGGTTCCGCCGTCGTAAAGCGGGTAGGAGCGCGGCGAGAGCTCATCGAACCCGCCGGTCATCGTGAGTTCGCGTCCGGTCGCCAGGTCCACCAGGCTGATGTCGCAGGCCGCGCCGCGGTTGTGACGGGAGCCCTGGCTGGGATCGGCGACGAACAGGTGCTCCGCCGGCGGGGTGCCGTCCCAGAACATCTTGGTGACGAACCAGGGACGGTAGGCATCGAATACGACGATGCCGAAGCCTTGAGCGTGAAGTTTCCGATCGGCCCGTGCCAGGGCCTCTGCGGCGGGCCGCTGCAGATACGCACCCGTCTTCGGATACAGCGGGAATCCCAGCAGGTTGTGGCGGGTGGCGTAACGGATATCCAGCTTTATGGATGGATCTATGCTGATGATCGGAGCCAGATCGGCAGGGCGGCGCGGCGGTGGCTCCGCCGGCGGGGACGCGCTCAACGCGCGCCGGCGTAGTGAAATGCGCTCCGCCTCCGTCATATGCTGTGCGGGGGGAGCGACTATGATGTTGTACCGCGGGAATACGGTGCCCGCGAGGGTGACGCTCGTTCCGCGGCCCTCGGCGTCGCGATGGAATTCGAGACGCTCGCCGGAGTGAAAATGGCTCACCGGCGGGAATTGCCAGGTATCTCTGCCGACGCGCGTCATCCGGTCATATTCGATCCAATCGGTCCGTACGAACAGCGAGCCGTCACGTTCGAACACGCGGATACTCTTCTGGTCGCTGCCGTAGTCACCGAGGAGGCCGACGATCTCCGCCGGTGGTGGTGCGGGTTCTCGAATCGCGACTCGGGTGTAACGGATGCCGTTCGCCTCCAGCCATCGGCCCCGGGGGTCGATCGTCAGAGACATGGGGATCACGTAGTCGTCCATTACGTAGCCGGACGGACCGCGTTGTAGTCTGCCGGCCAGCCGCGGGGTCTCGATGTACGCCCCGCCGCCCATCCAGCGAACCATGACGCTTGCCCGATCGTGACGGTACTCACCCACGAGCGGGAGAGCCTCCGCGGCACTCAGGGGTTGGCTCGTCGGATCAGGCGGAACCGGCTTGCCGGCACGGACCGCAAGTGCGACCTGCAGCGCATAATCCGCTACCCGTTCCGCGGAGGAGCCGGCGTTCAAGGTGCTGTAGGCGATGGCACCGATGCCGTCCTTGGGCAACAGGTCGAATTTGGAAACGAATCCGTCGGCCGCTCCGTTGTGGGAAAGGAGATGATGCCCGTGAAGGCTGCCCGCGCCGAGGCCGAGCGAGCGGGCATGACCGAGGATCCTCCCGCCGCCTGCAGTTCCGACGTCGCCAAGTAGAGCGGTGCCGAGCGAGGCCATTTCTTTCAGGGTGGTGGTCACGCCGGCGGAGGGCTGTGCGCCTTGCGCGAGGGGCGATGCGGGGACGGGCGGCGCACCATAACTCGTCATCTCCGCAAAGGCCACGGGGCGTGTCGAGCCGGTCGGCCGGATCGGCTGGACGCTGCTGGAGAGCATGTGACTGAGGGCGTCGGTCATCGGACCTGTCCTGAACACGGTATCGGGTCCGGCGGCAATGCTTCCGTTCTGGTCCGCAAAGCCGTCGGCGCCGACCCAGACGAGTCCCGAGCAGCCGAACAGGGCAACGCCGATCGAGGGCATGTCGAATGACTTCAGCTCGCTCTGCAGCGTTCCCTGCAGAGCCGCGCCAATCTGCGAGATCTGCTGTTGCGTGAACGCGCGGCAACGCGCGTGCGCGTGGGCGGCCGCACTCGCTGCCTCTCGCGGGAATCCATACTGGGCGACGAGCACCAGTATTGGGAATACGATCACCGTCCAACGGCACCTCGCACGGCGGTTCCCACGGCAGATCGGCATCGCTACCTCTTCTCTCCCGCAGGCACGGGTGTGAAATACAGATCCTGATAGTCGAAGCTGAAGTCGGAGAGCGGGGAAACCGACTTCATCGTGAAATGATCTATGGAGCCGTCCGGCTTCAGGGTGAACGTGACGAATGCGTCCTCCTTCAGGCGATCGCGCCAATGCGCCTCGAAGGTATCGTACTGCCACTGCCGCAGGTCCGCCTCACCGCTCGTGGTCTGGAGAAAATCCAGCTGCAGCGCGCCGTTGACCATGCGAATGCTGACTTTCCCGTACCACGGATCGGCGTAATCGCCTGCGTACCTCGCGAGTGGCAGTGGCGGCCTGGAATCGGCGGCACGCGTCTGCCGAGCCTTTCGCATGGTAGCCGCAGCTTCCTTACCCCCTTTTTCCTGCGCTGCTTTGTATGCAGCAATGTAATCCTGCGTAGGTCCGCCGAGGTAGCCATCCAGGATGTGATAGAGAACCGCATCCAGAATGCTCCCTTCTTCGGCGTTGGTCAGAATGACCACGCCGAGATTCTTCCCGGGCACCAGCATGACGCGGGAGACGAAGCCCGTCACTCCGCCCGGATGTCCGATGAGTTCCTGGCCTTTGTAATCGCGCAGAAACCATCCCATGCCATAGCCGGAGAACTGCGGTACGAGCCCGTCGACGTATTCACCGTACCAATTCAGGGGCACGACGGATTCCTGCGTCCACATCTCGTCCGAGGATTGACGGCTGAAGATGCGTCGGTCGCTCCCTGGAATCCTCCCGCGGTCGAGCTGCAACAACATCCACCGCGACATATCGGAGACGGAGGAATTGATCGCGCCTGCCGCCGCCGCGGTATTGAGATCCGAGAATGCGACCGGCCGCAAGCTGCCGCCTCTGTATGAATGAGGTGAAGCCCAGTCGGCGCCGGCGTGGTCGCCGTCAGTGCGGGTGTTCGTTTCATTCATGCCGAGGGGAACGAAGATGGTTCTGCGCACGTAGTCGTCCCAGCTTTGGCCGCTCACTTCGGCTATGACCTGCCCGGCAACGACGAACATCAGATTGCTGTAGGCAAAGGTGCTGCGGAAGCTGCTGACCGGCTTCAGGTACCGCACCCGGTCGACGACTTCGTCCCGCGTCAGGGTGGTGTTGAACAACATCAAGTCGCCTTCACCGATCCCCAATCCACTGCGATGGCAGAGCAAATCGCGGATGCGCATCTCCTTCGAGACGTACGGGTCGTACATCTGGAAGCCGGGCAAACGCTCGTCGACGGGGTCGTCCCAGGAAAGCTTGCCGTCATCGACCAGAGTCGCGATCGCGGCGGCGGTGAAGGCCTTGGTGTTGGAGCCGATGGCGAAGATGGTGTGGGCATCGACGGGCGTGGGATCTCCGAGCCTCCTGACCCCATAGCCCTTCTGCAGCACGACTCTTCCGTCCTTGACTATCGCGATGGCCACGCCGGGCACGTTGAAAGTGCGCATTGCGCGGGCCACATAGGCGTCGAGGTCGGCGGGAGGCGCATCGTGCGCGAGGGCACGAAGGGTCACCGACGACAGTGCCATTACACAGAAGAAGCATATGAGCTGCCGACGAAGGATGGTCAAGGGAAAATCCTCAGATGAATTTGCGCGCACGTTGCCGCCGCGTTCGACTCACTACTCCTCCGCCAGCAGCGCAACCGGCCCCAGAAGTCCGGAAGGCAGGAGTTTCGCGGGCGCGCCGCTCGCCTTTCGGGCCTCGCATTCCGGATCCCACCAGCAGGAGAAGTCCCGCGGCAGCCGGTGATCGTATGTCCGCACATTGGTCACGGTGCGGCGCTGACCCTCCGGCAGGTCGCTATCGCCTATCAGGCGATTGGGCCAGAGGTTGGTCACCTCGATCTCCAGCTCGTTGTGACCGGGACGCAATAACTGTCCGATCTCGAGGCGCCAGGGAGCGGTCCAGACGATTCCGGCGTCATTGCCGTTTACCCGGACCTGGGCAATGTTCTTCACTTTCCCGAGCTCGAGGTAGACCTTGCCCGATGTTCCCCGGGGGGCCGTGAAGAACTTGCGATAGATGGCGGTTCCGCTGTAGTAACGGATCGACGGCTCGGTCCTCTGCGTCCAGTCATCGAGCTGTTGGAACACGACGTCCCCGGGGCCGCCGCCGCGGGCATCGAAATGCACCTTCCACGGACCCGATAATTCCCGCAGTTGCGTCAGGGAAGGAAAATTCCTGCCCTTGGGTACCGTAACCGCCGCGGGTGCCTTGCGAAAGACCACGAACCAGCTTTGCTTGGCGGCAAACTGCAGAGGCACCACTGTCCGACCGTTCTCCAGGCGGAACTCGGGCAGTCGGCGGATGGAGCCGGACACGGCATCCCAGAGCTCGGGTACCCTGCCGGAGACTCGGAAAGCCATTTCGAAGCGGGCCTCGAGCTCGGTGAGATTGGCGATGAAATAAGTGTCGAGCTCGTGGTCCCGGCGGTGAATCCAATCGAAATGTAGGCCCGCCGGGGCGTTCAGGGGCTCGAGGTCGGGGAGTAGACCGTCCGTCCGCAGCACGTCTGCAGCGCCGACGCCCGAAATCACCCGGCCGGCGCCGACTTTCTTCGGGCCGGCCGCCGGGGCGCTGCCCCAAAGCTCGCCGGCGATCGCCGCCACTTCTTTTTGCGAGCGCGGATAGTCGGTCAAGCCGAGCGAATGCCGTGGGGCTGAACCGATGACCGTCGCACCGTCTTCTACGAGCTCTTTGAGCTTCCTCGCGACCGCCGGAGTCACTGAATCGGCGACGCCCTGCGGAATGATCAGATACCGATAGCTCATGCCATCCGGCAGGACGATTTGTCCGTTGCGCGAGCGCGCACGCGTGAGTAATGCCTGGGCATTGATGACGTCGAAGTCGTAGCCTGCGATCGGCTTCTGATCGAGCAGGGGGAAATTGGGGATGGCTTCGCCTGAGAAGTAGAGGAGGTCGGCGCAGAACGATCCGCGGGTCAGCAGATATTGGCAGCGCGTGAGATAGGTGAACCAGGCGTGACTCTGCGGCCACCAGGTGATGTTCCGATCAAAGTGCGGCCCGATGTGCTCCCATTCGTACCCGGGTCTGGCAGTGAGGCTGGGCTGCGCCGTGTAGGTTTGAAGAACACCGCGCGTGACCCCGAGGCAGAAGGCACGGTCGCCATATGATTTGAGGTAATACGGGTCTTCGCTCCAATCGGGATTGAAGCTCGTGTAAGCCTCGGCCTGACAGATCGGTTTGCCGTAGATGTGGGCTGCATTGGCGGCCTGCTTGATCGAGCCGAAGTTCGAGGCGGGTGAGGTCGATTCGGCGGGCCGCAGGAAGCCAGAGGGCGCTCCATAAATGGATGGCTTGCTCTCGATGCCTTCGAAGCGCCCCCGCGCGCTCCAGAACTCGCCCATCGGAATATCGTTCGTTCCGAGGCATTCCAGGGCGTCGACGTAGTGCGTATACCACGGGCCGCCGGACTCCGAGTCGGTCGCCAGGCCATCGGCATGCGCAAGGCGGGAGAGCCGCCCGTAGTAATTCGACGCGATGAGATCGGCAATCGTGCGGCGGTAGTCCCAGATGAAGCGCGCCGTAATGTCGGTCGACTCGACCGTCTTGCCGGCCAGGGCCGGCAGATAGGGCAGGGGATCGTATTGCCTGCGCTCACGGAATTCCCCGATGAGCTTCGCGGTCCAGGTGGGGAGCCCCATCTCCCAGCTGTCGATGTGTACGTAGCGAAAAGTCTTACCCGTGAGAGAGCCGCCATCCTGGGCCAGCTTCGCCGCGGTGTGCGCATAGTGCTTGTCCATCGCCGCCGCGCTCATCGGGTCGATCTCCCATGATTGCGGGTCCGGGAAAGCTCTGGCCTTCGTTCGAATGGAGTCGTCGCCCTCCGCGACATCGTACTGCGGCACGATGAATCCGAGCCGCAGGACCGTCCATTTGCCGCGCGGCACGTGCCATCGCAGGTGGTCCTTCTCGAGCCGCGAGCTCAGATCCTGAACCTCCGCAGGCTTCCAAACACCGCCGCTCTCCTCCGCGCAGGCCAGCACCGCGATGTCGCGGTACCAGGGAGTGGGATCATCGACGGCGTTGTTCCCCCCGGACTCAGTCGAGGCCATGCTTTGCGTGGTCGACGCGGGCGGCTTTTCCTGGTACCGCCGCAAGTCTTCGTCGAAGTCGCGTGGACCTTCGAGGGTCAGCTCTTCCCAGACGAAATGCTTGATCGCATCGTCCCGGGTCACCCAGGGGCCGCCTGCGTTCCAGCCGCTGCAGAGATTGACGGACATCTCGAGCTTCAGGCGGCCGGCCTCCGCGACCGCATGGCGAAAGTGCTCGCGCCACTCGTCGCTCATGAAGCGAGGGCCTTTCGGCGCGCGCGGGCCACCGAACCCGGCGTCGAAGAGCAGTACGCCGTTGATGCCCTGCCGGCTCATGGCTTCGAGGTCGGCCGTGATGCCGGCCTTGGTCACCGCGCCATCGAGCCACCACCAGTAAACCCATGACCTGGAGGTGTCGGGTGGCGCCTGAAAGGCGCGCTCCAGCGCCTCGGCGCCACCCTCGAGCGGGCCGGCCAGAGCCGGCCGCAGGACCGGCGGCACGCTCAGAACGACCCCCGTTGCCCCCACACCCGTCAGGAACGAACGGCGGCTGCATTCTGATGGGAAGTCGCTCATGCTCCCGCCCGGAGAACTAGAAGGTCCTGGTGAACTGCAGTCCTATCACCCGTGGGGTGATGTAGTAGAAACTGTCGGGGATGAGCGTAGCAGGGCCGCCGTTGATGATTCCACGCTTGTTCGCGACGTTGTCGGCGTATAGACGCGCCGTCCAGACGCCGCGCTGCAGTCCGACATGTAGATCGGTCTTCGCATAGGAGGGGAAGACGAGGCCCCCGCCGCCACCGCGGGCTCCCGTATAGGCGATCGCCACGCCCGCAGATCCCTCGAATGAGCCCACCGGAAACTGCTGGTCGATCGAGAGATTGCCGGACCACTTGGGGAAGAACGGCAACGACTGCCCGTTGGACGAATACAGGGACGAGGTCGGCGGAATACTGGCCTTCGACTCGTCCCAGGTCAGCCAACCCGATACGGTGAGCCCGGTGGCGGGCCGTACCTGCGTAGACAGCTCCACGCCCCCCACCGTGGCACTGCCGGCGTTCCCGAAATAGTAGATATTGGCCTGCTGACTGTAGAGGCCCGCCTGGATGTTGGTGTGCTCGGCGTAATACACGGACGTGTCGAAGGACAGCCTGTGGTCGAGCACGTCGGCCTTGGCACCGAGCTCGTAGTCGGTAACGGTGTCCGGTTGGCTTTCCGCCGGCACACCCGCCACCGCGGGATTGGGGGTCCCCGGCGCGTAACCGGTTGCCACTCGCACGTAGAGGTTCGTGTTCGGGGTCAGCTTGTATTGCGGGCTCACGAGCCAGGTGGCCTTCTGGCTCAGGCCGTTTGGCGATGGCTCGACGGTCGTCGCCGGCGTCGCAATGCCGAAGAGAGGGTTCCCGGGCCCGGAGAACGAGGTGCCGTAGCTGTAGAAATGGTCCCACTCATAGCGGCCGCCGACCTCAACCTGAAAGCTCTTCGTCAGATGGGTGGTGATGTTGGTGAACGCCGCATAGTCCCGTATCGCGCTGCCGAACCCGATGAAGTCGAAGCTGCCGGCCACGACGCCCGTCTGGGGGTTGCTCGCCTCGAGATTTTCACCGAAGGCGCCGTATGCGTAGTTGTAGAAGCCGCCGAGGAGCACATCCATGAACGACCCGACGTGGGACAAAAGGCGGACCTCCTGGGAAAGCTGCGAGGCGTGCGCATCCTCGGGTGTGAGCAAGCCGGCCTCGCCGAAGCCGGTGAACGAGGTTCCGGGAATGCCGAACTCCGAGTAGGGCACGAACCCGCTGGTGGTGCCGTCGAAGGAATCATGAAAGCCGGTCCAGACGTAGCCCGTGACCGAGGTCAGCTCGAAGGGACCGAAGTCGTACTTCACGGTGCCGCTGTAGAGTTGCGACAGCCGGTAGAACGGACCCACTCCCGCGATGTAGTTCTGATCGTATTCTCCGAGCCCGGGCGCGATGTCGTAGTCGTTCGTGCCGCCGCCGCGTCCCACCTGCAGAAAGGCGGCGAGCTTGACCGACAGCGCGCTCGATGGAGCCCACAGGAAGGCGACATGCGATCCATAGGTATGGCTCAGATTGAGGCCGTTGATGCCGAGAATCGGATTGTCGATGTAGCCGGGATCCTGGCGCGCGAATCCGTCGATCAGCAGGCCGGCGGTGCCGCTGAGCGGAAGGTTGACCGAGCCGCGAATGTCCCATCCCGGCTGCGATCCGTTTGCGATCGTGCTGAGGCCCGCGTCCAGCCGGCCGCTGACGGCGTCGGTCGCCGGATCGGCGGTGACGTAGCGCAGCAGGCCGCCCTCGCTGTCGGCGCCGTAGAGGGTGCCTTGCGGTCCGCGCAGCACTTCGATCTGCTTCAGTCCGCTCGGGTCGAGATCGAATGAAAGGCCGCCGGCTTCCTCCAGGTAGCTGGTGGCCGACAACGGCACGTCATCCAGGGTGATGGCCGCGGGCAGTCCGCGAACTACCAGGTTGACGGCCGACTGCTGCGCGTAGTCGATGCTCAGCGACGGGAATTTGCTGTAGAAGTCCTGCAGATCGACCTCGTTGTTGTCGACCAGCGTCGCGGCCGAGATGGCAGTCACCGGTATCGGGACGTCGAGCAGCGGCTGCGCGGCTTTCTGCGCCGTTACGATGACTTCTTCCAGAGTCGTCTCATCCTGGGGCGCCGTCTGGGCGAAGACCGGCGTGAGACCGCATAACAACGATACGCTGAACGGCAATGACGATAGTTTCATGTTCTCCCCGCTAAGTTCGACGTGTGCGCACTTGAGGGCCGCTCGTCGTCGCGTCGCCTCACCGCGACCCTTTGGGTCGTCTATCTGGGTGCTCGGGTGCCGATGCTACTGCGCCTGCCGGCCGGTAACTCGCGTCATTGCTCATGAGCGCATTACCAAAAGCGGGTGTGAGATTGAGGGCTCGCAGGTGTAGGGAGCATGCGCGTGCGGCGCCGCGCCGGGGTAGCCCATTGCAAGCATTTCAGTAGCACGTTTTCACTGTGGTGTAGATGCGACGGCCGGTGACTCGGCGCCGCTGCCCCAGGGTTGCTCATACATCCATTACGAATGGCGGCCATGAGTCTTGCGGGCTGGCAGTAGTATTCCGGCGTGCGTGGCTCACCCTCCATCTTCCAGCGCCTGCTGCTGCCGGGACTGGCTTTCAAGGCGGCCGTCATCGGGGGCGGGTATGCCACGGGCCGCGAGCTGGCGGAGTTCTTCCTGCCGAGCGGACCCCGTGGCGGTCTGCTCGCGATGCTGCTGGCGACCCTCATCTGGAGCGCCATCTGCAGCCTCACGTTCCAGTTTGCCTACGTCGGCGGCAGATACGACTATCGGACCTTCTTTCAGGCGCTCCTCGGCCGCTTCTGGATCGCCTTCGAGGTGGTCTACGTGGCTTACATGCTCGTCGTGCTGTCGGTATTCGGCGCGGCCGCCGGCGCGATCGGTGCCGCGACGCTCGCTTGGCCGCCTATCGCCGGGACGTTGGCCCTGATGGGCGGAATCACCTTGTTTGCGGCCTTCGGCAACCGATCCGTGGATCGCGTCTTCAAGTATGTGTCCTTCCTTTTGTATGGGACCTACGCGCTGTTCCTCGTGCTGTCGGTCATGCGCTTCGGGGGCAAAATCACCGAGCTTCTCGCGATGCCCGTGCCGGTCACCGGCTGGGTGACCGGTGGCATCACCTACGCGAGCTACAACGTCATAGGCGCAATCGTCATATTGCCGGCCACCCGGCATCTGACCTCCCGTCGCGATGCCGTCATTGCGGGCGCCATCGCCGGCCCGCTGGCGATGGCGCCGGCGATGATCTTCTTTCTCTGCATGGCTGCCTTCTATCCCCGGATCCAGAGCGCGGTGCTGCCCTCGAACTTCATGTTGGATCGGATCGGCCTGCCGCTCTTCCAGCTGGTGTTTCAGGGAATGATCTTTGCCGCCCTGCTCGAGTGCGGCACCAGCGTGGTGCATGCCATCAACGAGCGCATCGCCGTCGTTCATCGGCAGCGGACAGGGCATGAGCTGTCGAAGTCGATGCGCGCGGCGGCCATCCTGACCGTCCTGGTCCTGTCCATATTCGTCGCCGACGAGTTCGGCCTGGTGGCGCTGATCGCCAAGGGCTACCGCATGTTGGCCTACCTCATTCTGGCGGTATACATCGTGCCGTTGCTCATCATGGCGCCACGGCTGCTGCGCGCAGGCCCGGCTGCGTCCCCGGGAGTGGGAGCGGGAGGATGATTGCAATGAGAGAAGGCCACAAGAAATCCGCCACCGCGTTGATCGGCCTGCTGTTGATGGGGGCGGCGTCCATCCTCCGGGCGAACGAGCCGCTGACACCGCTCGAGACGGCAACCGTGCCCGTGGCGTGCAAGACGACCGACTTCGTCCAGGAGCCGGGCCTGGCCGACCAGGCGGTCGTGATACAGGACCCGGCCGGCCAGCAAACGGTGCTGTTCGACATCACGGCCGGCGGTGCGATCGTCTCGCTCAAATACAAAGGAATCGAGCACATCTGGGGTTGGAACCGGGGCGCCATGCTGCAGATGGCGATCCATCACGTGATGGGATTTGCGAAATGGGGTGCCGTACAGGGGCAGGGGGATTACAACCCGACGCAGGCCGGTGACGAATACTCGAACTCGCCGGTGACCGGGGTCGCATGCGACGGTACCTCGTCCATCGACATCGTGACCATGATGCTGGACTTCAACAACAACGCGTCCTTTTACCGCAAGCCCCTGCTGGCCGTCTGGGGAGGGCAGGTCAACAACGGCGCGCCGGGCAGTTACTTTGCGCCGTATACGCTCGAGACCCGGGCGAGCTGGGTTCGCAGCCGGGCATCGTCGGGGCCTGAGTATTACCTGCGCCTGCGGGAGCGGATCATGCATCTGACGCGCGCGAAGATCGGGCCGTTCGGATACGACTTCGCCGACTACGAGCCCTGGGCATTTGCCGTACCGGTGATCAGTCCGAAGGGGTGCCCTTGCTCGACGTCGAGCACGAGCTACATGGCCGGCGGCCTCTACACCGATCAGACCCTGAATACGGGACTGGCGATCGCCATCCCGAGCAGCGATTTCCCCCATAACAAGGTAAGCGGCGCGTTGGGCCCCGACTACCAGTGGCGCATGCAGAGCTTTCACCTGGAATCGCGCGAAGCCCTCGACGGGGTCACGGCGAAGGACTTCATCTGGTATGTGATGGCGGGGCCGTGGCGGGACGCACTCGGCTTTGCGCAATCGTTCGGAAAGGAGGGCGGGGCGCGATGAACAGGCGGCAGAGCGGGTCGAGGCGGGTTGGGTCGGCGTGCTGGCGATGCTGCATCTTGCTCATGCTGCCGGCGATAACGCTCCACGCACAGGAGTATCGGACCGTCACGTGCGACGTCGAGGGCTTTGCGCCGTATAGCCCTGCGAACAAGGTGGTGGTCCTGCAGGACCCGAGCGGCGAGCAGCAGGCGCGGTTCGACCTGACGAATGGCGCCACCCTGGTGTCATTGCGATACCGCGGCAAAGAGCTGCTCTTCGGGCGCCGGCTGCGGGGCAATGGCTCGACCATAGGCGTGGATGTCTCCATGTACAGGGTCCGGCACGGCACCGAGGCCGGGTTGAAGGGACAGGATCCGTTCACGTCGGCATTCCTTCCCACCCAGGGGCTGGCCACCATGGACATGCCGGCAACGGTCGCGGGCGTCGCCTGCGACGGTCGGAAGACGATGGACGCCTTTGCAATGATGGTGGACTTCGGGGCGGATCAGTCGTTCGAGCGGCATCCGCTGCTGTCCGTCTGGAAAGGACGGCTGAGCGGCCACTTTCCCCCGGGCTATTCCACGCCCTACACGATCGAGACCGAGGCGAGCTGGGTGCCCAATCCAGGCGGCACGCCGCAATACTATCTGCGGCTGGAGCAGACGGTGGTCAACATCCGGGCGGAGGGTTCCGGGCCCCTGAGCTGGCTCCTGCTCGGGGCGGTGCCTTGGAATGTCAATTACGCAACGGCGTACCCCGGCAACTGTACCGTAAAGACGCCCTGTGAAAGCAAGACGACGCCCGTGGTGGCCGCGGGGCGATATCAGGATGCCGCGGACTCCGAGGGACTCGCGGTCGTCGTTCCGACGAAATCCTGGTCGACAAACAAGTTATACCTCATCGCGGACGGCGATCCCTGGGAGGTCGGAATCGGCGCACCCGAGGTGTTCAAGCTGCGCTATCTCGGGGCGGTGCTGACCCGTCCGTTGCCGGGATCGACCGCGTTCGATTTTCAGTGGTACGTGTGTGCGGGCCCGTGGAGCGGAGCTCGGGACTTCGTCAAAACGCTCGGTCATTGACCGCCGAGCGTCACGGTCTCGACTTCCGCGGCACTGGACATCAGATGCGCATCTCCGGCCGGGGATGCTCCACGGTCGTAGGGCCGTGCCAGGAGCATGTAGAGGAAGCCCGCTGAGACGATCGCAGCCGTCCCGATGAGCATGCCGTAGTTGCTGTACCACGGATCCTGCGGCGTTCTCGGCCACACCATGTCGACGATCGCGCAGACGCCGTAGATCAAGGCGGTGACGTTCACCGGTATTGCCCAGGCGCCGAGCCTGAAGGAGCCGGCGGGCCGCCACCCGCGAGCCCGCGCGATGAGCGCACCGAGGACGAGCAGCTGGAACGCCAGGTAGATTCCCGCCGACGCGAAGCTGATGATGGTCGCGATGGCATCCGCCAGCCAGATGCCGATGAGCGCAAAAAGCGCTGGAATCAGTCCGACGACGATCAGGGCGCCGTTCGGCACGTGGGTCCTCGGCGAGAGGTGACTGAGAAAGTCACTGGCGACGATCATCCTGTCGCGGCCGTAAGCGAACAGCAGCCGGCTGGCCGCCGCCTGCAGGCTGAGCAGGCAGGAGAGAAAGGACACCAGCACGATCAGGATCACCGCCCTGAAGCCGGAGACTCCCAATGCGGCGGTCAGAGTATCCGCCACGGGATCCTCCACCTTGCCGGCGAGGACGGCCGGCAGATCGGGGATGGCCAATATCAGGGCGAGGCAGACGAGCATGGCGGCCGCGCCACCGATATAGATGGTCATGCGCATGGCCTTCGGAATGGTCCGGCCGGCGTTGGGTGTTTCCTCTGCAACGTCGCCGCACGCCTCGAAGCCGTAATAGCAGAACATCGCCGCCACCGCCGAGCCCGCGAACGCCGGCCAGTAGCTCGCGCCTGCGGAGACGACACTCGTATCGAATACGACCGATAGCGATTGGTGGCGTGCCCTGATGAGCAGGTAGCCGCCCACGGCCAGCGCGCCCACGAGCTCGCAGATGAATCCGAACATGGCAACCCGCGCGAGAAGACGGGTACCGCTCAGGTTGAGCAGCGTCACGAAGGCGATCATGGCAATCGCGATGGCTGTCTGGACCTTCGGGCCGAAATCGACGCCGAACAGAGCCGCGACGAACGGTGCGCCGCCGATCGCGACCGCCGTGATCGTCGCGCAGAGCGCCCAAGCGTAGATCCACCCTGTCATCCAGGCCCAGCGCTTCCCCACCAGACGCCGCGCCCAGGGGTAGAGCCCACCGGATATCGGGAACTGGGAGACGACTTCGCCGAATATCAGGCAGACGAGCAGCTGAAAGAACCCGACGAGGAGGTAGGACCACCACATGGGCGGCCCACCCCTTTGCAGGGCGAGCGCGAAGACCGAATAAACCCCCACGACGGGCGACAGGTAAGTGAAGCCGAGGGAGAAGTTCTCCCACTTGCTCATGGTGCGGTCGAAATGGGAGGTATACCCCAGAGCGCTCAGCTGCTCGGCGTCGCGGTCACTCACGGCTCACTCCGAGAGGCTGTTCATCATCAAGAGCTCCACGGCCCCGTCGACGGCCACATAGGCGTGGGGCTGGTCGGCATCGAAGAGGATGCTGTCGCCGGTCTTGAGGACGATCTGATCGTAGTACTGGCTGTGCAGCTCCAACGTACCGGAGAGGACGTGCAGGAACTCCTGCCCCGGATGCTGGCGCCAGCCGCCGTTCTCCTCGAGCGACTTCGCGGTCACCTTCACCTTCCAGAAGAGCTGATGCTTTTCCTTGAATTCCCCGCACAACACTTCCATCTTCATCCCCGGGCTCGTGTGTCTCGCGCCCTGCGCCTTGCGAGTCACCGAGCGGCGTGCCATCGCTTTGTGGCGCGGCTCGCTGAGAAAGAGGGCCGCCGGCACCTGTAGGATCCCGGCGAGATTGAGAGCCGTCTCCACGGTGAGCTTCGCCTTCCCTGACTCGATCTTGGAGAGCTGCGAGGCGGAGATGCCGGAGTGTCGAGCGAGCTCGCGCAGGCTCATGTTCCTGGAATTCCGGTAGTGACGAATCTGCGCCGCGGCCCGGGCGCCACGGGCCGGCGCGGAGAGGGACCTCTCCATCAGGTGCGCTCGAACAGGCGCCGTCTCTCCCAGTCGGTGACCTGCGCATCGTACTGGGAGACTTCCCACCGGGCGGCGTGCACGTAGTGATCCACGACCTCATCTCCCAGCGCCTCACGCAACATGCGTGATCGATCGAGGAGAGCCGCCGCTTCGGGCAGCGACTTGGGGACTTCGGCGAGCGCGGGGTTGGCGTAGGCATTGCCGCGGGACTCTTCCGGCAGCGGCAGCTTCTGCTCGATGCCTTTGAGGCCTGCGGCAATGATGGCCGAGTAAGCGAGATAGGGATTCGCGTCGGCGCCGGGCACCCGCGCCTCGATGCGAGTGCCGTCGCCGTGGCCGACCAGGCGGAAGCCGGTCGTCCGATTGTCCCGGCCCCAGGCGATGCGCGTGGGAGCGAAGGTGCCGGCCTGAAAGCGCTTGTAGGAGTTGACGGTGGGAGCGAAGAATGCGGTGGACTCGGCCGCGTACGCGAGGATGCCCGCGACGAAGCTGCGGAATTCCGCCGTGAGGCCGTCTGCCGCGGCCGCGTCGGCCGAGCGGCCGACCTGGCCATCGGCCGACCAGAGGGAGGTATGGATGTGGCACCCGGACCCTGCGACTTCCGCGTAGGGCTTGGCCATGAAAGTCACCGAGTTGCCGTGCCGGGCGGCGATCTCCTTGACCGCATGCTTGAAGAGCACATGGTGATCGGCGTTGCTCAGCGCATCGCCATAGCGCAGGGTGATTTCCTGTTGGCCCGCCGCCCATTCGCCCTTGGTGGATTCCACGGGGATCCCGAGGACCGCCATCGCGCGCCGGATCTCGTGCAGCACCGGCTCCGCCTGCGAGGTCCGCAGGAGGTTGTAGTCCTGACTGTAGGGCGAGGAGGGACGCAGGTTCTGAAATCCCTTCGCGATGCACTCATCGAAACTGTCCTGATAGAGGAAGAATTCGAGCTCCGAGGCCACCTTGAGCGCGAAGCCGCGTTTCCGGGCGGCCTCGATCTGGGATTGAAGGATGGCGCGGGGCGCCACCGGGACCAGGCGTTTGTCCTCGTCGAAACAGTCACCGATGACGATGGCGGACGTCGGCAGCCACGGGGCCCGTCTCCACGTAGAGAAATCCGGGGTGACCGTGTAGTCGCCGTATCCTCTTTCCCACGATGCCGAGGCATACCCTGGAACGGGAGTGCCTTCGATGTCCACGGTGAAAAGGTAGTCGCAGACGTGCGTTCCCGCCTCGAGACTGCTCAGGAAGTATTCGGCGCTTTCGCGCTTGCCGACCAGGCGCCCCTGCATGTCGGGTATGCAGACGATGACGGTATCGAATTGCTCGGCCGCGATCTGCTGGCGAAGGGCTTCGAGGTTCATGCCGCCACCTCAATACTTGAGCAGGATGCCACCATCCACGATGAGATCGATGCCGGTGATGTAAGAGGCACCGTCACTCAGGAGGAACAACGCGGCGTTGGCGAGCTCTTGAGGCTTGCCGACACGCCCCATGGGAATGTATTCGCCCACCGCGGACACTTTTTCCGCGGTGTTCCACCGGGCCTGCATCGGGGTCAACGTCAGGCCGGGGAAGATCGTATTGGAGCGGATGCCTTCCTTGGCGAGCTGCATGGCGAGGGACTTCGAGATCGCGCCGACGCCGGCTTTGGAGGCCGCGTAGGCGTCCTGAGGAATGGAGTCGCCGCGCAGGCACTGGACCGTCGAGAAGTGCACCATGGCGCCGCCGCCCTGCTTGCGCATGTGCGGCACGGCGGCGCGTGCGGTGTGCACCATGGATTTCAGGTTGATCTGAAACACCTGGTCCCAGAGACCCAGGTCCATGGTCAGCAGCGAGGCGTCGCGGCCGAACCAGAGCACGCCGGCGACGTTGGCCAGGTAATCGATGCGGCCGAACTGGCGCGCGGCATCGTCCACGGCTTTGCCGACGAAGGCCTCATCTGTCAGATCGCCCTGCGCGTAGAGGCAGCGCTCGGATTGAGGAAGGTCCGCGGGCCGCGGCTTGACGTCGATCGCCACCAGCGAGCCGCCGGCATCGAGGATTTTTCGGGCGATCTCCAGACCCATGCCGCCGCCGGCACCCGTCACGACGGCCGCGCGGCCGCGAAAGTCGAAGCTGATCATCGGCATAGCTCTCCCCAAAGCCGGCAAGGCCCGGCGATTAGAGCACAATCGCCGGAGGCGTACAATCCAATTTGGAATCGTTGTTTCCGTTTTGGAAACATCCTATAGTCACCCCGTCGGCCCTCCCGGCGGCCCAGGTTGAGATGACCATGACCCCGCAATTCCAGATCGTCTCCCCAGTCGATGGGCGAGTGTGCGCCACCATGCGGTATGCGTCCCCGGAGGAGATTGCGCGAGCCCTCGAGAACGCCGAACGCGCCTTCGGCAGCTGGAGGAAGTCCTCCTTCGGCGAGCGCGTGCAACTGGTCACGGCGCTGGCCGCGGTCCTGGCCTCCCGCAAGGAGCTTCTGGCGGGAGAGCTGACACGCCAGATCGGGCGGCCGCTCGCGCAGGCGGATGAGACGCCGCGCTTCAAGCTGGTCACCGAGAAGCATGTCGAGGCCGCCTCGGTACTCGAAGACCAGCCTTTTCCGGCGGAGGGCGGAATTCACCGCTTCGTCCGCCGTGAAGGGCAGGGCGTGCACCTCTCGATCGCTCCCTGGAACTATCCGGTCGGGCTCCTCCCGTGGCTGGTGGTGGCCCCTCTTCTCAGCGGCAACACCGTCATCCTCAAGCACGCGGATCAGACGGCGCCCATCGGCCAGATCCTGCAGGAAGCCTATGACTCGATCGGCGGTCCGGCCGGCGTGCTGCAGGTCGTTCCCATGCGGCACGCCGATGCGGAAAATCTGATTCGCGGCGGGCGCCTCAAGGGCGTCAACTTCATCGGCTCGGTTCGCGGCGGACTCGAGGTCCATCGGGCGGCAGCCGGCACCTTCACCCACGTGCATCTGGAGCTCGGAGGCAAAGACCCTGCCTACGTGCGCCCGGACGCGGACCTGGCATCGGCCATCCCCAAGCTCGCGGACGGATGTTTCTCGAACGCCGGCCAGTCGTGCTGCTCGGTCGAGCGGCTTTACGTCCATGCCTCGATATACGGGGAGTTCCTCGAGCGCTTCACCCGCGAGATGGCGAAGTGGACGCTCGGCGATCCGATCACCGATAATCCGGCGGTCGGGCCGGTGGTGAGACAGTCCTCCGCGGACGCCATCCGCCGGCATGTCGCGCAAGCCATCGGCGCCGGCGCGCACTATCAGGCGGAAGAGCAGGCCGTTGCCTTCGAGCGGGAAAACAACTGTTATGTCGCCCCTGCCATGCTGACGGGGGTTTCTCACTCCATGAGCATCATGCGCGAGGAGCTGTTTGGACCCATCGCGTGCATCCAGCGGGTCGCGGACGATCAGGAGGCGCTGCGGCGGATGAACGACAGTGACCTTGCCCTGACCGCGAGCGTCTGGACGCGCGATATCGAAGCGGGGGTGCGCCTTGCGGATGAGCTCGATGCAGGGACGGTATTCGTGAACCGTTGCGATCACGCGGATCTCTATCTTCCGTGGGGCGGCCGCAAGAGCTCGGGCCTCGGATGGTGCAACGGCAGGGAGGGTCTGCTGCAGCTGACCGAAGCGAAGTCCTTCCATATAAGTCCCGAATGATGGAGCGGCCGCCTCAGTTCTGGCACGGCAAGGTCGACGCCCTGGCGGCGGGAGCAGCAGACGTCATCACGGGCACCACCCGTCCGGACATCGTGCTGCTCTGCGAGCATGGAGGCAGCATCGTGCCGGCGCCCTGGAAGGACCTGGGCCTGCCCGGCGTCTTCTTCGCCACCCATCATGGCTGTGATCTCGGGGCGGCAGACCTCACGCGAGCGCTCGCGCGGGAGCTGGGCGCCACGGCCATTCTCGCCAGATATTCGCGGCTCTTTCTCGATTACAACCGCAAGGCCGCTGACGCCGAGTGCCGCCGCATCGAGATCGGCGGGGTGCCGGTGCCGGGCAATCTCGATCTCACCGAAGACGAGATCGCGGCGCGGGAGGCCATCGCGCGCGCCCCGGTCGAGAGTGCGGCTGCACTCTGGACCCAGCAACATCCGGCGCGGGCGGTGATTTCCATCCACTCGTTCTCGCCGTACTGGGGCAATGCCAGGCGGGAGTGTCAGATCGGGGTGATGTGGCGCGAGGACGTGCGCCTGGCGCCGCGGCTGATCGCGGCATTGTCGGAACCCGGGACGTTCGTGGTTCGGGACAATGAGCCCTATGACTTTCGCGCCAATGACTGGTTTACGCTGCAGCGGCATGGGCTCGAGATCGGGGTGCCGTGCGCCTACATCGAAGTGCGCAACGACCTCATCGGTCCGTCGGCACGGACGAAATCGATGGCGGATTACCTGAAGACCGCGATCCTGCGGGTCACTGGCTGACGGTTCGGGAGAGGCTACGTCGCTGCCGATGGCGGCGAAACAGCCGCCACCACTCCCGCAGCGCGAAAATCTGCGCTTCCCAGGCGGACTGAATGTCCTTCTCGCCTTCCACGCCCGTGGGCGGGAATTCGTCTCTCGCCGGGTGGTAGTACGTGCCGAAGAGAATGTCCCAGATCGGGAAGAACGCGACGAAATTCTTGTCCAGATGCTGCGGCAGATAGCTGTGATGGATGCGATGGCTCTGCGAGCTGGTAAAGAGCACGGTGGCCCTGCCGAACTGCAGCCGCAGGTTGCTGTGGTTTTGAAAAGTCAGCAGGGTCCAGAGCCCGATGATCGTTCCCTGCAGGAGCCCGGTGTCCAGAGGATCGACGTTGTCGAATTTGAACAGCACGGCCACGGGGACGAATATGAAGAAAACGATGAAGAAATTCTCCACCCAGCTCTGTCTCGGACCGGTCAGGGCGTCGAACTCGGGATCCAGGTGATGCATCTTGTGGTGCTGCCACAGGATGTTACTTTTGTGAAGGCTGCGGTGGTACCAGTAGAAGAAGAAGTCGCCGCAGAGTGCGCTTACCAGCAGCGCGGCCAGGATGGATGGAATCGCCTTGCCGTCGCCGATGTGAACATCGATCAGGCCGAGATTCAAACCGACGGACTCGACCAGCAGGGATGCCAGGTACGTGGCCAGGAGCGCGCAGGGCACCGCGGTGGCGTAATTCAGGATCATGATCTGGAAGTGGACCAGCCACTTCCGCGCTGACTTTCTCGGCCCGGCGGGCCGGGTCAGATGCTCCAGCAGAGCCAGCACGAGGGGCGGCGCGATCCCCACGATTGTGTAGGCCGCAGCCCATCCCATGGTCTGTCGCGCCGGCGCCAGGTTGAGGAAAGTGATGACGAAGAACGCTCCGAGGAGCAGCGCCGACAGACATACGGCGCCGAGCAACGGTGCGGCGACACCGGCACTCGCATCCAAGGTAACCGGCTCCGTCAGCGGAGCATCTTGGAGCTGCGGCATTCAGGGCTTCCTGATGAATTGGGCGTGAGTTATCCTATGACCTCAACTAAGGTTGAGGTCAACCCATTCATGGCTACGCGACCGGCCGACCCCGGCAGTAGCGGGCCTGCGCAGGAGCTCACGGTGGGACAGCTTGCCGCCCGAAGCGGCGTGGCCGTATCCGCCGTGCACTTCTACGAGGCCAAGGGACTCATCAAAGGCTGGCGCACCGCCGGTAACCAGCGTCGCTACCCTCGCGCCATGCTGCGGCGGATAGCCGTGATCAAGGTCGCTCAGCGGGTGGGCCTGCCGCTCGGCCTCATCCGCGATGCGCTGCTATCACTGCCGAAAGGGCGGACCCCCACGGAAAAGGATTGGGCGGTTCTCTCGACCCGTTGGCGCGGCGATCTGGACGAGCGGATCAAGAGACTGCAGAAGCTGCGCAATGAGCTGACGAACTGCATCGGTTGCGGGTGCCTGTCGTTGGACTCCTGCCCGCTGTACAACCCGGGAGACAGGCTGGCTGAGGAAGGCCCGGGCCCCCGGCTTCTCGACCCAACCGCCGTTCGAGCTACACGGTAAAGCTGATGCGTCGGCGGGAGCGTAGAATGCGATCGGATGCGGTCTCCCGCTTTGAAGCTGTTTGGCGGAGCGCGTCCCGGAGGACCACGAGGGGCGCTGCGCGACGTCCTGGCAGGCGTCACGCTCGCGTCCATGAATGTGCCCCAACTGCTGGGCTACGCCCGCATCGCGGGCATGCCCCTGGTCACGGGGCTCTATACCGCGCTCCTGGCCCCCGTGGCCTTCGCCATGTTGGGCTCTTCGCGGCACCTGGTCGTGGCGGCGGATTCCGGGACGGCGGCGATCCTCGCGGGCGCGCTCAGCCGAATGGCGGACCCCGGCAGCGCGCACTATCTTTCGCTCGCGGCCACGACCGCACTCCTGACGGCCGGCATGCTTCTGCTGGCGCGGATCTTCAAGCTCGGATTCCTGGCCGATTTCCTCTCGCGCACCGTGCTCGTGGGATTCCTGACCGGCGTCGGCATTCAGGTCGCCATCGGAATGTTGCCCGACATGCTGGGCGTCACGGTCAGGACCGGCAACACCCTCCTTCAGGCGTCGCAGGTCGTGCGCGCACTTCCACGCTCGAGCGTCCTGGCCCTGGCGCTTTCCTCACTCGTGGTCGCCGTGACCCTTGGCGGGCGCCGGATTGCGCCCAAGCTTCCCGTTTCCCTCGTGCTCGTCGTGGGCGCGATCGCGGCCAGCCGGGCCTGGAATCTGGGCGCGCACGGGTTGGCGACGATAGGTCCCGTGCATGGCGGACTGCCTGCGCTCGGGCTGCCTCTGCCGGCCTGGAGCGAGACTTTCGAGCTGCTGCCCGTTGCCGTTTCCTGCTTCGTCGTGATCATCGCCCAGAGTGCGGCCACGGCCCGCGCCGCCGCAACTCGCTATGAGGAGCGTACGGATGAGGATGCCGACATTCTCGGGTTGGCGGTCGCGAATGGCGCCGCGGCGTTCAGCGGCGCTTTCGTCGTGAACGGCAGCCCTACGCAGACCGCGATGGCTGATCGAGCCGGCGCCCGCAGCCAGCTGGCGCAGATCGTGTTCGCCGGGTGCGTGCTCGTGGTCCTCGCCGTGCTCACCAGTCCCCTGCAGTATCTGCCGCGCTGCGTGCTGGCGGCGATCGTGTTCACCATTGCGATCGGGATGATCGATGTCCCCACCCTGCGCGCGATGCGGGTCGAGAGCCCGGGTGAGTTCGAGCTCGCCGTGGTCACGGCGGCCGCGGTGGCGATCGTCGGTGTGGAGGAGGGCGTATTGCTCGCAATTACGCTCTCGCTTCTCAGGCACGTGCGGCAAAGCTACCGGCCCCATACCGCGGTCCTGCAATGCAGTCCGAAGCAGGAATGGACGGCGGCGCCGGCAGTGCCGGGGCATCAGACCGAGCCCGGTCTCATCCTCTATCGATTCGGAGCGGATCTCTTCTATGCGAACGCGACCCGCTTCGCCGACGAGGTGCGCGCCCTGGTGCAGGGCGCTCCGCAGCCGGTCCACTGGCTGCTCGTCGAGGCCGACGCGATCACCAACCTCGACTACACGGCGGCTCGTGTCGTCCTGATGCTGATTGACGAGCTGGCCCGTCAAAACACCGCGGTCGCCTTCGCCCGGGTCAGCCCTTCGCTACGCGCCGACATGGATCGACATCACGTCACCGCCGCTCTCGGCACGGACAGGCTGTTCGACAGCCGGCACGAGGCGCTGACCGCGGCCGGCTCCTCGACCGCACCGCGGCCTCAGACTTGACCGCGTCCAGCGGGCTATGTCAGATGTGCATGGTCCCGGTGCCGAACAGGCCCACGAGGCCGATGATGATGAGATAGATCGCGACGATGTAGTTGAGCAGCCGCGGCGCCACCAGGATCAGGATGCCGGCGATCAGCGCCACGACGGGCCCGAGCATCAGATGGAGATGTACGTTCATGGATACCCTCTGTATGACATTTCGAAGACAAGGGAAGGCGCCGGCGGATTCGCGGTAGAAGCGGGAGCGCTGCTATGACCTAACGCGCCTTCCGCAGAGTAAGTTCCGATTCTCGCTCAGCGGCAGCGGGGGGTGACTTTGAGGAGCGCAACACCCTCCGGCGGGACGTTGGCCGCCGTGAGCTGACCGGAAATCCTGCTCACCTCATGTGTCCACAGGTTCTCGAGGGAAAAAGCACCGCAGCCCGAAGGCAGCCCGGCCGCCGACGCGGCGATCGTGATCGTCTCTGAATTCGTCGTGCCCGTGTTGAAGAGCCCGACGATCACATCCCCGCCACGCTCGCGTTTCGCAAACACCTGTTCGGTCGGTGCGTTGCGGATGCGCCGGGCGGCTATGCCGTCCTGATCGACGGCCAGCACGGCGCGGTTCGTCAGCAGCGCCAGATCCTCCGGCGCCAGGTACCGCAGATCGCTGCCCAGGATCAGCGGCGATGACGCCAGCGACCAGAGGCTCAGCACCGTCTGGCGGGCGCTCGGAGAAATGCCGTCCCGGCTTCCGTTGCCCACCTCGACCGAGTCGAGGTCGTTGAAGCCGCCGGGATGGGCGTAGGGCTGCCACTGCGCCGCGTAGTCGAACCTCGAAACCACTTTCGATGGGCCGCCCCCGAGTGAAGCTCTTTCCGTCGGGTCAGTCCATATGGTAAGCGGAAACGCATCGGTCACCGGGAAGGTCTCGTCGTTGTCGATGCCCTTGTCGCAGCTGTAGCACTCTATGTCTTCAGCCTCTTCCCATTCGTTCGAATATTTCTCGAGAGTGGGCGCGAGCTCGACCGTATAGCCTTCGGTGGTATCGAAGACGATCGGGCGGCCGGTCTGACGCAGCGCCAATGACCACGCCCTGATCTCGGGTACGTCGACGGGATATCTGATGCCATCGAGCTTGATGAAATCAACCCCCCATGATGCCAGGGTGTCTGCCCAGGAATTCACGTACAGCTGCGCGCCGGGTGAGGAAAAGTTGAGTGCCACCATCCCGCCGGCATTGCTTTCGGAGCCGCCGCAGTCGTAGTTCTGCTCGGGCGTCCGGGTCGCGATCTGAGCAGCGGTGTAGCCACTCGGTTTGCCTGTCAGGTGACCTTTCACGCTTCCCTCTACTGGCGTGTTCTTCGTCACCGCCTCCTCGGAGATGCCCGGCGTGAGATAGATGCCGAACTTCAGCCCGAGGCTGTGCACGTAGTCGGCGAGTGCTTTGATGCCGTTCGCCGATCCAGGCGCCTGAAACCGGCGGTTGGGAATCCAGAGCCCCCACTGGTCCACCGTGGGCGCTCCGCGGGTGGGCTGATGGCTGCTCTGCGGCTTGGGCGGCGCGAATCCGCCGGGGCACTGGTACCAGCCATCGTCCTGATTGATGTACCGGTAGCCGAGCTTCGACAGGCCGCTCGAGACCATGGCGCGCGCTTCGGCCTCGTCCTTTGCCGCACTGGCGTTTCCCCTGAAGCTGCTCCAGCTGCTCCAGCCGAGGACGGGCTTCATGCCGATATGCCGCGGATTGGGCTGCAGTGCTCTCGTCGGGCGGGCGCCGACCGCCATCAGGACAGCGGCCAGAAGCGTCACGATCGTTCGCGGCAGCGACATCTTGGGTTACTCCGCCTGCTCGTCGCGATTGGTCGTGACCCAGCCGGCATTCCAGTCGGCGGGTGCCGCCGCCTTGGCCAATACGAGCGAAGGCTGGCTGAGCGCACGCAGGGAGCGGTTCAACCCGGCCAGCGGTTGACCCTCGAGCGTTTTCCAACGCGCCATCAGCGACTCGTACTGGGAGCCGATCTGCCCCAGCGCCGCGGCGTCGGCAGCTGTCGGAGCTCTGTCGGCCTCCTGCATCCGCCCCATGAGCATCTGCAGGGCAGCCCCGACGCTGCCCAGCGTCGGCGGCCCATGGTAGAAAAACATGGCAAACTCGGAAGTTTCCTTGGGACCCGAGAGCTCTTGCAGCTGCTTTTGATAGGACTCGAGCTTCGCCGAGGTTCGATGCGCGGCGATCTGCTTCTCCAGATCCAGCACCTGCCCAAGTGCCGCGCTGGCATCCATCGCGTACTGGTACGCCTGCATCGACGCATCGAGTTGCTGCTGAAGTGCGGCCTCCGGCGTCCGCACCCGCGGATCCATCTTCACCGTCAACGGCTGCGTATGGCTCCGGCCGTCCACGGTCAACCTCACCGTGTAGTTGCCCGGCAGGATCCATGGTGAGCTCGGGAGGACTGGCGTATCGTGCTCGACCGCCTGATTCTCGTCCAGGAACTGGAGTGCGCCGGGCATGGGCGGGTAGTGCATATCCCACACGAACCGATGCATGCCGGCCTGGGTCGAGAGATTCATCGGTGGACGGGGCCACCAATCCGGGACATCCAGCTTGGCCGGATCGAGCGGTTTCTCGGGGTCGGCACTCGAGAAGTGCCGCACGAGCCTGCCGCTGGAGTCGATGATGTCCAGAGTCACCGGTCCGCCGGCATCGGTCGTCAGGTTGTAGTCGATGATCGCCCCGGGGGGTGGATTGGGCAGCGACGGCATGCGCCATGGCGTCGGCGGATTCATGTCCCACCGCACGCGTATGGCTGTCTCCGGCCTGTACAGCGTTACCGGGGCTCGAGCCACGTCGGCATCAATCTGTCGCAGCGGCGTGATGTCGTCGAGCACCATGTACCCGCGTCCGTGCGTGGCGGCGATCAGATCGTCGCCATGCACCTTGAGGTCACGCACCGATACCGCCGGCATGTTCAGCCGCAGCGACTGCCAATGGTCTCCGTCGTCGAACGACATCCAGACCTGTGTCTCCGTCCCGGCAAACAACAGGCCCTTCCGCTGCGGGTCCTCCCGGATCACGTTGGTGGTCGCATCCGGGGTGATGCCGCCGTCGATCTCGGTCCAATGCTTGCCCCCATCCTCGGTGCGGAACAGATGCGGGCGCATGTCATTCAGGAACAGGGTGTTGACCGCCGCATAGGCCTCGTCCGGATTGAAGTGGCTCGCCTCCATGCTGAACACTCTCCAGAAGGGCTTCATCTGCGGCGGCGTGACATTGCTCCAGTGCCGACCGCCATCACGGGTCACCCAGATGAGCCCGTCATCGGTGCCCGCCCAGATGAGGTCACCGTTGAGCGGCGACGGCGCAAGCGCATATACGACGCCGCGATCCGTTGGCTTGGCGTCGGGGCTGTCTTTGTACTTGCCCACGCTCGCGGCGACCTTCCAGCTCTTGCGGGTGAGGTCCGGGCTGATCTGCTTCCAATTCTGGCCGCCGTCATCCGTCCGCCACACTGTGTTGGAGGCAAAGTACAGCCGGTGGGGGTCGGTCGGCGAGAAAGTCAGGGGCATGGTGCGCAGGACGCGGTAGTCGCCACCGCGAGTGGCCCTGGGCCCGACGTCCGCTATCTGGCCCGTGTCACGGTCGTAGACGGTCACCTTGCCGCCATAAACCAGATTCGGGTGCAATGGATCGGGCGCGGCGCCGCCGTATTCCTCGATGCCCGCCGGATGCCAATCGTGAGCGGTCAGCTCGCCGTCATCGCCACGCTCCGCAACGCAGGCCGAACCGCTGTCCTGCTGTCCGCCACAAACCCGGTACGGCCACGTATCGTCAATGCCGACCTTGTACATGGCCGCCGTCGGTTGGTTGTACCAGGAGCTCCACGTCCTGCCGCCATCGACCGTGACGATGGCGCCTTGATCACTGTTGACCGCCAGGATGTCCGGGTTGTTCGGATTGATCCAGGTTTGCTGGTAATCGTCGCCTCCCGGCGCGCCCCGAAAACCGAACCACGTCCGGCCGCCGTCGGTCGACTTCCACAGCACCGGTGTATCGCTGTAAACGATGTCCGGATTCCTGGGATCGATCGCCAATAGCGGGAGATCGCCGCCGCCGATTCTCTCGGCCGGCCGAGGGTCGGTGGTTATCGTGTGCCAGCTCGCGCCTGCGTCATTCGATCGGTAAAGCGCCACCGCCCCGTCGGGCGCTCCCGGTCCGCTCGATACCGACGCATAGAGAACGTTTGGATCGCTCGGCGCAATACGCAGCAATGCCTGCTGCACGGCGGGCAGGCCTCGGGTGAGCTTGTGCCAGCTATTCCCGCCGTCCGTCGATTTGAAGATGCCTCCGTCCGTGCCGCCAAACTGGCCGTTCTCCCAGGGCGCCTGCTGCTGCTGCCAGAGCGTGGCGTACAGGATGTCGGGGTTGCCCGGGTCCATCTCGATGTCATCGCCGCTGGTGTACTCATTGACATAGAGCACTCGTTTCCAGCTCTTGCCGCCATCCAGTGAGCGGTAGATACCCCGTTCACTGTTGGGCCCGTAAACGTGACCCAGGGCGGCCGCGAAGACCCGGTTCGGGTCGTGGGGATCCACCGCGATCATCGCGATGTCCTGGGTGGCGCGCAATCCGGTGAAAGTCCACGTCTTACCGGCATCGGTGGATTTGTACATGCCCATGCCGGTTGTCTGATCGGGCCGTATATTGCTCTCCCCCGTGCCCACGTAGATCACGTTCGGGTCGGAAGCCGAAACGGCGATGGCGCCTATGGAGCTGGTCGGCTCGCGGTCGAAAATTGGCTGCCAGCTGTTCCCGTAGTCGCTGGATTTCCAAACCCCGCCGTCGTCGTTGCCGATGTAAAACACGTTCGGCTCGCTCGGCACACCCGCCACCGCGCGCCCGCGGCCGCCACGCAGCGGCCCGATCGGCCGCCACTGCATCTGTGAATACAGCTCCGGCCCGTAAGTCTGGGCGCGGGCGCCCGTGCCGAGCCCGATACTGCAGAATGCGGTCAGGGCCACCATCATCATCAGGCGGGACAGTCTCATGCTGCGCTGAACCTCGGCTCCGTGGATACGAGCCCTTTGCACGAGGATGGCGTAATATGCGCATGACTGCAATGAGCGAATCATCCCCGTCGAGCGCCTTTGTTTTGCTGTCCGAGCGGCGCTATCTGGCAACGCCGTTGACTCGCGGTCCCTGGGACCACAAGCACCAGCACGCGGGCCCGCCGATCGCGCTGGTGCTCGGTGAGATAGAGCGCGTCGCCGCGGAGGAGGGGATGACGCACATCGCCCGGCTCACGGCCAACCTTCTGCGGCCGATCCCCATCGCAGAGCTCGGCACCGAAGTTCGCGTCGACTACGCGGGTCGCAACGCTGCGCACCTTTCGGCGATTCTCCATGGAGAAGGCAAGGAAGTTGCACGCTTCACCGCGCTGGCCCAGCGCGGGATCGGGCAGCCGGTGTCTGCGGGCCTGCCCGGCCATCCATTGCCGCCGGCGCCGCGCGCTCCCGAGGAGTCGCCGCCGGGACAACCCCCATTTGAACATCGGCACCTCGGCTACTTCGATCTGGTCGAAACCCGTGTCGCCGCCGGCCGGCTCTTCGCCGGGCCGAGCGCCATCTGGTTCCGCCTCCATCATCCGATCGTTGCGGGCGAGGTACCCAGCGTCTATCAGCGCGTGGCGGTCGCAGCCGACTCCGGCAACGGCATCAGTGCCGTGCTCGACCTGCGACATTTCGTATTCGTCAATTCCGATCTCACGATCAACCTGCTGCGCCGCCCGCGCGGCGAATGGGTATGCCTGGAGGCGCGCACGCTCCTCGGTGACGAGGGCTCAGGCCTGGCGGAGTCCGTGCTGTACGACATTGACGGACTGATTGGCCGCGCGACGCAGAGCCTGTTCGTGCGCAGGCGCGAGAGGTGAGCGGATAAAGAGGGGCTTGAAGCAGGTGGCGATACGCCAGAACGTCCATGCGCGAAATTACCGCTGATCTGTTCATCACGCTCGATGGCTTTGCCGGTGGAACGGATCAACCCCCTTACTTCGGATATTTCGGCCGCGAGCTCGGCTTCGCCTCGTGATCTTTCCTCTCGTGCTCGGGAGCGCCGGGCGGGAGCCGATCTTCGCCGGTCACGCCGGTTGCAGTCTGCAACTCGTCGGTACCCACGTGCTCGACTCGCGGCTCGTAGTCCTCGAGTACCGGCCCGGCAGTCGACATGCGCCCGCAAGCAGTGGATAGTCCGCGCTGCAGACCCGCATAAAGAGTTCGCTCATGCTCAAAACCTTCGCTGCAGTCGTGGCAGGAACGCTTCTGCTGCTTGCTCTCACGCCCGCTCACGCGCTGGACAACGGACTGGCCCTGACGCCGCCAATGGGCTGGAACAGCTGGAACAGCTTTCACTGCGACGTCAGTGCGAAGTTGGTGGAGGCGACCGCCGACGCGATGGTCAGCTCCGGGATGCGAGCTGCGGGCTACGTGTACGTGAACATCGATGACTGCTGGCTCCTCAAAAAGCGCGGCAGGAATGGAGGGCTGGTGCCGGATCCGAAGAAGTTTCCGCACGGCATCGAGGCGGTCGCCGCGTATCTACACCGCAAGGGCCTCAAGCTGGGGATCTACGAATCGGCCGGCACCACCACCTGCGCCGGCTATCCCGGCAGCATCGGCCATGAGAGGCAGGATGCGGCGCAGTTTGCCCGCTGGGGCGTCGACTATCTGAAATACGACAACTGCGGCGGCTACGAGGGCGAAACGTATCTGCGGCGCTATACCGCCATGCGCGACGCGCTGGCCCATTCGGGCCGCCGGATCGTCTACAGCCTCTGCGAGTGGGGAAACAAGGAGCCGTGGAGCTGGGCGCAGCCCGTCGGCAACCTCTGGCGCACGACCCAGGACATCACGCCGCGCTGGCGCACCGACCAACCCGCGAACGGCTACCCGCAGGGTATCCTGGATATCCTGGATCAGCAGGCCAAGCTGTCCACTGCTTCACGTCCCGGTGCCTGGAACGACCCGGACATGCTGGAAGTCGGCAATGGATATCTGAGCGACGAGGAGAACAAGGCGCACTTCAGCCTCTGGGCGCTCCTCAATGCGCCGCTGATCGCCGGCAACGATTTGCGCAGCATGTCGCAAGACGTCAGGGACATCCTCACCAATCGCGAAGTGATTGCCGTCGATCAGGACTGGGGAGGGCGCCAGGGCTACAGGGTGAGCGATGACGGCAACACGCAGGTGTGGGCAAAGCCCATGTCCGACGGGTCCGTGGCGGTGATTCTGCTCAATGAGCGCCGCGGACCCGTGAACATCGCCACCACCGCGCAGGCGATCGGCCTGAAGAAAGCCGGCAGCTACGGGGTGCGCGATTTGTGGAAGCACACCGACAGTGTCAGCGCTGGCCGCATCGAAGCGACCGTGGGCACGCATGCGGTCGCGATGTTCCGCATTCGCGTAAGGTCCTGATCCTTCTGGGGTTTTTCGCACCCTCCGGCAACCTGTCCCTGCCGGGGTAACATTGTGGGCAAATGAACGGGATTCCGGGGAGTGGAAACTGGCGGTCGACCGATCGAACCTCATCAGTCCAACTCAGGCGTTTCTCCTTCCCGTGGTCATTGACGATACGCGCGAGGACGATGAGGAAGTCCCGGATGCAATCCGCGACGTCCATTGGACGCGCCTGCCCTCGGGCGAGACAACCGCCGCCTTCGTGGACCGGATACTGCAGCAGACCTACGACCGCATGCTCGGTGATTTGCTGCAGCTGCAGACCGACATCGCCGCCGCGGTGGTGAGCGCACTCAAAGTCACGCTCCTGGCAGACGTGGCGCAAACGATCGCCGTTGGCGCAACCGCCAACCCGGCGGCGTTTGACGCCTACCTGCGGGGGAGGGCGATTGCGGCAGGCCGAGCCGCGCTTTCAGGCGATCGAGCGCGAGTTGAAGTTTCCCGCGAGTTGAAATGACCAGGATTCTCTTCCTTCGCGTCGCGCACGATCTGAGCGCCAGGCTCGCTGCCGAGCTTTCTCGAGCTGGA
>Ga0335075_10000581_pt1 | contig 62913 bp, 58 predicted proteins | sample Lox_Sample_24_FD_206723 | JGI IMG/M metagenome (GOLD analysis project Ga0335075, IMG submission 206723) | Soil microbial communities from Loxahatchee National Wildlife Refuge, Florida, United States - Lox_Sample_2.4 | ecosystem: Environmental > Terrestrial > Soil > Wetlands | place: USA...
CCAGGACGCCCGGAGCCCTCCGTAGATCTCGCTGGAGGGGTAGACGATCCCGCGTCGCTTGCTGAGGCTGACGATCTCGTCCAGGCGGTCACTGCGTTTTGCCATCACGTTTCTCCATCCGGCTGGCGGTCGGCGGCTTGCGGTAGGCGGCTACGTCCCGCACCCCCTTGCTGACGGGTGAGGCGCGCTCCGGTGTTCCCCCGGGTGAAGCGGGCCCGTTTCCCGGCTCAGCGCCTCTTCAGCTACCGGGCTCGCGTGCAGCGGGGTGCGCCGCTGCGACCAGCTTAGCGGTGTGCCAGGCAAGCTACGTCTAGATATCACACCGGGGTGACCAGCGCCGCAACCTAGTTGCACCCCGTATCTTTGCGAGGGAGGGGGCAGCGCGTCAGCACGGGATGAGGACAGGTAAGCCATGAGCAGGTACCAGCCGGCCCCGCCGCGGCGCACGTCCGGCGCCCGGCAGGCAGCGGAGCAGCGCAGCGCGGTGCCCCTGCTCTACCTGCGGCAGCTGCCCCGCTGGGTGCTGCCCGTGGTGCTTGCGGCGCTGCTGGTGACCGGGCTCGCGGTCCGCGGCTGGGGCGGGGCGGTGGCGCTGTGCGTGGTGGCGGCCTTCCTGTCCTGGCTGGCCTTCCTGTCCTGGCCGGCCCTGGCCGGGCGCGGGCGGCTGGGGCGCGTTGTGACGGTCGCCGCCCTGCTCGCCCTGGCGGCGTTCCAGGCGGCGCGCTGACCGGCCCGGTCAGCCGCGATGCCCGGCACCGGGATCGGCGCCGTCGGCGGTGATCCGGGTGCCGATGTCCTCGCCCTGGCAGATCGCGCTCATCGCGCCCACCGCCGCGACGTCGAAGATGTGCATGATCAGCCGGTGCTCGTTGGCGAGGACGAACGCGCTCTCATCCATCACCCTCACCCCTGCGGCCAGCGCTTCGGCGTAGGTAAGGGTGGTGAAGCGCTTGGCGTCGGGGTCGATGTTCGGGTCGGTGTCATAGACCCCGTCCACGCCGCGCTTGGCGACCAGCAGCGCGTCGGCCTCGAGTTCCAGCGCGCGCTGCACGGCGGGGTAGTCCGTGGTCACGTAGGGCTGGCCGATGCCGCCCGCCAGCAGCACGATCAGCCCGTGCCGCAGATGCCGGTCGGCGCGCAGCCGGATGAACGGCTCGGCGACCGTCTGCATCGGGATGGCGGTCATCACCCGCACGTCTGACTCGCTGCGCGCGGTGAGGACGCCGCGCAGCATCAGCGCGTTCATCACCGTGCCCAGCATCCCGATGTTGTCGGCCTCGGCCCGGCCGATGCCCAGGCGGTCCGCCATCCGGCCGCGGAAGTAGTTGCCGCCGCCGATCACCACCGCAAGCTCCACTTGCAGCTTGTGCACGGCCAGCAGCTCGTCCGCCAGCTGCCCGACGCTTGCTGGATCCACGCCCCAGCCGGCCGGCCCGGCGAGGGCCTCACCGCTGAGCTTGATCACGACACGCGAATAGCGACGCACGCCTGCCCCCGATCGTGCGGTACGGTCAGCGACCGGCCCCAGCATACGAGAAACGGCATGGTCCGGCCGCGGCGAACCCCGGGTTGACCTCGCAGGCCCGGCGGCGGCCGCGATCGCGGCCGGCCTGTCCCGGCATCCCTCGGGCGCGGCGGGCCGCGCCGGTCACGGCTCCCCGGGGCCGGCCACCGGGTTCGGCATCGCACCGCCATAGCGCCGGTCCCGGCTCGCGTAGATCTCGCAGGCGCGCCACAGATCGCGCCGGTCGAAGTCGGGCCACAGCGTGTCCAGGAAGACGAACTCGGCGTAATACGACTGCCAGAGCAGGAAGTTGGACATCCGGTTCTCGCCCGAGGAGCGGATGAACAGGTCGACGTCCGGCATCTCCGGGGCGTACAGGTACCGCGCGAAGACCTTCTCGTCGATCCTGTCCGCGCGCAGCTTCCCGGCCGCCACGTCGGCGGCGACGGCCGCGGCGGCGTCCGCGATCTCGGCCCGGCCCCCGTAGTTGACGCAGAACTGCATGGTGAGCACCGAGTTTCCGGCCGACAGCCGCTCGGCTTCCTGGAGTTCGGCGATCACGCTGCGCCAGAGCCTCCTGGGGCGTCCGGCCCAGCGGATCCGCACCCCCATATCCAGCAGTTCGTCGCGCCGGCGGTGGATGACGTCCCGGTTGAACCCGAGCAGGAACCGCACCTCGTCGGGCGAGCGCCGCCAGTTCTCGGTCGAGAAAGCGTAGGCGGACAGGTAAGGGATGCCCAGCTCGATCGCGCCCTTGATCACGTCGAGCAGCGAGGACTCCCCTTCCTTGTGCCCCTCGGTCCTGGGCAGCCCGCGCTTCTTCGCCCAGCGGCCGTCGCCGTCCATGACGATGGCAACGTGCCGGGGAACCAGCTCGGCCGGGATCGCCGGCGGGCGAGCGCCGCTGGGGTGCGGGTCGGGCGGGCGTGCCGGGCCGGTCACGCGTGCTCCACGTGACGCAGCGAGCGGATCGAGTGCTCCAGGTGCCACTGCAGGTAGGCGGCGACCAGGCCGCTGCATTCAGCCTGGTGCCGGGGCTCACTGCCGTCGGCGTGCGCCCAGTCGCCGCGCATCAGCGCGCTCATCAGCGCGACCGTCTGCGGCGCAGGGGTGGCGGCGCCCGGCGCCCGGCAGGACCGGCAGACCAGGCCGCCGGCGCCGATGGCGAACGCGAACGCGCGCAGCGCGGTGGAGGCCAGCCCGCTGCCTGACCCGGCGTCATCGGCGGCGGGCACCCTGGTCCCGCACGCGGCGCACTCGTCGAGCGCGGGGGCGTATCCGGCGACCGCCAGCGACCGGAGCAGGTACGCGTCCAGCACCAGCCGCGGCTCGTGCGCCCCCTCGGCGAGCGCCCGCAGCCCGCCGACCAGCAGCAGGAACTGCCGCATGGCCGGCTCCTTCTCCACCGGGGTCAGCCTCTCGGCCGTCTCCAGCATCGCGGTCCCCGCGGTGTACCTCGGGTAGTCCGACGCGAACGGCTTGCCGTACGGCCGCACCGTGACGGCCTGCGTGATCCCGTCCAGCGACCTTCCCGTATACATCAGCAGATCGACGTGGGTGAACGGCTCCAGCCGTGCACCGAACCGCGATGTGGTGCGCTGCACCCCCTTGGCCACCGCCCGCACCCGGCCGGTGCGGCGGGCGAGCACGGTGACGATCCGGTCGGCCTCACCCAGTTTCTGGGTGCGCAGCACGATGCCGTCGTCTTGGTAACTGCCCACCCGATCATTGTCGCCCATCCCCTGGAGTGGCAGGGCTCGCTCACCTGGGCGATTCGCGCCGGATGCCTGGGCGATTCGCGCCGGATGCCTGGGCGATTCGCGCCGGATGCCTGGGCGATTCGCGCCGGATGCCTGGGCGATTCGCGCCGGATACGCCGACCGCATGCGGTCAGGTCGACGCGCCCTCCTCGGTCATCGAGATCACGCCGCGCGCCTGCGCGGGAGTCATGCCGAGCTGTGCGGCGATCTCCTGCGCGGCGTGCCGTTCTTCGTCGGACAGCAGCCCGTCGGCCAGCCCGATCCGCACCACTTCGGCCAGGAACCACTCCCTGGCCGGAACGGCCAGCTGGATGGCGAGGCGGTTCAGCGGCCCGGCCAGGTCCTGACCCGCTGCCGCGGCGGACAGGTCGGCATCAAGCGCCGCGTCGTCGTAACCGCCGAGGCCGGCGCCGGAGACAGCGTCGATGACACGCCGCCTGGCGGGGGCGCTGCCCGTGTCGCCCGAGCGGAGCATGGCGATCGCGGCCGTCCGCATGCCGGCCGGCAGCGCCTCCTCCATCTGGGCCGCCGTGGGCAGGGACAGGACGTCCATCCGGTAGTTAGTGCGGCATACCGCGCACTGCACGTGCTCGCCGACCCGGTTGAGGGGGATGACGGGGATGAAGAACAGCGTGAACCAGCGCCGCCCGGCCCGGTGCCGGTACTCGCGGTCGCCGCCGCAGCGCTGGCAGTGGAACGTGCCCTGCCCGACCGTGCGGTAGAACACCCGGAGCCCAAAAATGATCAGCAAAGCTCGGTCCCCTCCAGTCGCTGTCCTGGGCGGCCCCGCGGTCGGCGTCCCCCCTCGGCTCCCGCCGATCATCACACGCCCGGCCTCGGCAGATGCCCAACTCGAGCATTTTCACCCGATCGTGACCTGTGACGGCCGGCTCAGTCGTAGAAGCCGAGCCTGCGCAGCTGCTTCGGGTCCCGCTGCCAGTCCTTCGCGATCTTGATGCGCAGGTCAAGGTAGACCTTGGTGCCGAGCAGCGCCTCGATCTGCTGCCGGGCACGGGATCCGACCTCCTTCAGCCGCGCCCCTTTCGCTCCGATCACGATCGCCTTCTGGCTCGGGCGCTCCACGTACATGACCGCGTGCACGTCGATGAGGTCGTCACGGCCTTCCCTGGGCGCCATCTCGTCGACCACGACCGCGATCGAGTGCGGCATCTCGTCCCGCACGCCCTCCAGGATCGCCTCGCGGATCAGCTCGGCCACGAGCACCTGCTCGGGCTCGTCGGTCTCGGTGCCGTCCGGGTACAGCGGCCGGCCCTCCGGAAGGTGCGAGATCAGCACGTCGGCCAGCACGTCCAGCTGGAAGCCGGACACCGCAGACACCGGCACCACGTCCGCCCAGTCGCCCAGCCCGGCCACGGCAGCGAGCTGGCTGGCAATCTGCTCCCTGGAGGCCTCATCGGCCTTGGTGACCACGGCCACAACGGGCGTCTTGGCCAGGCCTGCCAGCTCCCCCGCCAGGTACTTGTCGCCAGGCCCGGTCCGCTCCCTGGCCGGGACGCAGAAGCCGATCACGTCCACCTCGGTGAGCGTCGACCGGACCAGGCTGTCCAGGCGCTCGCCGAGCAGCGTCCGCGGGCGGTGCAGCCCCGGCGTGTCGACGATGACCAGCTCGGCGCCGGGCCGGTGCACGATGCCCCTGATCGCCCTCCGGGTCGTCTGCGGCTTGCTGCTCGTGATCGCCACCTTGGTGCCGACCAGGGCGTTCATCAGCGTCGACTTCCCCACGTTCGGCCGGCCAACGAAGCAGGCGAAGCCCGACCGGTACCCAGGGGGTACCGGCCCCGGCGGCGTCTGCGGCGATCCCACGTCGTGATTCTCCTCCGGCCAGGCCGCGGGCCCTAATCGCTGCGGCGCCGGCTGCGGCGCGCGCACCGGGTTTCGCCGCCGGGCCGCCGCCGTTCGGTCAGGGCTGGAGCGTGGCCTTCAGCGTGCCGTCCGGCGCGACATGGAACACGACCGCGGCGGGGCCGACGTCACGCACCGCGGCCAGGTCTCCCGGGGCCGGGCCGTCCCCGTCACTGACCAGCGCCGCCGCCTCCAGGCTGGAGGCCCCGCTGGACACCGCCATGGCCACCGCAAGGCGCAGCGCGGACAGGCGCAGCGACGGCAGCGCCACGGCAGCGGCCGCGTAGGTCCGCCCGGCCTCGTCGCGCACCGCGGCACCCTCCGCGGCCGTGACCCGCGCCCGGGCCGCCCGGGCGAGCGTGATTATCTTGAGGTCTTCCGGGCCCGGCTGGGCCTCGCTCGGGGCTTGCTGGGCCTCGCTCACGCGGGCGAGTCTAGTGCGAAGGCTCGTGGCCCGCTGCGCCGGTCGTGCTGCCGGGCTGGTCACCGGCCAGCCGGTCGGAACCGCGCCCGTCGCCGGCAAGCTCGCCGCCGCGCCCGTTGCCGTCCTGTGCGTGGCCGGCCGGCGCGGCGCGCTCGACGGTCACGGTCCCGATCCGGTTCCGCCGCCCGGCCAGGCTCTCGGCGGTCAGCCGGAGGCCCGCCACCGTCGCCACCGAGCCCGCGATCGGCACCCGGCCAAGCCGCTGGGCCAGCAGCCCGCCGACGGTCTCGACGTCCTCGGCCTCGATCCGCACGCCGAACAGCTCTTCCAGTTCCTCGACCGGCAGCCTGGCGGTCACCCTGGCCCGCCCCTCGCCGAGCCATTCCACCGGCGGCTGCTCCTTGTCGTACTCGTCGGCGATCTCGCCGACGATCTCCTCCAGGATGTCCTCGATCGTGACCAGGCCAGCGGTGCCGCCGTACTCGTCGATCACGATCGCCACGTGGATCTGCCGCGCCTGCATCTCCCGGAGCAGCGCGTCGATTGGCTTGCTCTCCGGCACGAACGTGGCGGGCCGCATGATCGACTCGATCTTCTCGACCGACTCCCCCTCCCGGTGCTCGTAGATCCGGGTGACGATGTCCTTGAGGTAGGCGATCCCGATGATGTCGTCCTCGTTCTCGCCGGTTACCGGGACCCGGGAGAAGCCGCTGCGCAGCGCCAGGGACAGCGCCTGGCGGAGGGTCTTGCCGCGCTCCACGAACACCATGTCGGTGCGCGGCACCATCACCTCGCGGACGATCGTGTCACCGAGCTCGAACACCGAGTGGATCATCGCGCGCTCGGTGGGCTGGATGACCCGGCGCTGCTCCAGGAGGTCAACGAGGCCCCTGAGGTCCTCCTCGGATCCCGGCCCGCCAGCCCGCGACGCGCCCTTGGGGGCGAGCAGCAGCAGCGGGAGCGGCCCGAGCAGCCGTATCCCCGGGGCCAGGACCGACGCCGCGGCGCTGGCCACCCGCACCGCGTTGCGCCGCCCCAGGGCCCGCGGCACGGTGCCGGTCGCCAGGTAGACCGCGACGGTCATGACAGCGGCCGCGATCAGGAACGCGCGCCATCCCGGCCCCAGCCAGTGCAGCAGCACCGCGGTGACGAGCACCACGGCCGAAAGCTCGGCCGCGATCCTGGCGAGCAGCAGCACGGCCAGATAGCGGGTGACGTCGGCGAGTACCACCTGCAGCGACGTCGATCCCTGGCCGACGCTGCGGCCCAGTTCCTTGGCGCCGGCCCGGGAGACCCTGGCGAGCGCTGCCTCGGCGGCTGCGCACCAGCCGGCCAGCAGCGTCAGTACTACCGCCGCCGCCAGCAGCCAGCCCATGGCCCGGTCACCCCTCCCCCGCCTGGCCGGCCAGCCCCGGCGCCCCGCCGCCTGGCTGTCCGTGCTGGCCGTGCTGGCCGTGCTGCGCATCGTCGCGCTGCCCCGCCTCCCGCCGCGGCGCGTCCTGGCCAGCCCGGCCGGGCCGGCCGGTTTCGCCGCCGGCGTCACGTTCTCGCTGCCATCCCGCGAGCAGCCGGTCCTGCAGGGCGAACATGGCCGCGTGCTCTTCGGGCTCTGCGTGGTCATAGCCGAGCAGGTGCAGGATGCCATGCGTGCAGAGCAGGTGAAGCTCGTCCGGCACGTCGTGGCCGGCCTTGCGGGCCTGCTCCGCCGCGATCTGCGGGCACAGCACCACGTCGCCGAGCAGGGTCTCCGCCGCCTCGTCGTCCGTCCCGTGCTCGGCCTGGGTGCCGCCCGGGTGCGGCAGCGCCAGCTCGTCCATGGGGAAGGCGAGCACGTCGGTCGGGCCGTCCTCGCCCATCCAGCGCTGGTGCAGGCCGGTCATGGCGGCCTCGTCGACGAGCAGCACCGACAGCTCGGCGAGCGGATGCACGCGCATGCCGTCCAGCACGTGCCTGGCCAGGGCGACGAGCGCAGCCTCGTCCACCTCCACGCCGGATTCGTTGCGGATCTCGATGCTCACGGTGTGATCCCCGTTCGCTGCCGCGTCCTCAGCGGGTCCGGTCGGTTGCACGCCGCGGCCGGCCGCCGCGGAGCCGGTCGGTGTCGCCCGCCGCGGTCCGCCGCGCGTCGTAGCGGTCGTAGGCGTCGACGATGTCGCCGACCAGCTTGTGCCTGACCACGTCGTGGCTTGTCAGACGCGAGAAATAGACATCGTCGACGCCGTCCAGGATCTCCTGGACCAGGCGTAGGCCGCTGAGCTGCCCGGCCGGCAGGTCCACCTGGGTCACGTCGCCGGTCACGACGATCTTGGAGCCGAAGCCGAGCCTGGTCAGGAACATCTTCATCTGCTCGGGCGAGGTGTTCTGCGCCTCGTCGAGGATGATGAACGAGTCATTCAGCGTTCTTCCACGCATATACGCCAGAGGGGCTATTTCGATCGTGCCGGAAGCCATGAGCTTGGGGATCGAGTCCGGGTCGATCATGTCGTGCAGGGCGTCGTACAGCGGGCGCAGGTACGGGTCGATCTTCTCGTAGAGCGTGCCGGGCAGGAAGCCGAGCCGCTCCCCCGCCTCCACCGCTGGCCTGGTCAGGATGATCCGGTTGAACTCCTTGGCCTGGAGCGCCTTCACCGCCTTGGCCATGGCCAGATAGGTCTTGCCGGTCCCGGCCGGGCCGATCGAGAACACGATCGTGTGCTTGTCGATCGCGTCGACGTAGCGCTTCTGGTTCAGCGTCTTGGGCCGGATCGTGCGGCCGCGCGCGGACAGGATGTCGAGGGTCAGCACGTCGGCCGGCCGGGCCCCGGACTTCCTGCGCAGCATGGCGACGCTGCGCTCCACCACGTCGGCGGCGAGCTCCGCGCCGCTGGCCAGCAGCCGGGTCAGCTCGTCGAACAGCCTCGCGACGAGCGCGGTCTCCTCCGCCGACCCGGTCACGGTGATCTCGTTGCCGCGCACGTGGATGTCAGCGCCGAAGGCGCCCTCGATCACGTGCAGCAGCTCGTCGCGGGACCCGAGCAGACTGACCATCGAGTGGTCGTCGGGTATAACGATCTTGACGCGGGTGCGGCCGTCCGGAGACTGCTCACCTTCGCGCGGATCTGCGGGAGTTTCTGTCAATTGCCCTTCCCCGGCCAGGGCGCATACCTAGCCCCAGATACTTGCCATGTTATCCGCAGGTCTCGCCGGCGCGGGCAGCATCGGTGCCCATGCCATTCCGGGCAGCCCGGACGTCAGCCCGGCGGCCAGGTCATCGGCCTGCCGCCGAGAACGTGGGCGTGCGCGTGGTGCACCGTCTGGCCGGCCTGCGGCCCGGTGTTGAACACAACCCGGTACCCGCTCTCTGCCACGCCCAGCTTGACCGCTACCGCGGCCGCCTGCGCCGCCACCTCGTCAAGCAGGCCGTCGCCGGCCTCGGCGAGCGAAGCCAGATCCGGGTGGTGCTCCTTCGGGATCACCAGCACATGCACCGGCCCTTGCGGGTTAATGTCGCGGAAGGCAACCGTGCGCGCGCTCTCCAGCACCAGGGGCGCCGGGACCTCTCCCATCGCGATGCCACAGAACAAGCAGTCAGCCACGCGGCAGATATTAACCGTTGCCCCGCCAACGAAGCCGCCGACATATATGGTTGCAGTACTGCGAACCCCCGGTGCACCACCCCTCTGGCGCACGGCTCAGCAAGTGCTGTGCTCGCGTGCCGCCAGGCTCGTCTCAGCGGCGGTGGCGGGGCGGCAAGCTCGACACGAACAGGTGTGTGGGGGCGGTGGGATCGTTCAGACCAACGCAGCAGGTCACATGGCTGCGCTAAGAGACGACATGACAGCCGGTGAACCAAGCGACGCGCCTACGCGTCCAATTCACGTGACCGAAACCCTAGTGGCGGATACCGCACTGGGCTCGGTTCCGGCCGACTGGGACGCCGACCGGGCAGTGACCGCGTTGTACAGCACGCATTACCGTTCATTGGTGCGGCTCGCGGCGCTGCTGGTGCGTGACGTCGCAACGGCGGAGGAAGTAGTGCAAGACTCGTTTGTCGCGATGCACGGCGGCTGGCGCCGGCTGAGGGACAGCGACAAGGCACTGTCCTACCTCCGGCAGTCGGTGGTGAACCGGTCCCGCTCCGTGCTGCGACACCGTGTCGTGGTCGACCGGAATGCGCCGAAACCGTCGCCGGACATGCCGAGTGCCGAGCATGGCGCCTTCGCCCTGCTGGAGCGCTCCGCCGTGGTGGCCGCGCTGCGCACCCTGCCGGCCCGGCAGCGTGAGGCGCTCGTGCTCCGTTATTACGGCGATATGTCCGAGGCGCAGATCGCCGACATCATGGGCATCAGCAGGGGAGCGGTCAAGAGCCACACAGCTCGGGCGATGTCTGCGCTGCGCAGCGTGCTGGAGCGTGAGGCGTGACGCATTTCGACGCTGAGGAGATCCTGCGCCGGGAACTGCACGCCGCGGCGGAGTTCATCGAGCCGTCGCCCGACGGCCTGACGCAGATCCGGGCGCGGCTGTCGGCACCCCGGCCGGTGCTGATCGCCTGGCTGATGGTCGGCTGGACCACCGTTGGCCAGCCCGCGCTGCTCCGGATCGGCGAAGCGTCCGCGACGTGTGCGGCCCGGCTGGAAACGGCGCTGGGCCCCGCGGGCGAGCGGCTGCATCCGGTGCTCGCGAAGGTGCGCACCTGGTTCGTGCCGCGCACGGAGCCCACCGGCCGCCCGTCGCGCCACGGGTGGCTGCGGCCGGCCGCAGCCATGGCCATCGTGATCGCGGTCGCGGTGGCGGGCGGGTTCGGCCTGTCAAGGCTGCCCAGCGTGATACAGCAGCAAGCCAATTCGGTGCCGTCCAGCCAGTCGCACGGCGCAAAGGGCGGGCACCACGGCAACGGGGTAGCCGGCACCGGGCGGACGCTTCCGACGCCGGCCTCGGGCAGGGCTTCGCCGTCGCCGAGCGCCTCTGCGAGCTGCTCGCCGTCGCCCAAGGCGAGCTCGTCACCCAGCCCGACGCCGTCGCCCACCCCGTCGCCGTCGCCGAGTGTCTCGCCGTCGCCGCCGGTCTCCTCGGCCTCGCCCACCCCGTCGCCGACCTCCACGGACACGAGCGGCGGGTCCGGCAGTGCGCCGCCAGCCGACGGCCAGGCGGCCGACGAGACTCCGTCGGCCGGCGGCCAGGCGACCCAGCCGCAGGCGACCGAAGGCCAGACGGCCGAGGACACCAGCCTGGTGCACCTCGCCAGCCCGGCACGGCCGAGCGCGGCCGCCAAGCGGCATCCCAAGCCGTGCACGACCGCCACGGGCTGAGGGACCAGCCCCCGGCTGGGCGCGGTCAGGCCCAGCGCCCCGAGCCAGCGAGCACCAGCGCCGCGGCCACCGCGCCAGCCGACGACGAGCGGAGGACCGTCGGCCCCAGCCGGGCGGGGGTCGCCCCGGCGCGCTCCAGGACCCCGGCCTCGGCGGGACTAACCCCGCCTTCCGGCCCCACGATCACGACGATCTCGCCACGGCGGGGCATGCTGAGGCCGCCGAGCGCGGCGGTCGCGTCCGGGTCCAGGAGGACCGCCAGGTCCGCCGCTGCGACGCGGCGCGCGAGGGCCGGCGTCGCCTCCGGCCCGGTCACCTCCGGGATCCACGCGCGGCGGGACTGCTTGGCTGCCTCACGGGCGGTCGCCTGCCAGCGCGCCAGCGCCTTTCCGGCCCGGTCGTCGCGCCAGCGCGCCACACACCGCTCGGCCTGCCAGGCGACCACCGCGTCGACACCCACCTCGGTCATGACCTCGATGGCAAGCTCGCCCCGATCGCCCTTGGGAATTGCCTGAGCCACGACGATCCTCGGCTCCGGGGCGGGGACCGCCCGCCGGGCCAGGACCGCAAGCTCGATCGCCCCGGGCCGGGCGGCGGTCACCACGCATTCGGCGACGGTGCCGGCGCCGTCGGTCACGTCGGCGCGCTCGCCGGCGGTGAGCCGACGCACGGTGGCCGCATGGCGGCCCTCGGCCCCGGCAAGGGTGATCGAGTCATGCCGGAGCTCGGCGCCGCCCGCCAGGAAGACCGGTGGCCGCGGCGACGACGCGCCTGCCGGGGCCCGGCCCCCGCCCGCAGCCCCACCCCCGCCCGCAGCCCCACCCCCGCCCGCAGCCCCACCCCCGCCCGCGGCCCCTTGCAACGCGCCGCCTCCCGTCGCGCGGGTCAGCGGCCGTTGAAGGCGTCGCGCAGCCGGGAGAAGAACCCTTGCTGGCCCGGCGCGAACTTGCCGGGCGGGGACTCCTCGCCGCGCAGCCTGGCGAGCTCCCTGAGCAGCCCCTCCTGATCGGAGTCGAGCTTTGTCGGCGTCTCCACGGTCACGTGGATGATCAGGTCCCCGCGGCCGGATGCGTTCAGGTGCGCCGTTCCCTGGCCGTACAGCGGGATCGCCTGCCCGGACTGGGTGCCGGGCCTGACGTCCACGTCGGCCGGGCCGTCCAGGGTCTGCACCTTGAGGGTCGCGCCGAGCGCCGCGGCGGCCATGGGGAGGGTCACCGTGCAGTGCAGGTCGTCACCCTGCCGCTCGAATATGTTGTGCGGGCGCTGCACGATCTCGAGGAACAGGTCGCCGGCCGGTCCGCCGCCGGGGCCGGTCTCCCCTTCCCCGGCCAGCTGGATGTGCGTCCCGTCCTCCACGCCGGCCGGGATCCGCACCTTGATGGTGCGGCGGGTGCGCACCCGGCCCTCGCCGTCGCATTCCTGGCAGGGCCTGCGGATCACGGTGCCGAAGCCGCCGCAGGCCGGGCATGGCCGCGACGTCATCACCTGGCCGAGGAACGACCGCGTGACCTGGCTCACCTCGCCGCGTCCCTTGCAGATGTCGCAGGTCTCCGGGTGCGTGCCGGGCGCCGTGCCCTCGCCCGAGCAGTTCGGGCACACCACGGCTGTGTCGACGACCAGGTCGCGGGTGGTGCCGAAGGCGCACTCGGCAAGGTCGAGCTCGACCCTGATCGTCGCGTTCCGGCCGCGCCGGGCCCTGCTGCGCGGCCCCCTGGTGGCCGTCCCGCCACCGAAGAACGCATCCATGATGTCGCTGAACGGGAACCCGGCGCCGAAGCCGCCAGGGCCCGGCCCGGCCTGCGCGAAGGGATCGGCCCCCAGGTCGTACATCTGCCGCTTGCCGGGGTCGGAGAGCACCTCGTAAGCCTGGGTGATCTCCTTGAACCGCTCCTGCGTCTCCGGATCCGGGTTGACGTCGGGGTGCAGCTCCCTGGCCAGCCTGCGGTAGGCCTTCTTGATCTCGTCAGGCTCGGCATCGCGGCGAACACCCAGGATGCCGTAGTAATCGTTGGCCACACGCATCCCCTATGACTCCGCCAAGATCTGGCCCACGTACCGTGCCACCGCGCGTACCGCTCCCATCGCCGTCGGGTAGTCCATTCGTGTAGGGCCGAGCACTCCCAGCCTCGCCAGCGCCAGATCGCCGGAGCCGTATCCCGACGCCACAAGGGACGTGCTCTGCAGGCCCTGCACCTCGTTCTCTGAACCGATCCGCACCGTCAGCGATTCCTGATCGCCGGACTCGCCGAGCAGCCGGATGAGCACCACCTGCTCCTCAAGCGCCTCGAGCACCTCGTGCAGCCCCTGGGTGAAGTCGGCGGTCATCAGGTTGGCGGCACCGCCCACGACGACCCGCTCTTCACGCCTCTCCACCAAGCTTTCCAGGATCACCGAGAAGACCGCGGTCGCGTTCGCGCGCTCGTCAGGAGCCACCCGCCGGGGAAGCTCGGCGATCACCGAGGCTACCTCGGCCAGCCTGCGCCCGTCGAGGCAGGCGTTGAGCACCGCGCGCAGCTGCGTGATCGACTCGTCATTGATCACGCCAGGCAGCTCGACCGTGCGCTGCTCCACCCGGCCGGTGTCGGTGATCAGGACCAGCAGCAGCCGGCGGTCGGCCACCGGCACGAGCTCGATGTGGCGCACCGAGGACCTGGTCAGCGAGGGGTACTGAACCACCGCCACCTGGCGGGTCAGCTGGGCGAGCAGCCGGACCGTGCGCATCACGACGTCGTCAAGGTCGTAGGCGCCGGCCAGGAATGTCTCGATGGCCCTGCGTTCGGCGCCGGACAGCGGCCGGACCGCGGAAAGCCGGTCGACGAACAGCCGGTATCCCTTGTCGGTCGGCACGCGACCCGCGCTCGTGTGAGGTTGCACAATGAAGCCCTGCTCCTCTAGCACGGCCATATCATTGCGGATGGTCGCCGGGGAGACGTCCAGGTTGTGCCGGTCGACAAGGGACTTGGAGCCAACCGGCTCATTCGTGGACACATAGTCCTCGACGATGGCGCGCAGCACCGCCAACTTCCTGTCGTCGAGCACGCGCTCACCTCCCTGGCACTCAGATGTTACGAGTGCTAATTCTAAGGCCCGAAGGATACTGGGAAGGAGCATCACACGTCATGACCCAATTCGTGGACAACGCCGACACCGTCCAGCGTCAGACCGGGAAGGAGCGGGCAGCCGAACGTTCATGAGCAGCAACCCATCCCAGCCGCCGGAGTGGCCAGCATCCGGGCCAGCGCCGGCCGGCCCGCAGGGCGCCTTCTGGGCCGGGCCGCACGAGCAGCTGACGGCCGCTCCTGGCCGGTGGCCGACCACCCGCGCGCCGTGGCCGGGCCAGGCCACGGCGCAGGCCGCCGGCGATCCCGGCCCCACGGCGGGACCGCGGCCGCAGGCCACCGGGCAGCAGGACCCGGTTTCGGCAGGCCAGCCGGATGCCGCGATCCGGCAAGCCCCGGCAGGACCCGGTGACGAGCGGCTGGCCGTGCTCGGCTACCTGGGCGTGCCCTTCCTCGGCCCGCTGGTGCCGCTGGCCGTCTACCTGCTGAGGAAGCGGTCCTCGGGCTTCGTGCGCAGCCACTCGGCGCAGGCGCTGAACCTGTCGATCACCGCGTTGCTGTACACGGTGTGCGCGCTGATCCTGTTCACCATGCTGGCCCTGGACACGATCACGATCGCCCTGATCATCGTGATCCCGCTGGCCGTCGCGCTGTGGCTGACCACGCTGGCCTACGTGATCGCGGCCGCGTCCCGGGCCAACCGCGGCGGCTACTTCCTGATCCCCGCCTGGCTCTGCGCCTCGATCGTGCATGAGGCACCGCACGAGCGCGCTGGCGGGCGTCCAGGCGATTAGTCGGTCAGGCCCCGGATCACCGCATCAGCCAGCAGCCTGCCCGAAGGCGTCAGCACCACCCGCCCCCGCGCGTGCGCCGCGGGATCCGCGAGACCGTCCCCGACGGCCGACGCCGCCGCCGCGCGCCCGGCCGGCGTCAGCTCGGTCACCGGGCAGCCATCCGCCAGCCGGGTCAGCAGCATGATCCGCTCCGTGCGGCGTTCCGCGGCGGTGAGCACCTCGCGCGCCTGCCCCGGGCTCAGCCCGGCCCCGATCCTGGCGGCGTACGCGGCCGGGTGCCGCACGTTCCACCAGCGGGTGCCGCCCACGTGGCTGTGCGCGCCCGGGCCGACCCCCCACCAGTCACCGCCGGTCCAGTAGAGCAGGTTGTGGCGGCACGCCGCGCCGTCGGACGCGGCCCAGTTGGAGACCTCGTACCAGCGCAGCCCCGCGCTGGCCAGCAGGCCGTCGGCGGCCAGGTACCGGTCGGCCAGCACGTCGTCGTCGGGCGCTGCGAGCTCGCCCCGGCCGATCCTGGCCGCGAGCCTGGTGCCCGCCTCAACGATCAGCGCGTAGGCGGAGACGTGGTCGGGCCCCGCAGACAGGGCGCTCGCCAGCGACCGGATCCAGTCCTCGTCGCTCTCCCCCGGGGTCCCGTAGATGAGATCCAGGCTGACGTGGGCGAACCCTGCTGAGCGCGCCCACGCGACGCAGCGCTCCGGCCGGCCGGTCTCATGTTTTCGATCCAGAACGTTCAGGACGTGGCTCATCGCGCTCTGCATGCCGATCGAGACCCGGGTGAAGCCCCGCGCCCGGAGCTCGGCCAGGCGGCGCTGGTCGATGGTCTCCGGGTTGGCCTCGGCGGTCACCTCGGCGCCGGGGGCAAGCCCGAACTCCCCGTCGATCGCGTCCAGGATCGCGGCCAGGTCGGCGGGCGGCAGCAGGGTCGGCGTGCCGCCGCCGAAGAACACGGTGCGGGCCGGCCCGGCCCCGTCGCCGAGCACCTTGCGGGCCAGCCGGACCTCCTCGATGGCCAGCGCCGCGTAGGACTCCCTGGTGACGCCCGGCCCGAGCTCGGTGGCGGTGTAGGTGTTGAAGTCGCAGTACCCGCACCTGGTGACGCAGAACGGCACGTGCACGTAGACACCGAACGGACGCTGGCCAAGGCCGGCCAGCGAGGCTGGCGGCAGCGAGCCGTCGGCGGGTACCGGTGCGCCGTCTGGCGGCGGGCCTGGGGACACACCGGCACGCTAGCCGCTGCCGGCGCGGTTGGTCGAACCGCTGCCTGGCGGCTGCGGCGGTCCCTGATCCCGGACTTTGGTCAGAAACCGCTGCTCCCGCGACGGTTTCTGACCAAAGTTGCCTGCGGGGGTCGGTTAGCCCTGCACCAGCCTCCCTTACCCCGCAGGAGCGCCGCTCCGTGATCCGGCCCTATCCGGAGGTTCTAAGCTGGCCGCAATGGGGGATTTGGAGGTGGCGATGGCGGCGCAGTGGGGGTACGGCATTCCGGCCAGCGGCTACCTGCGGGCATCGGCCGCGGACCGGGAACGCGCCATCGACGTGCTCAAGGCCGGCTACGCCGAAGGCAGGCTGACCAAAGAGGAGTACGAGGCCAGAGCAGGGCGGGCGTTCGCCGCCCCGACCGTCGGCGAGCTGGCCGCGGTCACCGCTGACCTGCCCGGCGGTCATGCCCTGGGGCCGGCCGGGCGGCCGTTTCCGGCCAGGACGAACCCGATGGCGGTGGCCTCGCTGGCCTGCGGGGTTGGCCAGCCGTTCACCGGGTTCCTGAGCACGATCCCGGCCATCGTGCTCGGGCACATGGCGCGCCGCGAGATCCGCCGCACCGGCGAGGACGGCATGGGCCTGGCCATCGCCGGGGTGGTGCTGGGCTGGACGGGTTTCGCCCTGCTGATCCTGGCCTTCCTGTTCATCGGGGTCCTGGTCGCGCTCGTCGCGCGCATGTGACCGTGCCCGGCCGGGTGGCGCGGCGGCGGGCCGTGCCCGGCCGGGTGGCGCGGCGGCGGGCCGTGCCCGCTGGCCGCCTCAGCGGCGCTTGTCCGGGGCCTGCTCGGCGGACAGGGCCGCGACAAACGCCTCCTGCGGGACCTCGACCCGCCCGATGACCTTCATCCGGCGCTTGCCTTCCTTCTGCCGCTCGAGCAGCTTGCGCTTGCGGGTGATGTCGCCGCCGTAGCACTTGGCCAGCACGTCCTTGCGCATCGCCCGGATGTTCTCCCGGGCGATCACCCGTGAGCCGATGGCCGCCTGGATCGGGACCTCGAACTGCTGCCGCGGGATCAGTTCCTTCAGCTTCGCGGTCATGGCCAGCCCGTAGTCGCGCGCCTTGTCGGCGTGCACGATCTGGCTGAACGCGTCGACCGGCTGGCCCTGCAGCAGGATGTCGACCTTCACCAGGTCGGCCTCCTGCTCGCCCGCTGGCTCGTAGTCCAGCGACGCGTAGCCCCGGCTGCGGGACTTGAGCTGGTCAAAGAAGTCGAAAATGATCTCGGCCAGGGGCATGGTGTAGCGGATCTCGACGCGGTCGGCGGACAGGTACTCCATCCCGATCAGCGTGCCGCGCCTGGCCTGGCAGAGCTCCATGATCGTGCCGATGTACTCGCTGGGGACCAGCACCGTCGCGCGCACCACCGGCTCGAAGACCTGCTTGATCTTGCCGTCGGGGGCCTTGCCGGCCCGGGCGGGCGGCCCCCCGGAAGGCCCAGGGAAGTCGCTGGGGTTGGTGACGGTCAGCTCGGCGCCGCTCTCCATCACCACCCGGTAGACGACGTTCGGGGCGGTCGAGATCAGCGTCAGGTCGAATTCCCGCTCCAGCCGCTCCCTGACGATGTCCATGTGCAGCAGGCCGAGGAACCCGCAGTGGAAGCCGAACCCGAGCGCGGTGGAGGTCTCAGGCTCGTAGACCAGCGAGGCGTCGTTCAGCTGGAGCTTGTCCAGGGCGTCACGCAGCTCCGGGTAGTCGTCACCGTCCACCGGGTACAGCCCGGAGAACACCATCGGCCTCGGGTGCTCGTACCCGGGCAGCGGCTCCAGTGCCGGCTTGCTGGCGCTGGTCACCGTGTCGCCCACGCGGGCCTGGCGCACATCCTTGACGCCGGTGATCAGGTAGCCGACCTCGCCGGCGGCGAGGCCGTCGGACGGGACCGGCTCCGGCGAGATCACGCCGACCTCGAGGGTCTCGTGCACCGCCTTGGTCGACAGCATCACCGTCTTCTCACGCCGGGACAGCCGGCCGTCGACCACGCGGACGTAGGTGACCACGCCACGGTAGGTGTCGTAGACCGAGTCGAAGATCAGGGCCCGGGCCGGGGCTTCCAGGTCCCCGCTAGGCGCCGGGACCTGTGCCACGATCGCGTTGAGCAGGTCAGGCACGCCCTCGCCGGTCTTGGCGGAGACCCGCAGCACGTCGCTGGGTTCGCAGCCGATGATCCCGGCGAGCTCGGCCGCGTACCGCTCCGGCTCGGCGGCCGGCAGGTCGATCTTGTTCAGCACAGGGATCAGGTGCAGGTCCGCGTTGATCGCCAGGTAGAGGTTGGCCAGGGTCTGCGCCTCGATGCCCTGGGCGGCATCCACCAGCAGCACCGCGCCCTCGCAGGCGGCCAGCGACCTGGATACCTCGTAGGAGAAGTCGACGTGGCCTGGGGTGTCGATCAGGTTCAGCACGTACGGCCGGCCGTCGGCCCCCCGCCAGGGCAGCCGGACCGCCTGGCTCTTGATCGTGATGCCCCGCTCCCGCTCGATGTCCATCCGGTCGAGGTACTGCGCGCGCATCTGCCGCTCGCCCACGACGCCGGTGAGCTGGAGCATCCGGTCGGCGAGCGTGGACTTACCGTGATCGATGTGGGCGATGACGCAGAAATTGCGGATCAGCGCCTGATCGGTGCGGCCAGGCTCGGGCATTCCAGGCTCCGCCGTTCGCGGCTGGGTCATCGGTGGCACGGGCATCCGTTACATGATCGTCGGGCAGCGTCCCGGTTGTCTGCCGCCGCCGGGCTATGGGCGCTGGCAGGTCCTTGTCGCCGTCTATGGTTGCACGCCAGGGCGGGTGCGAGCGCCAGCAGCCGGGCCCGGTGCGATCACCGCGGCCCGGCCGGCGGGGCTGAGCCGCCTGCTGCCCGGGCGGCGGAGGCCGAGCCGGCCAGGCCTCCGGGGCCGACCGGGCGCTGGCGCTGCGCCGCGGTGGCGGCCAGCCGGGGGGCGAGCCGGGCCACCTCGGCCGAGCCGCGCCGGGCCGCCAGCCACGGCACCAGGCCGCGGGGCAGCCACTGGGCGCCCCTGACCCAGGGCTGGGCGTAGACGTGCGGGCTGCGGCGGGCTATGCCCTCGGCCAGCCGCTCCACCGCGCGGCGCAGCGGCGCCGTCCGTCCGGCCGGCCCGGGCAGCCTGGCCCGCATCTCGCGCAGCACCTCGTCCCTGTCCGCACCGCGCATCATGTCGGTGTCGGTCCAGGTCAGGTACCCGACACCGACCCCGATGCCCTGGTATGCGACCTCGGCGCGCAGCGCGTGTGCCAGCGCCTCCACGCCGGACTTGCTGGCGCAGTAGGCGGCCATCAGCGGCGAGGCTCCAGGCCGACCAGCGCCAGGCTGGCGCCGCGCCGGGCCAGCTCGGCCGCCAGGCCCGCGCCGATGCCGCGCGCCGCGCCGGTAACCACCGCGGTCTTGCCGGCGAGCGCGCTGGCCGCACGCAGCGGGCGCGCACCCGCCCGGTCACGCTGCCCCGCCGCGCTGGCGCTGCGGCCCGCGCCCGCGCTCACGTCCGTGCCCCGGCGTGCCGCACCTCGTACTCGGCGGGGTCCAGCCGGCGCGTCGCGCGGCGGAACGCCAGCGTGGAGCCGGGCCATATGGTGGGGTTGCGGCCCGGGGCGCTGAGATACCAGCTGGTGCAGCCGCCGGTCAGCCAGACCGAGCGGGCCATCCGCCGCCGGACATCGGCGTTCCAGCGCTGCTGCGCGCCGGGCCTGGCGTCCAGGGCCGCGGCGCCGGCCATGCTGATCACCGTCTGCACGTAGTCGCGGATGTATCTCGCCTGGGATTCGATGATGTGGATCATCGAGTTATGACCGAGTCCGGTGTTGGGCCCGATCACCAGGCACATGTTGGGGAAGCCGCTGACCACGGTGCCACGCAGCGCTGCCATGTCCTCGCTCCAGGTGTCGGCCAGGCTGACCCCGCCAGCGCCGAGGATGCGCCGCGCCATCGGCATGTCGGTGACCCTGAAGCCGGTGGCGAAGATGATCGCGTCAGCCTCGCAGGCGGTGCCGTCCTGGGCGGTCAGCACCGGGCCGTCGACCTTGGCCAGCCCGGACGCCACAACCCGCACGTTGGGGCGGGCCAGCGCAGGGTAGAAGTCGTCGGACAGCAGGATCCGCTTGCAGCCCATGACGTAGTGCGGGGTCAGCTTCGTGCGCAGCTCTGGGTCGGTGACCGACCGGCTCATGTGGGCCAGCGCGATCCGCTGCGCCGCCCGCAGCAGCGACGGGCGCCGGACGAACGCGCCGACGGTCGCCTCCCTGCTCAGGTACAGCCCGAACCGGACCAGCTTCTGGGCTGGCGGGACGCGCGCGTACAGCCGCTGCCGCGCCGGGCTGATCGGGCGGTCGCGGCGAGGGAGCACCCAGGCCGGAGTCCGCTGGAACAGGGTCAGGTTGTTCACCTGCGGCTGGATCTCGGGCACGATCTGGACCGCCGACGCGCCGGTGCCGACCACGGCCACCCGCTGACCCGCGAGGCTGGGGCCGTGCTTCCAGCGCGCGGAATGGATGACCTGGCCGGGGAAGCTGTCCAGGCCGGGGATGTCCGGCACCGACGGCTCGGACAGCGGCCCGGTGGCGACCACCATGATGCCGGCGGTGAGCGGGCCGCGGCTGGTCGACAGCCGCCAGCGCGCCGCGGCCTCGTCCCAGCGCGCCCCGGTGACCTCGGCCCCGAACCGCACGTGGCCGCGCACCTGGTACCGGTCGGTGACGTCCTCGAGGTACCGCCAGATCTCGTGCTGCCGGGAGAAGCTGTGCGACCAGCCGGGGTTGAGCGCGAACGAGTAGGAGTACACGTGCGACGGGACGTCGCACGCGCATCCCGGGTAGGTGTTGTCCCGCCAGGTGCCGCCGACGGCCCCGGCCCGCTCCATGATCACGAAGTCGGTCAGCCCGGCTTGCCGCAGCGCGACCCCGACGCCGATCCCGCCGAACCCGGCGCCGACGACCGCGACCGTGACGTGGCCCGGCAGGTCATCGCCGCCCACCGTGACCGGAGCCCGCGCCCGCAGCGCCGCCCCGCCTTCCGCCGGCCCGGGCCGCACGTCCGGAGCGACGGGTCCCCCGGCCGGGAACGGCGGCCTGGCCACGCCGGTCACCCGGTACCGGTGCCAGGGGTCCGGGTCGGACAGCTCACACGGCGCGGCGCCCTCGGGCGTGGTCAGCACTCCTGTTCCCCGGCCGCGCGGCAGCGCCGCGGTCAGGTCGTCATGCCGGGCCAGCCGGCCGTACCAGTGATAGCGGCCGTCAATGGGCTCGAACCGGCCGCGCAGGTCGGCCGCCACGTCGAAGCTCGCGTCGCCGAGCCTGAGGCTCGCCGGCCCCGTGTACCCGTCGCTGTCACCGGTGCCGGTCATCTGCCCTCCGCTGGGTTCCTCGCTGCCGGGCTGCCGGGTCACCGGCCCCCGGGCCCGTCGCGCGCAGGCCGAGGCCGGGCCGGACCGCCGGCAGGGGCTTGCCGGGGTCGATGACTACGCCCGCGTCGCGCAGCACGCCCGACAGCGCAGCCCAGATCAGGTGGGTCACGTACTCCACCACGTGAACCCGGCTCATCGAGCGGCGCTGCAGCCACCACTCCCCCGTGCTCTGCACCAGGCCGGTGATGCCGTAGGCCCACGGCTCGGCCGCGCCCGAGTCCAGCCCAAACACCCGCAGGTAGTCACCGATGACCGCGGTCAGCGTGCTCGCGATCAGCTCCCTGTCGCGCCGGAAGACCTCCGCGCCCCGGCCCTCGGTGGCCGGCCAGCGGGCCAGCAGCCAGTACAGGTTCGGGTACTCGTCGATGACCGAGAAGTACGCGGCAACCGCGTCCTGCACCCGCGCCAGCGGCGGCCCGTCGGCCTGGATGGCGGGCAGCAGCCGGTCGAGCAGGAACGCCGAGCCGGCCTCGCCCAGCGCGTCCACCAGCGCCGCCTTGTCGCTGAAATAGCGGTAGAGCACCGGCTTGGTGACCCCGGCCTCCGCGGCCACCGCGTCCATCGGCAGGTCGGGTCCGCTGGCGGCCAGCACCCGCAGCGCCGCCTGGACAAACTGCTGCCGCCGCTGCTCCCGGTGGGCGTTCCAGCGGCGCCTGCGCCCGTCGGTCACGCGGCCGGCATCCCGCGCTGTGTCCTTGACAAACTCGCCCACGGCGCGGGATGCCGGCACCTTGCCGGCATCCCGCGCTGTGCTCTTGACAGGCTCGCTCACGCGTTAGACGCTACCAGAAGTAACTGTTACTTCAAGTCACAGATGATCCTGAGAGCCTGGAGGTGCGGACATGACGGGAGCTGGCGGGTCTCCCGCGGCCGCGACCGACCCGGCGATGACCGAGCGTGAGGGCACGGCCGAGCGGCTGCTGCGCTCCAGCGCCGCGCGCAGCTACGACCCCGAACTGGACATCGACTGGTCGGCTCCGGCCGAGCCCGGCAAGGGCTTCATGCTGGAGCACCGCTGCTCGCTGTACGGGACGCCGCTGTGGGACCGGCTCAGCCCGGTGCAGCGGCTGGAACTGGGCAAGCACGAGGCGGCCAGCGTGGCCAGCACCGGGATCTGGCTGGAGTTCTCGCTGATGCGGGTGCTGGCCAAGCTGGCCTACCAGGGCGACCCGGTCAGCCGCCACGTGCAGTACGCGCTGACCGAACTGGCCGAGGAATGCCGGCACTCGACGATGTTCGCGCGCATGATCGAGTGGATGGGCACCCCGCGGTACGGTCCGCCGGCCCGGGTCCAGGCGCTGGGCAACGTGCTCCCGGCCCTGGCCCGTGGCCCGGCAATGTGGGGCGCGATCCTGATCGGCGAGGAGATCCCGGACCGGTTCCAGCGCGAGCAGGTGAACGACGAGTCGATCCAGCCGCTGATGCGCATGGTCAACCGGATCCACATCATCGAGGAATCCCGTCACATCTCCTACGCGCGCGCCGAGCTGGCGCGCAGCGTCGCGTCGCTGAGCCGGGCCGAGCGTCCCTATCACCGGGCGCTGCTGGCCAGGTTCGCGCTCATCGTCTCGCGCAGCCTGATCAGCCCTCTGGTGTACCGGTCCGTCGGCCTCGACCCGCGCGAGGCGCGGCGGGTGGCGCTGGCCAACCCGTATCACCGGCAGACGCTCAGCTTCGGCGGCGAGAAGATCACCAGTTTCCTTGCCTCCAGCGGCCTCATCGGCAGCCCGAGCGCGTATCTGTGGCGACGTTCGTTCCTGCTCGGCTGACCGCAACCACGGCCGCTGCGCCAGCGCCGGCGGACGGCGGAGCCAGCCACCGGTCCTGACCGGCCAGCGTGAACAGCGCGCGCCAAACGCTCGGCCATGCCGGCCCTAGCGCCCACTGACGCGGGCCCGGGCGCGGCTCAGGACCCATCGGCGCCGGTTATGCTACGGACGCAAGTTGTGTTACGCTTATTACATCCGCAGTGTGGGGAACATATGTAACACGAGGAGGACACATGGAGAAAGCGGAGACCGACCGCATCGAGCGGCTGGTCAGGTCGGCCTTTGCCGAGGGTGAGGTCGAGCGGGTCGCGGTGCTGGAACACGGCGACGATCCCGAGGTCGGTCCGGGAGAGACCGCCGTCCGGATTTTCATCAACCTGGCAGACCATCCCAAGGACAAGCCCGGCCACGCGAACATGCACAACTTCCACGAGGCACACCGCAAGGCGATGCGCCAGGTGGAGGAACAACTGCGGCCCGTCGCCTTGTGGGTCGACTACCGCGCCAGCGGTGAGTACCGGCCAGGCGTTGGCAGGCTCAGGAGTAACCTCCGGGATGCCGAGCCCGGTGAGGCGGCCGGTGAACTGACTCCGGTGATGACCCGCCTCGGGCCCCCCGATCTGGAAACCGTGGACACGCTGATCACCGCGGGCATCGCGACCAGCCGCGCGGAGGTACTGCGCTGGGCGGTGGCCCGCGTCCGCGAGCACCCGGCCTACGCCCAGATCCAGCAGAGAGTAAACGAAATCACCGAGTTCAAAGCCCAGTTCTAGAAGCGGCCACTCCGGCCGCAAGCCGCCAGGCCAGAGGCGGACCGGGCTTGTTTTCCGGATTTGGCCGAACCTACGGTATCGCGTGGAGCCCTCTGGGATCATGGATGACTGCGGCGCCCGGTCATCTGTTGTTCCGTTCCGGTTTGAGTGGCCGGCCCGCTCTCGGATATCCTTGGCAAACGGCTGCCCGCATGCCCGCAGTGTGCTGCTGGGTGCGATGCCGCGGCCCGTCGCGGCGGGCATACCCGATGACCTGACCAAACCCTAGCGAGGCACACGCGTGGCGAATATCAAGTCCCAGATCAAGCGCAACAAGCAGAACGAGAAGGCGCGCCAGCGCAACAAGGCCGTCAAGTCCGAACTGAAGACCTACGTCCGGCACTTCCGCGAGGCAGCGGACGCCGGCGACGAGGAGAAGACCGCCGAGGCCATGCGGGCCGCCTTCGTCAGGCTGGACAAGGCGGTCAGCAAGGGCGTCATCCACAGGAACCAGGCGGCCAACCGCAAGTCGGCGATCTCCAAGCGCGCCGCCCAGATGGACGTCAGCTGACGCAGCCGCGGAATGCCGGCTGACCCAGCGGCCGCGCGGCAGGCGCGGGCGCGGTCAGTTCCCCGAGCGGCAGGCCACGATCTCGGTGATGGCACGCTCCAGGGCATAACCAGGACTTGCACCCTCGCCTTTTACCTGCGCGTCGGCCTGAGCCACGACGGCATGTGCCCGCGCTACCCCTTCGGCGGTCCATCCCCTGAGCTGCTGGCGCACCCGGTCGACCTTCCATGGCGGCATGCCGAGCTCGGCCGCCAGCGCGTCCGCGCCCCGAATCCGCGCCGCGGCGCCCACCCGGCCGAGCGCCCTGACTCCCTGCGCGAGGGCACTCGTGATCAGCACCGGCGAGACCCCGGTGGCCAGCGCCCAGCGCAGCTGCGAGAGCGCCTCACCCAGCTTTCCTTCGACCGCACGGTCGGCGACGGTGAACCCGGTCGCCTCCGCGCGACCGCGGTAGTACCTGGCGACTACGTCATGGCTGATCACACCGGTGGTGTCGGCCGCGAGCTGGCTGCATGCCGCGGCAAGCTCACGCAGGTCGGTGCCGACCGAGTCCAGCAGCGCGCGCAGGCCCCCGTCATCCGCCTTCCGGCCGCCCCGGCTGAACTCGGCCCGCAGGAAATCGAGCCGCTCGCCAAAGCGCCTGACCGGCGGGCACTCGATCCGCCTGATCCCGCGGCCGGACAGCAGCGACTTGTTCCTGGCCCCGCCGGAATGCGTGACCACCAGCACAACGTCGGGAGGCGGGGCGGCCATATAACGGGCCAGCTCGGCGGCGACGTCCTTGGTTGCGTCCTGGGCTGACCTGACGATCACCACGATGCTCCCGCCGAACAGGGACGGGGCCGCGGCCGCCGACAGGTCACCGGGGCGCAGGTCGGCGGCGCGCACGTCGTGGGAGTCCGGGGGGTCGGGCGAATCCGCGCCCGCCTCGGCCAAGACGGCCAGCACGGCACGCTCGACCAGCAGTTCCTCATCCCCCACGATCACGGTCACGCCCGCGGCAGGAGTCCCAGCAGCAGCCATGCCTGCAGCATGCCACGTGCGCGGGCCAGCAGGGGCCACCTGCGGGGCGGGCGGGATGGCCGGCCACGACGCCGGGCGGCCGCCAGGGTCAGCCGGCTACCGGCTCGCCGCCCCGCCACACGCGGAGCGGCCTGAGGCCGTACGCCCAGGCGAAGGCGCCTTCGTGATCGGCATCCCAGGCCACGATGTCCGCGAACTTGCCGCGCACCATCGCGCCGCGGTCGGGCGCGCGCAGGGCCTGCGCACCGCCGATGGTCGCCGCGCGCAGTGCCTCGGTCACGCTCATGCCGAAGTGCGCCACTGCCAGCGCGATGACGAGGGGCATGGACGTGATCCCGACGCCGCCGGGCGAGTGGTCCGATCCGAGTGCGACCGCAACGCCCTTGTCGAGCAGGCTGCGGACGGGCGGGGTCCGTCCAACCTCCATGGCACTCGCCGGGCACACCACGGCAGCCACCCCGGCCCGGGCCAGCGCCGTGACATCCTTCTCGTCGGCCTCGTTCAGCAGGTCCGCCGACGCGCACCCGATCTCCGCGGCCAGCCTGGCGGCGCCGTTGCGCGGATCACCGCACGCGTGCAGCCTGGGCAGCAGGCCCGCCGCCCGGCCGGCGTTGAGCACCCACCGCGCCTCGCGCTCGGTGAAGCGCCCGTCGTCGCAGTAGACATCGACGCTGTCGGCGCCGGCCACGGCCGCGTCGGCACACCAGCTGCTGACCGCGTCGATGTAGTCGTGGCGGCGCCCGAAGTACTCGGGCGGCACGGCGTTTGCGGCCAGGAACGTCGCGTGCACCCGGGGGACGCCGTGCTCGCCCTCCAGCGAGCGAAGCAGCCGGATGTCTGCCAGCTCGCCATCCCTGGTCAGGTGGTAACCGGTCTTCGCCTCGATGGTCGTGGTGCCGCTCTGCATCCAGGTGCGCAGCCGGGCCCGCACCGAATCGCACAGCGTCCAGGGATCGGTTCCCCGGGTGACCGTGACCGTCGAGGCGATCCCGCCGCCCGCGGCGGTCAGTTCCGAGGTGGTGGATCCGCTGGACCGCATCGCGATTTCCGCGTACCGGTTGCCCGCGTAAACCGGGTGCGTGTGGGCATCGATCAGGCCGGGCGTGACCAGCCCGCCGCCGAGGTTCTCGACGTGATCGACGTCCACGATGTCCTCGATCACGCCGGGAATGCTGCCCGGGAGCTCCGAGGACGGGCCAACCCAAGCAATCCGGTCATCGTGCGCCAAAATGGCCGCGTGGCTCCACACCTCCGAGCCGGTCCAGAGCCGGCCGATGTTGGTGAGCAAGCGAACGGTCATCGCGGCGCGCCCCGCTGACGGAAGGCGTCCCTGGCGATGGCCCGGTCGGCCATGGGCGGTCACCTGCTACTGCTTGTGCCCGGTGCTGCGGCACTGACTAATGGTTCAGTTACAACGAGCCGTATTCAACTGTGCGGATACGCCGGCCGACAAATATCGGTTGAGTCACGTTATTGCACTAGAGGGGTCTTGTACAAGGGCCCGCGCAGATTGCCGGGCTCGAATGGCGGGCTGAAAACACTCCGCAGCGTCCCGCCTCCGGGGAGTTGCCAGTCACCCGCGGCGCCCGACAATTGTGCCCGGACAGCGGAGGCTTATTCCCGCCTGCCCGTCTCCGCGGGAGCCTGCGAACCCGGCTGACCGGCACCACCGCACACCGCGCTGGCGCGCACGGCTTCGCATCTGACCGGCACAGTCACCCAGGGTGACCCGCACGGCCGCGCCCGGGGCAGCTACAGCCACGCTGGCGGGCACCGGTCCGGCGCGGCCCTGCCCACCTGCCCCGGGCTTCGTGCCGCCGCGCGGCCACCGTTGCGGGCCGGCCTGGCCGCCTCGCCGGGGCTGCCGAGTGGCGCCTGCCACCGCCCGCTGCCGCAGAAACCCGGCATGCCGCGCGCAATTGCCAGAACGCGTTTCTTCGCTCATGCGGACGACCGGGCAAGCCGCCGCGGACCGCGGTGAGTGTGCGCTCCGCCGGTCCCTATACCGCCTGCTTGGGTAACAATGCAGAACCGAATTTCCGCAGCGGCAGGTAGAAACCTGCACAGCGCAATTGCGCCGTATAAGCGCCGAATGGATTCATTCCATATGCGGCAAGTACCGGCCTTCAGCCCTGGAGCGAACGAGCGGCCGACACGCCCGAAAAGTCACCTTGATGCCGTGGGCACCCCGAGCCGGCCAAGCTCGGCCGCCAGACCAGGCGGCACGCGGGCGGTCAGCTCGGTCCCGTCCGGGCCGTGCCGGACCGCCAGCACCTCGCCTTCCTGGTGCGCACGCGAGACCAGGTCCCCTCTGCGGTACGGGATCGTGACCGTCACCTGCCGATCGTGCCGCGGGAGCAGCCGCTCAATCTCCCGCAGCAGGTCATCGATGCCCGCGCCGGTCCGCGCGGAGACCACCACGGACTCACGCTCGCCCACCCGCAGACCCTCGACCTCGATGGGATCGGCCTCATCGGCCTTGTTGATGACCACGATCTCGCGCACGTCACCGGCACCGATCTCACGGAGCACCTCACGCACGGCGGCGAGCTGGGCGCGCGGGTCCGCGTCCGAGCCGTCGACCACGTGCAAGATCAGGTCCGCCTCGGTGACCTCTTCCAGGGTGGACCGGAACGCATCGACGAGCTGGTGCGGGAGATGCCGGACGAATCCCACCGTGTCGGTGAGCGTGAACGGCCGGCCGGCCGGAGTCCTGGCGCGCCGCACGGCAGGGTCGAGGGTGGCGAACAACGAGTCGTCCACCAGCACCTGCGCTCCCGTCAACCGGTTCAGCAGGCTGGACTTCCCGGCATTGGTGTACCCCGCGATCGCGACCGACGGGACCTCGCGCCTGCGGCGCTGCCCGCGCTGCACCTGCCGCCCGACCGACAGCTCGCCCAGCTCGCGGCGCAGCCTGGTCACCCGGGCCCGGATTCTGCGGCGATCCGTCTCGATCTTGGTTTCCCCGGGGCCGCGGGTTCCGATCCCACCGCCTCCGGCGACGCGGCCGCCGGCCTGCCTGGACAGCGACTCGCCCCAGCCGCGCAGCCTCGGCAGCATGTACTGCAACTGCGCGAGCTCAACCTGGGCCTTGCCCTCCTTGCTGCGGGCATGCTGCGCGAAAATGTCCAGGATCAGCGCGGTGCGGTCGATGACCTTCACCCGGACGATGCCCTCCAGCCTGCGCAGCTGACCGGGTGCGAGCTCGCCGTCGCAGATCACCGTGTCCGCGCCCGACGAGGCAACGATCTCCGCGAGCTCGGTCGCCTTGCCCGCGCCAACGTAGGTCGCCGCGTCCGGCCGGCTGCGCCGCTGGATCAGGCCGTCCAGGACCCGCGAGCCAGCGGTCTCGGCAAGCCGGGACAGCTCGCGCAGCGAGTTCTCCGCCATGGCCAGGGTTCCGTCGGTCCACACCCCCATCAGGACCACGCGCTCCAGCCGCAGTTCCCGGTACTCGACCTCGGTGACATCCTGCAGCTCTGTGGACAGCCCGGCGACCCGGCGCAGCGCGTGCCTGTCCTCCAGGTCCAGCGCGCCCGCGCCGTCCGGCTCCTCCGGCGCGGCGGCCGGCTCGGCCGCCGGAATCCGGCTCGATGGCAAGAACATCTTCCTCCAAGGCTAAGCGCTTCCCGGGCCGGGCGCCGCCGGCCGCAGGTCTTCACGATGGTCCCATGGCGTGGGCCCATGGTCACCTCGTTAAATCCGTTCTCTGGGTGAACAACGCGCCGACCGCACACCATCCGCTGCTGCGCGCGGACGGCGCCCCGATGGTGTTGGTGGACTTCGGCAACTCGCCCCCGCAGCCGGGTATAACGATCCCGCCGGTCGTAAGCACCGCCCGGCCGGTCGTCACGGGACTCGCGGCGCCCGGCCGGGCCCGGTGGCGACCGGATGTGAGACCTTAACCTTGGCACCGCGATCCACAACCTTGGCACCGCGATCCACGACCGGGAGGAGCCCGACGTTGACGCAGACCGAGAGCGTTCAGATCACCGGCCCGGGCGGCGACAGGTATGACGAGATCCTCACCGACGAGGCCCTGGCGCTGATCGCCGTCCTGCAGCGGGAACTTGGCCCGCGGCGCGCCGAGTTGCTTGCCGCCAGGTCCCGGCGCCAGCAGGAGCTCATCGCCGGCGGGACCCTGGACTTCCTGCCGCAGACCCGCCCCGTACGGGAGGACGCATCCTGGCGGGTGGCACCCCCGGCGCCGGGCCTGCTCGACCGGCGCGTAGAGATCACCGGCCCCACCGACAAGAAGATGACCATCAACGCGCTGAACTCCGGCGCGCGGGTCTGGCTCGCCGACTTTGAGGACGCAAACACCCCACTCTGGGACAACATGGTCACCGGCCAGCTCAACCTGAAGGACGCGCTGGACCGGAAGGCCGACTTCCGCTCCGCCGACGGCAAGTCGTACCAGCTCAGGCCCGACGACGAGCTGGCCACGATCGTCGTCCGGCCACGCGGCTGGCATCTTGACGAGAAGCACGTGCTCGTCGACGGCCAGCGGGTCTCGGGGAGCCTGTTCGACTTCGCGCTGTACTTCGCGCACTGCGCGCGCCGCCAGCTGGACAAGGGCAAGGGGCCCTACTTCTACCTGGCCAAGCTCGAGAGCCACCTCGAGGCCCGGCTCTGGAATGACGCCTTCAACCTTGCCCAGGACCAGCTGGGCATCCCCCGCGGCACGATCAGGGCGACGGTCCTGATCGAGACGATCCCGGCGGCGTTCGAGATGGCGGAAATCCTCTACGAGCTGCGCGAGCACAGCGCCGGGCTGAACGCAGGCCGGTGGGACTACCTGTTCAGCATCATCAAGAAGTTCCGCACCCGGGGACGCGATTTCCTCCTGCCGGAGCGCAACGCGGTGACGATGACCGCCCCGTTCATGCGCGCGTACACCGAGCTACTGGTCAAGACGTGCCATGATCGCGGCGCACACGCGATGGGCGGCATGGCGGCCTTCATCCCCAGCCGGCGCGATCCCGAGGTCAACGCCAAGGCGCTGGCCAAGGTGCGCGAAGACAAGGCCCGCGAGTCGCGCGACGGCTTCGACGGCTCCTGGGTCGCCCACCCGGACCTGGTTCCGGTCTGCCAGGAAGTCTTCGACGGCGTGCTCGGCGACCGGCCCAACCAGCTCGATAAGCTCCGGGACGACGTCCAGGTCGGCGCCGCTGACCTGCTGGCCGTCGCCAAGACGCCCGGCGGTATCACCGAGGCAGGACTGCGCAACAACATCAGCGTGGGCCTGCAGTACCTCGCGAGCTGGCTGGGCGGCACGGGTGCCGTGGCGATCTTCAACCTGATGGAGGACGCGGCCACCGCGGAGATCTCCCGGTCCCAGGTGTGGCAGTGGCTGCACAACGACGTGACGCTCGCCGAGGGCCGGCAGGTCACCACCGGCCTGGTCCAGCGGATCATCGCCGAGGAGCTCGCCGCGATCAGGGATCAGTACGGTGCCGCCTATGATGCGCCAAGGTTTGACCAGGCCGTGGCCCTGTTCAAGGAGGTGGCCCTGGCCGACGACTACGCCGAGTTCCTGACCATTCCTGCCTACGAGCGCATGCCCTGAGAGGTTTCCGGCCGGGCCCCGCGACGAAGCCCCGGCCGGCCCCTCACGGGGTCATGCGCAAGATCTCGGTGAGGCCGGTCAGCTCGATGATCCGCCGGACGATGGCGGTCGGACTCCTGACCTCGACCGCCGGCACCTTCCTGGTGACGGAGATAAGCAGCGCAATGCCCGAACTGTCCATGAATTCGAGCTCGCTGACGTCGAAGACCAGCCGCTCGCTGACGCTGGCCAGTGCTTCATCGATGACCGCGCGGACGCGCTCCACAGAGACCATGTCGAGCTCACCCGAGAGCCGGATCACCGCTGTGCCGTTCTCCCTGGAAACATCCGCGGCGCAGTACGCCTCGTCCGCGGGGTCTAGTTCAGCCATCTGAGCCCCATCAACGCACGGTCGTCGGCCGGCGGGTCGCCGGTGAATTCATCAATGATGCCGCTGAGCGGTTCATCGTGCTGCTAACCGCGGGCCGGCGGCGCGGGGGGCGCGCGGCACCGCAGGCGCCAGCAGCCCATTCCGGCGAGCGAAGGAGCCACCGTGGCCCCCGCCGGGGCCATCCTGGCCCTGCTCAGGGTCATCCCGACCCGGGAAGCCGTCCTGGCCCATTCGCCGTCCCGCGATTGCCATGGTGTTCCAGCCCTGCGTGCCCCAATCTAGCAAGATCCCGCCAGCCCCTTGGCAAAGGCGGCCTGCTGGCGCCTTCGGAGTAAGTTTGGGGCGGTTTCGCCGACTGTCCGTGCCTGGCGCGGGCATGCCACGAGCGGCGCCGATTGGCAAACCCCGGCGGCGAGGCGCAGGCTTGGTGGACGGAGCAGGGCTGGAGGCGAGAGATATGACCGCGCAGGCAACCCGGGCTGCGTCCGGCCCCAGCAGGGCGCTGGGCGCACTGACTCCCCGGATGACGCAGATCTGCGGCGCGGATGGCGTGCTGACCGATCCGGCGGAGCTGGCGACCTACGAATGCGATGGGCTCACCGCGCATCGCTGCTCCCCCGGCCTCGTCGTCCTGCCGACCACGGCCGAGCAAGTCGCCGCGGTCGTCACCGCGTGCGCGCAGGCCAAGATCCCCTTCGTCGCGCGGGGCTCGGGCACCGGCCTGTCCGGCGGTGCTCTGCCCCGCGCCGACGGCGTGCTGATCGTGACGTCCAGGATGCGGCGCGTGATCGCGATCGACCGGCAGAGCCGGCGGGCGATCGTCGAGCCCGGCGTCACCAACCTCGCGGTCAGCAAGGCCGCGGAACCGTTTGGGCTGTTCTACGCGCCCGACCCGTCCAGCCAGGTCGTCTGCTCGGTCGGCGGCAACGTGGCGGAGAATTCCGGTGGCGCGCACTGCCTCAAGCACGGGTTCACGGTGCACCACGTGACCGGCCTGCAGGTGGTGACACCGGACGGGCAGCTGACCTGGCTCGGTGACGGCACCGGCGCTGCCCCTGGGTACGACCTCGTGGGCGCGTTTATCGGGTCGGAGGGCACGCTCGGCGTCGTTACCAAGATCATCGTCAAGCTCACCACGATCCCTGAGGCGGTGACCACCCTGCTGGCCGCGTTCCGGACGATGGGGGCGGGCGGCGCGGCGGTCTCCGCGATCATCGGCTCCGGCATCCTGCCCGGGGCGATCGAGATGATGGACGCGCTCGCCATCGAGGCGGCCGAGGCTGCCGTCGCCTGCCGCTACCCAGCGGGCGCCGGCGCGGTGCTGATCGTCGAACTCGACGGCCCAGCCACCGACGTGGCCAGGGAAACCGCCGCGGTCCGGGCCATCTGCGAGCGGGAGGGCGCCTACGAGATCAGGGCGGCTCACGATGCCGCGGAACGGACGGCCATCTGGACGGGGCGCAAGTCGGCCTTCGCGGCCGTCGGCAGGATCAGCCCTGCCTACATCGTGCAGGACGGCGTGGTGCCCCGGACAGCACTGTCCGAGGTGCTGGACAAGATCGCCGAGCTGTCCGCGGCCAGCGGGATACGCGTTGCCAACGTGTTCCACGCCGGCGATGGCAACCTGCACCCGCTGGTCCTGTTCGACGACGCAAGGCCGGGAGCCGCCGCGGCCGCCGAGGAAGTCTCCGGTGCCATCCTCGACCTGTGCATCTCGCACGGCGGGTCGATCACCGGTGAGCACGGCGTTGGCGTGGACAAGTCCAAGTACATGCCGAAGATGTTCGGCGCGGACGACCTCGACACCATGCAGTTGGTGCGGTGCGCCTTCGACCCGGCCGGCCTGTGCAACCCCGGGAAGATTTTCCCTGCGCCGCGGCTGTGCGGCGAGGTTCCCGGGGTGCGGCGCGAGCCGCACCCGCTGGTGGCGTCCGGCCAGATCGAGCAGTTCTGAGATGCCCCGCGGATGCAAGGCAGGTGGCCGCCGGTGACCGCTGACCCGCTGCCGCGCGCGCTCGCGGAAGCGTGCGCCGAGGTCAGGACGGCCGGGCCAGCCGATGCCGTTGCCGGCGTCGCGCCGCGGTTCGTGGCACGCCCCGGCGATCTCGCCGAGGCGTCCCGTCTGATGACGGCGGCAGCGTCGCTCGGCCTGACCGTCGTCCCGCGGGGGGCAGGGACCAAGCTGGCCTGGGGTGACCGGCCGGAAAGCTGCGATCTCGTCATCGATACCGGGCGGATGAACCGGGTGCTCGAGCACGCGGCGGGTGACCTGGTCGTGCGGGTGCAGGCCGGGCTCGGCCTGCACCGGCTCGCGGCGGTCCTGGCCGAGGCCGGCCAGCGGCTCGCGCTCGACCCGGCCCCACTCGACCCGGCCCCCGTTGCCGCGGCGGGCCGGGAGGGCCTTGGTGACGGCCCTGACGCCCGGGCAGGCACCATCGGCGGGATCCTGGCCACGGGAGCGGCCGGGCCGTTGCGGCTGCGTTACGGCACGCCGCGGGATCTGGCGATCGGCATCACGGTCGTGCGGGCGGACGGGACGGTCGCCGTGTCGGGCGGCAAGGTAGTGAAAAACGTGGCAGGTTACGACCTCGGGAAGCTGTTCGCCGGCTCGTACGGCACGCTGGGCCTGATCGCGGAGGCGGTATTCCGGCTGCACCCGCTGCCCGCTGCTGCCTCGTTCGTCACCGTGGACGCCGCGGACACCGACGCGGCGCACGCGGCGATCACGGCTGCGGCGGGCTCTCCGCTGGCACCGTCCGCTGCCGAGATCCACCGGCCCGCGCGCGGGGCACCGGTCAGCGTTGGCATCCTGCTCGAGGGTGATCCCGACGGGGTGGCTGCCCGCTCCGCGCGGATGGCCGAGCTGCTCGGCGCCGGCTGCGCGGTGGCCACGGACCCGCCTGGATGGTGGGAGCGCGGGGCGGCCGCTGCCGCGGACGGCACGGTGGTCAGGATCGCATTCTGGGCCGCCGACCTGGCCAACGTGGTCCGCGCCGTTGATGCGGCCGCGGCGGCGGCCGGGCTTGACCCGGTGATCGGCGGCTCGGCGGCCGCGGGCGTGATTTACGCGGCGGCTGGCGAGAGCGCGGCGCCAGCCGCCGTGGCGCGGTTCGTGCTGGATCTGCGCACGGCCGTCGGGGCTAACCCTTCCGCCTTCGCCGACGGCAGCCCGCCGCCCTCCGCCGCTGACCTTCCGCCGTCGCGGGGCAGCGTCGTGGTGCTGCACGCACCGGCCGGTGTCCGCGCGGCGGCCGACGTCTGGGGACCGGTGCCCGCGGCCGGCCTGATGCGGGCGATCAAAGACCAGTTCGATCCCGAGCACAGGATGGCTCCTGGCCGGTTCGCAGGAGGGATCTGATGGCCACCGACCGCCATTCCGCACCGGCCGACCCCGCCGCCGAGCTGCGCACGCTGGCGAGCGACTGCGTGCACTGCGGGTTCTGCCTCCCTGCCTGCCCGACCTACCAGCTGTGGGGCGAGGAGATGGACTCGCCCAGGGGCCGCATCCACCTCATCACCCAGATCCTCGACGGCACCGACGCCACCGCCGCTGCTGCTGTGCACCTGGACCGCTGCCTGGGCTGCATGGCGTGCGTCACCGCATGCCCGTCAGGTGTCCGCTACGACCGGCTGATCGAGGCCGCCCGTGGCTGGGCGGAGGAGGACCCCGGGCAGCCCGCCGGGCACGCGCCCCTGCCTGCCCGGTCGGTGCGGGAACGGGCCATCCGGGCAGCTATCTTCCAGCTCTTCCCTTATCCGCAGCGGCTCCGGATGGCCATCGCGCCGCTGCGCGCGGCCCAGCGGGCCGGCCTGGACAGGCTGCTCAACCGCGGGCTGGCCGGCCGGCTGCCGCCGGAAGCGGCCGCAGCGCTCCGCCTCGCGCCGCGCCCGCGGCCCGCCAGGCCGCCCGCAGGCAGCGGACCGCGGCAGGCGCGGGGCGGCCTGCTCGGGCGGGCAGGCCGCGGGCAGCGCCTCGGCGGCGGGTCGCTGCCCGAGCGCGTCCCCGCCCGCGGCACGCGGCGCGCCACCGTGGGCATGCTGACCGGCTGCGTGCAGCGAGTGCTTTTCCCGGAGGTCAACGCGGCAACCGCAGACGTTCTTGCCGCCGAAGGCTGCGACGTGATCGTGCCGGCGGGACAGGGCTGCTGCGGTGCGCTTTCCCTGCACGGCGGCCGCCGGGCCGAGGCCGCCGGGTTCGCGCGGCGGGCGATCGAGACGTTTGAGCACGCTGCCGTGGACGCGGTCATCGTGAACGTGGCGGGCTGCGGCTCGGCCATGAAGGAATACCACGACCTGCTGGCCGGCGATCCCCTGTGGAGCGAGCGCGCGGCCGCGCTGGCCAGCAAGGTCCGCGACCTCAGCGAGTTCCTGGTCGAGCTCGGGCCGGCCGCCGCCCGCCGTCCGCTCGACATCACGGTCGCCTACCACCCCGCCTGCCATCTCGCCCACGCGCAGCGGATCGTGACGCAGCCGCGGGAACTGCTCGCCGGGATACCCGGGCTGCGCCTCGCCGACATTGCCGACAGCGGCACCTGCTGCGGGTCCGCAGGGATCTACAACCTGGTCCAGCCCGAGCCAGCCGCTGAGCTCGGCCGGCGCAAGGCCGCCGCGGTGGCGGCTACCGGGGCGGACCTGCTGGTGTCGGCAAACCCGGGCTGCACGATGCAGATCTCGTCGGCGCTCGCCGCCCAGGGGACGCCCCTGCCCACGGCGCACATTGCCGAGGTGCTCAGCGCGTCCATCAACGGCACGGGCCCGGGCGGGCTGCTCGCCTGACCGCCCGCCGCGGCCCGGTGCCCGCGGAAGCCCATCCTGACATCACCATGACGCAGCAATGGCGTCACTTGACACGCCTTATGACTTGACCATGACATCATCTGATGTCACTATGACGTCATGGAGTTGTCAGAGTTTGCGGACAGGCTGCGCCGGGAACTGGCGTCGATCACCCGCTTTGCCGGGGAGGACGTGGCCCGGGCGGCGGACCTGCTCACCGAGGCGCTGGACTCCGCCGTCCGGCTCACCCTGCTCGACGTGCTCTCTGCGGCTGCAGAGGAGATCACCGCCCGGCTCCGCGACGGCGTGGTTGAGGTGCGGCTGGCCGACGGGGAGCCGACGTTCGTCGTGATGACCGCCCCGCCGGAGGCGGGGTTCGCCGAGCCTGGCCAGCCGGCCGGCGCAGACCAGGAAGCAGGCACGGCACGGCTCACGCTGCGGCTGCCTGACTCCCTGAAGGCGCGCATCGAGGCCGCCGCGGCGCGTGACGGCGTGTCGGTCAACACCTGGCTGGTCCGGGCGGCCAGCCGGTCGCTGGAAAGCCCGGCCCGGGGTGGCCATCCGGGCGGCCGGTGGGGCCCAGGGCAGCGGCTCACCGGCTATGCGAAGAGCTGACGCGCCTGTGACACATCGCGGCGCGTCACGAGAGAAAGGACACGAGGCGACATGAGCCACTGGGAGTTCCCCACCAGCGACCCGGTCGACCTGCACGTACGGGTGTCATCTGGCAGCGTGACCGTACGTGCGGCGGCGACCCAGACCGCCACCGTGACGATCGAGGGCAACGGCTCAGGGAGCAGAGCGGAGCAGGCCCTGGCCGCCACCAAGGTGGAGTTCGACCAGAACACCCTGTCGGTCACCGCTCCCGATCACCCCCCGTGGGGCCGCGGCGTGTCCCTGGACATCACGGTCGAGATCCCCGAGGGCTCCTCGTGCCTGGTCCGCACGGCGTCGGCGGACGTCGGCTGCACCGGGCCGCTCAGCGCCATCGACGTGCAGACGGCCAGCGGCGACGTCGGCGCCGAGCAGATCAGCGGGCTCGCGAGGGTCGTCACAGCGTCGGGCGACGTGCATATCGGCGAGGCAGCCGAGGTGAACGCGGACAGCGCGTCAGGCGACGTCGGCATCACGCGGGCCACCGGCCCGGTCACCGTGCGCACGGCGAGCGGCGACGTGCGTATCGCCGAGGCATCGGGCGGCCGCGCCGAGGTGACGTCGGCATCCGGCGACATCAGCGTTGCGGTGGCCCCGGGCAACGGCGTGTACCTCGACCTGTCGAGCTTGTCCGGCATGGTCAGCAGCGACCTGGAGCCCGCCGAGGAGAGCGGCGGCGCCACGCTGACCGTGCACTGCCGCACCCTCAGCGGCGACGTGCGGGTGATCCGGGCCACCCCGGCGGCGGCGCGCTGAGCGGCCGCGGCCCGGACGAGTCACCCGAGAGCAACCGATCAAACCCCGAGGAGCAGGCATGCACCCCCATCAGATGCGGCGAATCGTCAGTCAGCACAACGAGGAACTTCGTACCCAGGCGCATCAGGCACGGCTGCACGTGCAGCGCCCCGGCCCGCGTAACTCGGTCCGGCACCGGGCGGGCTGGACGCTGATCGAGATCGGGCTGCGGCTTGCCGGCGCGTCCGACAACGACTGACCTGCCCGGGCCCGGCAGGCGCAACGGCCCGGCAGGCGCAACGGGCCCGGCCGCGGACGGCGGCCGGCCCGCCGCATGCCCGGCGAGGTTCGCCTCAGGCACGGCTAGACCGCAGACCGCTTTCCTGCGCCACCGAGCCTGCCCCAGCCCCGTGGCAGACCGTGCCTGCGCCGGACCCGGGACTGGGCTGATCATGCGGACGGCTGGCGGGACATCCGCTACGATGCCGTTCAGGATGTGCATTTGCAAATACTGATGCACGTGCATCCTGCAGTGCACCAACGTTGGGGGCTGTCAGAGGCCCGCAGCGCTGGGCCACCTATCGTGCGTCCCCCCGCAGAAAGGACATCACGTGGATCTGGAGGCTCAAGACGGCATCAGCAACGCTGCTCCGAGCGGCGTGATCTGGCGCAAGAGCCGACACAGCAACCCAAGCGGGAACTGCGTGGAAATCGCCGAACTGCCCGACGGCACGGTCGCGATCCGGAACTCGCGGTATCCGTCCGGGCCTGCGCTCATCTGCGCGCAGGCCGAATTCTCCGCGTTCCTGGCCGCGGCCAGGGATGGCGAGTTCGACCGCCTGCTCGACTAGCAGGCGGCTCGGGAGGCCGGCCAGGGGAGAGCCGGTCCCGTGGGGGGCGGCCCCGGGGTGCCGACCCGGCCGGAATCCGCCCGGCCGGGTCGGGGGGCCGGAATCCTCGCGTAGCGTCCTGCCCGCGGCGACACCGGATCAGCCGCGCCACACCGGATCAGGTCATGGCGGGCGCCGCGCCGCTGGTCAGCGCGGCCAGCCAGGCTTCGTCAAGCTCGCCCTCGGCCACGATCACCGCCGGCCCGGTCAGCAGGCTGGTGGTCCCGGTCAGCGTGACGGTAAGCGTGCCCCCCGGCACCCGGACGATCCAGGTGCCAGCGGGGAAGGCCGTCCCCGCACGCTCGGCGGGCCCGCCACGCGGCTGGGCCTGCTCACCCGCCCCATCGGCGGCGGCGGCGACCGCGGCGGCGACCGCGCCGGTCCCGCAGGACAGCGTGACGCCTGATCCTCGCTCGTGGACCCGCATCTCCAGCTGCCGGTCCCCGGTGACGCGTACGACCTCGACGTTGGCGCCGTCGGGGAACCGCTGCCGGTCGACCACCGGCGGTGCGGACAGGTCGAACTCGGCGACCGGCCGGTCGACCACACAGGCCAGGTGCGGATTGCCCAGCGAAACCTCCAGCCCCTCCTCCCGCCGGGAGCCGATCGCAGCCACGGAACGGCCGAGCACCACTGGCGCGCCCATGTCAACGGTTATCTCCCCGCCCGGCTCCGCGCGGACCTTCCGCCGCCCGGCCCGCGTGGCCACGGCAAACTCAGGACCGTCGAGCAGGCCGTGGCCCAGCAGATACCGGGCGAACACCCGGATGCCGTTGCCGCACATCTCGGCGATGCTGCCGTCGGCATTCCGGTAGTCCATGAACCACTCGGCTGCCACGCAGCCCTCCGGGGCCGCGCGGCCTGCGGCAGGAACGCGGACCGCGCGCAGGATCCCGTCTGCCCCGAGACCGGCGCGCCGGTCGCACAGGCCGGCGACGAGGCCTGGCGGAAGCGCCAGGGCGTCACCGGGATCGGGCAGGATCAGGAAGTCGTTTCCTGTCCCGTGGCCCTTGGCAAACCGCATGAGGAGATCGTAGCCGCGGCGCGGCCGGGCAGGTCCGGGGCGTCCGCGGCCAGCCAGGTGATCCTCGGATCCCGCCGGAACCACGACTCCTGGCGCCGCGCGAACCTCCGCGTCGCCTTCACCGTCTCCGCGGCCGCCTGCTCCTCGGACCACTCGCCGTCCAGGAAGCGCAGGACCTGCGCGTAGCCAAGCGCTCGGCTGGCGGTCCTGCCCGCCCGCAGGCCCGCGTCGGCCAGCTGGCGGACCTCGGTCACGAACCCGGCCTCCCACATGCCCGTGACCCGCACCGCGATCCGCTCGTCAATGGTCCCCCGCGGCACCTGCACGCCGATCGCCGCGACGTCATAGACCGACTCGTAACCGGGCAGCGTCGCGCTGAACGGCCGGCCGGACAGCTCAAGAACCTCGAGCGCCCGCACGATCCTGCGGCCGTTACCGGGCAGGATCGCGGCGGCGGCGGCCGGGTCGATGCGGGAGAGCCGGGCGTGCAGGGCCCCGGCGCCCACCTCGGCAAGCTCGCGCTCCAGGCGGCCGCGCAGCCGGGGGTCGGTGCCCGGGAAGTCGAGATTGTCGAGCACCGCCCGCACGTACAGCCCGCTGCCCCCGACGACGATCGGCACCCTGCCGCGGGCATGGATACCGGCGATCACCTCCCGCGCCAGCTGCTGGTACTCGGAGACGTTGGCGGTCGTGGTGACGTCCCAGATGTCCAGCAGGTGATGCGGCACGCCCTCCCGCGCGTCGGGCGGGAGCTTCGCCGTGCCGATGTCCATTCCCCGGTAGAGCTGCATGGAGTCCGCATTCACGATCTCGCCGTCGAGCAGCCGGGCGAGCCGCAGCGAGAGCGCCGACTTCCCGGCTGCGGTGGGCCCGACGACCGCGATCACTGGCTGCGGCATGGCATCAGTGTGGCAGCGGCGGGTATGCCGTGCACACGGCGCGACCGCTGGGGCCGCGCATACGGGGGGAGTGACCATGGGGCTGCCTTTCGAGACGCCCGGCGGGTACGACGACGACCTCACGACACCGGACTACGACGGGTACAGCCACGACCCGTCCGGCAGCTATCAGGACCCGGCTGGCGAGGAAGACCTCTTCGAGGACGACTACGAGCTCGAAGAGGACCCGTACGAGCCGTACGAGGAGCCCGGCCAGGGCGAGCGGGCCGGCTGGGATCCCGACACCGGCCTGACCGGCGGCGCGGAACAGATGTGACCCGGGCGCCGGCCGGCTAGCCGCAGACATCCCAGGATGCCACCAGGTAGCCGACCTCGTACCGGGTGAGGGCACACCGGAGCTGGCCGCGGAGCCGCCGCCCCGCGGCGGCTCCGGCCAGCACCTGCCACGCGGCCCGGCCGGCGATCACGAGCTCATCGTCGAGCGCGGGAGCGAGCCGGGCCAGGCGGGCGGGATCGCCCCCGGCAAGCGCGGCGGCGACCTCGGCCTGGTAGCGCTCAGCGTCCGGGTCGGCCGCTCCTTTGATGCCGACCGCCCACCTCGCGGGCCCGTCACCCATCGCGAGCACCGCCACCCGCGGTGCCTTTCGGGCGATCTCGGCTCCCAGGCGCAGGCACCCGGCCGCCGGTGTGGCCCGCGCGACGGCCTGCAGCCGGGTGCGGCCGAGGTCCGCCCCGGCCCGGCGCAGCAGCCAGGAACCAAGGGTCAGCGACAGCGGCAGCACGGGCTCGCCTGCGCCCACGGCGTAGTCGACGCCGAAATCGCGGAGGCTGCCCGCGGCCGACCCGTCGTACGCCGCGGTTGCGGCGGCGCCGCCGACCACGACGATCAGGTCCGGGCGCGCGCCCGTCAGGCCAGCCACCGCCGCGTCGCACGCCGCACGCAGGACGCCCAGATCGGCGAGGTCGCCCGCGTCGCCGGCACGCCGGCCGGGCCCGGCCTCCGCCGGGCTGCCCGCGCCTCGCAGGCCGGCGGCGCCGGTCAGCTCGGGTACCAGCAGCGGCGGATGCGGGCAGACCGCCGCGGCGGCAAGCACGCTACGCGGGCCGGCCCAGGGCTGGCATGCCGAGCAGAACCTGGCCGCCGGGGCCGGCGTCGCCCTGGGTGGCGCCGCGCTCCCCCGCGCCAGCCAGGCGTGCTTCCCAGGCGTCACCGCCGCGGGTCCGGCGGACGGAAAGCGGCCCGCCGTCGGCGATCAGGTAGTGCGGCGCCGCGGAGGTGACCACGGCCGTCACGACGTCACCGGGCCGCGGCAGGGGGGCGGCCGCGGGTGTCCCCGCCGCGCCGGCCGGGCCGGCGGGCGCGAAGTGCACCAGCCGGTTGTCGCGCGCCCGCCCGGACATCCGGTGCGTCACCTGGTCCTTGCGGCCCTCGCCATCGGCGACGAGAACCTCGACCTCGTGCCCGGTGAAGTGACGGTTCCCCGCCAGCGACGTCTCCTCGACCAGCGCGGTGAGCCGCTCGTACCTTTCCTGCACCACGTCCGGCGCAACCTGGCCGCTCATCGCCGCGGCGGGCGTTCCGGGCCGGACCGAGTACCGGAACGTGAACGCCCCCGCGAACCGGGCCTGCCGGACCAGATCCAGGGTGTCGGCGAAGTCCTTCTCGGTCTCCCCGGGGAAGCCGACGATGATGTCGGTCGTGATCGCGGCGTCTGGCATCGCGGCGCGGACCTTGTTCAGGATGGCCAGGTACTTGTCCCTGCGGTAGGCGCGGCGCATCGCCCGCAGCACGGCATCCGAGCCAGACTGCAGCGGCATGTGCAGCTGGGGCATTACGTTCGGGGTCTGTGCCATCGCCTCGATGACGTCATCGGTGAAGTCCCGCGGGTGCGGCGAGGTGAACCTGACCCGCTCCAGGCCGTCGACACCGCCGCAGGCCCGCAGCAGCTTGGAGAACGCGAGCCGGTCGCCGAAGGCCGCGCCGTAGGAGTTGACGTTCTGGCCGAGCAGCGTAACCTCGATCACCCCGTCGGCCACCACCGCCCGGATCTCGGCGAGCACGTCGCCGGGACGGCGGTCTTCTTCCCTGCCGCGCAGGCTGGGCACGATGCAGAACGTGCACGTGTTGTTGCAGCCGACCGAGATCGCCACCCAGGCGGAATAGGGGGACTCGCGGCGCGTGGGCAGCACCGAAGGGAAGCGCTCCAGCGACTCGACGATCTCCACCTGCGCCTGCTGCCGCACCCTTGCCCGTTCCAGCAGCGCGGGCAGCGCGCCGATGTTGTGCGTGCCGAACACCACGTCGACCCAGGGAGCCCGCGACGTGATCACAGCGCGGTCTTTCTGCGCCAGGCAGCCACCCACCGCGATCTGCATGCCGGGGTGGGCGTTCTTGACCGGGAGCAGCTGGCCCAGATTGCCGTAGAGGCGGTTGTCGGCGTTCTCCCGCACCGCGCAGGTGTTGAAGACGACCACGTCCGGGGTCACGCCGGTGGCCGCGCGCCGGTAGCCAGCTTCCTCAAGCAGCCCGGCAAGGCGCTCGGAGTCATGCATGTTCATCTGGCACCCGTAGGTGCGGATCTCAAAGGTGCCTGATGAGCGCACCGCGTCTGCCACCCGTTCAATCTAGTCCCAGGCGGGCGTGCCAGGCGTGCGGCAGCCGCTTAGCCAGCGCCCGCTGGCGGCCAATCCGGGCTTTCCGCGCTCGGGGATGACCTTGTACGGAATCTCCGGTAGGCGCGGGTGCCGGGTGGTGCACGATATCCCTATGACACACAGGGCGGGCAACGCGACGGATCCGGAAGGCAGATCAACAGACCGGCCAGCAGCGGCCATACCGGAGGCCGATGCGGCCGGGCCCGCGCGCATCCCGTTCGGCGAGTGGCCAGCCCCCATAACCGCGGCCGATGTGGCCCGGGGCCGGCTGCGGATCGCCTACCCGACCGTGCTCGGCGGCGACGTGTGGTGGCAGGAGGGCCGCCCCGAAGAGGGCGGACGGACGACCGTGGTGCATCGCGCCGCCGGCGGCAAGGTGACCGGCCTGCTGCCCGCGCCCTGGAACGCCCGCACGCGGGTGCACGAGTACGGAGGCCTGTCCTACCTGCCGGTGCCCCGGGCTTCCCTGCGCGGCGACGCAGCGGGCGGCAAGCCGCCGCGCGGTCACGCCGTCGTGTTCGCCAACTACGCGGACCAGCGGCTCTACGTGGCAGAGCCGGATGTCGCGGAGGGCAAGCAGGAGCCGTGGCCCCTCACCCCCGACCCGGCCGCCGCGCAGGTGGACCCGGGCGGGCTGCGGTACGCCGACTTCACGCTCGCGCCCGGGGGCCGGGAGGTCTGGTGCGTCCGGGAGCAACATCGGGGCGGCAAGGTGACCCGGGCCATTGTGGCCGTGCCGCTGGACGGCTCTGCCGCGGGCGACCCCGCGGCGGTCCGTCAGCTGGTGACCGGCTCGGATTTCTTCGCGTTCCCGACACCGTCGCCGGATGGGACACGGCTGGCATGGATCGGCTGGAACCACCCGCATATGCCGTGGGAAGGCACCGAGCTCAGGGTGGCCACGGTCACCAAGGGCGAGGTCGGCCCGGGCCGGCTGGTCAAGGGCGGGCTCCGCGAGTCGGTGCTGGCCCCGGCGTGGCGGGACAACACCAGCCTGTACGCGGTGACGGACTGGACCGGCTGGTGGAACATCTACCAGCTCGGCCTGACCGGTGAGCCGCCGCAGGCCCTATATCCGGCCGAGGAGGAGTTCGCCGGCCCGCTGTGGCAGCTCGGCGGGCGCCCGTTCGCTGTGCTCGGTGACGGGCGCCTGGCGGCCATCCACGGCCGCGGCAGCATGCGGCTCGGGATCCTGGACCCGGACACGTCCGAGCTGACCGAGCCCGACCTGCCGGTGACCGAGTTCCAGCCGGTGGTCTCCGCCGACGGCACCACGATCGTCACCCTCGCCGGCGGGCCCGCCCAGCCGCTCTCGGTGGTCCGGGTGGACGCGGCCACGTCCCGCATGGAGGTGCTGCGCACCGAGGTCGACGAGGCGCCCGACGAGGCCTACCTCCCCGTCCCCCGGCACGTCGAGGTGGAGGGCAAGTACGGCAGGGTTGTACACGCCCTGGTCTACCCGCCGACCAACCCGGACGCGGCCGGCCCCGAGGGGGAGCGCCCGCCCTACGTCGTCTGGGTGCACGGCGGCCCCACATCACAGGCGGTCGGCCTGCTCGACATCGAGAAGGCGTACTTCACCAGCCGGGGCATCGGCATCATCGACGTGAACTACGGCGGCTCGACCGGTTACGGCCGGCTCTACCGGGAACGGCTGCGCCGCGAGTGGGGAGTGGTCGACGTCGAGGACGCGGTGGCCGCGGCGCGGTCCCTCGCCAACGCCGGCGACGCCGACCCGGCCCGGCTGGCGATCCGCGGCGGCTCTGCGGGCGGCTGGACGGCGCTGGCCGCGGTCACCACGGGCGCGGCCCGCGACCCGGTGTTCAGCGCCGCGACCTCCTACTATGGCGTTGCCGACTTGAGCGCGTTCGCCGAGCACACGCACGATTTCGAATCGCGCTACCTGGACGGGCTGATCGGGCCACTGCCAGGGTTCGAGGCCGTTTACGCCGAGCGCGCCCCGGTCGGCCATGTCACCGAGAAGACCTGCCCGGTCCTGCTGCTGCAGGGCCTCGACGACCCGGTGGTCCCGCCGGAGCAGGCCGAGCGGATCGCGAACGACCTCGCCGCTCACGGCATCCGCCACGGCTACATCGCCTTTGAGGGCGAGTCACACGGGTTCCGCCGGGCGGAATCGACCGCCGCTGCACTCGAAGCGGAGCTGTCGTTCTATGGCGAGATCCTCGGCTTCACGCCGCCGGGGATCCCCACAGTCAAGCTGATCGATGGCTAGGCAGGGGCGCGGCAGGTGCCCGCGGGTCCCGCGCCGCCGCCCGCGGGCCCCGGGCCGCTGCCGGTGCCAGCGCTGGCTGCGGCGGCCTAGCGCGCGAACTCGATGGCGCGCGACTCCCTGACCACGGTCACGCGGATTTGGCCCGGGTAGGTCAGCTCGTCCTCGATCTGCTTGGCCACGTCCCTGGCGATGACCTGCGCCTGGATGTCATCGATATCGGCCGGCTTGACCATGACCCTGATCTCCCGGCCGGCCTGCATCGCGAACACCTTCTCGACGCCATCCTGCGCGAGCGCGATCTGCTCAAGCCGCTCCAGCCGCTTGATGTAGGCCTCGAGCGACTCCCGCCGCGCGCCGGGACGGCCGCCGCTGATCGCGTCAGCCGCCTGGGTCAGCACCGCCTCGACCGTGCGCACCTCAACCTCGTTGTGGTGCGCCTCGATGGCGTGCACGACGTCATCGGGCTCGCCGTACTTGCGTGCGATCTCCGCCCCGATCAGGGCGTGGCTGCCCTGGACCTCGTGGGTCAGCGCCTTGCCGATGTCGTGCAGGACGGTGCAACGCTTCAGCAGCACGGGGTCCATGCCCAGCTCGCTTGCCATCATCCCGGCGATGTGCGCGGACTCGACCAGGTGCTTGAGCACGTTCTGACCGTACGAGGTGCGGTAACGGAGCCTGCCGAGCAGGTTGGTCAGCTCCGGGTGCAGGTCGGTGATGCCCAGGTCCACCAGGGCATCCTGGCCCGCCTTGACGCACAGCTGCTCGATCTCGGTCTTGCTTCGCTCGTAGGCCTCCTCGATGCGCAGCGGGTGGATCCGCCCGTCCAGCACCAGCCGTTCCAGGGTCAGCCTCGCCACCTCGCGGCGCACCGGGTCGAAGCAGGAGAGCAGCACCGCCTCCGGCGTGTCATCGATGATCAGGTTGACGCCGGTGACCGTCTCGAACGCCCGGATGTTGCGGCCCTCACGGCCGATGATCCTGCCCTTCATCTCGTCCCCGGGCAGGTGCAGCACGGACACCACGGACTCGCTGGTCTGCTCGCTCGCGACCCGCTGGATGGCCAGCGTCACGATCTTGCGCGCCCGCCGCTGGCCGTCGGCGCGCGCATCGTTCTCGATGTCCCTGACGATCAGCGCGGCCTCGCGCTTGGCCTGGTTCCCGATGCTGGCGACCAGTTCCGCCTTGGCCTGGTCGGCCGTCAGGCCGGCCGCCCGTTCGAGTATCTCGCGGCGCTCATCGTCGACCCGGTCGAGTTCCTTGCGCCGCGCGTCAAGTTCCTGCCTCAGCCGCTCGAGGTCGGCGGACCGCTGGTCGATCCGGCGGGCCTCCTGGTCAGTCCGCTCTTCCCGCTCGGCCAGCCGGTTCTCCCTGCGCTCCATGTCCCCGCGGAGATCCCGGATCTCTGCCCTGGCCGCCCGTATCTCGTCCTCCACGTCGCGGCGGCCCTGCGCCACCTGCTCGGCGGCGGATTCGGCCTGGCGCATGATCGTGGCCGCGTCCGCCTCGGCCCGGGCGCGAATCTGGTCAGCCTGGCGTACCGCGTCGTCAAGCTGCCGCTGCGACGCCACGCCGGCCTGCAGGCCGGAGGTTTCTGCCGAGCTGACCGGAGCAGCGGTCCTGGGGGATTTGCGTATCACGAAGACCAGCGCAAACACGCAGGCGATCAGCCCGAACGCCAGCACGATCGCCAAGATGAGCCCGATCCCGTTCACGGTTCACCCCTTCCTGCTCGCGGCCTCCTGCCACCCCAGCCTGGTGCCAGGTGCCTGCCCTGCAGCGAGGGGTACTGCGCGCCTTCCGTAGCACCGCCCATGGCGCAGACGGTGCTGGCAGCCTCCCGCCGGGATGCGAGACGGCCACGTCCGGGTTCACGGCCCGCAGGCGCCCTGCCTGGCCGCAACCCGGTCGCCCGCGCAACCCGTTGCCCGGGCCGCTTCCGGCACCGCCGCTCCCCGCAGCGCATCCGGCCTTACCATCCAGCCACGCTGCCCGTCCCCGATGCCACGACCGGTCGCTCACCGATCGGCTCAGCCCGGTCTAGCCCTCCCTCCTGTCGGTGCCGCTACCCGCCGGGCACCTGCCCGGCCCGGACTGACGCCAGCCGCTCTCGGCTGGCCACGCCGAACGCCCACGGCGACCAGGCAAAACAGGACCAACGATCCGCTCCTGCGTCGCCCGGTGCCCGTAACCTGTCTCATTCATCTCGGTCGATCCGCCCTACGCGGAGTAAAACCCTCGCTGCCGTGAGGCTAAGCGCAGATAACGATTTGGGCAAGCATGCAGCCCGTGATCTTCGTCGCCGGGGCCGCGGGGATCACGGCTCCGGCAGCCATCCGTCAGGCATTTCCCCGGCCTCGTCGGGCGCATCGCTCAGGTCCACGCCGGCCGTGGCCAGCTCGACGCCCTCCTGCTCCAGCGCCTCGCGGGCGACGCGGTAGGCGAGCGCCTGCGAGTACCCCTTCCTGGCCAGCACGCCGATCAGCCGCCGCACGCGGGCCGGAGTCGGCTGGCCCCTGGTGGCTGCCAGCCGGCGCGCCACCAGGCTCCGCGCGGTGTCGATCTCCTGCTCCGGCCCGAGCCGGCTCACGGCGGCCTGGATGTCCCCGGACGCCACTCCCCGCCGCCGCAGTTCGGCGGCGAGCGCGCGGCCGGACAGCCCCCTGCCGTGGTGCCGGGACTCCACCCAGGCGTTCGCGAACATCGTGTCGTCGATCAGCTTCACGTCCGCGAACCGGCTCAGCACCGCCTCGGCCGCGTCCTCCGGCACGCCGCGCCGCCGCAGCGCGGTGGCAAGCTGGGCCCGGGTCCTCGGGGCGGCCGCCAGCATCCGGAGGCAGATCTGCCTGGCGACCGCCTCGGGGTCTGCCTCGCCAGCGCTGGCGGGTTCGCCGGTCACCCTGCTCACCCGCTCGCCCTGCCCAGCGCTCGCCCTGCCCAGCGCTCGCCTAGCGGCCACCGCCCGGGACCACCTTGAGCCCGCCTGCAGGGGTCAGCCCAGGGCCAGCACCCGGCCCCGGGCCTGGCGTGTCCGCGTCGATGCGCGCCCCGACCCCGAGCTTTTCCTTGATCTTCTTCTCGATCTCGTTGGCGACGTCCGGGTTGTCCCGCAGGAAATTCCTGGCGTTCTCCTTGCCCTGGCCGAGCTGGTCGCCCTCGTAGGTGTACCAGGCACCGGACTTGCGCACGATCGACTGCTCCACGCCGAGGTCGATCAGGCTGCCTTCCCGGCTAATGCCTATTCCGTACAGAATATCGAATTCCGCGGTTTTGAAAGGCGGGCTGCATTTGTTCTTTACAACTTTAACACGGGTGCGATTTCCGACGGATTCCGTGCCATCCTTAAGTGTTTCAATGCGCCGAATATCCAGGCGAATTGAAGCGTAAAACTTCAGCGCTTTCCCACCCGAAGTCGTCTCCGGACTGTTGTGGACCATGATCCCGTCCGCCATATAATTATGCGATCCTTCGACTTCGATGTCGTAACGGCTCATGATCGGGTAGCCCCGCTTGACAGAGATGTCAAGCACCTGAGCCGGGACCGGGCGGATGACAGGCTGGACAAAATCTGGCTCGACCGCGAACTGGCCGCGGAAGCGCGAAAGCAGCTTGTACTGCATCGAAGGGTGGACGTAAGGAGCTACTAGCTTCTGGAACTTCTCCGAGGCCGATGTGGTGAATATCAAGACCGACACTCGCCGCGCGCCACTGGCTCGAAGCCTAACATCAAACCCGTGCGTATCCCGCAAATACTGCACGAGCCGCTCTCGCGAGCCGGGGCTCATTGCCTCGATGCAGATCTCGATCCGGCCCGTCCCGCCTCGCGTCCTCTCCTGGACGCCCTTTGGCCGAACAGCGAAATGGCCGTCGTCCATGTACCAAACCGCAAGTGCGAGCGGGGTAAGCTTTTTCAGATAATCCCAGCTCAGGTGTTTCTTTCCATCGCCTTGATACACCACTTCGCGGAGTTCGCCAAGTTCGGCTAGCGGAGTAAAGTCCGCGAAGACGGCGCCCTTGGCGTTGACAGTCCTGGTGTGTGGGACATTCGCCAGCTGCGATAGCTTCCAGTCCATGTAAGCGACCTGCCTAGCACCGTGGCCCATGCGGAAACGAGCGCTGTGATCTTCCCGGCGAGTCGGCCTGGAAAGGTTGCCATCACCCATGACACTGCCGAGGATCAACTGCTGCTGTGAAGGACTGAGCAGGTAGGGCTGGGCGAGCATGACCCTGTCGCCGACCGCTAGCTCACCGGCCTCGCGCCATCCTCCTGGCGTGCGCACGAGGTGATTACTAGTGAGATCCATGATGGCCCGCCCATGCCCAGTACCGCCTCCGGGCCGTTCGACCACAAAGTGCAGGAATTCTTCCGTGGCCCCGTTGTTGAACCAGTTAACTACCTTCTTCGGAACGACCTTGCCAAGTTCAGGGTCGTACGAGAGAACTTCAACCGGCATCTTCTGGTTGACAATTTTACCTATACGCTCTCGTGTACCGTCAGCGAGGGTGACGTATGTGTACCAGGAAGCGCATCCGAACATGACTCCTATCTTTTCCCGCAATTGGTTGATGAAAATTGCGGTGGTCTTGTTCTGGTTCAGCGCGCCCGCGATCTTGCGGAGTGCCTGGGACATGAGGCGGGCTTGGAGGCCGACATGGCTGTCCCCCATCTCGCCCTCGATCTCAGCTTTGGGCACCAGCGCGGCGACCGAGTCGATGACGATGACGTCGATGGCCGAAGAGCGGATGAGCATATCGGCGATTTCCAGCGCCTGCTCGCCGGTGTCCGGCTGGGAAACGAGAAGCGCGTCGGTGTCGACGCCGAGATTTTTCGCATACTCGGGATCGAGCGCGTGCTCAGCATCGATGAATGCGGCTATTCCGCCCGCCTTTTGCGCATTTGCTACAGCGTGAAGCGCAAGACTCGTTTTCCCGCTACTCTCAGGTCCGTATATCTCCACGATCCGGCCACGGGGCAGGCCGCCGATCCCCAGCGCCACGTCGAGCGCGATGGAGCCGGTCGGGATCACCTCCACCGGGGCGCGGGTGTCATCGCCGAGCCGCATGATCGCGCCCCTGCCGAACTGCCGTTCGATCTGGGCGAGCGCGGTCTCCAGGGACTTCTCCCTGTCGCCGCCCTTGCTACCCGCCCTGTCGCTCGGTGCCATATGAACTCCCGTGGGGATTAAGGGGCTTCCCGCCCGGCCGTGCTGCCGTGGTGCCATCACCGCTGTCCGGTACTGCCAGGGCCCTGCCAGCAGGCCCTTTGCGCTATCGGGCCCGACGTTACGCGCCACCACCGACAATTTCCGGGATGCTGAGCCGCGTCGCCCGGCTTGTCGCCAAACACTGTGACGCAGACCTGGCCGCGCCACTTACTCTAGACGAACAGCTGTTCGATCATGAAGGCGACACGCCGGCACGGCCGAAATGACGTCACACCGCCAGGTCCGGTGCCCGCAGTCTGGCTCGGACCTGCCCGGCCAGCGCCGCGACGTCGACGGGAGCGGTGGTGTCCACGGTGATCAGCTCCCCGATGCCCATCGGCCGGTCAAACTCCGCCAGCATCTCCGGGGTCAGCCTGGTCAGCACGTGCACGGGATGACGGGCCGCGGCGCGGTCCGCGTAGCGGCGCGCGGCGAGTTCCGGCGGGCAGACGCAGTTCACCTCGACCGGGCGCGCCGACAGCGCCGAGATCCGGCTCCGCTCGTAGACGTGGCGCGGCCGGAAGTTGGCCTCGAGCACCACCGCGGGGGCGTCGGCGGCCAGCGCCCAGAGCAGTTCCATGGCCGCCGCGCCCAGCCGCTTCGACCATGCCAGGTCGGGCGCTGGCGCGCCGAGGGCGTCGTGCAGCGTTTCCTTGATCCGGTCCTTGGCGAGCAGGGCGAAGCCAAGCTCGGCGGCCAGCGGCGCGGCCAGGGTGGTCTTGCCCGAGCCAGGTGCCCCGGACACCAGCACGACGCGGCGAGCCAGGGAGGCGCCGGGATCCACCGGGGGTCAGCGCAGGCGTTCGGGGACTTCGAAGGTCTCGCACACCGCGCGCCAGACGTTCTTCGGGTCCTCGCCGTCGGCGAGCGCCTGGTTCACGGTGCGGCCGCCGAGCGCCGCCAGCACCTGGTCCTTGGCCACGCTCTCCGCGTATTGCTCGCCGAACTGCGCGCGCATCCGCTCCCAGAAGACAGTGAGACGCACCTCCACGAGGCTACCCGGGCTCCTGGCGGCCCGCGCCCGGGCCTGGGCGGAACCCAGGCGAGCTGCCCCGGGGCCCGGCGGGCCCGTGCGGTCATCGGGAACCGCCATGCAGTGAGAGGGTGGGCCGATGGCCTTGCATTCAGCCGTTGGGCGATCGAAGCCCTTTGTGATACCTTCGCCCCGGCCGCGCTGCTGCGAACCGAGGAGGTGAGACCGATCAACGCTGCGACAGGTCGGGGCTCCCTTCTTCGCATGGCCTAGGGAGTGCCCGCAGAAGGCATCCCGAAAGGCTTGAAACGCTATGCGCTTCACCGCTGAGACGTCGTGCGGCGGCGTCCGTGAGCAGATCTTTACCCTCGGCGAGATCCCCGGCGTGCTGTGGACGCCGGAAGGTGCCGCCGGCACGCGCCCCCTGATCCTGCTGGGGCACGGCGGCGGGGAGCACAAGAAGGCTCCCGGCATCGTGGGCCGTGCGCGCCGTTTGGCGGCCGGGTGCGGTTACGCCGTGGCAGCGGCCGACGTGCCCAGCCATGGGGATCGGCCGCAGGATGAGGAATACGGGCGGATCGTGACCGAGAACCGTGCCCGGGTCAATGCCGGAGCGGAACTGTATCCGCTGATCGCCCGTTTCCAGGCGCTCGTGGCCCGCCAGACCGTCCCGGAATGGCGCGCGGTCCTGGACGCCGTGCAGAAGCTGGACCACGTCGGCGCGGGCCCGGTGGGCTACTGGGGCGTGTCGATGGGCTGCGGGCTCGGCGTCCCGTTCGTCGCGGCCGAGCCCCGGGTCCGCGCGGCCGTGCTGGGGCTCGGCGGGGCGCTGGCCTCGGCCGAGGCCGCCGCGCGGATCACCGTCCCGGTGCAGTTCCTGGTGCAGTGGGACGATGAGCGGGTGCCGCGGGACCAGTGCCTGGCGCTGTTCGACGCCTTCGGCTCGGCCGAGAAGACGCTGCACGCGAACCCGGGCAAGCACGGGGAGCTTCCGGCATTCGAGCTGGACGCCGCGCCGCGCTTCTTCGCCCGGCACCTCGGCTGATGCCGCCTGGCGCTGGCACAGAGCCGGCGGGCCGGCCGGGCATAAGCCACCTAGCGGCCACACCGGCCCCGGGTCCTTGCCCGGTATTAACGGTCACACCGCCGCATTAACGGTCACACCCGCAACGCATTTCCCGCCACGCCGTAAACACGCAGGCCATGATCGTGGCTGGTTCATGACGGCCACCGCACCAATCAACCGATCATGAAAAGCGGCGGCCGCCGCGGGTCACCCAGCGCATCCCCGCCCTGACCAACGCCACCTGGCAGCACGACCACACCAGCCGGCTCACCCCGCGCCCACTGACCGCCTGCGACCACTAAACCCTTGGAAGAAGTCGTCTGGCCTGCGGTTCTCTCCAGTTCCGCAGGTGTACCTAACGATCTGTAACGGCGGAGGTTACGGGCTCAGCCGACGCATCGGCAGGCTGGCAGCGATCCTGGCTGGGTTACGGCCGCTGAGTGCGTGTCCGGAACCCGGTTTCCGGACGGTCCCGAAGCAGGGTCGCCATGATCTGGGCACCTGGCCAGCTCATAGCGCTGGTAAAGCACCCAGATCATGAAACCGGCCGCCCGGGCCTGCCGGGGCAGCGGGCCTGCCGTGAGCCGACGCGGCAGGCGCCATGCACACCCGGCACCGGAGGCTTAACCCCCGCAGTTAAGGACCTGTAGCGCTGGGGCGCAGCGCTGGGGGGCGCGGGCCGCACGGGCCCGGCCGGCGCAGGCCGCACGGGCCCGGCCGGCGCAGGCCGCACGGGCCCGGCCGGCGCAGGCCGCACAGGCCCGGCCGGCGCAGGCCGCACGGGCCCGGCCGGCGCAGGCCGCACAGGCCCGGCCGGCGCAGGCCGCACGGGCCCGGCCGGCGCAGGCCGCACGGGCCCGGCCGGCGCAGGCCGCACGGGCCCGGCCGGCGCAGGCCGCACAGGCCCGGCCGGCGCAGGCCGCACGGGCCCGGCCGGCGCAGGCCGCACAGGCCCAGCCGGCGCAGGCCGCGCAGCGCTGGCGGGCGCGAGCCGCATGGGGCGGATGACGGTCACCGCGACGACCGCGGCCAGCAAGATAAGCGAGGCCGCGACGGCCATGGCCAGGTCGTAACCGGACGTCAGCGCCTGCGGGGCGGAGTCGCGGGTCAGCGACGCGGTGTAGCTGGCCGCGACGGCGGAGATGACGGCCAGGCCGACCGCGCCGCCCATCTGCTGCGCCGTGGTGATCAGCCCGGAGGCCAGGCCGGCCTGGCGGGCCGACACCCCGGAGGTGGCGGCCGCGTACGCCGACGGGAAGCTCATGCCGAAGCCGACCGGCATCAACAGGAAGCCCGGCAGCAGGTGAAGAAGGTAGTTTCCGTGCACGGGCAGGAAGCACACCCAGACCATGCCGGCGGTCACCAGGCCCGGGCCCAGGATGAGGTACCGCCGGTACCCGTGGCGGGCGATCAGGCGGCGCATCTGGGCCGCCACCGCGCCCAGGACCACCGGGAACGGGAGGAAGGCGATCCCGGTCCCGACCGCGCTGTAGTGCTCGACGAGCTGCAGGTAGAGCGTGATCAGGAAGAACATGCCCAGGTTGCCCGCGTAGACCGCGGCCATCGCCGCGTTGGCCCCGGAAACGTTCCGGCTCCTGAATATGGTCAGCGGCACGAGCGCGTTCCGCGCCCGCTGCTCGTTGACGACGAACCCGGCGAGCAGGGCCAGCGCCCCGGCCAGCGCCGGCAGCGTGCGGGCATCGGCCCAGCCCCAGCCCGGGGACTGGCTGAAGTAGAACACCGCCGCCATCAGGCCGGCCGTGGCGAGCACCGCGCCCGGCACGTCGAGCCTGGCCCGGGCCTCCCCGGGCTCATGCGCCGGCACCACCCGGGCGATCACGACGCTCATCACCACGCCGATCGGCACGTTGATGAGGAAGATCCAGCGCCAGCCCGCGTACGACGTCAGCACGCCGCCGAGCAGCAGGCCGACCGCCCCGCCTCCGGAGGCGATCATCGACCAGTAACCGAGGGCCTGGTTGCGCTCGCGTCCTTCACCGAAGGTGGCCAGCACGATCGACAGCGCGGCCGGCGACATAAGGGCGGCGGAGATGCCCTGCGCGCCGCGCAGCACGACAAGCAGCGCCGGATCCGGGCTGATCGCGACCAGGAACGAGCAGACGGTGAACGCCACCATGCCGGCCAGCAGCATCCGGCGCCGCCCGAACAGGTCGGCCGCGCGACCTCCGAACAGCAGGAACCCGCCGAACGTCAGCACGTAGGCGGTGACTACCCACTGGATCGCGGCGTTGCCGAAGTGCAGCTGCACCTTGATGACGGGCAGCGCCACGTTGGTGACCGTGACGTCCAGGATGATCATGAACTGAGCGATCGCCACGCAGGCGAACACCAGCCACTTCGACTCTTGGTTGCTCATGGCAACCAGGCTGCCGCCGGTCCATGAGACTGGTACAGGCAAGCATTTATACTGGTACCACTGCCACCCGTCGGAACGTCAGCCGGGGTGATCTGATGACAGACATGGTCCAGCGTGCAGAGCTGGGGTCGTTCCTGCGGTCGCGGCGCGAGGCCACCGACCCGGTGAGCGTCGGCCTGCGGCCGGGCCCCCGGCGGCGGACCCCGGGCCTGCGCAGGGAGGAACTCGCGCAGCTGTCCGGGATCAGCGTCACCTGGTACACCTGGCTGGAGCAGGGCCGCCGCATCAGCGTCAGCCGCCAGGTGATCGAGAGCCTGGCGCGCGTGCTGCGGATGACCCCGCCCGAGCGCGAGCACCTGTTCACCGTGGCGGGCCTCGCCCTGCCCACCCGGGCCGTCGGCCCGCCGGAGGTCGACGACACCCTGCAGCGCCTCGTCCAGACGCTTGACCCCAATCCCGCCTTCGTCGTCAACCCCTGGTGGGACCTGCTCGCCTACAACGGGGCCTACTCGTTCCTGCACGGCGGCCTCGACGGCCGCCCGCCCGCCGAGCGCAACGTGCTGTGGCTGTTTTTTGCCAACGACCCGGCCCGCACCCTGATCGTCAACTGGCCCGAGGAAGCCCACCAGCTCGTCGGCCAGCTTCGCGCACGCCTGGCCCAGTACCCCGGCGATCCCCGCGGCCCCGAGCTCGTGACCGCCCTCACCGCGGCCAGCCCCAAGTTCGCCGAACTCTGGCAGGAGCACGGAACCGCGCGATTCCGCAGCTACCGCAAGGGATACCAGCACCCTGCCGCGGGGCTGCTCAGCCTCGACATCATCGCGCTCACCGCCTCCAGCGACGAGCAGCAGCGCCTCATCGTGCTGCTGCCGGCCGACCAGGCCACCGCGGACAAACTCCGCCTGCCGCGCTGAGCGCGGCCGCGGCTCGCGCCTGTCGGCCAGCCGCCTGGCGGCCAGCCGACAGGCCGGCGGGGCGGAGCGGTTGGACCCGGAAAAGCCCTATTGCCGGTCAGGCCGCGACAGTGCACCATTGTGAAAAATGTCATAGCGCATTCGTTTGCATGCCGCGGCCGGCAGGGGAGGAGGGCCCGCGGCGCGCACCTACCCATGAGAGGAATGCGATGACCCAGCCCACTCCCCCGCGCAGAAGCCCAGCCGCGGTGGCCACCGCCACGGTGCTGATCGTGGTTGCGATCGCCCTCCCGCTGATCGTGCCGATCTACGCGCGCTCGACCCCGAAATTAGGGGATTTCCCGTTCTTCTACTGGTACCAGCTGATCCTGGTGCCGGTGATCGCCATCCTCTGCGCTGTCTGCTACCTGCTGCTGCGCACCAGGCCGGCGCCTGCCGCGGAATCTCCTGACGGACGGGCCGCGGGGGTGTCGAAGTGACGCACATCAACGCGGTCGCGTTCACCATCGTCGTCGTCTGCTTCCTGATCGTGACGATCGCCGGGTTCGCCGCGGCCCGGTGGCGCCCGGCGGAGGACCTGCTCAACCTGCAGCAGTGGGGTCTCGGCGGGCGCGGGTTCGGCACGTTCATCAGCTGGTTCCTGCTCGGCGGGGACATCTACACCGCCTACACGTTCATCGCCGTGCCTGCGCTTGTCTACGCCACCGGGGCGGCCGGCTTCTACGCGCTGTCCTACTCGATCGTGACGTTCCCGATCGTGTTCATCTTCGTGCCGCGGCTGTGGTCGGTCGCCCGGCGGCACAACTACGTCACCCCGGCCGACTTCATCAGGGGCCGGTACGGGTCGCGGGGCCTGGGCCTCGCGGTGGCGTTCACCGGGATCCTGGCCACCATGCCCTACATCGCGCTGCAGCTGGTCGGCATCGAATCGGTGCTGATCGTGCTCGGTGTGGGGAGCTCATCCAACACGTTCCTCAAGGACCTGCCGCTGATCATCGCGTTCATCATCCTCGCCGCCTACACCTACCTGGCCGGGCTGCGCGCGCCCGCGATGATCGCGTTCATCAAGGACACGCTGGTCTACGTGACCGTCATCGTCGCGATCCTGTACATCCCGACCAGGCTCGGCGGCTGGAGCCACATCTTCGGCGCCGCGTCGACGCACCTGGCGGCGATCAACCCGGCGACCGGCAAGCCGCACGGCGGCCTGGTCGTCACGCCGGCCGGCGAGTGGGCCTTCGCCACGCTGGCGCTCGGGTCCGCGCTGGCGTTGTTTATGTACCCGCACGTCGTCACCGGTGTGCTCGCCACCAAGCGGCGGGACGTGGTCCGGCGGAACCTCGGCATGCTGCCCGCCTACACGCTGGTGCTCGGCCTGATCGCGCTGTTCGGCTACATGGCCCTGGCCACGCCCGCGGTGACTTCGGGTGTCAAGTCCGCCGGGGACAACACCGACCTGGCCGTGCCGCTGCTGTTCGAGCACATGTTCCCGAGCTGGTTCGCGGGCATCGGCTACTCGGCGGTCGTCATCGGGGCGCTCGTTCCGGCCGCGATCATGTCGATCGCCGCGGCGAACCTGTTCAGCCGCAACATCTACAAGGAGTTCTTCCGGCCGAATGCCAGCGCGCGGGAGGAGACCGCGGCCGCCCGCTGGGCGTCGCTGGTGATGAAGGCCGGGGCGCTGCTCTTCGCGCTGGAGCTGAGCAAGACGTTCTCGATCAACCTGCAGCTGCTCGGCGGCGTGTGGATCCTGCAGACCTTCCCGTCGATCCTGGTCGGCCTGTACACGCGCTGGTTCCATCGATGGGCGCTGGTCATCGGCTGGGCGGCCGGGATGGTCTACGGCACGATCGAGGCGTGGCGGACCCCAGGGGGCACCCAGAAGCACTTCGGATCGTCCACCGCGCCGATCCTGGGCCACATCATCTACATCGGGCTTGCCGCGCTGGTGCTGAACTTTGTGGTCGCGGTGGTGCTCACGCTCATCTTCCGCGCGGCGAAGCTGCCGGCCGGGGCCGATGAGACCCAGCCGGCGCACTACACCTACGACCCCGAGGACGGGGCGGCCGCGCCGGTTCCTGCCGGGGCGGGGACCGGTACGCCGGCCCCGTAACCCGGCCCGCCGGGTTCCCGGGTTCCCGGGCTCCCGGGCTCCCGGGTTCCCGGGCTCCCGGTTACCGGCCGTCACAGGCGCCGTGGCTCCGCCGAAGGCCCGGCCCCGGTTACCCGGCCGTCACCGGCGCCGTGGTCCCGCCGAAGGCCCCGGCGCCGGTGATGGCCCGCCCAACGATCAGCGTGCTCCAGCGCGCAGAGGTCAGCGCCCGGAGGGCTCGCCATCGTGTCCTCCCTGGGCTGCGAGCCGGCGCCAGCGGGATTCGCGCCGGTCCGCGCCGTCGCCCGCCCCGGCGAGGAACCGCTCCACCACCGGCGCGAGCTGCGCCGCCTCGGTGACCAGGCCCAGATGCCCGCCGTGGTACACGTGCAGCCGCGAGCCCGGGATGAGGCGGTGCATCAGCCGGGCGTTGGCCAGCGGGATGATCGGGTCGTCGTCACCGGCCAGGATCAGCGTCGGCCGCCGCAGCAGCGGGAGGAACGGCACGCTCGTCCAGCCCAGCCCGGCGGCGAGCTGGTAGAGGTAGCCGCGCGACGGCCCCACCCGGTTGCCGTCGTGCATCGCCGCGGTCACCCGCGCGGGATCGGTGCGCGCAGAACCGCCGTAGAGGCTGCCCGCAACCCGTTCCAGGTAGCCGGGTTCCAGGTAACGCCGCGGCGTGGCAATCCGGATCAGGACCCAGGGCTTGGCCGGCACCATGAACGCTCCGGTGGCCGTGCTGACCAGCACCAGCCGGCGGCACCGGGCGCGCTGGGCGAAGGCGAAGTGCTGCGCCACCCCGCCGCCCCAGGAGATGCCGAGCACGTCGGCCGAGTCGTGGCCGAGCTGGGTCAGCATCCGGCCGATCAGCCGGCACAGGCCGGTGAAGCGGTACGGCACCCGCGGTAGCGGCGAGCCGCCGACGCCAGGGACATCGAACCGGATCACGCCGATGGACCGGTCGAGCGCGTCCACGAACGGCTGCAGCAGGTCGAGGCTGGCGCCGATCCCGTTGATCAGCAGCAGCGGGGTCCCGCCGGGCCGCCCCTCGCGCACCGCGACGCGCAGCGGCTGCCCGCCCACGACGATGCTGCGCACCGCCTCGTCCCCCGGCGCCGGGCCGGGCCTGAAGAACCGCATCGCCTCACCGGTCGAACACGTAGGTGCCGGGGGCCCGGCCGTCCGGCCGGAACCCGGCCCCGCCGAGGCTAGCCGGCCGGTCCGTCTCCCCGCCGCTGCGCTGGGCGAGCCAGGACGCGTAATCGGGCCACCAGCTTCCCTGCACCGTCTGCGCGCGGGCGAGCCAGCCGAGCGGGTCCGCCGGGTTGTCCGCGGAATCCGGGGCGGTCTGGAAGGTGGACTTCCGGTTCGACGGGGGGTTGACCATGGACGCGATGTGCCCGCTGGTGGACAGCACGAACCGGGAGCGGCCGCCGAGCAGGACCGTGCTGGCGTAGCACGCCTGCCAGGGGCACAGGTGATCGGCGATGCCCGCCACCACGTAACCGTCGGCGGTGACCGCGGACAGGTCGACCGGCGAGCCGAGCATGACCGTCCCGCCCGGCCTGGTCAGGCCGTTGGTCAGGCCCAGCCTGATGAAGTCGCGGTGCAGCGCCGCGGGCAGCCTGGTGGTGTCGGCGTTCCAGTACAGGATGTCGAACGGGGGCGGGATCTTCCCCTGCAGGTAGTTGTTGACCCAGTAGGCCCAGATCAGGTCGTCGGGCCGGAGCCAGGCGAACACTTCGGCCAGGGCCCGCCCGTCCAGGTAGCCGCGCTGCGCCGAGGCGAGGACCGCCGCCGCGGCGGTTCGCTCGTCGATCATCGCGGCGGCCGTGCCGGCCCGCGCCTGGTCCAGCACGGTCACCCCCAGGCACAGGCTGGCCAGCTTGCCGAGCTGCCCGGTCGCGCTCAGCCGCGCGGCCACCATCGACGAGACCACGCCGCCCGAGCACAGCGCGCAGATGCTCGCGCTGGGCGCCGCGCAGATCGCCCGGGCGGCGTCCAGCGCCATCTCGACCGCGCTGCCGTAGGTGTCCATGCCCCAGTTCCGGTGCCGGGCGTCGGGGTTGCGCCAGGAGAGGACGAACACCTGCTGCCCCTGGCCGACCAGGTACTCGACCATGCTCCGGCCCGGCGCCAGGTCGGTGATGTAGAACTTGTTGATCATCGGCGGGACGATCAGCAGCGGGAAGCGGTGCACCACCGGGGTGGCCGGCTCGTACTGGATCAGCTCGCAGACCTCGGACCGCGCCACAACCGCCCCGGGCGTCACCGCGAGATCTTTTCCTACCTCGAACGCGCCGGGCGCGACCATTGTGGGCACGCGCGGCTGGGTGGCCAGGTCGGCCAGCAGCGCCCGCGCACCCCGGACCGCGGACCGGCCCCCGGTCTGCCGCAGCTCGCGCAGCGCCGCCGGGTTGATCAGCGGGTTGTTGCTCGGCGAGGCCGCTGCCGTGACGTTCAAGGAAAGGAGCTTGATTCGCTCGCTGTCACGCCAGCCCAGCTCGGCGTCGGACAGCAGCGTCTCGGCGGTCTGCCCGGCCGCAAGGTAGGCCTGGACGAGCCGCCGGAGCAGCGGGTTCTGGCTCCAGGCCGGGTCGCTGAACCGCCGGTCGCGCTTGCCGGGCGTGATCTGCGACGACCCGGCCGCGATCTTCGTGAGCTCGGCGGCCAGCGAGCCTGCCCGCCGCGCAACCGTTTGCGGCCGCCGGGCGAGCTGCACCGCCAGGTGCAGCGTGGCGGCGTCCGGGCGCAGCAGCCGTGACGTGCCGAGCGCGGCGGACGCCAGCAGCAGGTCGAGGGCGCCGGCCGCGTCGGCCTCAGGGAACGCGGCCGCCTCGTCCGCGGCGTCGTTTTGGGTGGGTCGCGGGGGGTGTCCCCCCGCGTTTGCCGTCACGGCGGGTCCTCCGGCGGCCGCACCTCGCGGCGCAGGATCTTGCCGGTCGGCCCCTTGGGCAGGTCGTCGACGATCCAGACGTGCCGGGGGTACTTGTACGCGGCCACCCGGTCCCTGACGAACGACCGCAGGTCGGCCGCGGTGGCGGTGGCGCCGGGCTTGAGCTTCACCGCGGCGCCGACGTCCTCGCCGAGCTCCGGATGGGGGATGCCGATCACCGCGGCCTCGGCGACGCCGGGATGCTCATAGAGCACCTCCTCGATCTCCCGCGGGTACACGTTGTACCCGCCGCGGATGATCAGGTCCTTCTTCCGGTCGACGATGAAGAAGTAGCCGTCCTCGTCGATCCTGGCCAGGTCGCCGGTGTGGAACCACCCCCCGCCCGCCTCCCCTCCCCCCTTGATGGCCTCGGCCGTCGCGTCCGGCTTGCCCCAGTAGCCCTTCATCACGTTGTGGCCGCGGATGACGATCTCGCCGACCTCGCCCTGGGGCACCTCGGCATCGTTGGCGTCGACCACCCGCATCTCCACGCCCTCGACGGGGGTGCCGATCGAGCCCGGCTTGCGGACCTTGTCCGGGTGATTGAACGAGGCGACCGGTGAGGTCTCGGACAGCCCGTACCCCTCCAGGATCGTGCAGCCGAACGCCTGCTCGAACCCGCGCAGCACCTCGACCGGCATGGCCGCGCCGCCGGAGACGCACAGCCGCAGGGACGAGACGTCGGGCCGCTCGCCTTCGCGGTGCAGCATCGCCGAGTACATCGTGGGCACGCCCTCGAAGATCGTGACCCGGTCCCGCGCGATGATCTCCAGGGCCTTGCCAGGCTCGAACCTGGGCAGCAGCGTGAGCATGGACCCGGCGCAGACCGTCGCGTTCAGGCCGCAGGTGAGCCCGAAGACGTGGAACAGCGGCAGGCAGCCCATGACCACGTCGTCGGTCCCGCTTTTCAGCAGCGTGGCGGCGGTCAGTTCGGCGTTGCGGACGAGGTTCGCGTGGGTGAGCTCGGCTCCCTTGGGCGTGCCGGTGGTGCCGGACGTGTAGAGGATCACCGCGTCGTCGTCGTCGGCCCGGCCCGCCGCGCCGGCCTCGGACGGGCCCGGGTCCGCGCCGGCCAGCGCGAGCATCGGGTCGGCGACCTCGATCACCTGCGCGCCCGCCTCGGCGGCGCCCTTGGCCGCCTCGCCGGCCACCGGCTGCCAGGCGAACAGCACCTTCGCCCCCGAATCGCCCAGGTAGTAGGCGACCTCGCGGCTCTTCAGCAGCGGGTTCATCGGCACCACGACGCCCCCGGCGGCGAGAACGCCGTAGAACGCGATCGGGAACGCCGGGACGTTGGGCAGCATGATGCCGACCCGGTCACCGGGCTCTACGCCGTGCGAGCGCAGCACCGACGCCGCGCGCCCCGCGGCATCCTGCAGCTCGGTGTAGCTGAGAGCCAGGTCGTCCATGCGCACGGCCGGCCGGTCACCGTGCCCGGTCACTGCCCGCTCAAGCAGCGAAGTCAGACTCGCCATCGCGCCCTCCTGTTGATGCGCCGCAATCCCATCAGCATCATCTCCCCGGAACTCGGGGAAGCAAGAGCCAGGACGCGATTGGTCGCGCGGCGAGGCAGGATGGGGACATGGCTGCCCACCCGCCGGCCAGCGCCACGGCGCCGGACCGCTTCAGCGAGGCGACCAGGGCATGGTTCGCCGACGCGTTCGCCGAGCCCACCCGGGCGCAGGCCGAGGCGTGGGCGGCGATCGGCCGGGGCGAGAACACGCTGGTGATCGCGCCGACCGGATCGGGGAAGACGCTGGCCGCGTTCCTGTGGGCGATCGACAAGCTGGCCACCCAGCCGGTGCCGGCGGACCCCCGGCAGCGCTGCCGGGTGCTGTACATCTCGCCGCTGAAGGCGCTGGCCGTGGACATCGAGCGGAACCTGCGCTCCCCGCTCACCGGGGTGAGCCAGGCCGCGCGCCGCCTCGGTTGCGCCGAGCCCGACATCCGGGTGGGCGTGCGCACCGGGGACACGGCCGCGGACGAGCGCCGCCGGATGTCCACCCAGCCGCCGGACATCCTGATCACCACCCCCGAGTCCCTGTTCCTGCTGCTCACCTCCCAGGCCAGGGAG